>OFMU01000733.1_pt1 | contig 20794 bp, 22 predicted proteins | sample 1541861 | NCBI WGS metagenome assembly OFMU01 (sample SAMN04209238, study PRJEB22552) | human gut metagenome | biome: gut; material: feces | host: Homo sapiens | place: USA: Oklahoma
TACTCGCCCACACCTCGGCAGCATTTTTGAAAAACTGCTGCACCGAAAAACTTTTCGGTTGCCTGCGGCTCATATCTTGCAGCCACTCTCTTCTTATAAACTCGAACACTCCGCAGCAGCAACCAGTAAATTCCAAGTTGCCCGGTCAACCATTCCCGTTGGTTTTCGTGCAGTCAGACTCTGAAAATTCTGAACCGCTTTCTGTGTCGGAGCATCATAAATGCCTGTAATCTGTAGATTCTGAATATTTGTATAGCGAACCCCCAGCGTTTTCAAGATGCTTTGCAGCACCAACACCAGCAGCCCTGTTTCTCCAGCCCCCAACAATTCCCGCTCTGGTGTATAAAGATGCAGCGGTGTTGCCTCCCGTTGAATCTGCTGGCGGTAGGCGTTGACAATGGCATCCCACGTTGCACGGTTTGTTTCCCCATTCGGTCGCAACCCGTTTTTCTGTTGAAATGCCCGAACAGCAAGGGCAGTTTGCCGCCCATAAATGCCGTCTGGAATCACACGGGGCAGCGTTTCATCTAAAAATGACAGGCTGTAAAGATACTGTTGCAGCTCTCGGATGTGGTTGCGTCTGTCCTGTTCGGTATAAGCCATCGGAAAATCCTCCTATTTTTCAAAATGAATTTGTGGAAAATACAAAAAATAGATTTGTGGAAACGGGAAAAGCTTTTTTTCCGCCGGTTGACATACTTTGCAATTTCGTGTATAATTATAAGATACAGGCAGGGGAAACCCCTTAAAATTGCGGTGTTTTCCATTGCTGCCATGCAAAAAAGACCCTTGCGTGCCGTTTGTTCTGTCCCACAGGAACGAAATTTCTGCATACGGCACCAACAAACCAATCGCAAAACTGGGTATGAAATGACCCTGAATTTAAAGGAGGCCTTCTTAATATGACGATGCAGGAAAACTACCTGACCGAAGAAAACGATATCCCACAGTCTGATATTACAAGACTATGCGACAATTTAAGAAAACATTCTCAGATTGCTCCGGCACTCTATGAAAAATATAATGTAAACCGTGGTTTGCGGCACAGCGATGGTTCTGGTGTTGTTGCTGGCATTACTCGCATCTGTAGCGTACACGGCTATGTCATTGATGAGGGCGAACGCAGACCAGTTCCGGGCGAACTGATTTATCGTGGATACAGCATCAAAGATTTGGTGGAAAATGCAGAACGGGAAGACCGCTTCTTATTTGAAGAAATTGTTTACTTGCTGCTGATGGGCGAATTGCCGACCGCAGACGAACTGGATGTGATGCGGAAATCGCTGGCAATGCGGAGAGAACTGCCGCCGGGATTCCTCGTAGACAGCATTATGCAAGCACCTTCTAAAAATATCATGAATAAGCTGGCAAGAAGCATCTTGTCCCTGTATTCCTATGACGATGACCCGGAACATCCGTCTTTAGAGGGCGAAATGCGGATTGCTCTCGGTCTGATTGCAAAGATGCCGATTCTCATGGATGGTGCTTATCAGGCAAAGCGGCATAAATTCGACAATGCCAGCATGATTATTCACCAGATTCGTCCAGAAGAGGGCACAGCAGAATCCATTCTTTCCCTGATTCGGAACGATCGGAACTATACCAAGGAAGAAGCACAGCTGCTGGATATTATGCTTTCCATTCATGCAGAACATGGCGGCGGGAATAACTCCACCTTTGCTTGCCGGGTTGCAACTTCTTCTGGTACAGACCCGTATGCAGCTTATACCACTGCCATCAATTCCCTGAAGGGTTCTCGTCACGGCGGTGCAAATATCAAGGTCGTTCAGATGTTGGACTGCATCAAGGAAAACGTCAAGAACTGGGGCAATCGGGGCGAAGTTGCCGATTTCATCACCAAGATTCTGAAGAAAGAAGCTGGCGATGGTTCTGGTTTGATTTATGGTATGGGACATGCCGTCTATACGCTGTCTGACCCACGAGCTGTCATTCTGAAGCGGAAAGCCTTTGAAATGGCAAAGGGCAAGGAAATCGAAGCAGAATTCCAGCTGCTGTCCTTAATCGAAGAACTGACACCGATTCTGATGAAAGAAGTGCGTGGGGTCGATAAGGCAATGTGTGCCAATGTGGATATGTATTCTGGTCTGGTTTATCGGATGCTGGGCATTCCGGATGAACTCTTTACGCCGCTGTTTGCCAGTGCAAGAATGGTTGGCTGGGCAGCACATCGTATGGAAGAACTGCTGACCGGAAAGCGGATTATCCGTCCGGCTTATAAGCCAATTACAAAAGTAAAGCCTTACATTCCGTTATGCGACCGAAAGGATTAATTCGTCTGTTGCTGACGGGGTGCTTGCTGCTCCTGTTATCCGGTTGTACATTCGGGGCAACGGTGGACGCTCTGCTGACACCGCCCCATCTGCGTGGGGAACAGGAGCAGATTTATCAGGCATTGGAAAATGCGGTTGGAAACCGTATCACCCTCCAGTATCCCCGCAGCGGCGACCATCTTTCTGCGGTAATGATTTCCGATTTGGACGGAGATGGACAGGATGAAGCGGCAGTTTTCTACCGCAAAGAAAGTTCGCTCTCAACAGAAAACGCCCTGCGGCTGAATCTGTTAGACCAAGCAGACGGCACATGGATGTCCGTTTGTGATTTGCCGGCAGAGGGAGCAGAAGTGGACCGTGGTTTTACTGCCGACATCGGCGGACGGCAGCGGCTCATTATCGGCTATTCGCAGGTTGACCAATCTGACAAGGCACTGGTCGTTTATAATTACGAGGGCGGAACGCTGGCGAAGAGTTTCACTGTTTCGTATTCGAGCTTTGATGTTGCAGATTTGGACGGTGACGACCAGTCAGAATTGCTGATTTTAAAGGCAGCAGAGGGGGAACACGCTGCGGAAGCGGCGGTTTATGTGCCGGATGCACAAGACCACTATACCCGTTACAGCCTGACCTTACAGGGGAAAACAACTGAATATAGTCAAGTACTCTGCGGCAACACGCAGGGCAAACAGACAGCGATTTATCTCGATGGCATTGTTGGGGCAACCACGATGCAAACAGAAGTCTTACAGTTTGACGGGAAAAAATTGTCATATCTTGTGCCAACTGGCAGCGATGCCGTGAGCACAATTCGCCCAATAGGCTGGCTGACGATGGATATTGACCAGGACGACATTCCGGAAATTCCTGTGCAGGGATTATTCCCCGGCTATCAGGATACCGATTCCGACTTGATTCGGATGACTCGCTGGATGACCGTGACCAAAGACGGCACATTACAGGAAGAAGAACGGGGCTATTATAGTCTGGGGGACGGCTATGCATTTTTGCTGCCGCCGAACTGGCAGACAGAAGTCACCGTGCAGAACGACAATCTGACGGGGGATCTGGTATTCTATCACTACATGGGTGACCGTGCAGCGGAGATGCCGGAACTGATGCGGATTTCCGTGGCAACGGATACGGCAAATCGGGACAGCCGACTGGAAGAGGGCTATCAGCTGCTGTATTCGAGAGGAAATGCGTATTATTTTATCAAAGTACCGGAGGACAGCACCGATGAACGGGCAAGAACCGTTGGCGACCTGCTGGGGTATTTTGTCTTTTTATCGTAACATTGCGGACGGACAGCCAATCATCAAAAGCAGAAAGGGGAAACAACCGTTTTATGAAACGCATTTTAGTTTGTGAGGATGAAGATGTCATCCGAGAATTTGTTGTCATCAATCTGAAACGAGTTGGCTATGAAGTGTATGATGTCAATTGCGGGGAAGAAGCCCTGCGGGTGTTTGATGCTGCCAACGGAAATTTTGATATTGTCTTGCTGGACATTATGATGCCCGGCATAGACGGTTTTCAGGTATGCAAGGAGCTGCGGAAGCGAAGCTCCACCATTGGAATTATCATGCTGTCCGCCAAGACGCAGGAAATGGACAAAGTCAACGGCTTAATGATTGGAGCAGATGACTACATCACAAAGCCGTTTTCTCCATCGGAACTGACAGCACGAGTCGATGCGATTTATCGGCGTGTCTGCATGAGTTCCATGAGCGATAAACAGAAATCCGTCTTAAAAAGTGGGCCATTTGTGCTGAATCTGGTCAACCGGACGTTGCACAAACAGGAAAAGCCCATTGAACTGACACAGATTGAATATCAGGTGTTGGAATATTTTCTGAAGAACAAAAATACCGCCCTCGACCGCTCCAGCATCTTACAGCACATCTGGGGCGAACAGTATGACGGCGATGATAAAATTGTGGATGTCAACATCCGCCGCATTCGCATGAAGATTGAAGACCAGCCCTCGAATCCAAAGTATATCACAACGATTTGGGGCTATGGATATAAGTGGAATGACCCAGATGACCGCTGATGCAACACAGAAAAAACGCCGCAGTTCCCGAAAAAATACCATTACGGTTCGCTGGCTCATTAGCAATTTAGGCGTTGTATTTTTGGTGCTGTTGATTGTGGAACTGTCGGTGATTTATACCTTACAGCACTATTATTACAATTCGGCGGAGCAGTATCTTACTACGAAGATTTCTTCTGTGACAACGGTACTGACTCGTTATTCACAGGATACCGGCTCGAATTTTTCGGCAGACCTGCGAAGTACGTTTGAAAACTTTTCCGACAAGGAACGCATGGAACTGATGGCAATCAATTCCAAGGGCAGAGTGACGCTGACAACCTCTGGCTTTGCTCCTGATACAGGGACGGCGATGCCGGACTATGAAACGGCAATGGAATCCGAAACAGGAACATGGACTGGCAGGCAGAACGGGGAACGCGTCATGGCGGTGAGTGTGAATATCTCCGCCATGCAGCCGGAATACAATGCGATTCGGGTGGTTTCGTCCATGTCGCAGATTGATGCGACTTTGCGAGACTATACAACGATGATTACCATCGTTTGCATTGGGGTTTTGCTGCTGCTGACCATTACAGGTTCTTTTTTCCTGCGGTCGATTGTCCGACCCATCAACCGCATCAATGCGGTTACAAAAAAATTTGCACAGGGGGATTTCTCCCAGCGAATCACGCCGATTCCGCAAGATGAAATCGGGGATTTGTGCAAGGCGGTCAATGATATGGCATCTGCTCTTTCTGAAACCGAGGCGATGAAAAACGAGTTCATTTCCTCTGTTTCCCATGAATTGCGGACACCATTGACGGCAATTCAAGGCTGGGCAGAAACGCTCTGTCTGGACATTGATGCGGAAACGATGCAAAAGGGGATGCACGTGATTGTCAACGAAACAGAACGACTTTCCCGAATGGTGGAAGAGTTGCTGGACTTCTCTCGGATGCAGAGCGGACGGTTGACGGTACAGCCCGAACCCATGGATATTTTGGCAGAATTGGGCGATGCCGTCTTGATTTACATGGAGAAGGCAAAGCGGGAACATATTCGGATGATTTACCAAGAACCGGAAATGCTGCCATTTGTCTACGGGGATAAAAACCGGATTCGACAGGTGTTTATCAACGTCATTGACAATGCCCTGAAATATTCCAACCCCGGCGGACTGGTCACAGTCAGTGCAGAAGCGGTTGCAGAACAAATTCAGGTGCGGATTTCAGATAATGGTGTGGGCATCAGTGCTGCCGACCTGCCGAAAGTCAAGACGAAATTTTTCAAGGCGAATCATACCCGAAGAGGGTCTGGCATCGGGCTTGCTGTGGCAAATGAAATCATTACCATGCATCACGGAAAACTGGACATTCAAAGTGAACTGGGCAAGGGAACAACCGTCATTATTACGCTGCCAGCGATGTCCGACCACTTGTTGTAAGGAGCAGGCATATGAAAAAATGCAGGATTACCGCCTTGCGAAGAACAGAATATCCGGATTTGATGGAGCAGTACGAAAATCCATTGGAAACGCCTTGCACGGTTTCGATTGGGCAAGTTTGGGTAACAAACGGCTGGGAGAAGCCAGCAGATTTTTGTGAAAGTGCATGGAATACGTTGTCCCCGTTTGTGATGGCGTTGGCACATGGTGGCGAAAACTTCTATGATGGCTGGATGAAAAATCCGAAGTCGGTTCTGCTGTCCTGTAATGATGGATTCCGTCCAGTCAGCTTTCTGGTTGAGGCACTGGAAGCAGATGGGGGCGAAGGATGAGAAAACTGGACAGGAACTTGATGCATGCTGCATTGACTGCCCTGCTAGAGCCGAAAGAACAGTATCAATTTCCGGTTTATGTGGGCTTTTCAGAGCGGTATTTGTCATCTTTGGAACAGACGTATGGTTTTTTGGCAGTGACAACGCATGAACGGCTGTTGGTTTCCCGATTTAGCCTGTTGACCATTCCAATGAAACAGCAGGCATTTGCTTTGCAGACCTTGCAGAAGTTATCTGTTCGGCAGATTCCATTGCTGAAAACAAGAAAAATCACCATGCAGTTTCAGAGCACGGGAAAAGTGGAATCGCTCCGCTGTTTTTGCAGCCCGAAAACGTTTGGAATGGGGCTGCCGAATCAGGAAATGCAGTTACAGCAGCTGCTGGAAACGCTGAATCTTTGGAGTACCCGAAGTGATTTTACGGAATGACAGGATTGCGAATGAAACAAACAACAAAGCCGGAGCAGGCAAAACACCGCTGAAACAGCAGGTGTTTGCTTTACAGACGTTGCAGAAGTTATCTGTTCGGCAGATTCCATTGCTGAAAACAAGAAAAATCACCATGCAGTTTCAGAGCACGGGAAAAGTGGAATCGCTCCGCTGTTTTTGCAGCCCGAAAACGTTTGGAATGGGGCTGCCGAATCAGGAAATGCAGTTACAACAGCTGCTGGAAACGCTGAATCTTTGGAGCACCCGAAGTGATTTTACAGAATGACAGACCTTGATTTTGACTGGAGAAAGGATTGCGAATGAAACAAACAACAAAGCCGGAGCAGGCAAAACACCGCTCGAAAATCGGTGGACAGGCTCTGATTGAAGGCGTTATGATGAAAGGCGTTCATACGGGAGCAATGGCATGCCGGCTGCCGGATGGAACGATTGATGTAGAAACGTGGGAAGAACACAACGGGAAAGAAATGCCGTGGTATCGGAAGTGCCCGTTTGTACGGGGCAGCTTTAACTTTGTGATTTCGATGCGGGATGGCTACCGCTGCCTGATGAAATCCGCAGAGAAACAGATGACCGAAGAGGAAAAAGAGAATGAGCCGCAGGAGGAAATGAACCGTTTTGAACGCTGGCTGAATGACAAACTGGGCGATAAAGTATTTGGCATTATCATGTCTATTTCGATGGTGATTGGCGTAGCATTTGCCGTGTTCGCCTTTATTTTCCTACCAAAGTTTTTGATTGGGTTGCTCATCACGCACACTGCGATTCCGGACGACAGCCGATTCGTTCGGTCACTGCTGGAAGGCGTGCTGAAAATTATCATTTTCTTGGGCTACATGGCATTTACCGGCTGTATGAAAGACATCCGGCGGACGTATGAATATCACGGAGCGGAACATAAGACGATAGCTTGCTTTGAGGCAGGCGACCCACTAACCGTGGAGAATGTCAAGAAACACTGCCGATTCCATCCACGCTGCGGAACGAGCTTTATTTTTATCACGCTGATTGTCAGCATTTTGGTGATGTGCTGTGTGCCGTTGACAGTTGTCTGGCAGCGTGTTTTGGTGAGCATTTTGCTGTTGCCGTTGGTGGTTGGCATTTCCTATGAATTTATTCGCATTGCCGGAAGAAGTGACAGCTGGATTACAAGGGCACTGTCATTTCCGGGCTTGCAGATTCAGCGGATTACCACCAGAGAACCCGATGCCAGCCAGATTGAATGTGCAATTGCAGCGTTAAAGCCATGCATTCCGGACAATCTGGAGGAAGACGAGTGGTAACGATGACACGGCGAACCTTATACCAGACCATCCGGCAGCGGTTACAGGCTGCGGGCATTGAAGATGCTGGGATAGAGTCTGGATTTCTGTTAGAATTTCTCTTGGGGAAGCCATTGCCGCAACTGCTCATGGATGGCGAACTGCCTGTGCCAGAGGCGATTGTGATGCAGGCAGAAACGCTCTGCCAGCGGCGAGCAGCCCACTATCCCTTGCAATATCTGTTCGGCAGCTGGGAGTTTTACGGCTTGTCGTTCGAGATTGGGGAGGGCGTTTTGATTCCCCGAGCAGATACAGAAACTTTAGTGGATGTGGTCTGTACGTTGCGGAGCGGACAGCCGCAGACCCGTTTATTAGACTTGTGCAGTGGCAGCGGTTGTATTCCGGCAGCGATTGCAACGCAGTTACCAGAGGTTTCCGGTGCTGCCATCGAACGAGAATCCGCAGCGTTTTCCTATCTACAGAAGAACTTGCAGCAGTATGCACCGCAGATACAGCCTGTGCAGGGCGATGTATTAGATGCTACTCTGCCGGATTTGTATACAGGATATGATGTCATCACCTGTAATCCGCCCTATCTGACTGAGATGGATATGCAGCAGTTGCAGCCCGAAGTCACATTTGAGCCAGAAACCGCTCTCTATGGGGGAGCAGACGGGCTGGATTTTTACCGCAGCATTTCTGCAAACTGGGGTTCTGCTCTGCGAAAATCAGGCTGGCTGGTGTATGAAATCGGAAAAGGACAGGAGCAGGATGTTGCAGCAATCTTGCGGCAGCAGGGCTTCTCCCAGATCACCCAGCAGATGGATGGAAATGGAATTGTTCGGGTGGTTGCCGGACAGAAATAACAGCAGATGCTGCTTGCATCTGCAAAAAAAGCAGTTCTCGTTTATGATTTTTCTCGAAAGGAGCATTCCGATATGTATAAAATTGCATTTGTCATTCCCTGGTACGGCGAAGGCATTCCCGGCGGTGCAGAAATGGAACTGCGGGAAGTTGCCGGACATCTTCAGAAAGCCGGCGTGGAAGTGGAAGTCCTGACGACCTGCGTCAAGGATTTTACAGCGGACTGGAATCAGAACTATTATGCTGCCGGGGTTGCCATGGTGTACGATGTCCCGACCCGTCGGTTTCCGGTTCGGAAACGGGATACTGCCACCTTTGACCGCATCAATGCCCAGTTGATGCAGGGGAAACACATTACCCCGAAGGAAGAGGTGCTGTTCTTACAGGAGATGGTGAACAGTCCGCAGCTCTATGAATATATTGAAACGCACAACGATGATTATGATTTATTTGTATTCATGCCCTATATGTTCGGGACGACGTTCCACGGTGTGTTGGCTTGTCCGGAAAAGGCAGTCATGATTCCGTGTTTCCACGAAGAAGCCTATGCACATATGCGGCTGTTCCGGCAGACCTATATCAATATTCGGGGAATGATTTTCAATTCTGTTCCGGAAATGCAGCTGGCAAACCGCCTGTATGATTTGGATGATGTGGAACAGATTTGCATGGGTATTGGTATGGATACTTCCATTTCCGGCGATGGGGCAGCATTTCGGGAAAAATACGGGATTACCGACCCTTATTTGATTTATGCCGGACGGAAAGACAGTGGAAAAAATGTGCATACGCTGTTGCAATACTTTGCAGAGTACAAGAAACGCAATCCAGAAGACCCGTTGCAACTCGTGTTAATTGGCGGTGGAACGATTGCCGTTCCGAATTCTGTGAAAGATTGCGTGCATGATTTGGGCTATGTTTCCCAGCAGGATAAATATGATGCCTTGCAGGGAGCATTGTTCCTCTGCCAGCCCTCGAAAAACGAGAGTTTCTCGCTGGTCATTATGGAAAGCTGGCTGTGCGGCAGACCGGTTCTGGTGCATTCTGCCTGTGCGGTTACGAAAGACTTTGCCCAGCAGGCGGAAGGCGGTCTGTATTTTAACAGCTATTTTGAATTTGAAGGCTGTGTGCAGTGGCTGGAACGTCATCCGGCAGAAGCCGAACAGCTCGGGCAGAATGGCAGACAATTTGTCCTTGCGAATTTTGATTGGAACGTGGTGACGAAGAAGTATCTGGCATTTTTCAAAAAATTGATAGAGGAGGGGGACATGCAGTGAAACGCATTGCATTTGTCAATCAACGATATGGCTTAGAGGTCAACGGGGGTTCTGAATATTATACCCGCCTGATGGCGGAACGGTTGGCGAAGTACTATGAAGTGGACGTACTGACCACCAAAGCCGTGGACTATACCACATGGAAAGACTGGTATGTACGGGATGTGGAAACCATCAACGGGGTAACAGTACGCCGATTTTCCGTGGCACAGGAACGGGCAGTAGATTTTGATGCCTATAATGCGGCTTATTTGGCAGAATGTGAACAGGGGAATTACAGCCGAGGTGTGGAAAAAATCTGGTTTGAAAAGCAAGGACCATACTGTCCCGAATGCATTGCCTTTATTCGGGAGCATAAAGATGAATACGATGCCTTTTTATTTGTCACGTATCTGTATTATCTGACGGTTGCCGGATTGCCGGAAGTGGCAGAGAAAGCGATTTTCATTCCGACTGCCCACGAAGAACCGTACCTGCACTTTAAGACATTTGAAAAGCTGTTTCAGCTGCCGCAGGCGTATGTTTTCCTGACGGAAGAGGAACGGATGCTCGTGCGGCGGCAGTTCAAAACCGCTGGAATCCCGTGTGATGTGCTGGGAACAGGGGTAGATATTCCGGATTATCCGCCAGCCTCTGCATTCCGGCAGAAATACCGGATTCATGACCCGTATTTGATTTATGTCGGTCGAATTGATGAGGGAAAAGACTGCCCGACCCTGTTCCGGTATTTTATCGAGTTCAAGGAACGTAACCCCAGTGATTTGAAGCTGGTGCTGATGGGAAAAGCAGTCTGCAACATTCCGAAGCATCCGGATATTATCCCATTGGGCTTTGTTTCCGAAGAGGACAAGTTCAGCGGACTTTCCGATGCCATTTCCTTGGTTTTGCCGTCCCAGTATGAAAGTTTGTCGATTGCCGTGCTGGAGGCGATGGCATTGGGCGTTCCAGTGCTGGTAAATGGGCAGTGCGATGTTTTGAAGGGGCACTGCACAAAGAGCAACGGCGGACTGTATTACCGGAACTTCTTTGAATTTGAGGGGGCGTTGAATTATCTGTTCTCGCATCCGGATGAATATCAGGAAATGCAGGAAAATGCCTATGAATATGTTCTGGAACACTATGATTGGGATGTAATTTTAGAGCGGTTCCGTGTCATCATTGAAAACGTGATAGAAGGGCGGACATAAGAGCCATGGGAATTACAATTTGCAGCGGGGTTGGATTTTTAGCAGCCGTAGGCTGTGCCGGATTGTATGACCGGAAAGGTTCATTTTTAAAGCCCTTTGTTTATGGAACGGTGTTCTATGGGTTCTGTTATATTCTCTGGAGCATGCTGTTGTTTGTCCTGAATCAATTCACCCTGTTTCGAGCGGTACTGGGAACGGCTGTGGTGCTGGTGGCACTGCTGGCAGCGGCTGCTGTGGTATTGCGGCGAAAACATGGCACACTGCTGCGGCTGCTGCACTGGGATGAAAGCATCCGGACGGTTTGGATTCCGCTGGTAATCGTATTGGTGGCATTGCCATTGATTCTGATGAAGAATGAATTGTTTGGCATGGGACAGGATCAGGGTGTTTATCAGGTGGTTGCCATCAATCTGATGAATGGATTGACCGACCGGCAGCAGGATTTTGCAGAGTATTATAACTTATCGAGTGCCGACCAAACGGAATTTGCGGATGCCGTCCGGAATTATCTGATGGGTTATGACATTGTCCCTGAGGAATATCCGGACACGGTGTATGACCGGAACATCAGTCCGGTTTCCGGCATCTATCACGGCATTCCAACGTATGCAGCAATGCTGGCACTGTTTGGAAAGCTGTTTGGCATTTCCCATATGATACATCTGGAAACTGTGATTTGGGTCTGCATGATTTTTTTGGTTTCGTTTATCTGTCGGCAGATGCAGTGGAAACGCTGCACGGAGTTTCTTGCCTGTGCAGTCTGTGCTGCTTCTCCCATTGTGATCTGGGTGGCGAAATCCTCCCTGACTGAGCTGTTCTTGGCAGTCATTTTACTGGCATTTGTGCTGCTGATTACTGCACCAAACCGCAGTCATGGGCTTTCGATTTTACCGGTGGCAGTGTTTGCCTGCTATCATGTTTCGATTTATACGATGATTCCATTGTTTGTGGTGCTGTATGGAGCGTTGTATTTATTCCGGAGAAAGCGGGAATATGCCGTTTTGATGCTGGCAACGATTCCGCTGTATCTGGCAAGTTATTTTGCAATGCGGCACGTGCAGCCGTTCTACACCATGAACAACTATCGGGATTTGTTTGTGGGCGGCATTACGGTCTATAACATTACAACCGTTGTCACAGTGGTTTGTATGGTTGCCTTTTTGATTTGCGGCGTGTACTGCTGGATTTTGTCCAGACGAAAAAAAACATTTGATGCCGCATTCTTTTTGGAGCAGGCACAGCAAAAGCCTTGGGTAAAAGTAATTTTTATTTTGTTTTTGCTCATTCCGGTTATTTATGTGCTGCTGAAAGCCTTTTCAAGGGGCATGGTCGGAGAACTGCAGTATTTGACGCTGACGGGCTATGCCATTCAGACAGGCTTTTTCCTCCTGCCAATTGTCTACATCATTGCCTTGTTCCGGATGAAATTTGTACTGGAAAAGCCGGAAACGATGGCACTGTATGCGATGTTTTTGTATTGCATTCTGGTCTATTCCGCATTCCTGCGGTTTGAGGTGCAGTATTACTATTATTATGCTCGTTACCTTGCACCGTTTGTGCCGATTGCGGTGCTGTTTGCAGCGATGATTCTGGACAAGTACAACTGGAAGTTGACCGTACCGATTTTAACTGCCGGATTGCTGGTGGTTGCTCCGTTCGACAAGTTCCTCTCCCGTGAAAAAGATGATACCTGCATGGAATGGTCGATTTTGATGGAACTGGGCGAAAAAATCGAAGCAGGAGATTGTGTTGTCGTAGATACTGATTTGATGCCGCAACTGTATTTGCCGTTGCGGAGCATGACCGGAGCAGCGATGTATCCGGAACTGGAAAATGCTGTGGAACAGGTAGACAATCTGAGCGAAGAATACGATACAGTTTACTATCTGACGACTGACACAGCGATGCTGCAATACAGTGATTCTTACCGCTGTGTTTACCGGAACACTGCCCACCACAGCGAGGATGACTTGAACCATAATGGCAAGTTGTTCCCGATGGCATTGGGCTTTTTGAAATACGAAGAGCCGGTTTGTCTGTATCAATACACTGCAAACCGGATGAGTTACCGAGCAGCAGACTGCTATGAAACAGAATATGTGGGCTTTGGTGCACTGGAAGGCGATTTTTGCTGGTCGGTTGCAGAAGATGCCTCGGTATTCTGTACGCTGCATCCAGACAATTATTTGATGCAATTTGAAATGGGCTGTACCATTCCGTTGGAACAGCTGGGGAAGAAAGAATTGACGGTTTCTGTCTATGTCAATAATGCGTTGGCTGGGGAACTGGTGATTGATGAGAGTAACAACGGCGGAACGTTGTCGTTGCCGATTTCCTCATTGTTGTTGCTGGATGATACACAAAATCAAGTGATGTTGCGGTGTGAGCTGTGGAATGCGAGCACAGTAACACCAAATGATAAGCGGCAGCTGGGCTTCCCGTTGAAGTCGCTGCGGTTTATTCGTAAATAATCATTTTCATTTTTCGATGAGAAAGGAGCACTGCCATCATGATGCAGGTAGAAGTAAAAAGTGGAACGATGACAAAAGACGAGATTCAGTATTACATTTTGCTGGTCAAGAAACGCTGGGGCACACGGCTGCCAGCCGATTTGCGGTTGATTCTGGAAAAGACAGATGCTGAAGTACAGATTACTTTTGATCCGCCGATTGATCGGCAGGTTTACCGGAGTACAGATTATCTGGTGAACGATGTTCAGAAGTTGAATCGAGGAAAATTTGCGGAACATGCAGATAAAGTGATGCATGTAACTGCAACTGTTTAAAAAGAAAGGGGCAACGAGAATGATTCGCTGTCCCTTTTTGCAGTTGCATTCCCAACAAGAATATGATACAATAGAACCAACCAATCAAAAAGATAAAAGGAGGCGTTCTTACGATGCATATTCTCAAACACCTACCCAAACAGGACGGCTGCCGGATGCCGGCAGAATTTGCTTCCCATCTGGGCTGTATCATGATTTGGCCAGAACGAACCGATTCTTGGCGAAATGGTGGCTATGCTGCCCGTGCAGCCTTTACAAAAATTGCAACTGCCATTGCAGCATCCGAGCAAGTCACCATGCTGGTCAGCAATCAGCAATATGAAACCGCAAGAGCCATGTTGCCGCCAGAAGTTCGACTGGTCGAATGTACCACCGATGATGCTTGGGCAAGAGATGTTGCTCCGACTTTTGTTTTACGTCCAGATGGCACTCGCTGCGGGATTGACTGGGGCTTTAATGCTTGGGGCGGTCTGGCAGATGGCTTATATTTTCCTTGGGACAATGATAATCACGTTGCACGGAAAGTCTGCGATTTATTCGATTGCGATTGTTATGACCTGCGGCATTTTATTTTAGAGGGCGGCAGCATTCACAGTGATGGAGAAGGTACGATTCTGACGACAGAAGCTTGCCTGCTCAGTGCCGGACGGAATCCGGAATTGTCAAAAGAAGCGATTACACAGATGCTCTGCGACTGCCTAGGAGCAGAGAAAGTCATCTGGTTGCCATGTGGCATTTATCAGGATGAAACTAACGAACATGTGGATAATATCTGTGCTTTTACAGAGCCGGGGAAAGTGGTGCTTGCTTGGACGGACAACCCAAATGACCCGCAGTATGCAATGTCCAATGCTTGCTTACAGGTACTGGAACAGGAAACAGATGCAAAGGGTCGTAAAATTCAGGTGCAGAAGCTGCCGATTCCGTCTGAACCCATCTGCATGACAGAAGAAGAATGCAGCGGTTTGGACTTGTGGGACGGCGAACCGACTCGCACACCGGGCGAACGTTTGGCAGCATACGTAAATTTTGATATCTCCAATGGGGTTGTGATTGTTCCACAGTTCAATGATCCGATGGATGCGGTTGCGGTTTCGATTTTGCAGGATTGTTTCCCAACTCGAACAGTCGTACCAATTGCAGCACGAGAAATTCTCATTGGTGGCGGTAATATTCACTGTATTACTCAGCAGATTCCAAAATAAAAGAAAGCAGTTGTATCATGGCGAAATTTTATTCTTTGTTTAGTTCTAGTTCCGGCAACGCTGCCTATCTTGGCAACGGCTCTGCCGGAATCCTTTTTGATATTGGGGTTTCTTGTCGAAAACTCTGTACCGCATTGCAAGAACGGGAACTTGCCCCCAATGCTATACAGGCGATTTGTATCACACATACGCATATCGACCATATCCGAGGACTGGCGGTTTTTCTCAAGAATTATCCGATTCCTGTCTACGGAACAGCAGAAACCCTGCAAACATTGGCGGAGCAGTGCAACCGAACAGACTTGTTTCACACGATCACACCTGGGCAGCCGGAAGCCATTGCTGGACAGTGGGAGGTGACCGCATTCTCCACGCCACACGATGCCGCTGGCAGCTGTGGTTATCGAATTCATACCGCAGATGACCGTGTTTGTGCCGTCTGTACAGATTTGGGGACGGTCACACCGGAAGTTCGGAATGGGGTACAGGGCTGTGATATGGTGTTACTGGAAGCAAACTATGAACCCTCCCTGCTGGCAGCAGGGGCGTATCCTTATCCATTGAAACAGCGTATTTCCGGAGAACAGGGGCATCTTTCCAATCAGGACAGTGCTGACTTCGCACGGGAACTGGTGGAAACCGGAACAACACGGCTGGTGTTGGGACACCTCAGCCCACACAACAATACCGCAGCTTGTGCAGAACGGGCAGCCCTGCAAGGAATGCCAGACATGGTGCGGAATCTGGATTATCTTTTACAGGTGGCAACGCCCATCGGATTAAAACAGGCGGTGATTTTTTAATGCAGCTGATACAGCTTTTGACCTATGGAAAATTAAAAGAATCTTATTTACGGGCAGCGTGTGCCGAATATGAAAAGCGGCTATCTCGTTTTTGCAAGTTGCAGTGTGTCGAATTAGAGCCAGTGGCATTGCCGGAGCGACCCTCTGAAAAAGAGATTGCAGCCGCACTGGAGAAAGAAGCACAGCCGTTATTGAAGCGGAAAAAGGGCTTTACCATTGCCATGTGCATTGAGGGAAAGCAGCTGGACAGTCCACAGTTTGCCCAGATTTTTCAGCGTGCAGCGGTGCAGGGTGATGCAGCTGTGACGTTTTTCATTGGCAGTTCGTACGGTTTGGCGGACAGTGTGAAACAAGCTGCGAATCTGCGACTTTCCATGTCCGCAATGACCTTTCCTCATCAGCTGGCAAGGGTGATGCTGTTAGAGCAAATTTATCGGGGCTATCAGATTTTAGGCGGAAGCCCCTACCATAAATAATTCATATAAAGGAGCGGAAGACAATGCCACGATTTTTTTTAGAAACAATTGCAGAAGATGACATTCAGATTACTGGAGCAGATGCCCACCATATCGGCTATGCACTGCGGATGCGACCGGGGGAACATCTGACGGTTTGTGCAAATAATATTGATTATGACTGTGTAATTCGGGAGATTACAAAGGATACCGTTTTTCTGGATGCAGTATCCAAGCATGCTTGTGCAGCCGAGCCGAGCGTATTTGTGACGCTGTATCAGGCAGTTCCGAAAGCTGGAAAGCTGGAAGAAATCATTCAAAAATCCATTGAATTGGGGGTAAGTCGAATTGTCCCCGTGCTGACGGCTCGTTGTGTTGCTCGACCGAAAGCAGCAGAGTTTCAGAAGAAGTTACCTCGATTGCAGAAAATTGCGGAATCGGCAGCGAAGCAGTCCGGACGGGGCTGTATTCCGGAAGTTGCTCCACTACATACATTTGCAGAAGCGTTGGAATCTGCAAAGCAGGCAGATTGTGGCGTATTTTTGTATGAGGGCGGCGGCATTCGGTTTTCAGAAGTACCGTTGACTGGAAAAAAACAGATTGCTCTGTGGATTGGCAGCGAAGGCGGATTTGACCCGAAGGAGGCAGAAACAGCAAAGGCAGCTGGATTTTATCCGGTGTGGCTGGGAGAGCGGATTTTGCGGTGTGAAACTGCACCGCAAGCAGCACTTGCAATTTTGATGCATTTAACAGGGAATTTGTAAGAACGAATTGGCTGTAAGGTACGAGCCGCAGGCAACTAAAAGTTTTTTGATCCAACAATTTTTCAAAAATGTTGGCGAGGTGTGGGCGAGTAGCCCACATTTGCGAAGCAAATAGAATCGAATTGAAAATCGCAAACAAAAATCTAAGAGAGAATCGCAAAGAATCGCAATTGCCATCAGAATCAGAAGGTTGCAATGAGAGAACAAGGTTTCAGGGGCAATTGCGATTCCCAAGGCAAGCTGGGGATGTGCCCCAGCCTTGCCGAATTGGATGCAATTGGTTTTCCTAAGAAGAACTTGCTCTTTGGGAAAACGGTCTTTCGCATCCGGCAAAAGGGGGTTCCACCCCTGCTTTTGCCTGCCAGCGTGCTGCAATTGCCCCGTTGCCTTGTCTGAACTTACAACCTTGATTCTCATGATGTAACTTTGTCTGAATTTGAAAGTTTTAAAACATGCAATTGCAGCAGGAAAACCAATTTGAAAAAAATAATTTGCTTCGCAAATGTGGGCTGCTCGCCCACACCTCGGCAGCATTTTTGAAAAACTGCTGCACCGAAAAACTTTTTATTTGCCTGCGGCTCGTTCTTGCAAAAATTATGGCGTTCTTTACGACTTTCACACAGTTTTCATTGACACCCATCAGCAGGAATGTTATAATATTGATGTTCATCGAAAGAACGAATTTCGATGAACCGTCAAACAAAATAGGAATTTTTAACAGGAGGAATTTTTATGAAAAAAGGTTTTAGAAAGGTTTGTGCAGCTCTGTGCAGCACTGCATTATTGTGTGCAGCGACTGCTGTTCCAGCATCTGCTTCCACCGTGAGCGATGTTATTGCAGCTGCTTATGCAGTCGGCATTCCAGCACAGTATGTGCAAGAAGGCATTGCAATGTATGGCGGCGGAAACTATACCTCGGAACAATGTGACCAAGCAATCGCATCGATTTATTCCTATCAGGGAAGAGTCGATGAACTGCTGGAGGATTATTTCGGCGTACCGAGCAACGGCGGAAATAATAATAACGCATCTGACAATAACAGCGGCAGCAATAACAGTAACAGCAGCAATAATAACAACTCTGGCAGCAATTCCGGCGGAAATTCCGGTTCATCTGGAAACAATTCCAATTCCTCGAGCAATTCCAACAGTTCCAACAATGCCAACTCAGGAAATAATGGCGGAACATCTGGCGATTCAGATGGTTCTAAGTCATTTACGGATATGACACTGGATGAAAAAATTGACTATGTGAACCAGCTTCCGGCAGAGGAACGCAGCAATTATATCTCCAATTTGACCACCGAAGAACGGAACAGCTTTATCAAACAGTTGCCAGTGAGCGATAAAGCAGCTGTTTTGAATGAATTTTTAGGCGTTGGAGATTCTTTGGGTCTGCATTTCACGGTCGATGAAATGACCAATGATAGTGTTGTTGTCAGTGCGAGAGATAAAGACGGCAAACTGATTGACGTTTCTGCAATGGGCGTTACTGTAGAAGAAACCGGAAAATCTTATACCACGCCGATTACCATTGCGGCTCTGCTGGCAGGCGGTGGCATTTGCGGTGTGAGTGCGATTATTTTTGCTGCTGGAAAAAAGAAACGGAATGAGGAACAAGCATGAAGCAGAAATCATCCAAACCAGAAAAAACATCCGCTTCCGCACTGCCGCTGGCAATGCCATTGATTTTGCCGATTGTAACTCTGCTGTTATGTGCCGCAATTGTATTAGTATGCAGTCTTCGCCCCTATGAAAAGCTGCATACTTACTTGCAGATTGCCTTTATGGATGACTTGAAACAAGCTCCGTCCAGCAGTTCAGATGGATTGGAGATTGTACAGAATGACATTACCACTAATTATAGCGGAAAAATTGCAAAGACAGGAGAACCGGTATATCCAGCATTCGGGGAACAATATGGTGTGCTGTCCTGTGAGGCAATTGACTTGTATGTTCCGGTTTACTGGGGGGCAACCTCGGAACTACTGGAACTGGGGGCTTGTCAGACAACTGCCTCTGCCATTGCCGGAGCAGGTGGCAATGCTGTCATCAGTGCACATGTCAATACGTTTTTCAATCGGCTGGATGAACTGCAAACCGGAGATACACTGACTTTGTACACAAATTATGGTCGGTTTACCTATGCGGTTCAGAAAAGCATTCAGTTTGAAAATACGGATAAGCAGTACATTTTGCCGACAGACCAAGAGCAGTTGACCTTGTACACCTGTGAAATGCAGGTATTTGGTTCGTCCACAAAGCGGATTGGTGTGGTTTGCGACTGCATCAGTACAGAATTTTATGAAACGGAGGCTGCACAATGACAAATGGATTTGGAAAGCGGTTGGTTGTGCGGCTGCTACTTACAATTTTATTGACCTTTACCGTGCTGGGAACACTGGGCAGCGGATATGCTGGGTATTTGTTATCCTCGCCGAAGGTTTGCCTTTCTCAGGTAGAAAAGCAGCAGGCAGCAGCAAAAATTCACGACAGTGTGGAAAGCTATTTTACAGCACAATATCAGACCACTGCAATTCCAGCGGAAACCTATTTAAATGTAGTCACAGAAGATTGGATTGCAGAGCGGTTGGAGGAACAAATTACATCTGAATATCAGATTTTAAATGGTGCAAAGCTGAGCTATCAGCTGGATATGTCTGATTTAGAAGCAGCATTGACACAGTTTTTCTCTGACTATGCCGAAGAAATCAACTATACCAAAGACAGCACCTATGAACAGAAGTTGCAGGAAACCATTGACAATGCAGAAGCAGAGTTGACCTCGCAGCTGGATGTCTACCATTTTTCCACCATGAGAAATGCAAACATTCTGAGCCGATTGACAGGAAAACAGCTGTATTTGTGGATTGCCTGCGGTGTTTGCGGAGTAGTAAGTCTGTTGTTGATGGGAATCTTAATGGGATTGGAACGAAATGGTGAATGGGGCATGCTCTATTTTCCAGGTTGTGCACTGTTCATCAACGGTGTTTTTCTGATTCTACCGACTGCATGGGTGCTTGCTACCAGCTATTTCAGTGGCTTGGCAATCAAAGTGCCGGCAGTTTATGCAGCAGTGACCGGGGTTTTGTATCATTGTACCCGTGTTGGATTGGTTGCAGGAATTGTTCTGGCAGTGCTGGGATTGGCTGCGATTGTGGGCAGTACGATTGGAAGAAGAAAAGCTGCTCGATAAGGGGTTGAAAAAACGGGCTTGCAGAAAAAGCTTGCAAGTCCGTTTTTTGTTTGTGATTCAGACAGATAGGTTGCAGGATACGAGCCGCAGGCAACTGCGGTCGAGCTGGCTCAGCTCGGCGAGGTGGATTGTTAAGGAGGGCAAGCTGCCCTCCTTAACAGAGGTCGCAATGAGAGACATTAAAATCTAGGAGGAACAAGCAATCTGCTGTTCGCCATCTTGAAAACAAAATACTTCAGGCAAATTGCAATCTAAGAAACATTCATAAGCAATTCGAACAACGCAACTCCGGCGAACAGCACACAGGCAGACAGCGAAGCGATTCTGCCGAACCGTACGCAATTGGTTTTCCTAAGAGCAACTTCTCTTAGGGAAAACGATTTTCAGCGTCCGGCAAAAGGGGGTTCCACCCCTGCTTTTGCCTGCCAGCGTGCTGCAATTG
>OFMU01000754.1_pt1 | contig 20466 bp, 20 predicted proteins | sample 1541861 | NCBI WGS metagenome assembly OFMU01 (sample SAMN04209238, study PRJEB22552) | human gut metagenome | biome: gut; material: feces | host: Homo sapiens | place: USA: Oklahoma
ATTTTTAACAATAATTTATTTGATGATTTCTTTAACTTTCCATTTTACGATGACAAAGCAGAGCGTCGTGCAGAGAAAAAACTTTACGGACATCATGCTCACAACCTTATGAAAACTGATATCAAAGAGAAAAAAGACGGTTATGAGTTAGAGATGGATCTTCCGGGCTTTAAGAAAGATGAAATCACCGCTGAATTGAAAGACGGTTACATGACCATCAGTGCAGCAAAAGGTTTGGATCAGGACGAACAGGAGAAAGATACAGGACGTTATCTTCGTCGTGAGCGTTACGCCGGTGCCTGCCAGAGAACGTTCTATGTTGGAGAAGATGTTACAGAAGAGGATATCAAGGCTGAGTTCAAACACGGTATCTTGAAACTCTTCATTCCAAAGAAAGAAGCAAAACCAGCTGAACCAGAGAAAAAATTCATCTCCATTGAAGGATAATTTTCTCTCCCATTGAGAGTGTTTTCCTGTGAGATAGAATTTTCTCATAAATGTAATTTCCCCTCTTACCGGAAGAACCTGTCACTGGCAGGTTCTTCCAGATGCTTCGGCAACGAAAAGAAGTGTCACATCCCACAGTGGCACTTCTTTTTATTTGCATTTTATTTATACTTTTTTATTCTTTATAATCAACAGATTTTATTTCCATTGGCTTTCATTTTAAATTTTAATCCCAGTATTTCTGCTGCTCTTTTACACATCAGCATGCGCTGCAGGAATATTTCAAAATAATCTAAAATGGAGCATATTTCTTCATCAAGTTCAATTTCCAATAAGATCACTTTCTTCTCAACATTAACCTGAAGACTGGAGGCAACTGCCGCATAATTAACACGATCGTGCATATCAAAATTCTCTTTGATTGGATTCCTTACACGGTTTCTTCTGACATCTGTCTTATCTGCCAGGATCAATGCCGCAGAAACAGCATCTACTGCAGTCCCAGTTTGTTCATCATGCTGACCGATTGCACTGACAATTGCCGCGATATCTTCATCTGGAAACTTCCATTCCCGAAGTAGCTGAAATGCCATCAGGGCAGAACTATGTGCATGATCTACACGATTGACACAATTTCCCATATCATGCATATATCCTGCAATTTGGGCAAGTTCTACCGTATGTTCGTTATATCCTAATTTTTCCAAAATATCTCCTGCTGTCTCGGCAACTTTTACTGCATGTCCTCTGGAATGTTCTGTATATCCTAAGATTCCTAAAACTCTATTCCCCTGTTCAATATATGCATTCACCTCCGGTATTTTTTTGATTGATTTATAAGTTATTTTATCCAATTTAAATATGTTCCCTTCTGTTATTTATAATCTTCGAATTGCATCCATCGCCAGTTCCGATCGCTCACATTCTTCTGTTGACATCGTAATCTGATAGCAAAGCGGACTTCCTTTCATATACTCCGATGCATAACTGAGACCATTCGTTCTCTCATCAAGAAATGGACGGTCAATCTGATTCGGGTCTCCAAGCAGCACAATTTTCGTTCCTTTTCCGGCTCTTGTAATAATTCCTTTCACCTGATTTGGAGTCATATTCTGAGCTTCATCGATATTCTGCAAGTTGTTGACCTTGCATCATCTAATATAACAAGGGAATATTGATTTTATTTCATGATTGTGTAAAATACGCGTAAATTAAATTACAATCCCATTACAATGATCTATCTCATGCTGAATGATCTGTGCAATCCAACCAGTATATTTCTGACGCTGTTTTTTCCAGTTCATGTCCTGATACTCGAGTTCAATCTCCTGATATCTGGTACATGGGCGCACGCCAATCAGTGACAAACATCCTTCTTCTGTCTGATAAGAACCACTTTTCTTTACAATTCTCGGATTGAACATGGCAACATTCATAAATCCCATATTCACTGCAATAATCCGCTTCTTGACACCAATCATGTTAGCTGCCATACCGACACAGCCCTCCTCATGAGCTTTCAACGTATCAAGTAAATCTATAGCAATTTGCTTGTCCTCCTGTGTGGCAGACTCTGACTTCTGCCCTAAAAATAAAACGTCATGCACAACTTCTCTTACCATCTATTTTTATGTCTCCTTCTCTTTACTCTTCCGTATCATTCAAATCGTTCAATTATTTCAGCAATTTTTTTCATTTGCTCAATAGTTGCATTATAATCTACATAATCCTCTGAAAAGTAGTCTGTAATAGCCTGATAATCTTCTTTATAGAAATCATTAGCACAAAATTCTTTTATTAACACCGATACACAAACACCCTCTTTAGCCGAAGGGCATATACTCATTCCTTTTCTATGCTCCTGAATTTCTTTAAATAACTTCTCAAAATTCGTGTCAAAATTAACTTTTTCTGTCAATTTATATATATCATATAAGTGTCTTGAATATCGCTTGGATTTATTTTTCAAATAATAATCACACAATGCGAAAATCTTGTCAATGTAAGTTCTTTCTATTGACTGGAGTTTCATTTCAAACTCTTCCAAAGAAAATTTTGAAATAAAATCTGAATGATTCTTTTTAACAAAAAAATCTCTTATATAACTTCCAAGCATTACATTTTCTGTCGGGAATGCATAAGAACCTAATGCTGTCTCTAATTTTACAGATGACAATACTCTCTCGTCTTGAATTCCGCAAACTGATTCATATGTGAAATAATATGCATTATAATCTCGATCACTCTGTATTTCATTCCAATTTATTATCGGCATATTTAATTCATCGCTAATACCTTTTAATATATTATTTTTCAGTTTTTTTCTCCGTGCTTCTCCCAAATGTTCATCAAATGTAATATCTATATCTTCTGAAAACCTATTTATAATTTTATAGCCTTTTGAAAGTGATGTACCACCTTTAAATACCACATTTGACAACTTATTTGCTAAATTTTTCAATAGCATAGTTACATAATAATCTTTTTCAATAATTATTTCCGTACGCCCCGTCTCTGCAGCCACTTGTTCTATTATTTCTTTAAATATTTCCTTATCATCATGCAGATACATACTTCACCTCTGTTTCATAAATGGCCTTATAAACTTTCAGTGGATAATAGCATAAAAGGCGGTCTACCTGATTTTTTGTTATTGAATGTTCTATTGCAAATTGGGTTAGAATTTCCCCGCAAACTTTCATATCTTCTTCTGCTGATTTATCAATATCTTTCAGACAATCTAAAAACTGAAGAACATATGCATTTTCTTCCGTCACTTCTACCACAGGCTTTCGTATCACATATTTTCTATTCTTAATACTAACCTCACGAACTAAAGCTGGCGCATAATTACTAATTATTTCTTCTTTAAATGGCATCTGCGTTGATAAACCAAGTCGATTTGCCAACGTATATCCTGAATAAAAACCTACTCTTTTCCCTTGTCTTAAAATATATTTATGCGTGGCAACTGTTTCAGCCGAAATCACAGAATTCTCACCAAAAATATTTTTTTTAGGCAAATAATAAATTCCTGCCTCAAATCGGCAAATCACACCCGCATCTGTTAATTTTTTCAAATGATACCTTATATTTTCCTCTGACATTCCCTCTATGCTAATATCCGCCAAAAATATCGGCTCACCTTTTTCGTAATTTTTCACCAAATAATCCAGTAACATATAATCACCATCTTCCAAAAAGTAAATTATCATTTTACTTATCGTTAGTATATGTTTAAATATGTTTTTTGTCAATTCGTATTTTAAATATTCTATAAATATTTTTACAAGCACTTATTTTATGAAATCCTTATCTATTCTCCCTCCAAAAATCCTAAGTATTCATCACATATATTAAACAACATATCCCCGGAACACACCGGAAGTTCGGCTGTTGTTCCCGGCAATTCTGCATATTGATACAAATCCTCCGCCTTTGTTAATACAAGTACTGGTATTACTTCATACTGCGGACCAAACAATACTTCCAGATAAGGGCTGTACTTGGCAGCCTGAGATATTTCTTCTTCCAGTATTTTATCATTCATCTTAAACTCCAACGAAAATACATAATTCTCTGTAATCACCAGCACGTCCACATAAATTCTTATGTATCTGGATTTCTTAATTCGCAATTCAAATAGAATTTCCCAGTCATCAACCTTTACATCTGCATCACTAAGATCTGCAAACAGATTCTTCATCACCTCATAAGAATCCCGAAATGAATGGAATAGTCCTCTTGTATCGTTAAGATTCCGTCCAATCTTCCTGCAGCCTTCCGTCAACATCTGAAACCATTCATCCTCAGTAAGTTTCAGAAACTCAGCTACTGTTCCATAATATCCACTATAATCACCCAGCCCCACGTGTGGTCTGCTCTGCCTGATTAGTCCGTACCACTCATAATTCTCATTACGGTAGCACAAATCCTTCATATAAGGCGAATTATAAAGATAATGATTCACTGTGCTTCTGTCTTTATTCAGTTTCTTAGCAATCTCCCGTGCTTTAATTCCATCGCCAGAGGCAATCAGGGCATAAATGTCCCGTTCAATGATATCCATGATTAAAAGCTTGTCCTCCAAAGTGGAATCACATTAATAACAGGCTCTTCATACGGGTGAACTGATTTTACCACTTCGATTGTCTTATCAACATTTTCTGTGTATACTGTGACCTCTACTTTCAGCTCCGGCTCACAACTGATTTCTCCGTTCGTCCCTATATATGGATTACAGCCGTCAAGCGGACGCCAGTAACCAGTTACCGGACTCACCGACATACAGGAATCATAATTTCCGATGTGTCCCGCATCAACCTCCTGGAGAGCTTTCTGTAAGACTTCCAGGTGCGATGGTGGAAGGAAAATTTCTAATTTACAATACTTAAAGTCCATGGAAATACCTCTTTTGTTATTCTTATAGTTTATCCTTATTGTATCATAATAAGAATATCCCGTCTTCCATTTACACGTACAATCATCAGGCAATCATCATTATTTAATTAAATGAGAGACTATCTTCCTCTTTCTCCGGTAAAGGCTCATGTTCTTTCTTCTCCTTCAGCCCATCTACCACTTTGCAGATCACATAATTGCCTGCCACAAACATGACTTGTACTTTAAATTTCTTTTTAACCTTATGTGCAATCCGTCCTGCACTCTTTGTTCCAACCGCCACTGTATAGGTAGAATTTGCCACATAACCAACGGTTCCAATATGTTTCACCTGACACCTGATAGCCTCCTGATCATAATAATTATCCGGTTCTTTCACACATGTAATCTTCCGCCCAATTTCAAAAGGAATAATTCCATAATAATGTTTGATGCCCGTAATTGTAATATACTGCTCCTTCATAATTTAATCCTCCATATATTCTCTATAATCTACTTCACTTGCGAATAACATATATCTTCCTTGCACTAATCCCATGTAACCTTCTGATGTTGCATAACCTTTCATCTTCTGCTTCCTCCTTGAACATAATCTGTAATTTATATAGTTTCCATTGTTTCTTTGCTTTCTTATAGCTATAGTTTACAGATTTAGGTGTCCTATAAAAATGACAGGTTGACGTATAAAAATCTTTATGCTATTCTTATCTCGCTAATCTGATTCAATTTATCAGATTAACGATAACATTTATAAAATACATATTCTAAAAACTACAGTGTGGACTTTTTCAGTTCAACTTTTTTTCGCCGCACAATTATAGGCTTTTTATAATTGTACGGCTTTTTGTATGCCCGAAATAATTCGTTTAACACATTTTTAAGGAGGAAATATTTATGAATGATACATTTATGAAAGAAAAGCCGATTCTGCCTCTTTTGACTTCTATGGCGCTTCCCATGGTCATTTCAATGTTGGTGAACTCGCTTTATAATATTGTAGATAGTTTTTTCGTAGCTCAGATTAATGAGCAGGCAATGGCTGCCCTGTCACTGGTTTTTCCGGTACAGAACTTTGTGAATGCGACTGCCATTGGATTTGGCGTCGGAATCAACGCTATGATCGCATTCCATCTTGGAGCTGGCAATAAAGAAAATGCAAATGCTTCCGCAACTCACGGAATGATTCTTTCAGTGATACATGGATTTCTTGCTCTGATCATCAGCATTGCAATTATGCCAACATTTTTAGGAGCATTTACGAAAGATGAAAATGTTATAAAACTTGGATTAGAATATTCCAGAATTGTATTTTTGTTCGCGCCAGTGATTATGATCAGTCTGGCTTTTGAGAAAATATTTCAGGCTGTAGGACGAATGAATGAGACGATGTTTGCACTTTTATGCGGCTGTATTTCCAATATCATACTGGATCCGCTGCTGATTTTCGGAATTGGATTCTTCCCGAAGCTCGGAATTAAAGGTGCTGCGCTTGCAACCGGCATCGGACAGATTATTACTGTAATTGTTTATCTAATCTATTATGTGAAGAAGCCACTTCCGGTAAAGCTAAAAAAATCTTGTCTGTCCCTTCAGCGATCCTTGGATTTTAGGCTCTACACAATTGGCGTACCAGCCATTTTAAACCTGGCTCTGCCTTCATTTTTAGTATCATTTCTTAATGGTGTTCTCTCCGCCTACTCCGACATTTACGTCGTAGTGCTTGGAATTTACTACAAATTGCAGACGTTCCTTTATCTTCCGGCAAGTGGAATTGTCCAGGGAATGCGTCCAGTCATTGGTTACAACTATGGTGCCGGAGAAATGGATCGCGTAAGAAAAATTTTCCGTCTGGCGCTGCTTATGTGTGGTGGAATCATGGCAGGCGGAACACTTCTGTGTCTGTTTTTTGCAAATGGTCTTATCGGAATGTTCACTACGAATCCTGAAACAATTCAGGCGGGCGGTCTTGCACTTCGCATTATCAGCTTCGGATTTATTGTTTCCAGTATCTCCGTTACTGCTTCCGGCGCACTGGAAGGCCTCGGAAAAGGGGTACAGTCACTGCTCATTTCTCTGATGCGTTATGTAGTTATCATTATGCCGGCGGCATTTATTTTAAGCCGTATCAGGGGTGCAGTCGGAGTATGGAATGCATTCTGGATCACAGAACTTATCAGCGCAATAGCTTCTGTGTGGATCTATAGAAAAAGTCTGAAACACTAAATTGGGGACACCCTGAATCGTTGATGGGGACGTAACACTTTTGCAAAGTGCTACGTCCCCATCTTACTATTTTATATTGATATAAGATTCAATCAACTCTACTGTCTTCTCGAATCCAAGTTTTCCGCTGTTGATGCACAGGTCATAATTTTCTGCATCATCCCAGCTTCTTCCTGTGTGATAATGATAGAAGTCTGAACGGTATTTGTTGGTTCGTTCGATGTATTTCTCCATCTCTTTTTCGCTCATGCTGACACGCTCTAATGCGGATTTCATCTGGAAATCGTGATCTGCATGAACGTATACGCTGATCATATCCGGATCGTCTTTTAAGACAAAGTCAGCGCATCGTCCGATCAATACGCAAGAACCTTCTGCTGCGTATTTTTTAATAATCTCAGCTTCGTAGTTAAAGAGATTCTGATCTGATGTAAATTCTTTGCTTTCCGGTGGAAGGAGTTCTCCGCTATATACGTTGGTGGATAGCAGGAATTTCGGTAACCTTTTCAGGCGTTCATCTCGTGCATTGAACATACTCTCATTAATACCACTTTCCTCGGAGGCACGCTGCAGGATTTCTCTGCTGTAGCATGGAATTCCGAGTTTTTCTGCCAGCATGTACCCGATGGTCTTTCCACCGCTTCCATACTGTCTGTTGATTGTTATTACTACTCTTTTCATAGCAATTCCCCCAATCTTTTTCTGTTACTTATATTTTAAATGTAACATCTCATTTATGCAAGTCTTGCTCTAACAAGCCTCAATCTGAAACTCATAGAAGAAAACATTACTCTTCCCTGAACTTCTACACATTTGCCATCTACTCACCAAGATATGCCTTCTTAACTGCATCGTCGTTCATCAGCTCTTTTGCATCTCCGCTAAGCAAGATTTTACCTGTCTCTAATACATAAGCACGATCTGCAATTTCCAAAGCTTTCTTCGCATTCTGCTCTACGAGAAGTACTGTCGTTCCCGTTTTTCTTACTTCTTTGATAATGTCAAAGATCTCGTTTACAAAGATTGGTGATAGTCCCATAGAAGGCTCGTCCATGACGATCAGTTTCGGTTTTGACATAAGCGCCCGTCCCATTGCCAGCATCTGCTGCTCGCCACCGGAGAGTGTTCCGGCTCTCTGGTCTTTTCTTTCTTTCAAACGAGGGAATCTCTCATAGACCATAGCAAGCGTCTGTTCGATCTCCTCTTTATCTTTTCTTGTGTATGCACCCATTTTCAGATTCTGGTATACGCTCAGATCTGCGAATACACGACGTCCTTCCGGTACATGTGCGACTCCCATGTATACAATTTTGTGAGCAGGTACTTTTGTAATATCCTGTCCCTCAAATGTTACAGTTCCTTTCTTTGACGGAAGAAGACCTGTAATTGTATGAAGTGTGGTTGTCTTTCCGGCTCCATTTGCTCCGATAAGAGCCACAACTTCTCCTTGGTTTACTTCAAACGAAATGCCTTTGATTGCCTGAATCATTCCGTAATATACTTCCAAATCCTTTACTTCAAGCATTGCCATATTCTTATTTCCTCCTGTCTGGCTTTTCTTTACGTTTGTTTCCGGTTCTCTTATTCATCTCCAAGATATGCAGAAATAACTTCAGGGTTATTCAACACATCTGCTGTTTTTCCCTGTGCCAGTACCTGACCGAAATTCAGAACTGTCAGTTCTTCGCAAATTCCGGATACCAGTTTCATGTCATGCTCGATCAGAAGTATTGTCATTCCAAAATGTTCTCTCACGAACTGGATCGTCTCCATCAGTTCTCCCGTCTCATTCGGGTTCATACCTGCGGCAGGCTCGTCCAGAAGAAGAAGCTTCGGCTCTGTTGCCATAGCACGGGCAATCTCCAGCTTTCTCTGCTTACCATATGGAAGGTTCGTTGCCAGCACATCTGCTTCACCGTCAAGATCAAAAACCTTCAAGATTTCCATAGCCTTCTCATCCATGGCTTTCTCTACTTTTTTGTATTTTGGAAGCCGTAAGATTCCTTCCAGTGTAGAATATTTATAGTGATTGTGAAGTCCGACTTTTACATTATCAAGTACTGATAACTGCTTGAACAGACGGATATTCTGAAATGTTCTTGCAATACCTGCTTTGTTGATGTCAATCGTCTTCTTACCTGTAATATCCTCGCCATCCAGTTTGATAATTCCCTCATTTGGCTTATACACACCTGTCAGAAGGTTGAATACCGTTGTTTTACCGGCTCCGTTCGGTCCGATCAGGCCGTAAAGTTCCCCTTTTTCGATCTGCATTTCAAACCCGTCTACTGCACGCAGTCCTCCGAAGGAAATGGACAGATTTTTTACATCTAATAATGCCATCTTATGCTTCCTCCTTTACTGCTTTTTTCTGTTTGAATTTTGCCAAATGTTTTTCTCTCCACTCAATTGCTTTCGGAGCCCAGTTAAAAAGCATCATGACAATCAGTACAATTGCGTAGATCAACATACGGTAATTGGACAGTCCACGCAGAAGTTCCGGAAGCAGTGTCAGGATTGCTGCTGCAATAATAGAACCTCTCACACTTCCAATTCCTCCCAGAACAACAAATACAAGAATCATGATAGACATGTTGTAACCAAAGTTCTGTGGTGTTGCCATCAGCGATGACAGATTATGTGAGTAAAGGACTCCAGCCATTCCTGCAATTGCTGCAGACAGAGAAAATGCAATCAGTTTATATTTTGTTATATTGATCCCTATGGATTCTGCTGCAATACGGTCATCACGAATCGCCATGATCGCGCGTCCGGTTCTGGAGCTGATCAGATTCAGAACAATGACAAGTGTGATCAGAATTAATATAAATCCGATAGTAAATGTACTGTCTTTCGGTGTTCCGCTGATTCCCTGTGGTCCGTTCAGAAGAATCTTTCCATCCGGCTCCATGTTCAAAGACACGGAATCCTTCATTGAAAAATGGAATCCTTTAGAATCTTTGCCAATATAAAAGACATTAATTACATTTTTAATAATCTCGCCAAACGCCAGTGTTACAATTGCCAGGTAATCTCCATTCAGACGAAGTACCGGAATTCCAATTAGGATTCCGAAAATTCCTGCGCACACTGCTCCAATCAGAAGAGCAATCATGAATCTTAAAAGATCCGGCTCAATGACACCTTTCATGCATTTAGAGAAAAATGCACTTGTAAATGCTCCGATACACATGAATCCGGCATGTCCAAGGCTCAGTTCTCCAAGAAAACCTACGACCAGGTTCAGAGAAATTGCCAAAATGATGTAAGTACAGATTGGTACAAGTAATCCTGTAAATAAGCTAGACAGGCTTCCACTTGTAACAAGTACCTGGATTACTGCGTAAACTACGATTACCATAAGATATGTAATCATGTTGTTTTTTGTTGTTTTATTCATATTCTTTAACATTCCTGCCACCTACACTTTCTCCTGGATATTCTTACCAAGAATTCCAGTAGGTTTTACAAGAAGTACCACGATCAGAACTGCAAATACGATTGCATCTGCAAGCTGTGAAGAAATGTATGCTTTTCCGAGAATCTCAATGATTCCAAGAATAATTCCTCCTATCAGCGCTCCCGGTACAGAACCGATTCCACCAAATACGGCTGCTACGAACGCCTTGATACCAGGCATGGAACCTGTGTAAGGTGTCAGGCTTGGGTATGCAGAGCAAAGCAGTACACCAGCGATTGCAGCAAGTGCGGATCCGATTGCAAATGTCATGGAAATAGTCTTATTTACATTAATTCCCATAAGCTGTGCTGCACCTTTGTACTCGGATACAGCCAACATTGCCTGACCTGCTTTTGTCTTATTAATAAACAGCATCAGACCTGCCATAATAACAATACATAGTACAATTGTCAGGATGGTCGTTCCTGTAATTGTAAGCTTTCCACCTGCCAGTTTTAAGTTCGGCAATTTGATGACTTCTGGAAATGATTTCGTATTAGAACCAAAAATCAGAAGTGCCAGATTCTGAAGCAGGTAGCTGACACCGATTGCTGTAATCAAAACTGCCAGTGGAGATGCCGCATTACGAAGCGGGCGATAAGCAACTCCTTCAATTACAACTCCAAAAATTGTGCAGGCGATCGTCGCAATAATGATTGCAACAATTGGATTCAGACCTGCGCCTGTCACACAAGTCAATACGATATATGCTCCGACCATAATAACGTCACCGTGGGCGAAGTTCAACATCTTAGCAATACCGTATACCATGGTATAGCCAAGAGCAATGATCGCATATACACTTCCAAGGCTGATACCATTAATGAGATAAGATATAAAACTCATTTTTCTTCTCCTTCCTTTAACTAAAATTTTTACCTCTCAATTATAATGATGTTGGGGCAAAAGCCCCAACTATGATGCAATATGTGAGAAAGGCTGCCACAGCAATTCTGTAGCAGCCGCTTATCACTATTTTAACTTATCGGGCTGAATTAGTCCATGGATACATATGCACCATTTTCAATCTTAACACCCTTAGGTGCCTTGTTCGGCTCACCGTTCTTCTCCCATGTGATTCCGTCTACACCTGTCAGACCGTCAATCTTGACCTTTGTCATAGCGTCCATCAATTTGTCGCACATCTCTGAGTAATCCATATCCGGTGTTACATCAGCTTCCTCTGCTGCAGCTTTGATAGCGTAAATTGCATCATATGCATCTGCTGCAAACTGAATTGGTGTATTGCCGTATTTATCTTCATATGCTTTTGTGAATGTCTGAGTCTTCTCATCCTGTGCATCAGATGCATAAGGTGTCAGAAGCATCGTTCCCTCTGCAAGAGATTTATCAAATCCCTCTACACCAAGGATTCCGTCAAGTCCATCACATCCAAAGAATGTCGGATGATAATCTAACTTAGCTGCCTGCTGTAAGATAGCAGATGCTTCCTGATAGTAGATTGGAAGGAATACAAGATCAGCTCCTGATGACTGTGCCTTCTTTAACTGTACAGAAAAGTCTGTCTTATTATCTGCTGTAAATGCTTCTGCTGCTACAACATCAAGGCCTTCTTTCTTAGCCTCTGCTGCGAAGTTTGTGTAAATTCCATTAGAATATACATCGGAGCTGTTATAAATAACTGCTATCTTTGTTGCAAGTTTGTTCTTTGCAATGTACTCTGCAGATTTTGTTCCCTGTTCAGGATTTGAGAAGCAAAGACGGAATACGTTATCGTGATCCTGAACGCTCTCTACTGCTGTTCCGGAAGGTGTGATCTGGAACATGTGATCACTGTCTGTCTCAGATGCTACTGCTGTACAAGAACCAGATGTTACAGTTCCCATAAGAATCTGCATACCCCAGTCTTTCAGAGTATTGTAAGCATTCACAGCTTTCTCTGCATCTGCCTGATCATCTTCTGTCTTGAACTCAACCTGCTTACCATTGATTCCACCATTTTTATTAATCTCTTCTACAGCAAGCTTTGCACCATTGTCTACTGCTTCACCATATGCTGCTGCATCTCCTGTCATCGGTCCGATTCCACCAATTTTAAATACATCTGATTTTGAATCTGAGCTTCCGCTCTTAGAACCACAGCCTGCCATCATGCTGACTGCCAGTGCTGATACTAATACAGCACTTACAACTTTTTTAAATTTCATAATTCCTATCCTCCAACTCTGTTTCTGTATTGACCTTATAATATCTCCTTCTTTTCCGTCTGTCAATGAAAATTTTAGATTTCACTCTGTTTTTTTATCAGTACAATCTTTTTTACATAATAGAAATTACAATTTCTTATTATATAAATAAATAACAGGTAAACATATCGCTTTCAATGTCATATTTAAACTCTGACATTAAGTGCCATATATCCACCTGCTATTTTTTAATATTTTCCTTCTATACAATGATGTTGGAACAAACCCCCAGCTGATATTATCTCATTTTCAGAATCGGACTGATCTTCTTGTAGATCAGAAGTACTACAACGGATACCATTGCACCTTTCAAAAGGTTAAATGGTGCTACTGCAAATACGACAAATGTAAGTAAATTCGTAATATGACCATTTACTGCTGTTCCCATTCCTACCAACGCATCGATTGGCATGCTAAATGCTTTTGCATAAGCCGGAAGTAATACATATGCATTTAAAAAGCAACCGATAAATGCCATAAATACAGTTCCTGCTGCCATTCCGATCATTGCACTTTTTCTGGAGTGTTTTGCTTTATAAATCCATGCTGCCGGAAGGATAAAGGCACAACCAATTGCAAAGTTGGCAATATCACCGACACCTGCTGTTGATGTTCCACTGATCAGAAGATGTAATACGATTTTAACAAGTTCAATCATCGCTCCTGCTGCCGGTCCCATTGCAAAGCAGCCGATCAGTGCCGGAACTTCGCTGAAATCAATCTTGTAAAATGCCGGTGCAAATGGAAGCGGAATTTCAAATGCCATTAAAATAACTGCAATTGCCCCCAGCATTCCCACCTGGGTAATGAATCTTACTTTTGACATACCTGCTGTGTTTGATTTGTTCTGTGTTGCTACATTTGTACTCATTTCTTTCTCTCCTTTTTATCTGCGGTGTGTCTGATCTGTGCAAATGAAACCCTCAGACACTGTCCTCTTTTATTCGTAAGAAAGAATACTTCTTTTGGAACTATGCTTCTTTAGAATGTACCACTAAAAGAGGTCCACCGAACCTTTTTGTCGTATGCTTGACAACACAAAATCCCCCGACGCTTACGCTTCGGGGGACTTAATATACATTCACCATAATTCTTCTCTCATCCAGACTTTACTGTCGGTTCCGGAATCTCACCAGATCAGCCACTGCATACACTTACGCAGCGGGTCGCGGACTTTACCGCCGGTTGGGAATTACACCCTGCCCCGAAGAATCTCTCTTATCTGTATTTGATTATAATCCTCTGATTAGTCCTTTTCAAGGCTTTTTTCAAAAATCTTTTTACTGGAAGGACATCATCAGATCGTCCTGATGCACTGTCTCACCTGGTTTTACATAAATCTTATCTACAACACCTTCGATCGTAGATACAACGATTGTCTCCATCTTCATAGCTTCCAGAGTAAGAAGCGGTGTATTGACTTTGACCGGATCTCCCTCTTTGACAAGAACATTTCCTACGATACCTGGGATATTTGCTCCAAGCTGTTTCGGATTGGACTTGCTTGCCTTAAGCTTACGATCTGTCTTGATCTCCAATTTCTTATCCAGAATCTTGACGTTACGGATAGATCCATTTACCTGGAACATCAATGTACGGTATCCGTCCTCGTCCGGCTCGCTTGCTTCCAGATATTTGATCAGAAGTTCCTTTCCTTCGCCAATCTTCAAGTAAGTCTCCTCACCCTTTCTAAGGCCATAGAAGTATACGTGACTTTCCAATCTTGTAACATCATTGTAAATCTCAAAGTGTTCGCAATAGTCCTCATATACCTTCGGATACAGCGCATAGCTGACTGCTTTCTTGCACATATCTGCTTCTGAGCGATCCTCATAATGATATTTCTCGCACAGATCCTTCTTAATCTGATCCAGATCAACTGCCGGGAGAAGTGCACCTGGACGTTCTGTCAGTGGTTTAATATCTTTCAGGACAATCTTCTGCAGTTCCTTCGGGAATCCACCATACGGCTGTCCCATCATACCCTGGAAATAAGATACGACGGAATCCGGATAGGATAATCCGGCACCTTCTGTCAGAATATTATCTTTTGTCAGGCCATTCTTGTACATAAAGATAGCCAGATCACCGACTGCCTTGGAAGTTGGAGTTACTTTTACGATGTTTCCAAGCAGATCATTGGCGTCTTTGTAAAGTCCCTTGATTGCTTCAAAATCATCTGGTGATCCCATACTTGTTACCTGTGCAAGCAAGTTGGAGTACTGTCCTCCTGGAATCTCATATTTGTAAATCTCTGTGTTTGGAGATTTCATATCACTTTCAAATGGTGCATATACTTCACGCACACGGCTGTAGTAGTGACTTAATTCTGTCAGTTCCTCCGGCTTCAGGCCTGTGTCACGTCTTGTTCCACGAAGTGCCTCTGCTACTGCGTTCATAGACGGCTGACTGGTCAGTGATGACATAGACTCAATTGCCAGGTCGACAATATCTACGCCGGCTTCTGCCGCCATCATAACAGTACTTACACCATTTCCCGTGGAATCGTGTGTATGCAAATGTAATGGTACATGAAGTTCTCTCTTCAGTGTGCTGATCAGTTCTTTTGCTGCCAGCGGCTTCAGAAGTCCTGCCATATCCTTGATCGCAATAGAATGGCATCCTAAAGACTCCAGTTCTTTCGCCATCTTCACATAATAATCTAATGTATACTTTGTCTCGTTCGGACTTGTAATATCTCCTGTGTAGCAGATTGCACCTTCAACGATCTTTCCAGTCTTAAGTGCCTCCTCGATTGGCAGTTTCATAGTCTCGATCCAGTTCAGACTGTCAAAAATACGGAATACATCGATTCCATTCTCTGCTGAGATCTGAATGAACTCTTTTACAAGGTTGTCCGGATAGTTGCTGTATCCAACGGCATTGGACGCACGAAGCAACATCTGGATCAATGTGTTCGGCATACGCTCTCTTAAAGTTGTCAGACGTTTCCACGGTGACTCCTTCAGGAATCGGTACGCTGTATCAAACGTAGCACCTCCCCATGCCTCTACTGAAAATGCGTTCTGCATAAATGCATTTGTCGCATAAGCGGCACCGCACAGATCTTTGCTACGCATACGTGTTGCCACCAGTGACTGCTGCGCATCACGCATACTTGTATCTGTAACATAAAGCTTTTCTTCTTTTAAAATCTTCTGCATGTAGCCTTCTGCACCAAGTTTTAAAAATTCATCTCTTGCACCATAGACCGGTTTATCATGGTCAAATGTCGGCAGAATACGGTTGTCGAACTGTTTCTTCTTACCCATGTCAGAATTGATGATACGATCACCGATAAACTCAATGATCTTAGTCGCACGGTTCAGGCTGTGTGTCAGGCGGAATAACTCCGGTGTCTCCTCGATAAATGTTGTGTAACACTGACCGGACTGGAATGTCGGGTGGTTCAGCACATTGATCAGGAACGGAATATTTGTCTTAACTCCACGGATACGCATCTCCTGAAGGGCACGCTCGGATTTTCTCACTGCACCTGCAAAGGTACGGTCATGAGAAATAATCTTTACAAGCAGACTGTCATAGTGTGGTGATACAACGGCTCCGACATATGCACAGCCACCGTCCAGACGGATACCATTACCGGAACCGGAACGATATACTGTCATCTCACCTGTATCCGGCAGGAAGTTATTTGCCGGATCTTCAGAAGTAACACGAGTCTGAATAGAATATCCGTTACATGTAACATCTTCCTGCGATTTAATATGTATCTCCTCTGAATCAAGAGCATATCCTTCTGCAACCAGGATCTGAGCCTGCACGATATCAATTCCTGTCACCATCTCACTGACTGTATGCTCTACCTGAATACGAGGATTCATTTCAATAAAGTATGGATTGTTATCTCTGTCTACCAGAAACTCCAGTGTTCCTGCATTAACATATCCAACATTTTTACAAAGACGGATTGCTGCATCAAAAATCTTCTCTCTTGTCTCGTCTGGAATGGTAAATGCCGGCGCATACTCTACGACCTTCTGGTGACGTCTCTGCACAGAGCAGTCACGGTCGAACAGATGCACAACATTGCCGTAATTATCTCCGATCACCTGAACCTCAATATGCTTTGGTCCTTTCAGATACTTCTCAACGAAGATCATATCATCACCGAAAGCTTTTTTAGATTCATTTCTCGCCTCGTTAAATTCTTTTTCCAGATCAGCCGGATCATTGACAATACGCATACCGCGTCCGCCACCACCGTTGGAAGCTTTCAGCATAATCGGATATCCGACCATGTCTGCGATCTTCGCTGCCTCTTCATAAGATTTCATCGCGTGATCTACTCCAGGGATGATCGGTACATCTGCTGCAATGGCAATCTGTTTGGAAGAAATCTTATCTCCCATTGCTCTCATAATATCACTGGAAGGTCCAATAAATGTAATGCCATTCTGTTCACATGCATCTACAAACTCCGGATTCTCTGACAGGAACCCATATCCAGGATGGATTGCATCTACGCCTGCATTCAGTGCGATCTTAATAATTGTATCAATATCAAGATATGCATCGATCGGTCCTTTATCAGGATTCAGGGGATAGGATTCGTCTGCTTTGGAACGGAAAAGAGCGTATCTGTCTTCCTTAGAATAAATGCTGACTGTCACAATTCCGAGCTCATTGAGCGCGCGGAATACTCGAATGGCGATTTCCCCACGGTTCGCCACCAGAACTTTCTTGAACTGTTTCATTGTCTTCTTCCTCTCTTTTTTTATTGGTTTGCAATTAGCCTTTTTCTCTCTAATCCCACGGGCAATTACAACTTGACCGAAAAGTCGCATGATAGTTCATCTGCCCCACACGGATTACATGCACTTTTGATTTAGTTTACAGGATTTTTCTGAGAAATGCAAGATAAAAATATGACAACTTCATTTTTTGACAATAGTTAAGAAAATAACAATGAAATTTGCAAGATTTTAAATTATAAAATTCATTTTAGCCTCTTTTTTCCCTTTTTTCTTGTCTATAACAGATAAAAATTGCATCAAACCTTTTCTTTTCCATGATTCACACTTTTTTAACAATCTAAACACAAATCGAAAACATTTTTTCATTATTATATAGACATCAGCAAGAGAGATGCTGAGATATAAATAACAATTTTCTTTTTCATACTTTTTCCTTTGAGAGTCTTCCGGTGGGAGGGCTCTTTTTATTTTGGAAATTTAATTTATTCTTCTGACATTGACGCCCCTGTTTTTTCCCTGCCACTTATAAATCATGAGATAAACCTTATAGTCGAGTTCGTCTTGTGCGGTGACGAATGGCTCTTCTCTTAGTACCCCGGATTTGATTCCCTGCTGATAAAGTTCTGCCTGCTCTTTTTTTGCCTGACTGATAAGTTTCTGATGTCTTTCATCTGCTTCTTTTCCGAAACTCCGGTTTGGATAGTTTGCGGCTTCTTGTTTGAATTTTTCTGTCAGAAGTTCTATGAAGCATACATGTTTTGTCTGATGTAATTTTACAGCTATGTAACGACTCATTCTCATACCATGATGTTTCCGGTAATATTTTAATAACTTTATCATGCTTTTATCGTCTGCTTCTTCTGCGAATTCTTCCATGACTGTGATTGCCTCTTCTGACGGCTGCCACGGATTATCTTTTGGTACAATATATTGATCCGGCACCGCCGGGTAACAGCAGTAATTGAGTGGCGGGAACTGTTCTAACATTGCCAGTTTCTGTTCTGTCGGTGTGCAGAATTCCGGTCCCAGATATTCTAATTTGTCCCGTAAAATTGCAATGCGATATTCCAGTTGTCTTAAGTATTCGTACCCTTCCACCCAGAAATGTCCGATTTCTCCATAATTGTATAAATGTACTTCCACTGACAGCGACTGGTAAAAGAGCGTTACAACGGAATCGTCCTGATGTACCACAAGCACATATTCTCCATTTTCATAGGTAACTGATGCATCCAGTGGTCCTTCATAATCGTCCTGATAAATTCCGGTCATTCGCGCACCGTGAAATACAAGAAAGCTTTCCACTGCATCGTTCATCATATAAACCAGTTTATACTCTGGCAGAAGTAATTCGAACTGATCTTGTTCCAAAAGTTCTTCCAACATCTCCAAAGCTCTCTCCTGACTGATCTGGTACGCCTGATTTTCCACATTTTCTTTATTCTTTTGCTCTGCTTTCCACACATTTTCTGTGCTTTTCTCTGTTTCCAATTATCTCTCTCCTTCATTGGCATCTTCCATCACAACTTTCGTTTCTCTGATCATGCCTTCCGGCAGTTCCTGATACTCCACCCTCAAGACTGCCTGTGCCCAGTTCAGACTGATCTGAGGCTGTTTATTTTTCTCACGTCCGGCTCTCTCGATTTCTTCCAGAAGTTCTTTTAGCACTTCTTTGGTCAGATAACCGCCTCGCCAGTGAAAGGTCAGCACGCGTCCTTTTTTCGCTGCCTGAAGCGACCGCTTGTATACATCTTCTATCTTTGTAAATGACAGTTTCTTTTCTTTATAATAGAAGTGTCCGCCCTCGTTGCATGCTGGAGCCGGATACAACAGTGGTTCGTGATCCCGGAAAATGTTTTTATCATCCAGGTTAAAATAATCGTACCTGAAATCCATCTGTTCTGCTTTTCTGGCTTTGTTCTTTCCCGATGTGTTGCGTGGAGTTTTGTTTTCCGGTTTCTGATTTTCTTTTTTCTCATAATTGCCAAGCGTATTGTCAAATGTTACGTCCAGGTGATAATACTGTCCGTCAATCTTTACAATATTCCATGTATGACGGTACTTAATCCCTTTTTCCGGATTATTTCCACACACTGCGATCATACACCAAATTCCAAGGGCATCACACAATACCTTCACGGATTTTGCAATTCCTTCACATACGCCTACCCCATGCCCTAAAGGTCCGATAATCTCATGGGAATAGGGCTTTTTCAACTTATCGTAGGTGATATTTTCGCAGATAAAGTCGTGAATGTACTTCTCTTTTTCCCACTCTGTGAACTTTGCGGCAGATCTTGCCAGCTTTTCCACCCGGGACTGCATGGCTTTCTGATGTTCTCTGATCTTATTTTTCTCAAACAGATACTCCGGCACGAAGATGATGTTGGGGGAGTCCTGATAATATCTATACCGATAACTCACCACCCAGAAGATCTCCGGATGATCCAGCCGCAGTCGGAAAAATACGTCATACAATTCTTCCGCCGGGATCCGCGGCAGCTGGATCTCGTCTGCCAGCGCCAGCACTCCCTGCTGCATAGCGTGATAGGCGGCCTGCTGGGGCTTGTTCATTTTCTGATAGTAATATGGTTCCATGGTAGTTTCCTATTCTATTGTTTTCATCTGTCTTATTTTTACATTTTAACAGAAGGTTTTTCTTTTGGGTGGATGTTTTTGATATTTTTAAAAAAATTTATTTCTTCAAATCTCCACAGTAATTCATCTTCCAAAAGTTCTCTTAACTCATCTTTCGTCAATTACATTTTCAACTCCTTCTTTGAACAATTCGATTCGTTTATTCAAACTACTCATTGTTCCAGTTTTGTAAGATTGCAATTCTGAACCAATTTTTATATCATAAACCTTTTCTTCAATCTTTACGTTCTTTTTATCTACAGCTATTCTATCTACTAAATTTGCTATAGCAATAGAGATACCGTCAAATAAATAAGTGACAAAATCGTTTTTGATATTTTTGGCCTTTGTAATACTTGAGAAAGCTGAATCC
>OFMU01000758.1_pt1 | contig 20421 bp, 18 predicted proteins | sample 1541861 | NCBI WGS metagenome assembly OFMU01 (sample SAMN04209238, study PRJEB22552) | human gut metagenome | biome: gut; material: feces | host: Homo sapiens | place: USA: Oklahoma
ACACGCTGTCTTTTCCATCAGTGCTGCCAGCATTGGTGTTGCGAATACCCGCAATGAACCGCTGCCAACAGTCACGGCAAGCTGTGCCTCTGTTACCTGCACGCTGGCAGATGCCTTTGTTCCAATTGTAATGGGCTGCATAAAAATGCCTCCTGTTCTTATTTTTCCAGAAAACACAAGTTGTTTTCTTTATTCCGTGTCTGTATTTGTAGAGCTGTCCGGTTCTTCTTCCTCCACCGCATCTGGCGACAGCATATCGCCTAAAATCCGGTCATAGGTCAGCGTATCCAGCTTTTCGTTCCGTTCCTGTCCCGGTGCATAGTTGGTGGAGTAAATCGGTGTTACCGGCATTTCATCCATCATGCTCTGTGTAAAGGAATCCTTCGGCATGCCAACTTCCTGCATCATCACATACGGCAGATAGAAAACGGAAACTTCTTCCTTCGGCTGTACCTTTGTCATATCCAAACCGAAGTTGTTCCACATGACATACTTCTGTTCATAGAGGGTGCTGCAATTCTCACTGGTGATACCCAGCTGTGCATAAATGCCATCTTCGCCCCGCAAGGATGGGAAATGGTCGCCGATAAACAGCACAATTGTCGGTTCGTCCAGCTTGCTCAGACGGTCAATGAAATCTGCCAGACCATCCGAAGAATGCTTTACCCACTGCAAATAGTTGTCAAATTCTGTTGCACCTGTTCCCTGATTGTATGGCTGGTGGTTCTGCATTGTGGTTGCATGCAGATACAGCGGTTCATCAGTATCTGTAATCAGCTGTTCAATCTGATTATAAACGGTATTGTCATCAATATACGTTCCATACAGGTCAACCGGTACGGTGAAATCATCTTCAAAAATCATGGTATCGAATGAGAATCGACTATAAATCGAACGACGATTATAGAAACTGCCTTGGAACGGATGAACATAAGCGGTAGAATAACCCTGTGCCTTATAGTAAGATGGGATGGTCGGCTGCTGCCGTTCGAGCAACATTCTCTGCGGCATATTCGGGTCATTCAGTGACTTTACGGGCAAACCAAACAGCAGTTCAAATTCTGTCCGAACCGTATAGCTTGCATAGGTCGGTGCAATCGCAGTGCCAGAAACGCCCTTGGCTGCAACTTCATCCAAACCAGCATATACATCATCCGGAATGTTCAGTTCGTCAAATACTCGAAAATCTGCATAGGATTCCGACATGATCTCAATGACATTCGGTTTTACACCGTCTTTGAAATTGGCTTGGTCGGTCACTTCGTCCAGATACTGGGCAACGGTAGAATCTTTGTCTTCTTCATAGGCAACTGGTTCTTGCAGCTGATTCGCAATGTTTTCTGAACCCGTCTGCATAAAGAATGCCAAAAAGCCGTTGTTTTCAAATTTTTCATTCAGAATAAACGTATTATCTGCCTTGGAAACGTCAACACCGAAAAAAGCGTAAACCGGTGTGGACAGGGTTGGTACTAAAATGACCAATGCACAAGCCAGCAAACAGGATAGCCCTGTAATCATTCGCCGCAGCCGCTTGGTGTGCAGCGAAAACTTCGGATTAAACCAAAATGACACCACAATATATGCCAATACAATGCCAACAAAAATAATCAAACGAGGCGTAATTTTAATGTACGCAAAAGACGTTAAACTCTTGACACTGCGAAACAGTTTCATATCTGTCATGATCAAGTGGTTGCCGTTCGTGTTGTATTTGAATAGCTCTGTGATACTCAGTGCCATATACAACACGCTTTGCAAGAGCATGGCGAGCCATCCTTTCCGGAACAGCAGCAATGCCCCTAGGAAAATTAATCCGGCAATCAAAATGTTGAATAACATGATAGTCGGATGGTCTGCAATGAAAATGACCAGCTTGCTGAGATATTTATCTTGGTTCAGCTCAGCCATGCAGACAATGAAAATCGGAAACAGCAACAGCAACATACGGTTGGTCATGGTGAACCGCAGTGTGTTCTCATTCCGCCGTTCATTACAGGCACAAATCTTTGCCCGCAATGCAGAAATAATCTTATGTAGCGACTCCATAACGGAACCATTCCCCTTTCAATGATGGATAAACTGCCGATTTTACGGACAGTTTTTCGTTTTTTCGCTTTTGTGCTATCCTTTACTATAGCACAAGTTGCAGAAAACTGCAAGTCTTCCTTTTATCATTTTTCCGCTTTTTTTAGATTTTCGTGAAAAGTGAAAAAAGCCTTTCTTCTCCTGCTGATTTTTTGTATATTTTCGTTAGATTTTACAATCCTTTTCCACGTCTTTTTATAGAGCGACTGCATCCGCTTTTCCACAGACGATTCCAGAACCATCCATGCTTTCCACAATTTTATGTTGTCCGTCTGAAACGGGCGTTTAAAGCAGTCTGTCCGTGGAAATCCGAAATTTTTCTCAAAATGAGTAATTTTTTTCAAAAAGGGCTTGACAATCTTTCCAAAACGAATTATAATAAGATTCACACGTTACTCATTTTGAAAAATATGAAAGGAGATTCCCATCTTATGAACGCTATGTTAGAATCCTATCGCAACAGCTGCAACCAGCTGACCATTCGCATTTCTGAACTATCGCAGCAAATTCAACAGACCTGCTCCCAAACGGAAGCAGATTGCCTGAACAGTCGCAAACACCTGCTCCAAACAGAACGCTTGGAATTACTCCGGGATATGCAGGACATGCAGCCCTATGTAAGGGGGAATGTGCATGAACCATAAACGCTTGCATCTCCCGATGGAACTGATCTCAGATTCCCGTTCACAGGAACAGAAAACTGACCAATGGTTGGAATTTTTGATGGAAAATTGCTTAACTGCAAGACAAAAACAAATTCTTGTGCTATACTATTATGAGAAGCAGACACTCCGAGAGATTGCCGACCAGCTCGGCATTACCGAGTCCACAGCCTGCCGCACGAAAAATCGTGCCTGTCGGCGGCTCTCTCATTATGCCTATCCAAATTCCATCCGAAAGGAGCTTTCCAACCATGAAGACCCCGATTTATGATGCCCTGCAAGCATATGCAGACCGTCAGCCCATTCGTTTCCATATGCCCGGTCACAAGGGACATTCTGCCATTCCTGCTTGGAATCCGCTGTATGCCCTGGATATTACAGAAATCTCCGGTGCTGACAGCCTGTTAGAAGCAGATGGCATTATTGCAGAAAGCGAACAGATTGCAACTGCTCTGTTTTTCTCTGCTGGAACAGTCTATTCCTGTGCCGGTTCTACGGGATGCATTCAAACCATGCTGACCCTTATGAAACAGGAAAACCGCACCATCATTGCTGCCCGAAATGTTCACCGCAGCTTTTTAAACGCCTGCATCCTGCTGGGCTTAACCGTCAAGTGGGTATATCCGGAAACCAATAACGGACTGCTCTCCGGACAGTATACCCCAGAACAGTTTGCTGCTGTGCTGGCGGAAACCGAAGAACCTGCCTGCGTCTATGTGACTTCGCCGGACTACCTCGGAAAAACCGCTGACATTGCCGGCATTGCTGCCGTCTGCAAACAATACCACGCTCGTTTCTTAGTTGACAACGCCCATGGGGCACATCTTGCCTTTCTCAAAGATGGCAAGCATCCCATTCAAAATGGTGCAGATTTCTGCTGTGACTCTGCCCACAAGACATTACCTTGCCTGACAGGCTGTGCCTATTTACACGCTGCCCATGAGGAGGACGTTCCACGCATCAAAGATGCGATGTCCATGTTCGTTTCTACCAGTCCTTCCTATTTAATGCTGCTCTCGCTGGATGTTTGCAATGCCTATCTAGCCGGAAAAATCCGCAGCGACTTGGAACGCATCTGCAAGCGAGCAGCTGCCCTGAAAAAGCGACTCTCGGAAAAATATGTCTTTGTAGATGGCGACCCGCTCCATCTGACCATTGATGCTGCTGCCTCAAAACTGGACGGTTTGGACTTGGCTGCTCGCTTGGAACGGGCGGACTGCGTGCCAGAATATGCAGACCGGGAGACGGTGGTACTATTATTATCGCCTTACAATGTGCCGGAAGAACTGGATGTTCTGGAAGTCACGTTGCATATGATTGTCGCCGAATCATATCCGAAAACACAAACGGCGGAAATTTTATTGCCACAACCGGAAGTTGTTTGTAATATGCGAGAAGCTGCACTTGGTGCACAGGAAGTCATTCCCGTTGCGGAAAGCATTGGGAGAATCTGTGCAGCAGTCAAAGTTCCCTGCCCGCCAGCTGTTCCGATTGTATGCAGTGGCGAACGGATTGATGCCCAGAGTGCAGCGGTTTTGCAGCATTACGGGATTTCGGAAATCGCTGTGATGAAAGAGGTGGATTCGGAAACAGAATCGACCACATCAGAAACGTAAAAATAAATAGTATCAAACAGCAAAAAGCGGCGGTGCTCAAGGCACTGCCGCTTTTCTGTATGATTATGGGAAAGGTTCAGCCTGTTTGTTTAAATTAATACATGCCGCCCATGCCGCCTGCCGGCATGGGCGGAGCTGCTGGTTCATCCTTCTTGATATTTGCAACTGCACTTTCTGTGGTCAATACCATAGATGCAATCGATGCTGCGTTCTGCAAAGCACTTCTGGTAACCTTTGTCGGGTCTACAATACCGCTGCTCAGCATATCGCAGTAAGTTTCGGTGTAAGCATCAAAGCCATAGCCAACCTTGCGGCTTCTCCGAATCTTGTCGATGATAACGCTGCCTTCCAGACCAGCATTTGCTGCAATCTGACGGAGCGGTGCTTCCAGTGCACGCAGAATGATTTCTGCACCAGTCTTTTCGTCACCCTTCAGAGTCGGAACGAGCTTTTCAATTGCCGGAATTGCATTGATCAATGCAGTACCGCCGCCAGCTACGATGCCTTCTTCTACAGCTGCCTTGGTTGCAGACAGAGCGTCTTCAATCCGCAGTTTCTTTTCCTTCATTTCTACTTCGGTTGCTGCACCAACATGGATAACTGCAACACCGCCGGACAGCTTACCAATCCGTTCATGCATCTTTTCCTTGTCGAAATCAGAGGTAGAAACAGCAATCTGATTCTTGATTTCCTGAATCCGGTCTTCGATGTCTTCCTTCTTGCCAGCACCGCCAACCAGAATGGTGTTTTCCTTGTCGATAACTGCCTGGCTAACATGACCGAGCATTTCCAGTGTTGCATCCTTCAGTTCCATATCCAAATCCTTGGAGATAACCTGTGCACCAGTCAGGATTGCGATATCCTGGAGCATTTCCTTTCTTCTGTCGCCAAAGCCCGGAGCCTTCACTGCTGCACACTTGAATGTGCCACGCAGGTTGTTCAGGATGATGGTAGTCAGTGCTTCGCCTTCGATGTCTTCTGCAATGATTAACAGCTTCTTACCCTGCTGTACAATCTGTTCCAGTAGCGGCAGGATTTCCTGAATGTTGCTGATGGTTCTGTCGGTCAGGAATACCAGTGCATCATCATATACAACCTTCATCTTTTCCCGATCTGTAATCATGTACGGGGACAGATAACCACGGTCGAACTGCATACCTTCTACAACTTCACTGTAGGTTTCTGCGGTCTTGCCTTCTTCAATGGTAATGACGCCGTCTGTTGTAACCTTTTCCATGGCTTCTGCAATCAGCTTACCAACCTTTTCATCTGCGGAAGAAATGGTTGCAACTCTTGCGATGTCTTCTGAACCGGAAACCTTCTTGGAATTTGCCTTGATGGTGTCAACTGCTGCATCTACAGCCTTTGCGATACCCTTGCGGAGTACCATCGGATTTGCACCAGCTGCGATGTTCTTCAGACCTTCGTGAATGATTGCCTGTGCCAGAACGGTTGCAGTCGTTGTACCGTCACCAGCTGCGTCATTGGTCTTGGTTGCAACTTCTCTTACGAGCTGTGCACCCATGTTTTCAAACGCATCTTCCAGTTCGATGTCCTTAGCAATGGTCACGCCATCGTTTGTAACCAGCGGAGCACCGAATTCCTTATCCAGAACGACATTTCTGCCCTTCGGTCCAAGTGTAATCTTTACGGTGTCTGCCAGCTTATCAATACCAGCTACGATTGCATTTCTTGCATCTGCATTGTATTTAATTTCTTTTGCCATGATTCTTACACTCCTTTTCTCAAATCAACGGATTGTTACCCTTATTCTACCACTGCGATGATTTCGCTTTCATAAACAACGGTCAGTTCTTCGTCATTGTCCTTGATCTTCTGACCAGCGGACTTGCTCAGCAGAACCTTGTCGCCTGCTTTCACAGTCATCGGAATCAATGTACCGGTAGAAGCAACCTTTCCTGCACCACAGGCAACAACGGTTGCAGTTGCATAGCTGCTGGAGGCAGCCTTTGTTGTCAGAATCAGACCGCCTACGGTCTTTTCTTCCTTTTCCTCTTCAAACTTTACGATGACTCTATCTGCCAACGGTTTCAACATAACGCTCTTCCTCCTATAAACTTTTATCATTTATCACTTGTATGCTGTTTGTGTTAGCACTCTTTTTTCCTGAGTGCTAATCTTATTATAGCAACTTTTCTGGAAAAATCAAGCCCAAACGCTGTCTTTTTTGGAAAATTGTATAGATGCACAAATTTATAGTAAGAATCGTTGAAAATTTATTGGGTATTTACAGCAATTGTGACGATTTTTCCAGTTCTATTTGAATTTCGCCGATTTGCCAACAAATACATTTTGGATTTTTACAAATTTCATAATTTACATTTCGCACACAGAAAAACCACATAAATTTCACCAAATAATTTCCATCCTGTGTTATCATACTGTTAACAGGCAATTTAAAATTTGCCACAAAAATCAAAAGAACTGTGAGGTTGTATGAATTATGGCATTAGAAAAAGTACTGGTCGTAGATGATGACCCAAATATTTGCGACGTCTTAATGATGTATCTGGAAAACGAAGGATACAGCGTCATTCTCTCCTATGACGGCGAAGAAGCATTGGTGAAGTTCAATGCCCTCAAGCCGGACATCGTTCTGCTGGATGTCATGCTGCCAAGTATGGACGGCTGGCAGGTTTGCCGGGAAATCCGGAAAAAGTCCAGTGTGCCGATTATCATGATCACTGCAAAGGGCGATACCTTTGATAAGGTGCTCGGTCTGGAGCTCGGTGCAGATGACTACATCGTAAAGCCGTTTGACACCAAGGAAGTCGTTGCTCGAATCAAGGCAATTGCAAGAAGAGTCAGTGCTGCTCCGGCTGAAACCGAAGTACGGGAAGTTCGTTATGACAAGCTTTCTGTCAACATGACTCGTTACGAACTGCGGGTAAATGGCAAGGTTGTTGACACGCCGCCGAAGGAACTCGAACTGCTGTTCTATCTTGCATCCAACCCGAATCGTGTTTACACCCGTGACCAGCTGCTGGATGAAGTATGGGGCTTTGAATATTACGGCGACTCCCGTACCATTGACGTACACATCAAGCGGCTTCGGGAAAAGCTCGAAGGCGTTTCTGACAAGTGGGCACTCAAGACCGTTTGGGGCGTTGGCTACAAGTTTGAATCTGAAGAAGAAGAATAATGAAAGACCGTGCGAAAAAATCTCGCCGCTTTCATCCGCTTTCCCTGCGTTTAATCTGTACGGAAATTCTGGCAATGCTATTGGTGACAGTCATCACTGCGATTCTCAGCATTGTCTGGTATAAGGGTTCTGTTTTTACTGCCATTGATAAAAATGACCGGGTGATGGCAACCAATCTGGTGCATCACTACGACCGGGAAAAATCAGCGACAGAAACCAGTGCAGAATGGATTCCGGACGGCTATGTACAGGATTTGTTCGACTGGACAACAGACACTTCCCATACTTTTTATTTTCTATTCGATGAAACTGGAACGTGTCTGATCTGTTCGGGACAAGTCAACTGCAATCGGTCAGAAATTACATTGAATCTGGATATTCTGAACGATGTTCAGATCAATGGGGAATATTTCTCGGATACGCTTGCCATGCTGAATCCAAAAGAACCCCGTCCTATGATCAGCAATGGTTCTCCGGTGACGTTTACAGAACCGAACGGAACAACTACAACCTATTATTTATTCAGCAATACCCGTACATCCGTTCTGGATGCCTTTACTTCCCGTACCTGGATCTATGGCGGTCTGTGCTGGATGGCTTTAACAACAGGATTGATCGGAATTACACTTCTCTTCCTGAACCGCAGTCAAAAACCACTGGAACAAATGATGCAGGTTGCCCAGCAATGTGCAAAGGGCAATTATACAGAGCATTTGAACCCGGGCAGCTTTGAAGAACCTTCTTATGAAGATATGGCGTACAGCATCAATGAACTTGCCTATGCCGCAGAAAATGCGGAAAATCAGCGGAAACAATTCGTTTCTAATGTTTCCCATGAGTTGCGAACCCCAATGACGATTATCAGCGGATATGTAGACGGCATGCTGGACGGCACTGTTCCCAAAAATAAGCGGATGCAGTATCTTTCGATTGTTTCGCAGGAAATGCAGCGGCTGAAGATTTTGATTTCTTCCATGCTGAACCTGACAAAGTTCGACAATGGAACGATTGAGATTCATTATCAGCTCTTCCCCATTCAAGATTTGGCTTTCCGTACCATTTTGATGTTTGAAAGCCGTCTGGAAAAGCGAAATATTACGCTGGAAGGACTGGATTCTGAACCCGTACAGGTTTGGGGCGACCCCGACCTCATCGGACAGGTCATTTATAACCTATTTGAAAATGCAACGAAGTTCGTCAATACGGGGGGAACGATTACGTTCACCTTTAAAGATGAACCAAACAACACCAGCATTGCCATCCGGAATACCGGTGCGGGCATTTCCAAAGAAGAATTACCGAAAATTTTTGAACGCTTTTATAAGTCGGATGACTCCAGAAGCCACGACAAAACGGGGCTGGGCATCGGACTGGACATCACCAAACACATTGTGCGTCTGCACAAGGCACAAATTTCTGTGAGCAGCGAAGAGGGCGAATATACCGAATTTCTGATTCGTCTGCCGAAAAAGGATGCTCCGGCAGAATCGCCGACAGAGAATCCCGAAAAGCAGCCAAAAGATGCACGATAAAACAGGCAGACGATGGAATTTTTCTACATCGTCTGCCTGTTCTGTATTTTGACTTGAAAGGAGTCTGTTTTCTGATGGAAGAACATCCGTTTTCTCCGATTCCGCAGCAGCAGCCTGCTCCACAACAGCAGTCCCCTGCACCGCCGCCCTATACACAGGTTTCCTCCTATGCAGTACCATTACCAACTCCGGAACAGCCGCAGCCTGCTGCACAAGTTCCGCCACCGCCAGTTTATCCGCCGAACTTTGGACAACCACAGCCGGCTGCACCTTATCCGCCACAGCAGCCTATCTATCCGCAGATGCAGCCCATGCAGCCGATACCTGCTCCAAAACAGAAAAAACGGCGAACCAAACAGAAACCTTCTCCCGAACAGGCTCGCCTGACAAAGCTCGCTTGGATTGCCATTTGGCTGGCGTTTCTGCTGCTGGTCTACTGCATCGCCAGCGACTTGTTCCGCTATTTTGAGATGGATGGTCAAACCCCAACTTTACAGCAATCACAATCTTCTACCTTGAATATTCAATATCAGGAACGCCCTGTTTCGGATGCCATTACACAACCGGATGAAAACGGAGCATACACGGTTGCAGGCGTTGCGGAGGCAGTCGCTCCCTCAATTGTTGAGATTACGGCTGCTTCCGGCAGCATGCCAACAAGCAGCGGCTCTGGTATTATCTTGTCGGAAGATGGCTACATTGTCACAAATGCTCATGTTCTGCAAAATAGCGATACGTTCTGGGTCACATTGAATGACTCTGATGAAGCCATTTCAGCGGATTGCATTGGAATGGACACCAAAACCGATTTAGCTGTTTTAAAAATCAACCGCACTGGGTTGCCAGCTGCAACCATTGGCGATTCTGATTCCCTGTTAGTCGGCGAAGAGGTCGTTGCCATCGGCAACCCTGCCGGACTGAATGGAACGGTAACCAATGGGATTGTATCTGCTCTGCACCGGAAAATCAAAAGTGCTTCTACAGGCTTTGAAATGGACTGCATTCAAACCAATGCTGCCATTAGTCCGGGAAATTCCGGCGGTGCGTTGGTGAACTTATACGGGCAAATTGTCGGCATTACTTCTTCTAAATATACCAACGCTTACAGCGGTTCTGCTTATGAGGGGCTAGGGTTCGCAATTTCTATCAATGCAGCAATGCCGATTTTAGAAGAGTTGACTTCACAGGGCTATGTGTCCGGTCGGGTACGCATGGGCATTACGTTCCGGTCGCTGGATATTACAGAGGTACAGGAAGAATTCCACGAAACTTACCAGCTAAGTGACCGGACGCAGGTATCTGGGCTTTGGATTTCTGAAATTGCTGAGGACTGCGATATTTCCAACACAGAATTACAGGTTGGCGATGTCATTGAACGGGTAAACGGCACGGAAACAGCGGATTATGACCAGCTGAATGCGGTTTTATCTGACTGTAAGGCAGGCGACTCCCTTACTGCAGATTGCTGCCGATATGATGAGAATGGGAAAAAATCTTCGTTTACAATTACCTTTCAGCTGATGGAAGACCGGTCGGGAAATTTTTAAAATGTGGATTGGAAAACTATGCTCTTAGGAAAAACGGTCTTCCACATCCGGCAAAAGGGGGTTCCACCCCTGCTTTTGCCTACCAGCATGCTGCAATTGCCCCGTTGCCTTGCCCGAATTTGTAACTTCTTTCATAAAAATAATCCAATTGCGATTTGGCAAGTTTTAAAACTTGCAATTGCAGCTGGAAAAACAATCTGCAAAATCTAATTTGCTTCGCAAACGTGGGCTGCTCGCCCACGCCTCGGCAGCATTTTTGTAAAACTGCTGCACCGAAAAACTTTTCAATCCGCCTGCGGCGGAAAATCGTTTTCATTCGCTCATTTGCACATCTTTCCAAAATCCTTGACATTTTTCAGGCTTTCGTTTATAATTAAAAATAACCCTGCACACATTGTGCAAAAAATCATAGAAATGAGGAAATTGTAATGCTGACCAATCAGGAAAAAAGCATGGACAAAATCGTTGACCTTTGTAAGTCCAGAGGCTTTGTATATGCCGGTTCTGAAATCTACGGCGGACTTGCCAACACTTGGGATTATGGCCCGCTCGGTGTTGAACTGAAAAATAATATCAAACGGGCTTGGTGGCAGAAGTTCGTTCAGGAATGCCCCTATAATGTCGGTCTGGACAGTGCCATTCTGATGAATCCGCAGACTTGGGTCGCTTCCGGTCACCTTGGCGGCTTCTCTGACCCGCTCATGGACTGCAAAGCCTGCAAGACTCGCCACAGAGCAGATAATTTGATTGAAGACTTCGACGGTACAAATCCGGCTGGCTGGTCAAATGAAGAAATGATGAACTACATTCGGGAAAAGCAGATTCCGTGTCCAAACTGCGGTAAGTCTGATTTCACCGACATTCGGCAGTTCAACTTGATGTTTAAGACTTTCCAGGGCGTTACAGAAGACTCTAAGTCGGAACTGTATCTGCGTCCGGAAACCGCTCAGGGTATCTTTGTCGACTTCGCAAATATCCAGAGAACGACTCGGAAAAAAGTTCCGTTCGGCGTTGGTCAGATCGGGAAATCTTTCCGGAACGAAATTACACCGGGTAACTTTATCTTCCGTGTTCGGGAATTTGAACAGATGGAACTTGAATTCTTCTGCAAGCCAGATACCGACCTCGAATGGTTCCAGTATTGGAGAGGCTACTGCAAGGACTTCCTGCTGAATCTGGGCATCAAGGAAGAAAACTTGCGGCTGCGTGACCACGATGCGGAAGAACTCTGCTTCTACTCCAAGGCAACCACAGACTTTGAATATCGCTTTGCATTTGGTTGGGGCGAACTGTGGGGCGTTGCAGACCGTACCAATTACGACTTGACTCAGCACATGAACCACAGCGGCAAGTCCATGGAATACTTCGATCCGGAAGAAAACCGCAAGTATATTCCATATGTCATTGAACCGTCTTTGGGTGTAGAACGTCTGTTCTTGTCCATCGTAACAGAAGCATATGATGAAGAAGTTGTTGACGCAGAAAAGAATGATACCCGTGTTGTGATGCACTTCCATCCGGCACTGGCTCCGTATAAGGCTGCCATCCTGCCGCTGTCTAAGAAGCTGAGTGCTAAGGCTCAGGAAGTCTATGCACAGCTCTCTAAGAAGTTCATGATTGACTTCGATGATACCGGTTCTATCGGTAAGCGGTATCGCCGTCAGGATGAAATCGGCACACCGTTCTGCATCACTTATGACTTCGATACGCTCGAAAAGGATAACTGCGTAACCGTTCGGGATCGGGATACCATGGAACAGGTTCGGATTCCGATTGCAGATCTGGAAGCTTATCTGAGCGAAAAGGTAGCTCTGTAAGCTGTTATTCTTCTAAAATAAAAACAAAAACCGCCTGCTCAACGAATTTTGGTTGAACAGGCGGTTTTCTATATTCTGTATTCAAGTTTTCGGTTTCTTCTTCCCCGAAAACGGATTCCTTCATTTCCGACGCAACTGTTTCAGTTTGTCAAAAAAGTTTTCCCGTTTGCTGTGGTTCTTTTCATCCAAAGAATTATCGAAATCTTGCAGCAATTCTTTCTGCTTCTTCGAAAGTTTCTTCGGCACTTCTACGTTTACCGTTACATACTGGTCACCACGGGCATCCCGCCGCAGCAGTTTCACACCCTTACCACGCAGACGGAATTTTGTTCCGCTCTGTGTACCTTCCGGAATGGTGTACTTTACATCGCCGTCAATGGTCGGCACAGTGATTTCTGCACCCAAAACTGCCTGTGCATAGGTAATCGGAATGTCACAGTAAATATCGCTGCCCTCCCGTTCAAACAACGGATGGGACATCATTTCTACTGTTACATAAACATCACCAGCAGAACCACCGTTCAAGCCAGCATCGCCCTTTCCGCTAATACGGATGGTTTCGCCATCATTGATGCCTGCCGGAATATTCAATTCCAGATTTGCGGTCGAACGAATCCGTCCGCTGCCTTTACACTTGCTGCACGGGTTGGTAACGATTTCACCCCGTCCGCCGCAACGGCTACATACACGGGTACTTGAAATGACGCCAAATGGTGTCCGCTGGTTGGTCTTAACACTGCCTCGGCCATTGCATTCCGGACAAACCTGCTTTTTCGTGTTGCTGTCTGCACCTGTTCCGTGACACTGCGGACAAGCATCCATGTGTGCAAAGCTGATGGTTTTCTTTACGCCCTGACAAGCTTCCATAAAGCTAATTCGAACATTGCTGTGAATATCGCCACCCCGTCTTGGTGCGTTTGCATTTGCTGCGGCACTTCTTCCACCGCCGCCGCCAAAGCCGCCGAATCCACCGAAAATGCTCTCGAAAATATCGCCCATGTCGCCAAAGCCGCCGAAATCGCCTGCTCCGCCGCCAGCTCCGGCAAAGTTCGGATCTACGCCAGCATGCCCAAACTGGTCATATCTTGCCCGTTTGTCTGCATCTGACAAAACACCATACGCTTCGTTGACTTCCTTAAACTTTGCCTCTGCTTCTTTATCCCCTGGGTGAAGATCCGGATGGTACTTTCTCGCCATGGTCTTAAAGGCTTTTTTGATTTCCTCTTCCGAAGCACCCTTCTGCAATCCCAGCACTTCGTAATAATCCCGTTTTTCTTCTGCCATCGTCCCCAGCTCCTTCCATTCTATTCTTGATACTCCAGTTCAAATATATCTGCTGTTCAAAATCTGCGATTTCCAAATTTCACTAAAAACACAACATGCGGGACGAATGCTGTGTATCCGTCCCGTATGCCGTTCGTTTTTTCACGTTTCTGTGAAATTAAACTTCCTTATAATCTGCGTCAATGACATCATCATCGCCGCCATTGTTTGTGCTGCCGTTATCAGTGCTATTGTTAGTTGCTGCACCACCCATATCCGGGTTACCCTGTGCACCGCCTGCCTGCTGATACAGCTTAGAGGACAGGTCATACAGAGCCTTCTGGAGATCTTCACTCTTCTGTTTAATCAGAGCAGTATCCGTTCCCTTCAGAGCTTCCTTCAGATCATTGCACTTGCTCTCTACGTCAGACTTTTCAGAAGCCGGAACCTTGTCGCCCAGTTCTTCCAATGTGCTTTCGCACTGCATTACCATGTTTTCAGCGTTGTTCTTGGTGTCAACTTCGTCCTTCCGCTTCTTGTCTTCTTCTGCATAAGCTTCTGCTTCCTTAACAGCCTTGTCGATGTCTTCCTTGGACATGTTGGTAGAAGAAGTAATGGTGATGTTCTGTTCCTTGCCAGTACCCAAATCCTTTGCGGAAACGTGTACGATGCCGTTTGCGTCAATATCGAACGTAACTTCGATCTGCGGAACACCACGACGAGCCGGTGCGATACCATCCAGACGGAATGTACCCAGCTGCTTGTTATCCTTTGCAAATTCCCGTTCGCCCTGCAGAACGTTGATATCTACGGCTGTCTGGTTATCAGCAGCAGTGGAGAAAATCTGGCTCTTTTTGGTCGGGATGGTGGTATTTCTTTCAATAATCTTGGTGCAAACACCGCCCATGGTTTCCAGACCCAAAGACAACGGCGTTACATCCAACAGCAACAGACCATCCTTGACATCGCCGCCGAGAACGCCGCCCTGATATGCTGCACCCAATGCAACGCATTCATCCGGATTAATGCCCTTGAACGGTTCTTTGCCCAGCATCCGGCGAACAGCTTCCTGTACAGCCGGGATTCTGGAAGAACCACCAACCATCAGAACTTTGTTCAGTTCAGAACTGCTCAGACCACTGTCAGACAATGCCTGCTTTACCGGACCCATGGTTGCTTCAACCAAATCCTTGGTCAGTTCGTTGAACTTTGCAACGGTCAAAGTCATATCCAAATGCTTCGGGCCAGTTGCATCAGCAGTGATGAACGGCAGGTTGATGTTGGAAGAAGTGGTTGCAGACAATTCAATCTTTGCCTTTTCTGCGGCTTCCTTCAAACGCTGCATAACCATCTTATCGGTAGAAAGGTCAATGCCTTCTGTTTTCTTAAATTCAGAAACGATCCAGTCAATAATTCTCTGGTCGAAGTCATCACCGCCGAGGTGGTTGTTACCAGCGGTAGCCAGTACCTGCTGAACACCGTCACCCATTTCGATGATGGATACATCGAACGTACCACCGCCGAGGTCGTAAACCATAACCTTCTGGTCGTCTTCCTTATCAATTCCATAAGAAAGTGCTGCTGCGGTCGGTTCGTTGATGATTCTCTTTACGGTCAAGCCTGCAATCTGTCCTGCATCCTTGGTTGCCTGACGCTGTGCATCGGTGAAGTATGCCGGAACGGTGATAACGGCTTCTGTTACCGGAGCACCCAGATAAGCTTCTGCATCTGCCTTCAGCTTTTGCAGAATCATTGCGGAGATTTCCTGCGGAGTGTACTTCTTGCCATCAATTTCTACCTTGTAATCAGAACCCATGTGACGCTTGATGGAGGAAATGGTGCGTTCCGGATTGGCAACTGCCTGCCGCTTTGCAACCTGACCAACCAGACGTTCGCCGTTCTTGGTGAAACCAACAACAGATGGAGTGGTTCTTGCACCTTCTGCGTTCGGAATTACGACTGCGTTGCCGCCTTCCATAACAGCAACACAAGAGTTTGTTGTACCCAAGTCAATACCAATAATCTTTCCCATAATAAAATCTTCCTTTCCTCATTCGTTCAGGTTGCTGAACGAAGTAACATTACAAATTAAAATGATGGTTTTTTACTGCTTCCGCAGCGAACCTTTATCAAAAACGCTTATTCAGCGTGTTGTCCGGAAGCGGTTGCTTCCGGCTGCTCGGTAGTGGATTCTGCCGCTTTGCAGACGGCAGCTGGTTTCTATACAGAAACTGCAACCATTGCCGGACGAATCAGCCGATCTCCCAGCAGGTAACCCTTCTGGTAAATCTGACAAACCTTGTTTTCTTCAAAATCGGTGTCATCCATCTGCTTGATGGCGTTGTGCAGATTCGGGTCAAATTCAACGCCAACTTCTGCAATTTCCTTGACACCCATCTGTTCCAGTGCCTTTTGCAGCTGGCTGAATGTCATTTCAATGCCCTTCTTATAGGTTTCATCGCTGCACGCTGCATCCATGGCACGTTCAAATGTATCAACGACGGTCAGCAGGGACTTGATGCAATCTGCTTTCGCATCGCCGTAAATCTTTTTCTTTTCTTCGGTTGTACGATTTCGGTAGTTCTGGTATTCTGCCATCAGCCGCAAGTGCTGGTCTTTGTGGTCTGCCAACGCTGCTTCGGCTTTTTCCAGTGCTGCTTTCAGCTCCTTCTTCTTCATATGCTGATCTTCTTCCGTTGTAGATTCCGCTTCCGCTGCTGCGGTTTCCGGCTGTTCAGCAGATTCTGTTGCGGTCGTTTCTTCTGCTGCTGTTGCTTCTGCCGTTTTTGCGGTTTCCTGTGCGGTTTCTTGTGCTTCCGCCTGTTGATTCTTTTCCGTATTCGGTTCCATTCAGCGTCCCTCCTATTCGTTGTCCGCTTCGTCATCCTCTTCGGAAATCAGATGCGAAAGCTTTTCGGTAAAATATTCAATATAAGGAATAATCTTCGCATAATCCAGTCGCATTGGCCCAATGATGCCCAGCGACCCGACCGCTTGTTCTCCCTTTTGGTACTTCGAAACAATCATGCTGGAATTGCCGATGACGAATCGGTCACCCTCTTCGCCAAAGACCACTTTAACGCCTTTGAACGAATCATCCAGCAGCCCACGCAATTCATTTTTGTGGGAAATAAACTGCACCACTTCTGCTTGGTTTAAATCCTGACAGGAGAGCAGGTTCTGTTCTCCGCTGACATAAACCTTATTCTTCTGCAAATCCCGGGACATCTCACAAACGCCCTGTACCAGCGGTGACAATGCCATCATATAAGCACTCACGGCGGTAATCATTTGTTCCATGCGTTCTTCGGACAAATCCGAAATGGAAACGCCCTGCAAGTTTTCTTCCATGAAGTTCCGGAAGAACTGCATATTTTCTTCGGTCAAGTCGAATTCCAATCGGCAAGCTTTATTTTTAATCGTACCGTTTGAAGTAATCAGCAAGACGACATAGAGCCGTTTTCCGGTCGGGATGACTTCCACCTTAGAAATGACAGAATATTTCGGTGCAAAATCAGAAACCACAGTGGCACATTTCGTTACTTCTGAAAGTGCAGTGGTGGCACTCTGAATCAGCAGATCTTCGGTCAGCTGGGATTCATCGCCCAGCATCGCATCCAAACGCTTCCGTTCGGCATCCGACAGCGAACCTTGTTCTACTACCTCATCAATATAAAACCGATATCCGCTGTATGTGGGAACTCTGCCGGCGGAGGTATGCGGCTGTTCCAAATAGCCCAGCTCCTCCAACACCGCCATATCATTCCGCACGGTTGCGGCGGATACATGAATTTGCGGCAGCTGAGAAATCATTTTCGACCCGACCGGCTCGCCTGTTTGAATATACGCTTCTACCACTGCAAGCAGCACGTTTTTCTTTCTGGCATCCAATCTGATCGCTCCTTTCTCTCTGCTTCGCTGGCAGCTTTTGTTTTTAAGTGTTAGCACTCATTCTCTCTGAGTGCTAATATAAATTTATCACGATTCCAGTAAATTGTCAAGCGGTTTTGAAAAATTTGTAGGACTGCACAATAAAACTTCTATTTTTAACAAATTATTATACAAGTTTAATAGTTTTGTGCCCATGCTGCCCCATACAATCCCTGTTTTTTCCGTCAAGATGGCATTAGCATCCCACGATTTTGGACAATCATACAGGTACATCAGATTCTTTTTCTGCTTTTCATCAAACAAAAACCGGCATTCTTGAAAAAAATGCCGGTTTTTCTTGGTTTTCGGTGAATGAATGGTTAAATACAGAACACGCCGCCCTGTTCTGGTGCTTGGTTCAAAACATCCTGCAAGGTGATATGGTCGAGATAGTCGTTGATGACATGATATAGTCCTTTCCAGACAGGCAGCGTAATACAATGGTCGGCACGTTCACAGTTGACGGTATCTCCCTGTAGACAGGCAACGGGGGCAAGGTCGCCTTCTGTCAGGCGTAAAATCTCCCCGACTGTATAGGCATCCGGTGATTTTGCAAGCCGATAGCCGCCCTGATAGCCTCGATTCGTTCGCAGCATGCCCGTACGGTTTAAAAGTGGGACAATCTGTTCCAGATATTTCTTAGAAATGCCCTGCCGGTCTGCAATGTCTTTCAGCGAAACAAATCCCTCGTTTTGATGGATGGCAAGATCCAGCATCATCCGCAGTGCATAGCGACCTTTGGTTGAAATTTTCAAGTGGGTTTCCTCCTTTCCGATTCTCGGTACAATCGTTTCTGTATAATTGTTTTATTATACCACAAAACCTATCAGATTGCAAGGTGCTTTCGGAGAATGAAGGAATGTTTTGTGAGGGGAGCGGTTTATACGAAATGCTGCTCTTAGAAAAACCTCCCGAATCCGGTTCGGCAAGGCCGGGGCACATCCCCAGCTTGCCTGGGAATCGCAATTGCCCCTGAAACCTTATCTCTCATTACAACCTCTCTATTTTTAAGGCAATTGCGATTCTTTGCGGTTCTCTCCTAGATTTTTGTTCCATCTCATTGTACAGTTTCATTTGCTTCGCAAACGTGGGCTGCTCGCCCACACCTCGGCAGCATTTTTGAAAAATTGCTGCACCAAAAAACTTTTTCGTTGCCTGCGGCTCGTTTTTTTCGCCTTTTTCCCAAAAACCCCACCCCATTTCCCAGAAATTCCACAAAAAAGTTTGACAGTCGAAAAAAAACATGCTATAATAAAAACGGGTGTCGGTCGATGACGGTCGCTGTGGATTTTTTTATGGAAATCTATTGCGGCGGCGATCGACTCTCACCCGCATCATTCCATAACGATTTATGGATTATGGAAAAAGAATCAGGAAATGAACGGTGCTCCAACACCGGCATCATCAGAAAGGATTGGATTTTTTTATGATTATTCTCGTTGTAAATGCTGGCAGCTCCTCTCTGAAATATCAGTTGATTGATATGAAAGATGAATCTGTAATCGCAAAAGGAAACTGCGACCGAATCGGCATTGATGGTCATCTGAGCCACAAGACTGCGGATGGCAGAAAAGTAGAGGAAGACTGCAATTTCCCGACCCATGCGGAAGCATTTGAACGGCTGGTACAGGCTCTGACTACTGGTGATGCTGCGGTCATTTCCAGCATGGATGAAGTATCTGCTGTTGGTCACCGTGTCGTACAGGGTGCAGAACTGTTCACCAAGACTACACTGGTTACCGATGAAGTCATTGACGAAATCGAAAATCTGAAGGAACTCGCTCCGGTTCATAACCACGGTCATGCACTGGCTCTGTGGGCTTGCAAGAAGACCATGCCGAATATTCCGCAGGTTGTTGTATTTGATACTGCATTCCACCAGACCATTCCGCAGAAGGCATTTATGTATGGTTTCCCATATGAAGATTACGAACAGTATCACGTTCGGAAGTATGGTTTCCACGGAACTTCTCACCGCTTTGTAACTGCAAAACTGGCAGAAGTTATGGGCAAAGACCTGAAGGATTTGAAGGTTGTTTCCTGTCACTTGGGCAACGGCTCTTCTATCACGGCTGTTAAGGGCGGCGAATCCATTGATACAACCATGGGCTTTACACCGCTGGATGGTGTCCTGATGGGAACTCGTTGCGGTGCGGTTGACCCGTCCGCAGTTACCTATGTAGCTGGCAAGCATGGCTTCCATGTTGCAGATATGGACAACTACATGAACAAGAAGTCTGGTATGCTGGGTATTTCCGGTCTGTCCTCTGACTTCCGGGATATTACTGCTGCGTCTGAAAAGGGCGATGCACGGGCAACACTGGCAAAGGATATGCTGGTTTATGATATTAAGAAGGACATCGGTGCATTTGCAGCAATCATGAACGGTCTGGATGCTGTAATCTTTACAGGCGGTATTGGTGAAAACGCTCCGAACTGCCGGGAAGAAGTTTGCGAAAACCTCGAATATCTGGGCATCAAGATTGACAAGGAAGTCAACAACTTCAAGGGCGAACTGAAGAAGATTTCTACACCGGATTCCAAGGTAGAAGTTTGGGTCATTCCGACCAATGAAGAATTGCTGATTGCAAGAGATACACTGGCAATGGTAGAAGGTTTGAAGAAGTAAGCTGTTTGCATCATTGCAGGAAACCAGAAAGAAAACCGTTGTCGGAGCGATTCGGCAGCGGTTTTTTGGTACATTGGAAGTAAACGAATGTGGCTGTAAAATATGAGCCGCAGGCAACTGAGAAGTTTTTCGGTGCAGCAGTTTTTCAAAAATGCTGCCGAGGTGTGGGCGAGCAGC
>OFMU01000795.1_pt1 | contig 19955 bp, 8 predicted proteins | sample 1541861 | NCBI WGS metagenome assembly OFMU01 (sample SAMN04209238, study PRJEB22552) | human gut metagenome | biome: gut; material: feces | host: Homo sapiens | place: USA: Oklahoma
GATCAGGACTATCCGCATAATGTAGTAATCACATTCGGAAAAGATGTGACATTCCAGTCTTTCTCTTATACACCGAGAAAAGAAGGAGAAAACACAAACGGAAATATTAAGGGGTACAAGCTGTACGCATCAACAGCAGAAAACAAACTTGATTATGAATCCGAAGATTGGGGAGAGCCGATCGCAGAAGGCGAATTTGAATATAATGGTACGAACCCGATCTATGTAAACTTGAAAGAAGCATGTACTGCGAAACAGATTAAGTTCGTAGCAACATCTTCAAACAATGGGGAAAGATTTGCCGGCGGAGCAGAATTTAATCTCCACGCAGATAAAGCTCCGGTAGATACGGATGACCGTGCATTTGAGACAAGCGATTTAGAGCTGAAAGACGGCAATGAGGCAGTCAAAGTCGAAGATACAACGGCAACGATCAACGGTAAAGAGAAAACAGGTAAGAAAGTAACATTTTCTTTCAAACCGTACACTCACAAAAACGTAGAGTATTCAATCGACGAAGTAATCGTAATGTACGAAGGCGATCACTTCATGCGTAAATTCCTTGAGATCGACGTGCCGGATGACAAGATGGCAGATGCTGAGATCGACTATATCGACCTTGAGTCTCTGAAAGTGGCAGAGTCCGATGCACAGTGGACAATTCCGAGAGGTCAAGGCGGCGTTGTTCAGATGGAAGAGTTCAAAGCGAACCTCGGACAGCCGATCTACATTCAGGGAATGTTCTTCGGATGTGAGTTCCCGGCAGCGGATACAGAGATCGTAAACGGAACAGGATTTATGCGTTATTACAGTGGTAAGACGTTCAGCAGACTGAAAGAAGATAATCAGTTGACAACAGACGATAAGTATGTGACATGGCAGACAGTTGCAGGTGCGGCAAGAAGTACAGAGCAGGAAGTTATTCAGGCAGACTTCTTCGAGTACATCAAGTCAATCGCAACTCCGTCAGAGTTCCGTACACAGTACAATTCATGGTTCGACAACATGATGAAGATCAGTGATGAAAATATTTTGGCTTCGTTCATTGAAATTGATCGTGAGTTGAATAAAGCAGAAGTTCGTCCGTTGGATTCTTACGTTGTAGATGATGGATGGAATGCGTATAATGATGGTTCGATAGGAGCAGGGTCACACGCACAATCGGGAGCAATAGAGAATACCGAAGGTTTCTGGACATTTAATGAGAAATTCCCGGAGGGATTGACACCGTCCAGCGAACTTGTTAAGAAGTTCGGAAGTAACTTTGGAGTATGGGTTGGACCGAGAGGCGGATATAACTTCTACACTACATTAGCAAATATTATTGAGAGGGCACAAAAAGGAAGTAAAGCAGGACATTCTATCGACGTTGCAGACCGTGTATATGTAGAGAATTTTAAAAAGATGGCGATTAAATGGCAGCAAGATTGGGTTGTCAACTACTGGAAATGGGATGGATTTGCAGATACTGCTCAGTATAATCATTTCAACAATTTAGGCGGAGCAGACGGCGTTCCGGTATACAGTGAGTCTAATCACCATATGACAGGCGGTTATCACCAGATGTATCATGTGACTGATCTGTGGGAAGCATGGATCGATCTGATGGAAGCGGTTCGTCAGAGTGAAAAAGAGGACGGAATTAATAAACTCTGGATCTCTCTTACATGTTATGTAAACCCGAGTCCGTGGTATTTACAGTGGGCGAACTCTGTATGGATTCAGTGCGTACATGATCAGAAGGATGCATCTTTCGGAACAACAAAGATGAATAAGCAGATTACATATCGTGACGCTTGTTACTATGACTTCCTGAAGAATCATCAGTTCCAGTTCCCGCTTCAGAATCTGTACAACCATGATCCGATTTACGGAAAAGAAGGAACAGGAATGACAGTTAATACTGCTACAGATGAAGATTTCCAGAACTATCTGTACATGTTGTCTACTCGTGGAACGGCATTTTGGGAGTTGTACTACTCTGACAGTATTATGACAGATGGAAAATACGAGATCACAGGAGAATTCCTTGAGTGGGCAGAAGAAAACTATCATATGCTCAAAAATTCCAAGATGATCGGAGGGAAACCGGATATTACAAAACTGAGTAACGGAGATCTGTCAGACCAAACGCAGGCAGAAGCATACGGATTCTCATGTTTCGACGGAACGGACGGAATTATTTCACTCCGTAACCCATCTGCAAATGCAGATAAGACAATCAAGTTCACATTCGACCGTACAATGGGCGTTGCAGAAGGTGCAGGCACATTAAACTACTACTTAGAGCACAGCTATCTTCTTTCCGATAAGTCTGCTCAGACAGGTACATTAAAGTATGGTCAAGAATACACAGTGAACTTGAAACCGAACGAAGTGCGTATCTTACGTGTTTCAGCAGAAAAAGACACAACAGCGCCGAAGATCGACAGAATCATGACAGACGGTGCGAAAGAACTTACAGTAAAATTCGATGAGAAAGTATCAGGAAACCTCTTTAAAGTAGAAAACGCAAAAGTTTCTTCTATTAAGAAGAGCGCAGACGATACAACATATCATATCGTATTAGCAGAAGCTCCGGCAAACGAAGCTACAGTAAAAGTAATTCCGCAGGATATTAAAGACATGTCGGGCAACAAAGCTACTGAAGCTGCATCTGTTGTATATCACAAAGACAGTGCGATCGTTGAAAAAGAAGCGATTGCAGAAGCAGGAGAAATTGCAGCAGCGGACAGATCACTGAATTCCAATAATGGATTCACAGTATATGCGGCTGTAAACACAACGGCAACAGATAAGTCACTCGTAAGCCAGAATGGTCAGTACGAACTGAAAGTAACAGCAGAAGGAAAAGCATCCTTCACACTGAATGGTGCGACAGCAGTTTCCGGCAAGTCAATCAATGACGGAGCAGAGCATAAAGTAGTAGGTGTGAAAGAAAACAACGGTATGCTGAAACTTTATGTAGACGGAACACTGGAAGGATCTGCTTATAATGAAAAGAACAGATTTCATGAAGTTAAGAAAGCTGCGATCACAGCAGGTGAAGGTGTGACAGCGGCGGCAGTATATGATATCGCATACGGTTATAATGAAGTGGCTAATCTCGGAGAGCAGGAAGGACTTCCGAAACTTAAACTTACAAATGATATGATCACAGTTTCTGAGACGAGCGAAGGAAGTAAAGATAAAGTCTTAGATGGAGATAACACGACATACTGGACAAGTCAGAAAGTGGAAGAAGGTACTGTAAGCAGCGATAATGCATGGCTGCAAGTTGACTTGGGTGCGACGTATAAATTGGATCAGGTTGACTACACACCGCGTTATTATAATGATGCAAAGAACTACTGGCATTGTACAGGTAATATTAAGAATCTGATTGTAGAAATTAGAAAAGACGGAGAGGATACATGGACTTCGGTAACAGGAGAAAACGGGCTTGATCTTTCGGACAAGATTGTGAATAAGAATGATCAGACACTTTTCCCGGCAGAAGTTACATTTGAGGCACAGGAAGCTAGATATGTACGTATCAGTGGAACGTCTTCTTATCACTGGCAAGCAACTGATGAAAATAAGTATATTACAGTCGGTGATCTTGCGATCTATGGAGAGAAAGTAGAAGCAAAGAACATTGCAAAGGATGCAAATGTAACGGCAAAATGGACGGCAGATGACACAGATGCAGCAAAAGGCGGCGACAGACCGATGTCTATGGCTGTTGACGGAAACAAAACTGATTTTGGTTCAAACTATGCCGAGTTCGGTGCGGACAATAGACGTGAATCATCTTATATGCAGGTTGATTTAGGCGCTGTATGTGATGTGAACTCTCTGTCACTGTATCGTTACTGGGGCGATGGTAGAACATATGGCGATACAGTAGTAGCTGTAGCAGAAAAAGAAACAGACTTTGCAGAAGGAAAAGCTACAATCGTCTATAATGCGGATGATCAGAATGTTCATAAACTGTATACACAAGCACCGGAAAAATTCGATGAAGACTATGCAGAAACTGCACAGGGTAAATCATGGACGCTTCCGGAAGGAACGAAAGCACAGTTTGTTCGCGTTTACATGTACGGAAGAGCAAACAATGACACAACAACAAACCACGTTGTAGAGCTTGAAGTATACGGAACAAAACCGGAAGAAGGCGAGACACCGGGCGTAGACATTACAGCCTTGATCGAAAGATTGAGCGTATTGTCAGCGGTAGATACGTCTAACGCAACAACAGATAGCGCAGCAGCGTTTAATGCTCTTCTTAAAGAAGGATATGATCTTGTGGCGACAGGAGCACAGACACAGGAAGAAGTAGCTGCTATGATTAAGAAACTGGAAGGCGCAGAAGCTAAACTTGTAGATGCATCCGCTCTGAAGAAAGCAATCGCAGACGCAGAGAAGAAAGTTGAAACAAGTACAGTAACAAGTGCAGAGCCGGTAAAAGCTAAAATTGCAGAAGCAAAACAGCTTCTTGTAAACGGTACAAAAGATGCGATCGACGCAATGGTTGCAGAATTAACTGAAGCTGTGAAAGGACTTGTTGCTCGCGGAGATGTAACAGATCTGAAAGCTTTGATCGATCAGTACGCAAAAGAGAATTTGAAAGCAGAGGATCATACAACATCTACATGGAGCGCTTATGAGACTGCTCTGAATGCGGCAGACGCAATCGTAACAGATAACAGCAACAGCGATCAGGCGGCGGTAGATGCAGCGAAGAAAGTGTTAGAAGATGCACATGCAGCATTGGCAAAACGCGGAAACACAGATGCATTGAAAGCTCTTATTGAAGAGTACAAAGAACTGAAAGAAGCGGATTACACACATGAGACATGGGTGAAATACGAAGAAGCTCTTGAAGCTGCAAATGGAATCGTGGCAGACAACAGCAATAAGACACAGGCAGAAGTAGATGCGGCGAAAGACGCATTGAAAGCGGCAAAAGAAGCTCTCGTAAAAGCTCCGGTAGATCCGCAGCTTGATAAGAGCAAACTGCAGGCAGCAGTAGATGCGGCAAAAGCAAAAGACGAAAACGCATATACAACAGCTTCTTACAATGCAATGGAAAAAGTTCTTGCAGAAGCAGAAGAACTTCTGACAAACGGTAAGGATCAGGCGGCAATCGATGCGAAAGCAAAAGATTTGAATGATGCGGTTGCTGCGCTTGTAGAACGTGGAAACACAGATGCGTTGAAAGCTTTGATCGCAGAATATAAAGCAGAAGGTCTGAAAGAGGCAGACTACACAACAGATTCCTGGAAAGCGTACACAGATGCGTTGACAGCGGCAGAAAAAGTTGTGAAAGACAACAGCAATCTTGATCAGGCAGCGGTAGACGCAGCGAAGAAAGCGTTAGAAGATGCTCATACAGCATTAGTAAAAGTAGAGCAGATCAATAAAGAGGCGTTAAAAGCAGCAATCGATGCAGCGAAAGCGGCTGATGCGAACTTGTACACAACAGATTCTTACAAAGCAATGAAAACAGTTCTTTCAGATGCAGAAAAGGTACTGAAAGACAGCAAAGATCAGACGGAGATCGATGCAGCAGCAAAAGCGTTGAACGATGCGGTTACAGCGCTTGTACAGCGTGGAAACACAGATGCATTGAAAGCTTTGATCGAAGAGTATAAAGATCTGAAAGAGGCAGACTATACAGCAGATTCTTGGAAAGAATATGCAGATGCGCTGAAAGCGGCAAAAGCAATCGTGGAAGACAACAGCAACAGTGATCAGGCAGCGGTAGACGCAGCGCTTAATGCGTTAAGAGACGCTCGCGTAGCATTGAAGCTTTCCGGAAAACCGTCTGTTGATAAGAGCGAGCTTCAGGCAGCTTACGACAAGTACAAAGATAAGAAGAACGACGGTTACACAGCAGAGAGCTGGGCGAAGTTTGAAAACGCTCTGAAATCTGCTAAGGCAATCTTGGATAACGAGGCTGCAACAGCAGATCAGGTAAAAGCTGCTTTGGCACAGTTGAATTCAGCGGCAGAAGGTTTGACGAAGACACAGACTCCGCCGAAGAATGATCCGCAGACTCCGTCAACTCCGTCACAGGGCGGAAGCGTACAGACAGGAGATACGGCACATGTAGCTCTGTGGCTTGTACTTGCGGGAATGTCGGTAATTGCTTATGTAGCGGTTAGAAGAAAAAGAGCATAGTGAAAACTTGTCTTTTGATTAAGGCAGTAAACATTTAAGCTTTTATGGAATAGGGCGTTCGGTAACGGACGCCTTATTCTTTTTTGCAGAGACAGCAACATTGTCAGAAAATTCATACAATATAAAAGTAAAATGTAATTATTTAAAGTTTTTTATAAAAATGTATTGACAAAATAAAACTCAGGTGATATTATAAAGACATCCAAAAGAGATACAACAAAATAAAAACAAAAGCATCTCAAAAGGATATTTAACTAAGAAGGCATCGTATCAGTTGCCCGATTAGATTAAAAATAAACGGATAGCAGGAGGGAAAGACCAATGGACAGCGTGATTTCAGTGAATCATCAATATGTTAGTGGTACGGCAAGTGTAAGTTCCTGTGGAGAAGAGACCTTTGCTCAAGGATAGATGATCCGGAATAAAAATAACGAAAGAATTGATCGGAGAGTTGGAAGTCCGGATAGAGATCAGAAAGATTTAACATTTGCAGACATATTGAATATAGATACCACATATAGCAGAATTTCAAAAGATGTGTAAAGAAACATTGAGTAGATTATCATTCGTGCATATCGGGTTTAATATGTGTGGTGGTACCGGAAACAAGGAACGTAAGTGATATGTGATAAGGATACTGTTATGAACTCGAATTTGTTAATTGAAGGAGGGAAGATTTAATAAGCAGGTCTTAATAAATCGACCGCAGATCAAATAACAATGGCAGAGGTCTTACAGGAACAGAATCTAATATTTGCCTCCGATTTAAAAATAAAGAGAATATGAAAAAATTAAATAGATTATAAAAATGCATCTTCAATGTTAATTGAGGGTGCATTTTTTTGACATTGCGAAATGCATATGATAAAATATTGAAAGATATAGTATGTAAAGAAACATAGAAGGAAAGACACTGCCCTGTACAAAACTATTTTTTAATGAGGTGAATGCGGTGGATAAATACGAATATAAATCAAAGACTGAACGGATGCTCGAACTTATGGAGAGCGGCGCGTACAGCAGAGCGGCGGCGATCGCAGATGAAATTGACTGGAGGCGCGTGCGCAATGCAGTGATGTTGTCAAACGTCAGTGAAATTTATGAAAAAACCGGAGAATATCAGAAGGGATATGACATTTTGACGCTTGCATATCAGCGGGCGGAAGGAAGCCGTAAGATTATCAGCCGTCTGTGCGGATTGGCTCTTAAGACGGGAAATGTCGATGAGGCGATCGATTTTTACGATGAGTTTATGCAGATCGCGCCGAAAGACCCGAATCAGTACATTTTAAGATATAAGATTCTCCGCGCGCAGAGGGCGCCGATCGAGCAGCAGATCGAAGCTCTTGAAGAATATAAGAAATCCGAATATATTGAAGAGTGGGCATATGAACTGGCGAAGCTGTATCAGGAAGCCGGTATGACATCAGAATGTCTGGAAGAGTGTGACGATTTGATTCTTTGGTTCAGCGAGGGGCAGTATGTCTATAAGGCGATGGAACTGAAGATGCAGTACAAACCACTGACTCCTTCCCAGCAGGAAAAGTACGATAAGCGTTATGCAAGGACGTCCGAGGAGACAGAGGAGATTCCTGATATTTTTTCTTATGCAGCGGCAGATGAATCCGAGCAGGAGGAAGAAGAAAACGGTTTGCCGGGAGCTGAACTTATGGCTGCCGACTCCGAAGTTGCCGATGCTGATTTCGCTGCCGAACAGCAGGTGAACGCACGAGTTCCGAAGGGAATGGAGGAACTTGTTCCGGACATGATGCCGGAAACGATCTCAGAAGGAGTAAGAGAGATCACTTTGCCGAACGACCCGGTGGAAGTAGATACGGAAGCGTGGGAAGCCGACGAGATCAAGGCGTTAGAAGCGGATTCACCGGCGGAGGATGCAGAGGATCATGTTGAACAGGACGAGCAGGTGCCGATAGATGCGGAAGATGCCGGGCAGACAGAAGACGCACATCTGCCGACGGATGTTTCCGAAGCAGAAGGAGTCGATGAGCCGGAGGAGCGCGTACCGGAAGGAATAAAAGGACCGGATGTGCTGGAGACAACCGCAGAGCCGGAAGAAGAAAGGCAGCCTGCTAAAAAGAAACTGGGAGATACGATGCCGTTAGACGTTGCATTGAGAAAACTTCTTCATCCGGAGTTGGAAGAATTGACGGCAGATGATTTCCAAGACGAGACAGCTCCGATGGATTTTAATTTTGAAGATGAAGAAGAGTCGGAATCTGATTTGACGGAAACGGGAGCGATGGACTTTGACTTTGAAGATGAAGGAGAGCCGGAGTTTGACTTGACGGAAACGGGAGCGATGGACTTTGATTTTGAAGACGAAGAAGAGTCGGAGTTCGATTTGACGGAAACAGGAGCGATGGATTTTGACTTTGAGGATGAAGAGGAGTCGGAATTCGGCAAAGAAAAGGATATGGGAAATACATCCCAGATCAAATTCCGTCCGGTAAGAAAAGATGAGATCGAGGATGAAGAAGGTCTTGCGGATCTGGAGCAGGCGATCGGAGAGATTGAGTCGGTTGCAGATATAGACATGGTAAGTCGTTTGAAAGAGGAAAAACGCCGCGCCGCATTACAGGCAGAAGAAGAGGCGAAAGCGGAAGAAGCCGCAAGAGCAGAAAAGGCGGCACAAGCAGAAGAAGCCGCAAGAGCGGAAGAGGCGGCACAAGCAGAAGAAGCCGCGCAAGCGGAGGAGGCAGCGCAAGCGGAAGCGGCCGCTGAAACAAAAGAGGACGATCAGATTACAGGTCAGATCAGTTTGGAAGATATCCTTTCGGGATTTGAAGAAAATGCAGGAGAGGATGAGCCGGTTGAAGAGGGGACGGATGCAGAAGGAGCATCCGAATCGGAACAAGAAGAAGTTATAGATTCAGCAGGGGATACAGCAAAAGGGGATACTATGGAGACGAATAAGAAAACAACACCGATTTTACCGCCGGATATTCAACGTATGATTGATGAAATTGAGGGAATTATCCCGCCGGAAGAAGAAAAGAAAGAACCTACAGGAGTATATCTTAAGAGAAAAGAAGAACCAAGCGAAAACATGGGTCAGGTTGCGGAGGATCTTAGAATCGACGATGATTTTGATGATGACTTTGACGAAGATTTAGACGAGGAGTTCGAGGAAGATTTGGATGACGATTACTTTGAAGAAGACTACTATGAGGAAGCAGACGAAGTGATCGAAGAGCCGGAAGAAGATTACTATGAAGAATCAGAGGAAGTGATCGAAGAACCGGAGGAAGATTACTACGAAGAAGCAGACGAAGTGATCGAAGAGCCGGAAGAAGATTACTATGAAGAATCAGACGAAGTGATCGAAGAACCGGAGGAAGATTACTATGAAGAATCAGAGGAAGTGATCGAAGAACCGGAAGAAGATTACTATGAAGAGTCAGAAGAAGTGATCGAAGAGCCGGAAGAAGATTACTATGAAGAGTCAGAAGAAGTGATTGAAGAACCGGAAGAAGATTACTACGAAGAAGCGGATGAAGTGATCGAAGAGGCGGAAGGAAACGCAGATGACGAGTATTTCTTCGGGGAAGATGACGCGGAAGAGATTCAGGACATTGAGGATGAGTTCACAGTAAATCCTGATTATTCGGGAGAGGATGACGACAGAGAGATTCCTGATGATGACGAGCCGATCGACATTATGTCGGCGACGACACCGCTTAGCCGTAAAGAGACTGCGAAGCTGATTGCGACAGGTAAGACTGCGCCGCTTCCGCTCGATGAGATCTCGGATGCATTGTCAATGGATACCGGTTTTGTCGTACATGGAAGATATGACCTTGAGATGCAAAGCGGTATCGGAACGAGAGCCGGACTTACAGAGGAACAGAAGAAACTGTTTTCTTACTTTGTTCCGGTGCGCGGAATGAGCGAACAGCTTGTCGATGTGCTTGAGCAGGATAAGAACTGTACGAACAGAAAAGGGACTTCGAGAACGGGCAACTTGCTTATCATTGGAAATAAAGGCAACGGAAAAACGGTTCTTGCCGTTGACGTCGTGAAAGCGATCCAGAAGCAAAGAGACATCCGTCAGGGCAAGGTCGCGATCGTGACAGGAGATTCTCTGAATAAGAAGAAGATCAGCGATATTGTCGAAAAACTTTACGGCGGCGCTCTGATCATTGAGAAAGCGTCCAAAATGAATGAAAAGACAGTTGCGCGTCTTAATAAAGCGATGGAGCAGGATACAGGCGAGATGCTGATCGTCTTGGAAGAGCAGAGAAAGCCGCTTGACAGACTGTTGTCATCGAACAGAGAATTCAGGAAAAAATTCACATCAAGACTGGAAGTGCCGATTTTCATCAACGATGAGCTTGTTACGTTCGGTCAGACGTATGCGAAAGAAAACGGATATCACATTGACGAGATGGGAATTCTTGCGCTGTATAGTAAAATTGATTCTCTGCAGAGAGAAGATCATTTTGTGACGGTTGCGGAAGTGAAAGAAGTTATGGATGACGCGATCCGTCATTCTCAGAAGGCGTCCGCGAAGAAATTGATGCGGAAAGTTTTCGGAAGAAATACAGACGAGTCAGACCGTATTATTCTTTCTGAAAAAGATTTTAATATATAAAGAAGCACGATAATAGACTATAATTTAAAATGTGTGCATAAATAGACAAAATACAAGAGAAACGGGCGGGAAAGAGCTGTCTGTTTCTCTTTATTTTTTGGACGGAATCAAGTATAATGAAACTATCACGGAAGCGGGCAGAAACGCTTCGATATTTTATTATGAGGAAACGGCGAGGTGGGCTTTTATGGCAAGGAGAAAAGGTGCGGGCAGAAACGCGGCAAAAAGTGCAGGCAAAGGCATCGTGAATCATGCAGCCGGCGGTATGGCGGGCAGTGCGGTGAAAAAGGCGTCAGGCGGCGCAAGCCGGAACAGGGCGAACAGTCCGGCGAAAAACACTGCGGCGGATGCGGCAAGTATGAAAGCGAATGAACATGCCTATGAGATAGGAGAATTGGATCATTACCTGTTTGGTCAGGGAAACCATTACGAGATCTATAAAAAATTAGGCGCACATAAAGTAGTGAACGACAAAACGGAGGGCGTTTATTTCGCGGTATGGGCGCCGAATGCGAAGAATGTGTCTGTAGTCGGGGAATTTAATGACTGGAATTTGGAAAGAGACAGAATGGAGCGTCAGGAGCCTCTCGGTATTTATGTGAAGTTTGTACCGGAAGCGAAAGAAGGACAGCTCTATAAGTTCTGTATTGAGACGCAGAAAGGCGAGCTTCTTTATAAGGCGGATCCGTTTGCAAATTATGCGGAGCTTCGTCCGGGAACGGCGTCTCGTATTACGGATCTTTCCCGTATAAGATGGACGGATGACGCATGGATGAAAGCGCGGAAGACATGGAATCATAAGAAGAATCCGATGTCGATCTATGAAGTTCATATGGGTTCGTGGATGCGTCACCCGGGAAGGGAAGATGAAGGATTCTACACATACAGAGAGTTCGCCGAGGCGATCGTAAAATATGTAAAAGAGATGGGATACACTCATGTAGAACTGATGGGCATTGCAGAGCATCCGTTTGACGGTTCGTGGGGATATCAGGTTACGGGATATTATGCGCCGACTTCAAGATACGGAAGTCCTGAAGATTTTGCATATCTGGTTGACCTTCTGCATAAAAACAATATAGGAGTGATTCTTGACTGGGTTCCGGCGCATTTTCCGAAAGATGCTCACGGGCTTGCTGATTTTGACGGAACTCCGACATTCGAGTATGCAGATCCCAGACTCGGAGAACATCCGGATTGGGGAACGAAAGTATTTGATTACGGAAAAGCGGAAGTGCGCAACTTCCTGATTGCAAACGCATTATTCTGGATCGAACATTTCCATGTGGACGGGCTCCGTGTGGATGCTGTTGCGTCGATGCTCTATCTTGATTACGGAAAACAGGACGGACAGTGGGTCGCGAACAAATACGGAGGCAACGAGAATCTTGAGGCGATCGATTTCTTTAAACATTTGAATTCGGTTGTTCTGGGACGGAACAAAGGCGCTGTGATGATCGCGGAAGAATCGACGGCATGGCCGAAGGTGACAGGATCGCCCGAAGACGACGGCCTTGGTTTCAGCCTGAAATGGAATATGGGATGGATGCACGATTTTACGGAGTACATGAAACTTGATCCGTATTTCCGTAAAAATGCACATCATATGATGACGTTTGCGATGCAGTATGCATACAGTGAAAATTATATTCTTGTGTTGTCGCATGACGAAGTTGTTCATCTGAAGTGTTCGATGATCAATAAAATGCCGGGACTTGGGTTCGATAAATTTGCCAACCTAAAAGCAGGCTATGCGTTTATGATGGGCCATCCGGGAAAGAAACTTCTGTTCATGGGTCAGGAATTTGCACAGCTTAGAGAATGGAGCGAAAAGAGAGAGATCGATTGGTTCCTGCTCGCCGAACCTGAGCACAGAGATATTCAGAACTGGTATCGGGATCTGCTTCATTTGTATAAAAACAATAAAGCTCTTTATGAAATGGACAATGATCCGGCGGGATTTGAGTGGATCAATGCGGATGATATTTTCAGAAGTATTTACAGCTTTGTAAGACATTCCAAGAATAAAGAAAAGAATTTGCTTTTCGTCTGCAACTTTACTCCTGTGGAAAGAGAAGATTACAGAGTCGGCGTTCCGACGAGGAAAACGCTGAAGCTTGTTTTGAACAGTGATGAGGAAAAGTACGGAGGAAAAGGGGAAAAACGTCCGCTTACTTACAAACCGGTGAAAAAGGAATGCGACGGTCAGGCGTATTCGATCGCATACCCGCTTCCGGCCTATGGTGTGGCAGTGTTTGAGTATTAAGATGTCAGGCAGCTTCTGACTTGAAACCGGAACCCCATTGGATTTAACCGGTGGGCGGTTCACTATTATATAAAAGGTAAAAAATGCAGAGCAAACTGCCGCAAAGTAGATGGGGGATTTTTTGAAATAGCCTGTCTGTTTTGCGGCGGTTTTGTTTTTACCGGCAAAGTGAGGAGGAACAGCAGATGAAAAATTATTCGGAAGATCCGAACAGACAGTATCATATACAAACTGCAAAAGGGGAAATCGGGAAGTACGTCATTATGCCCGGAGATCCGAAAAGATGTGTGAAGATCGCGCAATATTTAGATAACCCGGTGTTGATTGCAGATAACAGAGAGTATGTGACATATACAGGAACGCTCGATCAAGTGAAGGTAAGCGTTACATCTACGGGAATAGGAGGACCGTCGGCAGCTATTGCAATGGAAGAACTTTGTAGGTGCGGTGCGGATACGTTTATCAGGATCGGAACTTGCGGCGGAATGCAGACAGATGTGAAAAGCGGAGATATCGTTGTGTCAACAGGGGCAATCAGGATGGAAGGAACGAGCAGGGAGTATGCGCCGATCGAATTTCCGGCAGTGCCCGATCTGACAGTGACGAATGCGCTTGTGAAAGCTGTTAAATCAAAAGGATATCCGTTCCATACGGGAGTTGTACAGTGCAAAGATTCGTTTTACGGTCAGCATGAACCGGAGAGAAAGCCGGTAGGCTACGATCTGCTTCATAAGTGGGAGGCGTGGAAACAACTCGGCTGTCTTGCCTCGGAAATGGAATCGGCGGCTCTGTTTGTTGTGGCGAGCAGCCTTGGGGTGCGGGTCGGCTCGTGTTTTCTTGTGATCGCGAATCAGGAACGTGAGAAAGCAGGACTTGAGAACCCGGTAGTGCACGATACGGACATGGCGATCCGGGTGGCAGTGGACGCGATCCGCAGATTGATTTCCGAAGAACGGAAAAAAGAGTAGAATGCATATAAAGAAAATGACAACGAGAAGAAAAGAGCGGGAGAAAAGAAAAACGGAAAAATGAATGGGGGAGATAAGCGGGAAAAATAAATGAAAGAAAATAAACGCGAGAAAAGAAATGAGGGGAAAAAGCGGGAAAAATAAGTGAAAGAAAATAAATGCGGAAAATAAAGAGAGGAAATAAACGGTCAAATGAAGGATATGAATGAAAAAGAAATTTTACGGCATGTGGATCACACATTGCTGTCGCAGGAAGCTGTGTGGGATGAGATTCGTCAGGTATGTGATGATGCGGTGAAATATGATACGGCGTCAGTCTGTATTCCTCCAAGTTATGTGAAGCAAGCGGCGGAATATGTAGGCGGAAGAGTTCCGATTTGTACTGTGATCGGTTTTCCGAACGGTTACGAGACGACTGCCGTAAAGGAATTTGAGACAAAAGATGCGATCGCAAACGGAGCGGATGAGATCGATATGGTTATCAATATCGGATGGCTGAAAGACAGAAAATACGATCAGATCGAAGAAGAAATCCGCATTCTGAAAAATGCGTGCGGCAGTAAAGTTCTTAAAGTGATCATAGAAACATGTCTTTTGACAGATGAAGAAAAAGTGAAAATGTGTGAGATCGTCACTCGTTCGGGAGCGGATTATATTAAAACGTCCACAGGTTTTTCAAAAGCAGGCGCGACTTTTGACGATATCAGCCTGTTTGCGGATCATGTCGGCGGTAACGTGAAGATGAAAGCGGCGGGCGGCATTTCCTCGATGGAAGACGCGGAAAAGTTTCTGGAGCTTGGGGCAGACAGACTCGGAACGAGCCGCATTGTAAAAATCGTGAAAACGGAAGAAGAAAACCCGGCGGAAGGAACTTGTGAAATGGAATTATCGCAGGGAATGATCGCAAAGTTAATTGAGACAGCGACTGCACAACTGGCGTATTCATACAGTCCCTACTCGGGATTTAAAGTAGGCGCAGCTCTTTTGGCTGAAAGCGGCAGGATCTATACCGGATGCAATATAGAAAATTCTGCATTTTCACCGACAAATTGTGCGGAGAGAACTGCGTTTTTTAAGGCGGTGAGCGAAGGAGAAAGGAAGTTTCGCGCAATTTGCATCATCGGTGGAAAAGATATTTCAGAAACAGTATGTACGCCTCCTTGCGGAGTGTGCCGTCAGGTTATGGCAGAATTTTGCGATCCGAAGAAGTTCAAGGTGATATTGGCATCAGGCAGGGAAAAGTATAGAATCCTTCGGTTGGAAGAACTTTTGCCGTTTGGGTTTGGGTCGGAGTATCTGTAGGAACGATTGACAAGAAAAAGAAAACATGACATAATAAATTAACCAAAAGGTTAATGTGAGGGTGATGTATTGAGTGGAAATAACATATGCGAATGGAAAAGTTGAAAAATACTTTAAAGATTATAAAAAGATGCAAAAGAAACTGCCTTTTGAGTGGGTGAAAACAATAAAAAAGCATATGGACAGACTAAAAGCGGCGGAATGTTTTGGAGATTTTTTGAAATTGAGATTAGGAAAGCCTGAACAGTTAGAAGGATGCGAAAGTATTCGATATTCGTTGCATGTAGCGGCAAATGTAAGATTGATTATCGAGCCGAATGCCGAACAGGATACGGTTATGATTTGTACGGAAATAGAAGTGGAAGGAGTGAGTGATTATCATGGCAGCAAAGAAAATTGGTATATCCCGTGATTTAATAATTCACCCGGGAGAAACGATTGCAGACGTCTTGGAAGAACGTGGAATCACACAGAGTGAACTGGCGTCGAGTGCAGGCGTTTCTCCGGCTTACGTAAGCAATGTTATTGCCGGAAAGAAAGGGATATCTGCAAACTTTGCCAGAGGATTAGAGTATGCAATCGGAGTACCAAAGTCTTTTTGGCTGAATCTTCAGGCGAACTATGAGGCGGAACTTTTGGAAGCAAATGAATTACAGACGATTACGGAAGAAGAGCGTATCGTGAGGGAAGACTTAAAAGAAATTGTGAAATACTTTAGAGAAAGAGGCATGATGCCTAGTCGTGAAAATAAAGATGATTCGATACTTTCTCTTCGTAAAATTCTGCAGATTAGTAATTTGGTAAATTTAAATGAAATAATTCCCGGGGGAGCATTTCGGATGTCCGGAAACTTATCGGTAAATAGAAATGTGTTGGGGGCATGGATTCGTTTGTGTCAAATTTTGGAGAATAATCAAAATGTTTCAACAAAGTTTGAAGTAGAGCATATAAACGAATTGATAGGTAAAATAAAAAATGTTATGTGTCAGAAGAATGTGGATTTTCAAAATCATTTGAAAACTGTATTGGGAGAATATGGCATAGATTTTTCTGTTGTGAAAAATTTTAGAGGAGCGCCTGTGCAAGGGTATATTTTTCGGCGGAGCGATGGGGTGTATCAAATGGTTTTGACGATAAGGGGAGCGTTTGCGGATATTTTTTGGTTTTCTTTATTTCATGAACTGGGACATATTGTAAATGGAGATATAGGTAAAAGTATTAAATTTATAGATGACGGGAGTGATGTGGATAAGGAGACGGCAGCAGATCTTTTTGCGAGAGATAGACTTTTGTCACCGGAGAGTTATGCAAGTTTTATCCAAAAAGGAGACTTTACATTTGAAGCAATCTGTAGTTATGCACGGACTCAGAATGTGATGCCTTACATTGTTATCGGAAGACTTCAAAAGGAGAAATATCTGGATTATCATCAGTATAGTAATTACAAATTGCGGTATAAATGGGGAGACTGTTCATAAGAATAAAGTGGATACAGTATTGATTTATTGGGAATAAGGGCAAGATATAAGAGTGTTGTACAGGGAGATGGGATAATGGAAATGTATAAAAGAATATTTGTAATCGTTCTTGATTCTCTCGGGATCGGGGCGATGCCGGATGCGGCTCGGTTCGCAGATGAAGGCGCGGATACGTTCGGACATATTTTGGAGAAAACAAAAACTTTGAATATTCCGAATCTTCGCAGGCTTGGGTTTCTGAACTTAAAGTGCGGCGGAGATATGAAAGGCGTCGAGTCTCCCGAGGGGCGCTTCATGCGGATGCGGGAAGCGAGCAACGGAAAAGATACGATGACCGGACACTGGGAGATGATGGGGATTAAAACGGAAAAGCCGTTTCGGACTTTTACGGAACATGGATTTCCGGCAGAATTGATCAAGGAGCTGGAGAAACAGTGTGGGAAAAAGGTGATCGGAAATAAAAGCGCGAGCGGTACTGAGATTATAGAAGAGCTGGGCGAGGAAGAGATTCGTACAGGATCTATGATCGTGTATACGTCGGCGGATTCGGTTATGCAGATCTGCGGAAATGAAGAGACTTTCGATCTGGAAGAACTGTATCGGTGCTGTGAGACTGCAAGGCGGATCACGATGAAAGATGAATGGCGCGTAGGAAGGGTGATCGCAAGACCGTATATCGGAATGAAAAAAGGTGAGTTTAAAAGGACGAGCAATCGGAGAGACTACGCGTTGAAGCCGCCGGCGCCCACTGTTTTAAATGCTCTGAAAGATGCGGGGAATGATGTGATCGGCGTGGGAAAGATTCATGACATTTTCTGCGGGGAAGGGATTACGAAAACATATCATTCGGAAAGTTCCGTTCATGGGATGGAACAGACGATCGATGTGTGCAAAGAGGAATTTACGGGACTGTGTTTTGTAAACCTTGTTGATTTTGACGCATTATGGGGGCATCGGAGAAATGTAGAAGGGTATGGCAAAGAGATCGAAAAGTTTGATGAGAAACTCGGCGTTTTGCTGGAATGTCTTTCGCAGGATGATCTATTGATCCTGACCGCAGATCACGGGAATGATCCGACATACAAGGGAACGGATCATACGAGAGAGTATGTTCCTTTCCTTGCATACAGCAAAAGAATGCAGGCGGGAGGTCCGCTTCCGGAAGCAGAGACGTTTGCGGTGATAGGGGCGACTGTAGCAGAGAACTTCGGAGTAGATATGCCGAAAGGAACGATAGGATATTCTGTTTTAAGCAGGCTGCAGCAGTAGTAAACCGTGAAAATGTAAAAAAATCAAAGCGGAAGTAGGATGAAAAACTGTAAAAATGTAAAAAACCGGACAGTTAAAGCTGTGAAAACTTATAGAAATATGAAAAGTTAAAAAGCCGGAAGTCGGAAAAAATGTAAAAAATGAAAAGCCGATGAGAATACAGGATAAAAATATAGGAAAATATAGAGAGAAAAGTGAAAATTAAGGATTGTCGGAAAACTTAATTTATTGTATAATATTCGATTGAGAAAATGAAATGAGAACATGGGACAATACAGGAGGAAGAAAGATGGCAAAAAGAAATGATATCCACAAGGTACTTATCATCGGCTCCGGCCCGATCATTATCGGACAGGCTTGTGAATTCGATTATTCCGGAACACAGGCTTGTAAAGCATTGAGAAATTTAGGATACGAGATTGTATTGGTGAATTCAAACCCGGCGACAATCATGACGGATCCGGAGATTGCTGACGTTACTTATATTGAACCTTTGAATGTTGACAGAATAGAACAAATCATAAAAAAAGAAAGACCTGATGCATTACTGCCGAATCTCGGTGGACAGTCCGGTCTTAATTTATGCTCAGAACTGGCGCAGGCGGGCGTTTTGGAGAAATATAACGTAGAAGTTATCGGCGTACAGGTCGATGCGATCGAGCGAGGAGAAGACAGAATCGAATTTAAGCACACGATGGATCAGCTCGGTATAGAGATGGCTCGAAGCGAGGTTGCATATTCTGTAGACGAGGCTCTTGCGATTGCGGAGAAGCTTGGATATCCGGTAGTTCTTCGTCCTGCTTATACGATGGGCGGCGCAGGCGGCGGTCTTGTATATAATGTAGATGAATTGAAAACAGTATGCGCCAGAGGTCTTCAGGCAAGTCTTGTAGGTCAGGTTCTTGTAGAAGAATCTATCTTGGGATGGGAAGAGCTGGAACTTGAAGTTGTCCGCGACGCAGAGGGCAATATGATCACTGTATGCTTTATCGAAAATATCGATCCGCTCGGCGTTCATACAGGAGATTCTTTCTGCTCCGCTCCGATGCTTACGATCTCAGAAGAAGTTCAGCAGCGTCTGCAGGAAAAATCTCATAAAGTAGTAGATTCTGTTAAGGTGATCGGCGGCTGTAACGTACAGTGGGCGCATGATCCGAAGACAGACAGAGATATCATTATCGAGATCAACCCGAGAACGTCTCGTTCTTCGGCGCTTGCATCGAAAGCGACAGGATTCCCGATCGCGCTTGTATCCGCAATGCTTGCGACAGGCATGACGCTGAAAGATATTCCGTGCGGAAAGTACGGTACATTGGATAAATACGTTCCTGACGGAGATTATGTTGTGATCAAGTTCGCGCGCTGGGCATTTGAGAAATTCAAAGGTGTGGAAGACAAGCTTGGAACACAGATGCGTGCGGTAGGCGAAGTAATGAGCATCGGTAAGAACTTCAAAGAAGCGTTCCAGAAAGCGATTCGTTCTTTGGAGACAGGAAGATACGGACTCGGTCATGCGAAAGATTTTGACGGAAAAACAAAAGAAGAGCTTCTCAAGAGTTTGCGGTATGCGACAAGCGAGCGTTACTTTGTTATCTACGAAGCGCTGAGAAAAGGAGCTTCTGTAGAAGAGATCCATGAACTGACAAAAGTAAAACACTATTTCCTTGAGCAGATGAAAGAGCTGGTGGAAGAGGAAGAGGCTCTGCTTGCGTTTAAGGGAGGTTTGCCGGAAGACAATGCTCTTATCGCGGCGAAAAAAGACGGATTCTCTGATAAATATTTAAGCCAGATTCTTGAAGTGGATGAGGATGAGATCCGCAATAAGAGAATCAGCCTCGGCGTTGAGGAAACGTGGGAAGGCGTTCATGTAAGCGGAACGCAGGACAGAGCAT
>OFMU01000803.1_pt1 | contig 19857 bp, 18 predicted proteins | sample 1541861 | NCBI WGS metagenome assembly OFMU01 (sample SAMN04209238, study PRJEB22552) | human gut metagenome | biome: gut; material: feces | host: Homo sapiens | place: USA: Oklahoma
TGCCGTCGCCCATGCCGCCCATGATGCCGTGCGTCACGCAGTACTGGATGCCGGGGTACGCCCAGTTTTTCGTCACGTCGGAGAACATCTCCGTCACGTCAACGCTACCGGTGGCCGGGATGGTTTCCGTCTTGGTCGCGCTGCAGCGCGTGCAGGTATAGGTCCTGATGCCGGTCTCCGTCTCTGTCGGCTGCTTGGTCACTTTGCCGCTGTCCCATGCATGGCCGAGCGCGTCCACATAAGTATCCACGTAGCTGTCGCCGCAGGAGCAGGTGTGCGTCGTATAGCCCTTTTCCGTGCAGGTCGGCGCGGTCACAACATCCTTGTAGCTGTGCACATGCGGAATCACCGGCATGGTCTCCGTCCTGGTCTCGCCGCAGCGCGTGCAGGTAAAGGTCTTCACACCTGTCTCGGTCTCCGTCGGCTCCTTCGTCACTTTGCCGTTGTCCCATGCGTGACCCAGAGCGTCCACATAAGTATCCACGTAGCTATCACCGCAGGAGCAGGTGTGGGTCGTATAGCCCTTTTCCGTGCACGTCGGCGCGGTCACAACAGCAGTGTAACTGTGCTCATGCGCGGTCTCCCGGATACAGCGGAAAGTCGCAAAGGCACTTGACGAATAGTCTTGATATTTTCTGTTGTACACGGTCAAATACACATTATAGGAGGTGTCGGGTTTCGTAAGCGTCAACGTCACACTTGTGTCAGTCGTGTATATGGTCTTAAATCCGGAACCGCCTTTGCGGATATGCACCTCATATTCTCGCTGATCATATTTGCCCTGAAGCGGGCTTGGCGTCCAGCTGATGGTAAATTCCTCGCCCACAGTGACCACGTCCGGCACCGTGAGCTCCACTTTGGGAGGCTTGGGCGGCTGCTGATAGTTCTCCACGGTGTAGATGTTAAACAACTGCGCATTGCCGTTGCTGTCATTAGGTCCCCAGTTTCCATACAGCTGGAGCTGTGTGCCGGGAGTCGCATAACCGCCTGTGCAGTCCATCACAAGCCAATTGCCGGACGCGACCGAGTCCTTCGCCACCAGCTTGCAGAGGCCATTGTAGTAAGCAACATACCAATAGCACTTCGAGGTCAGCTTGTCACTTGTCGTGATTTTCGCCTGCGATGCGCAATTTCCCTCGTAGCAGAGGTATTCATTGTTGTATGCATTCAGGATCACATAGCTATTGTCAAAACCCATGCGGGTAAATAACCAGATCACATTCGGGTCAGACGAGCCGGAGTTTACGATTTTCACATCCCGCTTTGCGTTTTGGTCATAGCACGTTCCGGTGGGCATCCATTTGTCCGCGCGGATGATATAACGGTAGACACTTGTGCCGATGTCGATAAAATCCGGCTTAAACACCGCGCTGCCAAAGTCCGGGCGGATGACGCCCCAATACGGATTATCAAAGCCGTTGTATCTGACGTTTGTAACGTGGACGACTTTGCGCTGATAGGCATAGTTCTGATGCCAGGTGCTGTAGTCCGATTCATAGATCGCGACATGGCCATACTTGTTTGCAGCGTTGCCGCTGTAGACCAGAATGTCGCCCTTCTGCGGCTGTGCGTTTTGTAGTCTTTGCCAGCCCGCGGGGAGCTGATTCCACGAATAATCCGCGCCGTTGCCGCCCGGAGAGGTCTGGCCGAGGTACGAGTAGTAGGCTTTGATCAGCGCCACGCACTCGCCGCTGCCAACGGGTTGCCTTCTAGGCTTCTGACCCAGTTGATCGCATCGTCCGCTGTTTTGCCGTTGGTCGAGGCAAAGGCCGCCGTCGGCAGCAGGCAGGCGACCATGATCACAGCGAGGATGAGACAAAGAACACGTCTTTTCATACGTCATCTTCTTTCTAAAAAGCTCTGTAAACGCGCATTCTTGTCCGGTCGCGCACAAAAAGCGCGCCGGAAAACGCCGCGTTTACTTTGGATTCAGTATACACATTTTGCTGTTTTTGGTCAACAGAAATATCAAAAAAATTTAACTAACCACGATTAGGCAATCGCACCATTTTGCTGGATTATGTGTCATGTTTTGGCGTCAAAATGCCCCGTTCAGACGAACGGGGCGATTGCGTATTACTGAGCGTCCGCTTTGACCTCAATGACCTTGATCTGCGGCGCGGTGTAGTCCGTCTCGCTGACGATGACATCCGTGATCGTTGCGACCTGCGCCGTGCTCAGGCCGTCCGCCGGCGCAGGGACGGCGACCGTGATGCCCTCCTCCGTGATATAGACGACGCACTCGGAAAAGTCCTTGGCGAGCAGGAGATTTTCGATCTGCGTCTCCGTCATGGAGTCGCTCGCCATGGCGGAGATGGCGCGCATGGCGCTGTCGATCGTCTCCTGCGAGGCATCTTCGGCGGCCGATGCCGACTTGAGCAGCGACAGCGCTTCGTCGCGCGACTGCTGGCGCGTCAGGCGCGCCTTGGCGAAATAATCATCGGTCGACGCCGAGGCCGCGGCGGCCTCCCCGTCTGCATTGGCCGCCGCCATGGCAGCGTCCTCGGCAGCGGCCATTTCGGCGTCCGCACTGCCCCACTGCGCATTGTACGACCAGTTGAAATAGACCGCTGCGCACACAAACAGCAGCACCACGATGATCGCAACGTTCCGCTTGGTTCTTTTCATAGCTGCCCTCCCATTATTTCAGATCACGCGTCCGGCTGCTTTTTGAGCACGCTGATACGGTCGGTGCTCAGGCCGGTAAACTGTGCCACCGCCTGCGTCACGGCAAGCTGCACCTGCGGCGCGTCCGCCCCGTCACAGACGACGACCGCGCCGAGATACTGCGGGCTGACCGTGCGCAGCTCCACCGCCGCCTGTGCTCCGCCTCCGGCAGAAATGATGGCCGGCTGACCGGAATCATCCGTCGCCAGCTCCCGCTCCGCCGAGCAGCGGTACGACAGCAACACCTGCACCTGACCCGCGCCGCTGATCTGCCGCAGCAGCTGCGCAAGGCGCTGCTCCTCGGTCTGGATGGTCTGCATCTGCGTGTCAATCGGCTGCGCCGCTGCCGGTTCTGCCTTCGTCCGGCTTCCGCCCGGCAGCAGGAGCAGGATCAGCCCCGCCAGCAGGATGATGAGCACATATTTGTACTTGCCTGCAAATGCGCTGAGTTTTCGTGTGTTCATGATGCACTGCTCCATTCCTGCCGCGCGCGCGGGATGCCGAGATCGGCCTCAATGGTCTGCGCCAGACGGCTGTTTTCCGTCGCGCCCGCTGTGACCAGCCGGACGGCATACGGATACCAGTAGCCGTCTGTGCTCCACTGCAGCGTGACCTGCGCATCGGCGAGGGAAACGCCGCACTGCGCGGCTTTGTCCAATATATATGCGCGCAGCTGCGATTCTATGACCGTGCGCTGCAGGCGCTCACTGCTGTCGGACACCGCACCGTCTGTTGAAACCGAGACGCGGCAGTCCTGCAGCGCGGCGGCATAGCTGTCATAATCAAACGCCACGAGCGGCGAAAACAGCAGACACGTCAGCGCGACGCCGCCGATGAGCTTCACGACGCGGCGCAGGCTCTCGGACGTCGGAAACATGGCCGCAAGCGCCGTCAGCAGCGCAGCGCCCGCGAGACTCAGCAGCCACGCGCGCAGTGATTCCATCATCCTGTTACCGCCTTCATGCTGGATACGATAGAGAGAAACAAAATGAGCGACGCCACGCCGACCATCCCAAGCAGGAAGCCATACACATCCGCAAAGCCGCCGATCAGCCGCCCGACCCGCTTGTCGGCAAACGAAGCTGCGATCCCGGCGGCCAGCTTGTACAAAGCATAGTGCACGGCGAGCTGCAAATACGGTGTGACGCACACGGCGGCAACGCTCAAAACGCCAACGATGCCGATACCGCCGCGCAAAACTGCGGCGCTTGCCGTGACGGTCGCCGCAGCGTCCGCCACGATGCTGCCCACGACCGGCAGCGCCGCGGAGACGGCGGTTTTGACGGCCTTGGCAGCAGCCGCATCCGCAGAGCCGGTGAGGATGCCCGTCAGCGACAGGTAGAGCGTGAACCCCCCGGCAAAGCCGATGAGCAGCAGCCGAAGCGCCTTGCGCAGCAGGGCGCTCAGCGCCGTGAGCACGTCCTGCTCGAGCGCCGCGCCGCAGATGACAGTGCCCGCGTATGTATAGAGCATCGGCAGCAGCGCCGCTGTCTCCGCCGACAGGAGCACGTCGAGAAAGAGCGATGTCGCCGCGTATTTTGCCGCCGCCGACGTCGCCGCCCCGCTTGCCGCCGCAGCGGCGCACATACTCGGCAGCAGGATCTTGGAAAAGTCGCGCAGTGTGGTCAGCGCGTTGCTGCCGGCCGTGATGCAGGACGTCACATGGGTGACGCTCAGCGCAGCGACTGCCACCGCGCCGGTCAGTTGCGTGACCTTGGCGCACGCACCGCTTGCCGACAGCGACGCGCACAGCGCCGCCAAAAACACGACTGCAAGCAGCAGCGCCGCATTGCGCGCAGCCGAGGCCAGCGCTCCCCCGCCCTCACGCAGCGCATAGTCCCAGAGCTTTTGGAGCAGTGGGCGTGGATGCGCGGCATCTGCGACGCTCAGCGCACCGAAGGCGTCATACGTCTGCGACGGGAGCGCGGATTCCAGCCCCGCCGTGCCGAATGCCTCCGCCTGCTCGGACGCAATGTCATAGGCGTATGCAGGCGGCGTGCATACGGCCGCCAGCGTCAGCGCCGCCAGCAGCGCAAGCAAAAACCGCTTCATAGGCACGCTCCGATCATGGTCAAAAATGTGCGCAGCAGCGGCAGCGCCGCATAGAGCGCCGCCGCAACGCCGACAAGCTGCACTGCGCTTGCGCCCGCAGCCTGTCCTGCGTCCTTGCAGAGGCTCTCTCCGATCATGGTCAGGATGCTGATGGTCATGCATTTGAGCAGCGGCCCGGTGTAGACGCCGGACAAATCGCTGAGCGCGATGGCATCACGAAAGAAATCCGCCAGCGGCCCGAGCAGACCGACACACAAAAACAGCGCCAGCAGCGCAGCCGCCGCACTCAGCAAAAACGAGATCCCCGGCACGGTCTTATAGACCGTGGCTGCAGCGGCAGCGGCAACGACCACGATCAGCATCGCGCGAAAGACCGCCTCCATCAGAACGAAAACAGCTGCTTGATGAGCGCAAACAGCTCGCTGATCTTCTGGATCACCAGCACCAGCACCACGACCAGCCCCGCGATGGTCGTCATGAGCGCCTGCTCGTCGCGCCCCGCGCGCGAGAGCAGGATGTTGAGCACGGCGACGAGAATCCCGATCGCCGCGATCTTAAAGACAAGGTCAACGTCCATAAGTCCCTCCCCGGTTCAAAGCAGCGCAACGGCGGCGAGCAGACCGAGCGTCGCGCCGAGGCCGCAGACCAGTTTACCGCGCCGCCGCGCGTCGTCCTGCAGCGCACCAAAAACGCTCCGCAGCGACGCAATGCAGGTGTCCAGTGCCTGCCGCTGGAGCTGCGCGTCATATTTCCCAAGCTGCGCGCCCAATGTCAGCAGCGCGGCGCGCGCGGCCGGTGTGAGCATGTCCAGTGCCCGGATCGCCGCCGCCCATTGCTCGCAAAACGGCCGGTCGCTGTCCGTGATGCCGTCTGCGAGGTCGGTGTATTGCGCATGCAGCGGCTCCGGCGCCGTCTCCGCCGTGTGGCGCAGGGCTTCCGGCAGCGGCAGCAGCCGCCCGACAATGTCGCTGCGCAGCAGCTGCAGGCTGTCGATCACCGCCGCGAGCAGCTGCGCGCGCTGCTGCAGTTCGCGCCGAAGCGCGAAGCCCGCCGCGGTGCTGCCCAGAAACAAAAGCGCTGCGCCCAGTCCGTGCACCCACATCATGGCAGCTCCTCGAGCGTGTAAAAACGCGCGCCGCCGCTGCGCGTGATGCACACGGCGCGGCGGAAAATATGCTCGTCCAGCAGCGCGCGGTACAGCGTCCGGCAGCGCAGCGCACCGACGCTCTGCGCGTGCGCCGTCGCCAGCAGCGCAACGCCGCAGCCGGCGGCGATACGCATCGCTTCGATGTCCTCCGGCGCGCTGATCTCGTCAAACGCCAGCACATCCGGGCGCATGGCGCGCAGCAGCATCATGCAGCAGGCGGCCTTTTGTCCTCCGGTCATGATGTCCGTGTTCGCGCCGACGTCGAACTGCGGCGTCCGGTTTTGCACCGCCGCGATCTCGCCGCGCTCGTCCATAAGCGAGATGCGCAGCCCTTGGTCGGACAACCGGCGCACGCACTCGCGCAGCAGCGTCGTCTTTCCGCCGCCGGGCGGTGAGAGAATGAGTGTGCTGCAAAAGCCGTCCTTCATCAGCTGCGGCACGAGCGCATCGGCGCACCCGGGCACGGCGTGCGGGATACGCACGGACACGGAACTCAGCTGACGGATGCCGTCGATCTGACCGGCAGCCTGTCCATAGGCACAGCCGCACAGCCCGACGCGGCAGCCACCGGCCGTCTGTAAGTATCCCTGCCGGATCTGGTCTGCTGCCGCATAGACGGACGCGCGCGTTGCGCGCTCGAGCAGATAGTCCAGATCGTCCGGCAGCACGGCACGGCACGCCGCAGGGTACACATTTTCCTGCGTCAGCAGCACGGGCGGCCGCCCGATACGGCAGCAGATCTCCTCCACGAGCTCGTCCCGGTCGCGCTGCGTCTGCGCGATGGCCTGTCCCAGCGACGGAGGGAACAGCGCCAGCGCCTGATTTGTGAAGATCATCCGTCTCCCTCCTCTTTTGTCCTGCCACATCCTATGCATGCGCAGCATAAGACAGAACAAAAAAAGAGAGGCAGCCAATAAGCTGCCTCTCTCAAGCAAAGGATAGATCAAATTAGAGTTTGCGGCACTCGAGGTAATAGCGCTTGTCCGCACCGAGGCCGATCGAAAAGCTCTTTTTCGGGAACGGGCCGGAGCGGAGCACAGACGTGAAGAGCTCCTCTTTTTCCATGCGCGGCATCAGGATGCCGCAGCAGCCGTCTCCGGCGGCGAGGTCAACTGCCTCGTCATCGCCGTGGATATAGTCGATCCGGCCGCCGTGCGCCTGCATATACGATGCGCAGAATGCATCCAGTGCAGCAATGGCCTCGCCGAGCGAGCTGCCGCGTGCGAGAATGTCTCTGCGCTGCGCACCAGCCAGCAGCGTGACCGCATAGCCGCGGCCGTCTGCCGCCGCAAGCGCGCCCTCGGCAGCGTCCAGCCAATGCGCCGCATCGGTCTCGAAGAGGACGCGGTGGATGGGCTCGAACGTCACGGCCGGACTGTGCAGGTTCACAAGCTCGACCAGTGCATAGCGCGCGGGGTCAACTGCCGCCTGTTCGGGCGTGAGCGTTTTTTTCTTCTCCAGCCAGCACTGACGGGCAGCGGCCAGACTGTGGTTGCCGTCCGCAATTGCAAAACGCATGGGGTGCTCGCCGTCCGTTCCGACGCCGGTCGCACACAGGGCGGCCGCGAGTCGATCGGCTGCGTCTCCGGCAATGCGGCGGCCGCAGATATGCCCGCCGCCGGACATGAGGTCAAAATCATAGAGCGTGTCACCCGCAAGCGCCTCCGCCTTGCGGCAAATAGCATCCTCCGGATCTGTATAAAAGACCATGATGTGCGGCATTTCCAGCGCCGCCGCCGCACGGATGCGCACACGCGCCGGAAGGCGCGAGGCGACCGTGCCCTCCGTTGCACGGATGGGCGTAACGGAATCGGGCGCGTAATCATACGCCTCAAGATCAAGCGCACCGACGATGCCACAGCGCACAGCGCCGCCCGGCAGCGTACGCTGCACGAGCACAAGGCTGTGCGGCACGGTCCGAAACACGCCGCCTTCCAGATAAGCGTGCATCGTCTGCTGAATGGTGCGCGTCGCCGACGCTTCGTCACACTTGCCGAGGTAAAACTCCGGCAGCATCAGCCGCAGCGTAGAGGGTGCGTCGCCGACCGTGTCCTGCACTGCGCGCCAATAGGCGGCGTCCGACGTGAACTGGTCGCAGGCAATGACACTCCAGCGATGCATATCCGCACGCTCAGGCAGCAGAATATCCGTAGGGGTAAAAAACAGGTTCTGATTCATTCGAGACTCCATTTTTCCGCTCTGCCGACGGCGCGCAGCCAGTTGTCATGCTGCCGCTTTGCCTGCTCGGCGTCCATTTCGGGCTTGAAAATGCGGTCAGACTGGCGCAGGAGCGCAATATCGTCCACGTTCTCCCAGACGCCGCTGGCAAGGCCGGCGAGGAACGCCGCGCCGAACGCGGTCGTCTCGACCAGCTTCGGCCGGTCGATCGGCACGCGCAGCATATCCGCCTGAAACTGCATCAGAAACGAGCTCACTGACGCGCCGCCGTCCACGCGCAGGACGGAGATCGGGCTCTCAGCGTCGATCTGCATGGCATCGAGCAGGTCCTTGACCTGATAGGCGATGCCCTCAAGCGTGGCGCGGGCGATGTGCGCCTTGTTGCTGCCACGCGTCAGACCGACGATCGCGCCGCGGGCATACATATCCCAGCGCGGTGCGCCAAGACCAGTGAACGCGGACACGAGATACACGCCGCCGTTATCCGGCACGCTCTCGGCCAGCAGGTCGCACTCATGCGCCGCGCCGATGAGACCAAGCTCGTCGCGCAGCCACTGAATGGAGCTGCCGGCATTGAACACGCTGCCTTCGAGGGCATAGGTGGTCTCGCCGTTAACGGACCACGCAACACTCGTGACCAGGCCGCTGACGCTGCGCACGGACTTGCTGCCGGTATTCATAAGCGTGAAGCAGCCCGTACCATAGGTGTTCTTCGCCTGACCCGGCTCGATGCACGCCTGACCGAGCAGCGCGGCAGCCTGATCGCCGGCGCTGCCGCAGACGGGCACGCCCTCCAGCGATTCCAGACCGGACAGTCCTGCCGCCACCTGTCCATAGACCATAGAGGACGGCACCGGCGTCGGCAGCATGCTCATCGGGATGCCCAGACGTGCGCAGAGTGTCTCGTCCCAGCAGAGATTGTCAATGTCAAACAGCATCGTGCGCGAGCAGTTGGAATAGTCCGACACATGCGCGCGGCCGCCGGTAAGGTTCCAGATGAGCCACGAGTCCACATTGCCGAACAGCAGGTCGCCACGCTCGGCGCGCTCTCTTGCATCCGGAACATTGTCCAGGATCCACTTGATCTTCGTGCCGGAGAAGTAGGCATCGATGAGCAGGCCTGTTTTCTCCTTCACGTAGTCGCCGAGACCGTCCGCCATCAGCTGGTCGCAGATGGGCGCCGTGCGGCGGCACTGCCAGACGATCGCGTTATAGATGGGCTTGCCCGTATTCTTGTCCCAGACGATCGTCGTCTCGCGCTGGTTCGTGATGCCGATGCCGGCGATGTCCGTCGGCGACAGGCCGCTCTTTTCAAACGCCTCGCCCATGGCGAGCAGCTGGCTCTCGAGGATGACCATCGGGTCATGCTCGACCCAGCCCGGTTTCGGATAGATCTGCGTGAATGGATACTGCGCCAGAGATACGATGTTTCCCTTACTATCGAAGATAATCGAGCGGGAACTGGTTGTACCCTGATCAAGTGCAATGATGTAGCCGTTCATAATGAAAATAACCTCCGTAGACTTGACGAATTTCGCCAATTGGAATACAATTTAGGTAGCTTTTAGTATATCACACAATAAGGAGTATTGCTATGCCATCTTTTCATGATTTTAGGTTTTTGTCCACTGATGGGAAACACAACGTGTTTGCCAGAGAGTGCACGCCCGACGGCGAAGTGCGCGCCGTCCTGCAGATCGCGCATGGCGTCGCCGAGCATATCTACCGTTACGCTCCGTTTATGGAGTTTCTCGCAGAAAACGGTTTCGTCGTCGTCGCGAATGACCACCTTGGCCATGGTAAGACCGCAGAAAACGAACAGGAGCTGTGCTTTTTCGCAGAAAAGGACGGCTGGAACGATGTCGTGAGCGATATGGACACGCTCCACAAGCTCACCGCCGCTAAATATCCCGGAGTACCCTACTTCCTGTTCGGCCACAGCATGGGCAGCTTCCTGACCCGCACCTATATTATTGACCACCCCGAGGGGCTCAAGGGCGTCGTCATCAGCGGCACCGGCCAGAACCCGGGCGCAGTCGTCGCCGCCGGTAAGCTCATGGCAAAGCTCGAAATGATTGACAACGGCCCCATGTATCACAGCCCCATGCTCGACAAGCTTGCCTTCGGCAGCTACAACAAGAAATATGACCACGTGCGCACAAAGCTCGACTGGCTCACCCGTGACGAGGCGGTTGTGGACGCCTACATTGCCGACCCGCTCTGCGGTGCGATGGCGACTGCCGGCATGTTCCACGACATGATGGGCGGCCTGCAGTATATCTGGAAGACGGAAAATCTCAACAAGATGGATAAGTCCACCCCGGTCTACTTCATGGCCGGTGACAGCGACCCCGTCGGCAACTACGGCGAGGCGGTCAAGAAGGTTTACGAGCGCTTCCTGAAAACCGGCTGCAAGGACGTGAAGCTCAAGCTCTACAAGGACGGCCGCCACGAGATGCTCAACGAGCTCAACAAGGACGAGGTGTATGCCGACGTCCTCGAGTGGCTCAACAGCAAGATTTGATGTCTCAAGCCGATCTCCGCGCATCGCGCGGGGATCGGTAAATTCCCGGAAAGAACGCAGGACGAAGCGCGATGAAACAAGTGGATACCAAAGCATATATGACTGCGCTGCGCTCGCTCACCGAGCAGGGGCACAGCGTCAGCGTGCCCGTCGCCGGCAGCAGTATGTCGCCCTTTCTGGCGGGTGGGCGCGACACCGTGTTCTTTTCCAGGCCGGACACGCCCCTGCGCCGCGGCGACATCGTGTTTTACGAGCGCGCGAGCGGCCAGTTTGTCATGCACAGGATCCGCCGCGTGCACCGCGACGGCAGTCTCGACATCCTTGGCGATGCGCAGACCGAGACCGAGACCGACATCCTGCCGCAGCAGGTCTTTGCACGGGCGACCGCCGTCTGCCGAAAGGGTCGGCAGCTTCAGCCCGGAGATTTTCTGTGGGAGCTCTTTCGCGGGCCGTGGCTGTTGGTCATTCCGCTGCGGCATCCTATTGTCCGGATATGGAGCGCGTTCAAAAAGCGCCGGACATAATACAATTACAATACAAAATTACAGATTGCGAAAAGCGAAGTGGAAACCACTTCGCTTTTTTCATTCTATTGGGGTTTAGAGGATATCCAGCTCGCGGAGCTTTGCGACGAACGCATGGACGTCCTGACTGAGCACGTCACGTGAAACATCAAACTCCTCATAAAGTCGCTCGACGATCGCCTCCTCGTTCTCAGCCTCCGGCAGCGCGTCCCATATGGCGGCGCCGGTCTCGTTGATCGTGAGCAGTCCTTGGAGCTTCGTCGTCGTCTCGCCGACCGGCACGAGGATCGTGTCGCCCGCGATCTCCCGCTTGACAAGCTGTGCTTTGAGCTTCATGTGTTTTTCATCCTTTCATACGCACTCTGCGTCAGCTCTGCAGTAGCCTTCGTCATGGCGCAGACATATTCCGGCCTTCCGTCAAACGCGCCCGTCTCGGTCACGCACATCGCGGCGCAGGCATGGCACATGTGCTTATATTCGCACTGTGTGCACGCCGGCGGCAGCAGGATGCGCGCCGTGGCCGCTTTGGTTTCCTCCCATGCGCGCGCAAAGCCGAGCTCCGGCACGGAGACATCCGGCTGTACCATCATGCCGCACGGCGTCATGACGCCGCGCCAGTTGATCCAGAACGAGCTGCGCCCCGCGCGGCAGGCCATCTTCTCCCCCGGCGTCCCGTCGCACACTTCGCTCTCTGGCGCGCGGATACCGGCGCGCATCGCCTCGGCACGCTGGCAGAACATCTCGTCCGAAAACCGCAGCCGGTCCCAGCGCACGCTGCAGGCGGCAGCCTCCTGAAAAGTGAAGCGGTCGTTGCTGCCGGTCGCGTGCTCGTCGCGGCGCACGGGCGGGAACATGTACGACGCCATCTGCACCGGTGTGCCGAGCTCGGTCGCTATGGCATAGATTGCGTCCATATCATCGACATTGTACGGCGTCATGGAAGCGTTGAGCTTCACGCCGATGCCGAGCGCCTTGAGCGCGCGGATATTGTGCACGACGCGGTCATACATCGGCCGGCCGCACAGCCGTTCATACGTCTCGTTGCAGCCGCCGTAAAGCGTGATGTTCATGCGCGACGGCGGCTCATGCCGGAAGAAATCCAGCCAGTCGTCGTCGATGAGCGATGCGTTGCTGTTGATGGACACCATGAGCCCCATCTTCTTGAGCTCGGTGAGCAGATAGCGGAAATCCGCGCGAATGAGCGGCTCTCCGCCGGTCAGCAGCAAAAACAGCATCCCCTGACTGCGCGCCTGCTCCGCGATGGCGAGCCACTCGTCCGCGGTGAGCTCCGCCCCGCGCCGCCGCTGTTCCTCGGGCGTGAGGTGCACGTAACACATGCGGCAGTTGAAGTTGCAGCGCGCCGTGAGCTCAAAGTTTCCCGCAAGCGGGATGCCCTTTGCGCAGGCACGCGCGTGGAGATAAGCCGACAGCCGTGGCTCGGTGCTCATCTGTTCCATATCAGATACCTCCCAATTTGCCCCGCAGGGTTTCGACCGCCGTGGCGTCCGGTAAGCAGTCCATGCGCAGCACCGGCACGTCGGAGACGAGCCGCGCCACGCATTCGGTCATTTGCTCCGCCGAGCGCGCGTCCCATTCGTAATACGCGCACTGGCTGAGCACACCCGCAAACGCCGCCTGCGGGCTCGGGACAAACACGCGGTTTTTGCTCCCCTGCCCGAGCAGGACGATCGCCCGGACCGGCGCCGTTACATTTTCGGATATGCCCGACGTGCCCGAATAGAAAATGCCGTTCGCGGTCTTTTTGCCCACGTCCACAAGCGCACGGTCGCCGTTGACGACCCGCGCCCCGGCGCAGCGCTCCCAGAGCGCGGCCTGCGTGCTCTTGCCGACACCGCTCGGGCCGGAAAACAGGATAGCCTCGCCAGCACTCGTCACGATGTACGCGCTGTGCAGCACGAGCATCCCGCGCGCGGCAAAAATGTCAAACAGGCCAGCCGCCTCCAGCACCGCGCGCACGGAAGCGCCCGCGCGGTAAGCATTGGCAAACGTGACCTCCGTGTGCGCGCCGCGCGTCACGGCATAGGTGAACCGCGGCGGCTTGTCCGGTGTGCCGTATTGCTCCAGCAGGTGGCGCTCCGCGCCTGATTGCCAGCGCCAGACCGCACCGCGGTGCTGCGCCGTCTCAGGCGGCACGGGCAGCCGGTCGTCAAAATGCAGGCGGATCGTGTGCTCCGGCGCGCCGTCTGCTGCATGAAACGGGGCGCACATGGCCGAGCGCTCAATGGGCGCGTCCGCCTCGATCGCAAACGTCACACCGCCGAAGCGGTAACACTCACGCTGCATAGGTCACAAAGAGCAGCTTGCTCGTGCCCTGCACAAAGTGGCTGGTGTAGCAGCTCTGGCTCTCACCCGCCGCGAGATTTTTGACGCCCGCACGGTACGTGATGCCGCCGAGCAGCATGTCGCCGCTGGCATTTTTGTAGTAGACATAGACCTGCGCGGCGTCGCTGCCGGAGTTGTTGGTCACGGTGATGGTGTTGTCGCTCGTCGTGACGGTGAACAGGTCGTCGTGCATGGACAGGGGCTCGGTAAACGCGGCGTAGGTCGTCACGGTCGCCGTCAGCTCCTCGGGCTTCTCGGGCATGGTCTGCGCGCTGAGCTCGAGCGCCTGCAGCGTCTGTCCGGCCGGGAGCGTGCTGATGTCGAATTCATAGCGCTCGTCGCCGCGCGCGAGGGTGATGTGCGCATACTGCACGTCGCTGCTGCCGGTGTTTTTCACGCGGATACAAAAAACGTCCGACACCGTCTTATCCGAGCCGTCCTCGACGAACAGCCCCGCGTAGCGTCCGGTGCTGACGAGCTGCAGGTCGTCGCCGATGTCTGTGCCGTCGAGCTTGGATTTTTCCGCTGCGAGGCCGTATTCATCGGGCTGGGCGGCTTTCTTGCCGCAGCCCGCGCACGCGAACAGCAGCGCTGCGGCAAGCGTGAGCAGCAGCGCGCGCGCGCCGTTTTTCATGAGATGCATAGTGGTCGCTCCTTTGCTGCACGCCGCATGAGGCGCGGCGTCCGGGATTCTGAAAAATGCCCTGCCCAATCGGGCAGGGCATTTCGTGTGTTAAGCTGCGTTAGGAAGTGAAGAGCTTCGTCGCATCAAAGGGATTCTGGTAGCAATAACCGTTTTGTGGATCTTCAACATTAAATCCGCAACCACTCGCAAAGGCAAAATCAGCATTTCCGCCAAAAATATCTCTGCACGCATCTTTCGTGTGTCCCAGCGGACGTCCACATCCGGTCGCAATATTCGCGCTCAGTTCGAAGTTCTCGAAATATACTTCGGGTCTGACATAGGTTTTCTTCATGATTTCGATCACTCCTCTCTCAGTGCTTCCATTTGTCAAAGATGCCGTTCCACCAGTCGCGGATGGACGGGCGCACCGTCAGCGTCGCGATGATCGGGTCACTCACAGCGCCGCCGGCGTTGAGGGCGCAGACGGTGTAGTTCGCCGTCGCCGCATTCGTCTCACTGTAGGTGAACACATGATAGGTTTCCTTAGACCCCCAGAAGCTGCGTGTGGTCTTGGTGCTATAAGCGGTAATCTTTTCGCCGTTGACCGTGATGGCCTCGACGTCAGCGGACGCCTTGACCGTCAGCGTCGCCGTGCCGCCCTTGCGGACGTTGCGGCTCCACTTGGCCGTGAAGTGCTCAGGCTCAAAGGTCTGCTCGGGCTCGGCAAACAGCGCGCGCACAGACATGACCGCGGCGTTCTGCTCCTCTGTAGACAGCGGAGTCAGCGTGATTGTGCTGTCCTGCTTGTCCTTAAAGGTGATCTTCAGGTTCGTCAGCGACAGGATGCCATTGCCTTTATTCGCAATGATGAAGTTTTTGCCTTCAGTACCAATTTCATAGTACATCTCAGTCGCAGACGAAATGTTCGTTTCCGTACCATTCACGTTTATCTTCGCGGCGCTGCCATCGGGGGCTTTCGCGCCGATCTGGATGCTTGCGATCTTGGCGTTTTTCGGAACGGTAAACGTGATCGCCTGACCGTTGGAGAGATAGACCTCGTTGTTCGGGCCGTAGTTCTTATAGTCGGTGATGTTCGCTTCTGCAGCGCCGTCGATGAAGAGAGTTGTCTTGACATTCTCAGTCACCAGCGCGTCGCGCAGCTTGATGTATTGCGGGTATCCCTCGTCGTCCTGCTTATAAGTATCATTGTCCTTGCCCATGGGGTCATAGACACGGATGGCGTCGAGCCAGAAGCTATAATTGCCTTTGGCCTGATGATCAAAGAATTCGCCATACCGGACGCTGAGCGTCACAGTATACTCGTCATACGTAAGACCAGTAACCTTGATCACAGGGATCTGATAAAGCGTACTATTGCTATTCCTATCTACGACCCACTTGTTGTCCACCAGCTTGTAGCCGTAATATGTATCCACAAGATGGGTCTCGGTCTTGCCAGTATTCTTTCCGGTAACCGTGTACACAACCGAACCGGAGGTGTTGCTGGTCAGGGAAATGACATCAAAGCCTGTGCCCTTGAAGGTGAAGGTCGCGGTCGGCCACGTAGTCGTCGTGTCGCCCTTCACGTACATATCCTTCGAAACGGTCACTTTGTGGGCGCTGCCCATGGAGAGCTTTGTAGATGTTTCATAGGCCGTATCGTGGCCGTAGATGTTCTTATCACCCAGCGCCGACAGTGCCTGATTCACATTAGCAGACTTATCCGTGGTGTCACTGTCGTTATTGTCCACGATCAACCACTGTGCAGCCGAAGCCTTATCCGTGCCGTCCGTGAACCTCGCGAAGCTGTCCTCGTAGTACACGCTCGTCGCGGGGATGATACTGACAGTATATGTTGCGTTATTTTCCGCTCCTTGCGCATTTGTGCCATAGTATGTAACTGTAATATCATCCTGACCGTTGATTGCTTTATTTAATTTATAAATGATATTTAGGTTATCGTCACGTGTAATATCTGCATACTGACTGTCGCCTACAACTACCTTTGTCAAATTTGCATTTGCAAGCTGCGGCGCGATATCTTGCGGTCGAATTGTCAGCGGCAGACCAAAGTCAACCACAAACTTTTTCGTCGTATTGAACGTATAGTACAACGTGACATTCTTGTCATCAGTACGCGTTGCATCAACGAATTTATAGTTGCCATACCGGTACTGCGCGCCAATCTCGGGGATAGATGCGAGATCCGACTCAATAGTCTGCTCAACACCGAGACTATTAGTAACCTTATTTCCCTTCAACGATCCGCTCTCCTGAGCAGACCCGCTGACATACGCAAAACCAGTATCGAAATACGTGCCGCTATTTACGACAATGGGATAATTGTAGAATTCATAACCCGTCGTCTGATTCACGTAGTGAACCTGAAGGGCATCTGTGGTAATCTTTGCGCGGACGTAATACGTAATCAGCGCACCGTGCTGGTTATACACCTCAACCCCGCGCACATACGGATCGCCGCCGATCTTGCAGCCGCTGTAATCGCTGCTGCTTCCGGAGATCGAGGTATAGGGATCAAGGCCGCTTTTATCCTTAGTCGCCTCATCGATCGCCCAGACGATTTGCTCCGTATTCGCGTAATCATAGGCATAACTGGTAGTATCCGCAATTTTATTACTTGCGCTGCCATCAGTCATGGTAACGGTGACCATGTAAATCTCATAATCGCCGGTGTTCATGCCGCGGAAATTGTTCAGCTGACGATAGTAGTTTCCGCTGGAATCCTGCTTAACCGCGCCGCTACCATCATTCGGCGTACAATGGAACACAAACGTCTTGCCGTCCTGCGGGAAGGTGCTCGGATTGCGGGTATTGTCCTGATACTTCACGGAAAAATCAAGCATTACATACTGATTCGCATTAATCTGCGTTGCGTATTGTGTATCAGTTTTTACATAGCCCCAGTCGGCGACATCGGTGCTGACCTCTTTGGTAATCTGAGAGCGCATCATGTAGTACACCGCCAACTGCTCCTTGCAGCTGGAAGCGCTTGCTGTCGAACCTTCGCCCGTGACATTAGTCCAGTTAGTACGGTCTACCGAAACAGCCCAGTTCCCAGCATAGTATCTAACATATTGAAATTCCGTGCCGCTGTTGGAATAATCCTTGCCAGAAATCAACTGAAGATCCGAACTGCTATGAACACGCCCTGACCAAAGCACAAGCTCGTTTTTGACCTTACCAGTGTACTCGTTAATCCAATAAGTATTGCTGTTCTCGTAGCGATACATAGTTTCAGGCAAGACGGACGTCAGCGGCACACCGTTCTCGCCATAAGCATCCGTCGCAGCTACAGAAACATAGTATGGTTTTTTGTTATCTTGCCACGAACCATTTACAAAATTGCCGGAAGTCTGGCCACCTTTATATGTGCTTGTATCAACTTCAATATCACAAGTTGTGAACCACAACTGCATGGGAAGCGTCTTACCTTCCAGATTTTCCTGCGTAACGTGAATGGTATACTTAACGTTATCAATCGTCACATAGGTCGTACCCACGGCAACGCCATTGAAGGTGAGCGTGGTAGAAGCGGGAATCGTTGCTTGAACTGACTTGCTATAGACAGTTACTGAATTGCTGCCGTTCCAAGACCTGTCAATTCGCTTTACATCATTGGTGCTGTCTGTAGTAGAGTAACCGTAGTAGTAGCGGTAAGAACCATAATCAAAATATGCATACACAGGATAATAGTTTTCGCCTACTGGGTAATAATACTCCGTCCGCGTCCAAGAAGTGTTACTACCTGCAAGTGTGCGATAGTTTACGCTCTCTTTCGTATATGTTACGTTACCCAGCTGCTCATCCTGTCCCGAAACGGTCACCGTGGCAATGCCAGAATTTTCGGTGTCATAGTTCCGGCCATCCGCAGAAAGATTTTTACCGTCGATCGTTACCGTTGTCGTGCCGCCAACCGTCACACTTACCGTCTTATTTTCGGTCGGCTGCTGCACACCCGGCTTCTCAGGCGTAGTGGCTGATGCCTTAAAGTAGTTGGGATTAGATGTACGGAAGGTGCTAATATAGCTCTGCACATTAGTCCAATTCACATTCTTGGTGGGTGTGTCGCACCAAATAGCCGCCATACAGCCAACCGGCATTGTCTGTTTATTATCACCATCAATGGTGAGGCAGTCATACGTTTTCATGTTGTTTATGGCAAACTGATAACCAAACCAACTGTCGCTTTCAATGCCAATCACATAATACCATTTGTTATTTGTGTTGAGGATCTTAAAGCCACGGCTTGCCAAGGTAGCAGCAGGTGCATACTTTGTATCGGTTGCATCCCAATAGCACACTACAATGCTGGTATCAAATGCCGTGTTGGTTTTCAGGTTAAGGTGATAAATACCGTCGTTAAACGCCATAGGCGTCATGTTGGCATTTTTGACCATAGCCGCCAAGTCGTTAACAAACTCAGCATAGGAAGTATATGCATCAGTCGTCATACCTGAGAAGCCGCACTCATCCGCCGCAAAGTTAAACATGGTGCAGCCCTGATTTTTGAAATAAGTAATATACTTCTGCATCAGCGCTTTTACAAAACTGGTGCTTGCATTATCCGTGGTATCGATCGCATAATTCACGCTGGTGCCACTGGTCGTAGGGGTAGTATAAACAGGGGACATACCCAAAGTCTCCATTGCTTTGACCACAGCCTGCAGATGACCCGGTGCATCGAACATGGGAATGATACCGATGCCCTTTTCTCTGGCATAAGAGATGATGTCAGTCATCTCAGACTCTGTCAGCTCATTTGTGCCTGCATCATAGAAGGCCTTATTCCCCTTCTGAATAGCGGGAGTCACCTTATTGCTGTCATACGACGTCCCGTTCGCCGTTAGGGACATATCGTCCAGCAAGAAACGCAGGCCATCGTTGCCGAAGGCCAGTTCCACGTCGGTATAATAATTCTCTGCCGCATAATCAATGATTTTTTTCAAATCAGCGGCTCTGAAGTACTTACGACCGCAGTCAATGTGGACAATTCGTTTAAAACCATCATTGTTCGCCGCGCTGTCAGAGCTGGCCGCAGTCGGCAGCGTGAACGCCGCCATGGACAGCAGGCTCAGCAGCATGACCAGTACAAGAATCATGGAAAGCACTTTTTTCGTTCCCGTTCTTTTCCGTGCCTGGTTCATTCTTGTCATTCCTTTCGATACCGATTTCCCGCCGGTCTGCGCGCGCGGACGCGCAACGGCAGCAGGAGAACATACTGATTTATATATTACAATACAATTTTCTGCATTTCAATACCTTAACTGCTTTTTTGCACAAATTTTCGTATAAATTTTTAAGGAAAGTGCACTCTTTATTGGACACTCACGCCAAAATCCGGGCCGGAAGGCGCGCCAGCTGCAACCAGCGCGGAAAGGCCGGAAGGCTCACGCCTTCATCTGGCGCTTGCGCGCAAGGTTGACCATGCCCTCAGGCATATCGTTGAGGTTCATGAGCATCTTGCCGCTGCCGAACGCCGCGCACGAGAGCGCATCGTCCACGACGGTCGTGCGGATGCCGGTGTCCTTCTCGACGAGCTGGTCAAAGCCGTAGATCAGGCTGCCGCCGCCGGCCATGACGATGCCGTTTTGCGCGATGTCCGAAACGAGCTCCGGCGGCGTGCGCTCGAGCACCATGTGGATGGTCTCGAGAATGTCGCGCGCGGGCTCGGCAATGGCCTCGACAAGCTCGACCGAGCTGATCTTCACGGACTTCGGCAGGCCGGTCGTCAGGCAGCGGCCCTTGACCTCCTGAATGCCGACCTCGGCGCGCGGGA
>OFMU01000807.1_pt1 | contig 19814 bp, 15 predicted proteins | sample 1541861 | NCBI WGS metagenome assembly OFMU01 (sample SAMN04209238, study PRJEB22552) | human gut metagenome | biome: gut; material: feces | host: Homo sapiens | place: USA: Oklahoma
GTCGGTTATGCGAAGTGCGGCGGCTGCTTCGTCCAGCAGGTCGATGGCCTTATCCGGCAAAAAACGCCCCGGCAGGTAGCGCACGCTTAACTCCACGGCGGCGTGAATCGTCTCGGGCGGGATGGCGACACAGTGGTAACGCTCGTAACGGGGCATCAGGCCCAGCAAAATCTTTTCAGCGTTTTCGGTGGTGGGCTCTTCTACCATTACTTTTCCAAAGCGGCGCTCCAGCGCTGAATCTTTCTGGATGGTCTTGCGGTATTCCTCTGGCGTGGTGGCACCGATGAGCTGGATCTCGCCCCGGGCCAGCATCGGCTTCAGGATGCTGGCGGCGTCGATGGCCCCCTCTGCCGCACCGGCCCCGGCGATAAGATGGATCTCATCAATAAAAAGCAGGATATTCTGCTGTTCTCTCACCTCATCAATGACATTACGGATACGTTCCTCAAACTCGCCTCTGTATTTACTTCCGGCTACCATTCCGGAAAGGTCAAGGACAACAACTCGCTTATCGCGGATCGTTTCCGGCACAATGCCAAGGGCAATCCGCTGCGCCAGACCTTCCGCAATCGCCGTTTTTCCGACACCCGGCTCTCCGATCAGACACGGGTTGTTTTTTGTCCGGCGACTTAAGATCTGAATGACACGCTCAATTTCCTGCCCACGGCCGACAACCGGATCGAGTTTTCCTTCGCGCGCAAGCTCAGTTAGATCCCGGCTGTACTGGTCCAGTGCCGGCGTTTCGCTGGTCTGCGCTCCACCTCTTGTCTGCGGTCCGCGGCCGGTATTTGCATTTCCGCTTGCACCGCCCTGCAGCGGTGCCTCGCCCATGGCAGTAAGGATTGCTCCATATAGTTTCTGAATGTTGATCCCCATGGTAAAAAGCAAACGGGTAGCAACACAGTCACTTTCTTTTAAGATTGCGATCAGCAGATGCTCGGTTCCCACAGCTCTGCTCTTAAAACGCGCTGCCTCCGCTTCTGCATTTTCAAGCACTCTGCGTACCCGCGGAGTATAGCCCGGTCGGGATTCGGTCACGGTGTTTCCGCCTGGTGCAATCAGACGGTCAATCAGTTCGGTAAGCTGTCCGGCATCTACGTGAAACTCAGAAAGCACCATGCCTGCTGTGCCATCCTCCACGTTCAGAAGTCCGATCAGAAGGTGTTCGGTTCCTACGTAATTATGTCCACATTTTTCAGCTGTCCTAACCGCATATGCCAGTGCTTTTTTTGCCTGACTGGTATATCCTTCTCTCATAATACTATTGTCTCCTTCATGTTTCGTCTGCGTAATTGCTGTAAATTTCATCTACAAGCTGATGTACTTCTTCTTTTGATATATTTTTGCAGACGGCTTTTGCAAGAATCACCTGCAGATCTTCGCGCAGTTCCTGCATGGCATACAGTTTATCCGCATCGATAGAGATAACGGCTCCTTTTCTTCGGTCAATCGAAAGAAGCCCCTCCTGCCGGAGTACGCTGTAGGCCTTATTTACGGTATGCATGTTGATACCGATATTGTCTGCGAGCTGTCTTACCGAAGGTAGAGTATCTCCTTCCTGAATTCTGGAAGTGGCAATACCCAGAATAATCTGATTTCTCAGCTGGATATAGATCGCTTCATCGCTGTTGAAATCGATCTGTATTGTCTCATAATACATAGTTACACCCTGCTTTCTCGTATCGTTTTGTTATACATATGTTATAACAATTCGCAAACTTTGTCAACAAACGGTTTCCCTACCTGTTTTTCTCGTAGATGATCTGAAGACCTTTCAGGAGCAGATTCTCATCGATGATGATGTCATGTCTGCAGTGCGGAATCACAGCTTTCGCCAGACCTCCGGTAGCCACAATCGTGCATTTGCAGCCAAGTTCTTCTTCCATCCGTTCGATCATGCCGTCGATGCTGGCAGCGTTTCCATAAATCATACCGCCTTTCATACAGTCCAGCGTATTTTTGCCAATGACTTTTTTCGGTGCTGTCAGACTGGTCTGGCTAAGCTGCGCGGCATTTGATACGAGAGCATCCAGCGAAGTACGAAGTCCCGGAAGAATCACGCCTCCGATGAAGCTTCCTTTCTGATCAAGTACACTCATCGTCGTGGCAGTTCCCATATCGATAAGAATCTGCGGACATGTGTATTCATTCAGCGCTGCTACTGCTACAACAACAAGATCGCTTCCTGCCGTTGCGGGGTCGTCCAGTTTGATATTAAGTCCGGTCTTCACACCGGGGCCGACAACTTTGACCGGCTTTTTAATCACTTTTTCTGCCGCACTCCGGCAGAGCTCTGTCACCTGCGGAACAACGGAAGAGATGATACCTCCTTCGATCTGCTCCACCGGAATCTCATACAGTTCCAGTACATTTTTCAGGCTGACTGCGTATTCCAGCTCTGTTTTTGCCTTGTCCGTGGAGAGTCTTTCGATGAAGTATGTTTTTTTCCCTTCCACACACCCAAGGACGATGTTCGTGTTGCCGATGTCTATTGCAAGGATCATGATTCAGGTTCCTCCTGTAAAAACTATGAAATGAAATTCTTGTGGTTTTATTATACATGGTGCGGCGCTTTGAGACAAGGAAAAAGACAGCAAGAAAAAGACAATTAAGTCGATTTCATACTGTCTTCTGAATATTTCATTTTGAATTATCTATTCTTGTTGTTCACAAAAATAAATTTTACATCATTCTCAAACGATCGAAGAGGTACAGCAGATCTTAGGACAGTTTGAGCACCATACATTTTACATCATTTTCAAACCATTAGTTCCGCACACTTTTCGAGCGGAATGTTTGAGTACCATACATTTTTACATCATTCTCAAACAGGTTCCATCCTTCACACCATCAATCGTGAGTTTGAGTACCATACATTTTTACATCATTCTCAAACGCAAGGATTCCGTTCAAGAACGATTTTCCGTTTGAGTACCATACATTTTTACATCATTCTCAAACGTTGTGGTTGCTGTCTGATGTTTTGTCATTGTTTGAGTACCATACATTTTTACATCATTCTCAAACATTCCACGATCATTTAATTTCGATATGAAAGTTTGAGTACCATACATTTTTACATCATTCTCAAACTATGGATTGAAAGCATCTGAAGTAACGAATGTTTGAGTACCATACATTTTTACATCATTCTCAAACGGCAAGTGGATTTTTCAGGTCATGGCGGCAGTTTGAGTACCATACATTTTTACATCATTCTCAAACGTATGGATTGCGGTGGAGGATAATGGACCCGTTTGAGTACCATACATTTTTACATCATTCTCAAACACGTATCTGTTCCGGATTGATTTAGAAATTGTTTGAGTACCATACATTTTTACATCATTCTCAAACAGTCTCTGCATTCTGCCTGAGGGAACCAGTGTTTGAGTACCATACATTTTTACATCATTCTCAAACTATGCGTGACCTTGCAATCGAGTGTCTTCAGTTTGAGTACCATACATTTTTACATCATTCTCAAACCAGATGCTCGTCCGATGCTTCCTCGTCGATGTTTGAGTACCATACATTTTTACATCATTCTCAAACGAGTTGTTGCCGGAGCATAAAGAGGGGTAGGTTTGAGTACCATACATTTTTACATCATTCTCAAACTTAATGGATGTATGGAAGGAAAAGCGGCATGTTTGAGTACCATACATTTTTACATCATTCTCAAACCAGTGTCTTTCGGTGTGATCGCATGGTCTGTGTTTGAGTACCATACATTTTTACATCATTCTCAAACATTTCTTCTGCCATCTTTTTCCTCCCTACAGTTTGAGTACCATACATTTTTACATCATTCTCAAACGTACCCACGATCGTTCCTCCTTATGCAAATGTTTGAGTACCATACATTTTTACATCATTCTCAAACATCCGGTTAATAGCTTCGTAGATCTCCGCTGTTTGAGTACCATACATTTTTACATCATTCTCAAACTATCGGCCAGGAATTGGACGGTTCACCGGCGTTTGAGTACCATACATTTTTACATCATTCTCAAACGATCTGCGCGTCTTCGTCGAACCCATAAAAGTTTGAGTACCATACATTTTTACATCATTCTCAAACTGGAACAGCATCCGAACAGCGACCACAAACGTTTGAGTACCATACATTTTTACATCATTCTCAAACACCACTTCTGGTGACTGATGAAGAGGAAGAGTTTGAGTACCATACATTTTTACATCATTCTCAAACAGATGAACATTATATTGAGATAGAAAATGTGTTTGAGTACCATACATTTTTACATCATTCTCAAACCTCAAATTTAAAAATGAACTGCTTTCATCTGCACAAAACAGGTACTCAAACATCCGATGGATATTAATAGACATCACATCCATCTTTGTCAATTATATAATATTCTCTCTGATTCGAAAAGTCCCTTTGTATATTTTCTATGAAAAGCAAGGATATTTCATAGTAGCATGCCATTTGGGAGAGTTTGTTTATTTGTGTTTCGTTCAGATAGGACCGAATATTTATCAGAATCACCAGTTCTTTTTGGAGAAGTTCGGCCATAACTTTGATATATTGCGTCAATTTTTCCAGAAGCCCCATCTCTTTTTCGGTTTCTGTCTGAACTCCCATCAATTTTAGGAGTGCGCTCAAATCGATTTCCTCATTTTGTTCCAATTCGTACCCACTGGCAGCTTCCAATTGATAGATGTATTTCTTCAGTTCCGCAATAATTCTCTGTGTTTCCAGAAACATTTCTTCATTTTGCGCACTTTTGACCAGCTCTGTAAATAACCGTTTTTGTATTCTGTGATCCGCAAAATCAAGAGAAAATGGCGTTAATATCAATTCCACATCTCTTTTCATATTCAGCTCTGTGTCAGCTTTAGAAAGTACGAAATTTCCCTCCTCTCCCTGATTTTGTTTTTGCAGCTGCCCCACATATTTTAAAAACAGCTCCGATGATTCTATAATCCATTCCGTGGGACAGTTCCGATGAATCGCAATAGGTTTTTCCAAGTCCACATGTACCAGTTTCATAAAATCACCAGCCTTTCATCCGTATTCAACACTTCACTCTTTACGTTCCCAACAATCAGATCCATTTTCGCATACTGCTTCTCAGTCACCGTTAAAAGCTGTACCAGGCCTTCTTCCGGCTTATTTTTATGAATCTGATCCACGATTCCATTCACTGCAGTTGTATTTAACGCAAGCTTACAGTATACGGATTCCTGGAGCATCAGGAATCCGCTTTTCAATAAAAACTTTCGAAATCTCGCATATTCTCTTCTCTGATCGCCCGTCAGCACCGGAAGATCAAACAGTACCAATACTCTCATAAAACGATAACTCATAGGCCGTAAAACCGGATCAATGCACTGTCATTCTCATTTAAGGCATCAAATACACTTTTACAGTAAATTTTTATGGCATTATTCACATACTGTGTTTTCCCGTCTATCATGACTTCGTTGTTTAATACATTGACCAACTGTATTTTTTCCTCATGCGTAAATTCTTTCCTCTGCATTTGGATTACTTCCCGGTCAATCAGGACACGGAACGGTTCCATCAAATCGGACGCCAGATTAAACTGATTAAACATATTATCATGAAAGAGTCCGAGCTGTGTAATATAACCGCTCGCTACAATTTCTCTCGCAAACGCAGACAACAAAATGCTATATCCGTAATTCAGCGCTGCATTTTCCGGACAATCCGCAGTTCTGGTAAATGTCATACCGAACAACGCATTAAAATATACCTTTGCCGCATGCCCTTCCCGGTTTGTCTCATCGTTCCAGCCAATCTCCTGTAAATATGCTTCTAACAGACCCGCTTCTTCCTTTCCCAGATTTTTTAACAGTTCCTTCTGTTTTCGTATTTTTTCCGTCACAATCTCTGTCCAGATCGCTTCTTTACTGTGCCGGCTCCACTGAATCTGCTTTCTGATTTTATTGCTGGTATCATGACTTCCGTAATACCCAACCAGTTCCGACGATGGATTTCTCTTTTCATCGCAAAAAATCACTTTTATTTTCTTTTTGGTCAGCTCTGCCAGCAGACTTGTTGTGACTGTTGCTGCCGTTGACTCAATCAGAATGGTTGAGATTTCACTTAAATGTATTTTTGTTACTTCCTCATTTCGCACCACAAGATAACCAAGCTGATAGTCCAGCTTTGCCCGTTTGGAAATAACCACAATCCGCCAGCTCATAATGCATTCAGGTCTACTGCCTGCTCGTAGATACCGGTTGGCGATTGATGAATCATTTCGATTCGACTGCAATCGGTTATATTTTTGTTGAGATACAAAATTCCTGCTCTTCCAGATCCTCCAATTAATTTCAAATCAGCGGTAACACTCTGGCACTGGAAAAAATGTAAAATTTCATACAAAACGATACACTTTTCTTCTATGCATAATTCTTTAAATTTTTCTCTTTTTTCCGTTAATGTCTTTGCCTGTGCTCCAAGTTTTTTTGCATATACCGTATTTGTTAATTTATTTAAAAAGGTTTCATACAGCATCACCACCTTCTTTTCTTCTAAATGGTCGGAATCGTAAATTTTCAGTTCTTTATTCTGTTTTTTACGTTCCACGTACTGTACTATTTTTTTCAGTATTTCCGTTTCTTCCTGGGAAAGTACCAGCTGATTTGCACCTTGCATCAATAGCTGATCTCCTGATCTTCCGGAAACCCACATATAAAATCCGTCCACACACAACAGAGTATCTATTTTGATTTCCGGCACCAGCACTCGCGGATTCTTTAACTGTCTTTCCTCTTCCAGATACCGAATTATATTTTCTTCTGACTTCTGAATTTCCTTTTTCAGACGAATCGGCACATACTCGATTGTTCGTATTTTCTTTCCCTTTTTGCCCTCCGATTCTGCCAGTACAAAGCAAGCTCCCGCCTCTTTGTTATATCCTCCATACTTCTGTATATCACAAAGCCGTTCATCACTGCTCTTGATCGGAACCTGACCTTTTCCTTTTTTGACAATCTGCTGGTCAAACAATGCACCTGTTGCCTCATACGATCTTCGCGTCACAAGAATGTTGTTCTTTTCCATAAATTTTCGGACTGTCGCAATGGTTCCGTTCCCGCTTTCCCAGGCAATTTCTCCGTTTCGTTCAATTCTTTCCTGTTCAAACATCTTCTTCAGGTTATAACTTCTTCCCGGATTTTCCTTAATGAAGTGAATCGGATTTGATGTAAATTTTACAAAATATGCGTTGCCCACGACAATATTCAAATAAGCATCCTTCGCATGATGATAATCATTCATCTCCCGTACCTTCAGAAATTTAAAATCCTTACGGAACTTTGAAACGGTTGGCGCTTTTACATAAACAATCTGTGTATCCGGGATCACCTGCTGCAGAATACTTGCTGCCGCTTTTGTACTCTGACGAGTTTCCACCAGCTGCCTGGAAATAAATCCAGCCAATTCAGACGGTTCAAATCCATTTCCTCTTATCAGCCGTTTATATTTTTCTTCACTGATCAATCCGGCATCCACTAAAGATTTCCAGAATGGCTGCATTTTTTTCCGAACTGTTTCATCGATCGGATATTTATCCTCTTTCATCTGATTACACTTTTTCTTTACAAGTACCCGGTTATCCAGGCTATCATCCATCACTTTGGACTGTGGAAAAATATGATCAATGTCATACTTCTGATTATCCCACAATTCCTCCAGTTCAATTGTTTCACCGGAATACATGCATTTTCCTTTTTGCGTATAATACAAATACAGCTTGTCTCTTCTCATTTCCGCATCGGAACGCTTTTCAATCTCATCTATCCAGTCTTTTTCTTCCGCTTTACATTTTTTATAAAGTTCCAGCAGTTTCTTTTTTCTTGAAGAGGTTCTTCCCTGATCGGTTTTTTCTCTTGCCATTTCTATAAAAACACGTTTCGGTGGGTTTCCCATCACTTTACAGATTTCCTTTACAATCAAAAGGCTCTGCCAAATCTGCCGCTTCACTGCCGGTGATACGTAAAGCTCCTCGACTAATTCATACGAAATATCCCGTTTTTTCTGTTCGTTTCCATTCTTTTCTTCGATTGCCGATGCAAACAAATATTTTTCGCTAAGCAGTTGCATCAGATTGTCATTCGTCTCCCACAAAGCCCGAATAATAGACCATGCCTCTCCCGTTTCCGGTGCCGGTGCTTCCATCTCTTCCAAAAACACTTTTGAGAGTCTTCCCCAACCACGATACGGCAGTTTACTTATGCTGTCTCTTTGTTTTTCTGTCAACTCCGGAAACAGTTTCTTTAATCTCTGTTTCAGTATCGCTTTATCATCTCCAAACAGCGTTACGTTCAGGATGATGCATTCTTTTTCCGCCTGGTTCAGTGACAGATTTGTTAATTTCTCTTTAAAGTCATGGTATGCCGTAAGAGAACTCTTGAAATCACCATCAATTCCGGTAATTTCAACTTCTTTTCCGGTAATTCCTTCTTTCACTAAATAGTTTTTCAGTTTTTTCTGTGTAACCTTTCTGCTTTTCTGGAATACTTCTTCATATATTTTCTGTTTCTGCTCTACAGATATCTTTTCTCCATCCAAACGCAGATTATTTAATTCATTTAAAACTTCGTATTTGCTGTACAGCAGAGAATACTTTGGTAAAACATCTTCACTTGGCAGATAAGTACATTTATTCGTCATTCTTCGAATAAACTGCTCTGCACTTGCTTCCAAATCTACCATCTCATCGAAGTTCCATGGATATATTTTGCCTTCTTTTCGTACCGCCCAGTTACTCTTCTCCCCTTTTTTTCGAATTCCGTTTAAGGGTCCTACGTAGTACGGAATGCGGAATGTGAAAATCTTTTGAATCTTCTCTCCATTCTCTTTCAGTAGCGGAACTTTATCTTCCAGATTTTTCAGGATTGCATTTAATTCATATAAATGAATCTGATATGGAATGACACTGTTGTCTTTTACAGTCTGTTTCGGAAGAAACGTTCCCATTTCCATTTCCTTCTGCATGCAGGATGCTTTCGTCACATCTGATATCTTGCCCAGAATATTCTTTTTCAGATAACCGTAAAAGTCTTCCTGACTACATTGTTTTGGTGCCTTGATATACGCATAATAATTAGCTTTTTCATCCTTTTTTGCAAACAGTCTCTGATATTCTTCCCTTGAAAGATTCTCTCTGACCAGCTTTTTCAGATCTTTCAGATCTTTTTTATGCTTTTCATAAAGTGCCACTTTTGCCTCTGAAAGAGAAGAATAGTTCTGCAAAATATCAGCCAGAACAGCCCAATCGTACACTGCTTTTGCGTGTTCAATTAATACATATTTTTCTCCCAGCTCTGCTTCGATCTCTCCAGCGTATTCTTCATAACCTGCATCTGCGAAGCAAAGTTTTGGCCGTTCCAGTGTATCCATCTGTTTTTCCCCAAACAGATTTCCCAGTTTTGCTGTTCCACCGGTAATCAATCCCAGCCACTCTTTTTCACAGGATGTTTCTGCCCGCATTGCTTTTACTGCTTTTGTCTTTTTCGCAGATTTGGTCAATGTTCGGTCTTTTAAAATTGCCTCTATTTCCTTGCTTCTTTCCACTCCAATCTCGGAAGAAAAGCCAAGTTCTTCTGCCCGCACTGCTTCAAGGAACTGTTCAAATGTTGTCTGAAATTCTCTTACCTGTTCGATATTTCCGTTTAATAGAAAATGGCCTCTGTGTTTCATCATATGATGCAGAGCAAGATATATCAGGCGAATATCAGGCGTTTCGTCAGTTTCCATTAACCATTTTCTCAGATGATAGATGGTTGGAAACTGTTTATGATATTCTTTGTCTGTGTAATCATCATCCGCAAACAATGCATAGGGAAGTTCCGGACACTTTCCCTGCCTGTCACGCTTATCCTCTGGCCAGTAACGACTCTCTTTCATTCTGCGAAAAAATCCATCATCTATCTTTTCTACTTCTTCCGCAAAAATTTTCTGCAGCAATTCTATTCTCCAATTACGACGATCCAATCTTCGTTTTGCTGTCCGAAACCCTCTTCTCTCTTCTGCAGTCTGTGCACTGTCAAATAGCCGTACACCCCAAAGTGTTTTTCCATGTGCGCGCAAAATTTCGTACTTCTCATTTGTCACAGCCCATCCAACCGAACTGCTTCCCATATCAAGTCCGAGATAATATTCCCCTTTCATCTGTTCTTTCCTCCATTTTCTACATTTTATCTAATTTTACCATATATTTTGATTTTTTACATCTTTTCTTTCCTATTTTCAACAATTCTACTTCCTGGTTCTTGCTGTTCTCACAGTACTGAATCATAACCATGTTTCATTTCTAATTTTAGACAACAAAAAAACTGCTGTCTATGAAGACAACAGTTTTCGTTCCACACACTGTGGACCATCTAACGATGGCGTTTTCGATAAATCGTTATTTGAACTTATGATGTAAAATTTAGTATGGTACTAAACTATCTACACTATACTTCTATTTTTTCCTTTCGTCAATCTTTTTTAGAAAGTTTTTATGATAATTATTCCATTTTTTTCTCTTGCGTCCTTCTTGTTTTTATGGTAAAATATATCTTGTTCTGATTACGAACACTGCCGCTGTGGCGGAATTGGTAGACGCACTTGACTCAAAATCAAGCGGTGAATAACCGTGCCGGTTCGAGTCCGGCCAGCGGCATAGCTAAAAAAGATCTGCAAAAACGAACGTTGATGCAGATCTTTTTTTATTGTCTTCCCTTCAAAAAAACAGCTTTTGAAAGAAAGAAAACCCCTTTCGAAGAACCGGCCATCTGCCGCATGGTTCTTTTTGAAAGGGGTTTTACTGTTGTTATCTCTTATTTATTTCCAAACATCTTTTCATACTCCGGTGTTCCATCCAGTGTAGCGAAGTAGTCTTTCGGGGTTTCTGCGCGGCGGATGACTTCAAAGCTGCCGTCCTCTTTTAACAGAACCTCTGCAGATTTTAATTTTCCGTTGTAGTTGTATCCCATGGAAAATCCATGTGCGCCGGTGTCGTGGATGAAGAGGAGGTCTCCGACTTCCACTTCCGGAAGCATACGGTCGATCGCGAATTTATCGTTGTTCTCGCACAGGGAGCCTGTTACGTCATATTTGTGGTCGCACGGCTGATCTTCTTTTCCCATCACCGTGATGTGGTGGTAAGCGCCGTACATAGCCGGTCTCATCAGGTTGACCGCGCAGGCATCACAGCCGATGTACTCTTTGTAGATGTGTTTCTGATGGATGGCGCGGGTAACGAGTCCGCCATACGGTCCCATCATGAAACGGCCCATTTCCGTGTAAATTGCAACATCGCCCATGCCGGCCGGAACGAGGACTTCATCGTACACTTTATGTACACCCTCGCCAATCACGCGGATGTCATTGCCTTCCTGACCCGGTTTGTACGGGATTCCAACACCGCCGGAAAGATTGATGAATTTGATTTTTACGCCTGTCTCTTTCTGCAGCTTTACAGCCAGCTCAAACAGTGTTTTTGCCAGAACCGGGTAGTAATCGTTGGTTACGGTATTACTTGCAAGGAAGGAATGGATGCCGAACTCTTCTGCCCCTTTTGCCTTCAGAATGCGGAATGCCTCAAAAATCTGCTCGGTTGTCATACCGTATTTGGCATCTCCCGGATTATCCATGATGTCGGTGCTGATTTTAAACAGTCCGCCCGGGTTATAACGGCAGCAGATTTTCTTCGGAATGTAGCCCAATGTTTTCTCAAGAAAATCAATATGCGTAATATCATCAAGGTTAATGATCGCACCAAGCTCTGCAGCCAGTTGATACTCTGCAGCCGGTGTTACGTTGGATGAAAACATGATTTTATCTTTCTCAAATCCCATCGCATCGGAAAGCATCAGCTCCGTGTAAGAAGAGCAGTCGCATCCGCAGTCATATTCACCCAGCATTTTGATCAGTGTCGGGTTTGGGTTCGCTTTTACAGCAAAATACTCACGAAATCCCGGATTCCAGGAAAAAGCTTCCTTTACCGCTTTCGCATTCTCACGAATTCCTTTTTCATCGTAAATGTGAAACGGAGTTGGTACTGCTGCTGCGATTTCTTCCAGTTTTTCTTTTGTTACAAAAGGCTTCTTCGTCATTCTCTTTTGTCTCCTTCTTCTGCTTATTTTGCCTGAATAATGTGAAGCATGTTTGTCATATATCCTTCACCCGTCACCTCGTTGGTAGCAGGGTCTCCGGCCGTAAAAATAACCATATCGCCGCGTTCTACAAGCTCCTCACGGCGCACCATATACATAGCATGGGAAATGATGTTCTCCGTAGAATCTTCCTCGTATCCGGTCACCGGACGAACGCCCCAGTAGAGCTGCATTTTTCTTCTTGCCCATTCATATGGGGTAACGCCGTAAATCGGTACGCTCGGACGAAGGTTGGAAATCAGTCTTGCGGTCTGACCGGACATCGTCGGGGTCACAATGCAGGCTGCTTTTATGTGTTCTACCATAGAAACGGCTGCACTTCCGACTGCTGCGGAAACATTCAGCTTTCCTTCCAGCGCTTTTCCATCGCGGTAATCTTCGAATTTCAGATAGCGCTCTGTCTGCTCGGCAATCTCTCCCATCATGGTAACTGCCTCGATCGGATATTTTCCGGCTGCTGTTTCGCCGGAGAGCATGATCGCATCCGTTCCATCATAAATTGCATTCGCAACATCGGCTACCTCTGCACGGGTCGGACGCGGATTCCGGATCATGGAATCCAGCATCTGGGTTGCTGTGATAACCGGTTTGTATTTATGATTGCATTTTTCAATGATGATTTTCTGTACATGCGGTACCTGGCACGCCGGAATCTCTACACCAAGGTCTCCCCTTGCAACCATCACACCATCTGCCGCATCGATGATGCTGTCGATGTTCTGCACACCTTCCGCATTTTCGATTTTGGCAATGATATCAATATGCTCTCCTCCGTTTGCCACAAGAAACTCACGGATTTCGTTAATTGCCTCTGCATTTCGGATAAAAGAAGCCGCTACAAAATCAATATCCTGTTCAATACCAAAGAGAAGATCTCCTTTGTCTTTCTCCGTGAGGTTCGGAAGATTGATCGAAACGTTTGGTACATTCACACCCTTTTTTTCTCCGAGCTCGCCGCCGTTTACTACGGTACAGACAATTTCCGGTGCATTTACTTTTTCTACGCACAGGCCGATCAGACCATCATCGATCAGTATTGTGTCTCCCTCTTTGATATCTTCCGTAAGGCCTGTGTAGCTGACAGAACAGTGATTTTCATCTCCGGTCTCCTGAACGGTTGTCAGGGTGAAGGTCTGTCCGGTTACCAGATTTACTTTTTTGCCATCTTTCAAAACGCCGGTACGGATTTCCGGTCCTTTGGTATCCAGAAGGATTGCCACAGGAGTTTTCAGCTCTTTTCGAAGCTCTTTCAGCATATCCATACGCATTTTCTGCTCATCGTGGTCTCCATGAGAAAAATTAAAACGAGCAACATCCATTCCGGTTTCAATCAGTTTTTTCATCAGGTCACGGGAGTTGGTATTTGGCCCCATGGTGCAGACAATTTTCGTTCTTCTCATACTTTCTCTCCTTCTTTATTTTACATGTTCATGCGTAAACAGGTGATCCTGGCAGTATTCATAATTTCCGTTGCATCTGGAGCAGAAACGGAACTCCAGATTCGGATCATCCTTTTCAGTCCGCCCGCAAATCGCACATTTGTGTTTTGTGATTCCATTTGGATTGCGGTATTCGGCTTCTCCTCTTGATACGGCTTTTTTAAATTCTTTCCTGCGTCTGTTCTGCCGGAAAGAGTTATGTTTTCCTTTTCTTGTCATCAGGAAAAACACCAGGACGTTTGCCAGGGAACACAAAATAACAACACATCCTGCCCAGTTCCCGCTCAGAATGCTGGTAATCATGCTATAAGCAAGAAGTGCTACGTCAAGATACGCCAGCCATTTGATCTTGATCGGGATAATAAAGTACAAAAGCACCTGCATATCCGGAAAACTGATCGCAAAGCCAAGAAAAATAGAAAGGCTGATATAATAGGTGCTGAATGCAGTTCCCATCAGCGCCGGATACCCCTTCACTGCGTACTCGATTCCATACAGCAGGAAGGAACCGAGGATCGTCATCAGAATACCCGAAAAGATATAAACGTTATATTTGAAATCTCCCCAGGCTCTTTCAAGACTCGTTCCGATTGAGTAGTAGAAAAACAGCATAATAATCGTAAAGATGTCGAGACTGCTCGGCGGAATCAGAATCCAGCTCACCAGACGCCAGATCTGGCCATGCAGAATATAGTATGGTTCCAGCGTCAGATACTGTCTCATGATGGGAGCCGCAAGCGCAATGATATATCCCGCAATGTACGTTACGATAATGTACATCGTCAGATGGCTTAACGCATATCTCCCATATTTTCGCTCCATTTTGTCTAAAAAATTCATGCACACTCTTCCTTTTTGTTTGTTTTATTTCACCGGCTTTCACTGCCCGAAAATACATTCTCATTATACGTGCTGCCTTTTCGTTTGTCAAACGGTATAACGGTGAATTTCGTCTCTGAAAAAGAGCTTTACGAATGTTTTACTTTCCGGTATAATTTACTGGAAATACTTGTTAATTTTCACTCAGCAGTGAAACATTTACTGTTTCGCTGCGTAAGAAAGTGATTCAGGTGTGAGCAGCCCTCCTTTTGCGAAGCAAAACTTTAAATGAGGGCTGCGAATGATACCGTTTACTGGGTACCAGTGAACGGTATCAAATCTTTTCCAGTTATTTTATAAATATACGAAAAAATTCAGGAGGACTTTATATATGGCAGGATCATCATTTGGTACCATCTTCAGACTGACCACCTGGGGAGAGTCTCATGGAAAAGGCGTGGGCGTTGTTGTGGACGGAGTGCCGGCCGGCCTTTCGCTTTCCGAGGAGGATATTCAGGTTTACCTCGACCGCAGGAAGCCGGGACAGAACCGCTTTACCACAAAACGGAAAGAATCCGATACCGTTCAGATTTTATCCGGCACTTTCGAAGGAAAAACGACCGGTACCCCGATTTCCATGGTGGTATGGAATGAGGATCAGCATTCCAAAGATTACAGCGACATTGCTTCCTATTACAGACCGGGCCACGCCGACTATACGTTTGATGCAAAATACGGTTTCCGCGACTACCGCGGCGGCGGACGCTCCTCAGGACGCGAGACGATCGCACGCGTGGCTGCAGGTGCCATTGCCTTAAAAATGCTCTCTGAGCTTGGCATCACCGTTTCCGCCTACACCCGCTCCATCGGTGACGTGGAAATCCAGTCTTTTGATGCCGCTGAAATCGCGAATAACGCCCTGAATATGCCGGATGCAGAGGCTGCCGAAAAGGCTTCCGAGCTTTTAACAAAAGCCATGGCAGAAAAAAATTCCGTCGGCGGTGTGGTCGAATGTGTCGTTCACCATATGCCGGCCGGTGTCGGCGATCCGGTGTTTGAAAAGCTCGATGCCAACCTTGCAAAAGCACTCGTCTCCATCGGCGCCGTAAAAGGCGTGGAAATCGGAGACGGTTTCTCGGTCTGCACAGCTACCGGGCTTACCAATAACGATGCCTTCCATGTAAATGCGGACGGCTCCATTGTCAAGCTGACCAACCACGCCGGCGGTATTTTAGGCGGTATCAGCGACGGAAGCGATATCGTTGTCCGGGCTGGTTTCAAACCGACCCCGTCCGTTGCTGCTTCCCAGCAGACCATCAACAAAGATGGTGAAAACATTGCCATCGAAATCAAAGGCCGCCACGACCCGATCGTCGTTGCACGCGCCGTTGTTGTCGTGGAATGCATGACCGCTCTTGTCCTGGCGGACGCACTGCTCGTCGGCATGAGCGCCAAACTGGACAATGTAAAGAAAGTCTGGGCTCTGGACGAGAAATAAAGGCCGGACTGCTTCTTTCTGGCTTCAACACAAAAAATGCCTGCGGGATACAGTTCTTCCTGCAGGCATTTTTGCGTTATTTTTTTAGTGAACGCCTTTTTTCGTAATCAGAATACAGTTCGGCGTCTCCACTTCCATCGGGCGGCCTTTCTGAACCAGCACGTTTTTCTCATAATCAACGGTAAATGTTGTGATCGTGTTGGACTCATGGTTTGCCACTGCGATATGTTTTCCGTCCGGGAACATTGCAATATCCTTTGGATATTCGCCGCTGATCGGAAGTGCAAACTTCTTCTCCAGGCAGCCGGTCTCCGGGTCGATATGGAACATTGCTACGGTATTGTCTCCGGCTGTAGAAGTAAACAGGTAGTGGTGATCCGGGGAAAGGCACATGCCGGATGCAGCGTCGTGCGCCTGGTCCACGTTCGCGGATGTGGTGCTGATCGACTGCAGTTTTTCAAATTCCGGTCCGTTTCCCGTATCACGGTAGCTGAATACATCGACTTTGTTCATCAGCTCGTAAATGACATACGCGTATTTTCCGGATTCACTGAAAACGATCTCTCTCGGACCGGATTCACGCTCACAGCGCAGGATATCCACCAGTTTCAGGCGGTCACGCTGTGTGTTCAGCTTGTACATTTTGATCTGGTCAATGCCGTTGTCGACTGCGCAGACATATTTGTTGTCCGGTGTAGGAACGACACAGCTGACATGCGGGCGGAAGTTACGCTCTGCCACACTGCCAAGGCCCTTGTGGAACACGCCGTCCATCAGACTTCCGAGGCGGCCGTCCTTATGGGTATGTACAACGGTTACTTTTCCGTCATGATAGCCTGCCACGAACAGGTATCTTCCGGTTTTGTCCACCGACAGATAGCAGCCGCGCATGCCGTCGATGTCTACTTTGTTGATCGGGGTCAGGTCTCCGTCATCCTCCACTGCAAACACTGCAACGCCTTCATCTGCAATCGAATACAGGTATTTGCCGTTTAAGGAACGGGCAATGTGGGAAGAGTTGTTGACCGGTATGACTTTTCGCTCTGTCAGAGTGCCTTCTTCTACATTTACATCATATAAATGAATACCAATGCTGCTTCCATGGGTATAAGTGCCTACATAGGCTACGTACTCATCCTTCATGTTGTTTTCATCCTTTCTGCCTTCTCGCACATCGTGTGAATTTTCTAAAAATATTTTAACACAATTTCCGCGCCACGACAACGAGGAAAACGGATTTTTGATATGTAAACGGTAACACTTTATTTTTAGACACAGGATATTCTCCTGCAGAGAATTTTTTAGATATTTCTATTGTTTTTAGATTGTAAGAGTTGAGGTTTCCGCTGCATACCATTTTCATTTTCTACGCTCTCGTCAGACTGATTTCCTGACTCATCATTCCCTGCAGTTTCTTGATTGCGCGGCTGTACTGGCACTGCAGCGCCTGCTCGCTTTTCTTGCAGAATCCGCTGAGCTCTTTGTAGCTGAATCCATATGCTCTCCCCCAGAAAATGCGCTGATCCATCGGATTCAGGTTCTGGATGCAGTTCTGCATCACCATTCGTTCCTCAATCTCGGCTGTCGCGCCCGCCTCCCCTTCATTTCTGTTCTCTTTCTGATACTGTGTATAGGAAACTTCATTCTGATAATAATGTTTTCTGCGCTGATTCTTGATCTTGTTTTTTGCCACACAGAACAGCCATTTCGTCATCTCTTCTCCTTCGAGATCGGCAACGGTTTCAAATTTTACCACCAATACCTCCCATACATCGTTCAGCACATCCTTCGCCGTCTCCCGGTCATTGTTCAACTGACCGCAGATATAACGGAACAGCACATGACTATTTTTCTCGAATATGATCTGAAAAAATCGTTCCTCCTCTTGTCTCATACACTTCTTTCTCCCTCCTGTTATTTCGCTGTCCTTCTCTTCCGGGCCCGTCATATATGTAATGTGTTGAGACTATCGAAATCTTTCGTTTTTTCAGAATATTTCTACTACTTGACCTTATTACTTTTGTTAATAAAGCAAAATATTGCGTTATAACTGCACCGCGGCGCATAATCAAATTTTTTCTTTCGAAATCAGAAATTACTGTTTCTGACAAAAAAATTCCCGCAGAAAGGAGCTTTCTTCCTCTCTGCGGGAATCTTCTATTTTGGTTTTATTTTATTTAAAGTAAGCAACACCGGACTCAAAGATCTTCAGATCCTGCTCTCCGTAGATGTTGACTGCTACGCCGTTGTCGCGGCGCTCTGCGTGTGCCATCTTACCAAAGACACGGCCGTCCGGGCTGGTGATACCCTCGATTCCGCAGTAGGAACCGTTGACATTCCAGTACTCGTCGTTGGTCAGGTTTCCGTTGACATCGCAGTAGCGGGTTGCAATCTGGCCGTTTGCCATCAGCTTGTCGATCCACTCTTTCGATGCTACGAAACGTCCCTCTCCGTGGGATGCCGGGTTGGTGTAAACACCGCCAAGCTCGGCGCCTGCCAGCCATGGGGATTTGTTGGTCACAACCTTCGTGTAAACCATCTTGGAAATATGGCGTCCGATGGTGTTGAAGGTCAAAGTCGGGGAATCCTCCGTCTGTCCGAGAATCTCGCCGTACGGAACGAGTCCCAGTTTGATCAGTGCCTGGAATCCGTTGCAGATACCAAGGGCAAGTCCGTCTCTCTCATTCAGCAGTTTGGTAACAGCTTCTTTGATCTTCGCATTCTGGAATGCGGTTGCAAAGAATTTTGCTGATCCATCCGGCTCATCACCTGCGGAGAATCCGCCAGGGAACATGATGATCTGCGCCTGGTTGATGGCTTTTTCAAAGGCATCGACAGAACCGCGGATGTCTTCTGCGGAAAGGTTGCTGAATACCTGAGTGATAACTTTTGCACCGGCACGCTCGAAAGCTCTGGTGCTGTCATACTCACAGTTCGTTCCCGGGAAGACCGGAATGAATACGGTCGGCTGTGCCAGCTTGTGGGAGCATACGTGGATGTTCTTTGCCTGATAGCAGCTGTCTGCAACAATTCCGTTTTCGTCTGCTGCTGCCACATTCAGGGCATCTACATCCGGAAGCTCTGCACCGGATACGGTCTTGAATACTTTTTCCAGCGGTTTGTTCCATGCGGAAACGGCCTCGCGGATGGTGATTTCGGTGTCTTTATAGGAAAGAACCGGTTTGTCTGTCACTTCACCGATGACGGTGTAGGTGCTTGCCAGCTCTCCGACTTTTTCAGCCGGAACTTCGCAGATCAGATCTGCAATATATGGAGTAAAGAGATCTCTCTCGTCTACATTGTGCTCGATGGTTACGCCGAGAGCATTACCGAATGCCATCTTGGATACAGCTGCTGCGATACCCTGACGGTCTACGACATAAGCGGCTTTCACACGGCCGTTCTGCATATCCTCATGCAGTTTTCTGTAGGTTTCCATGACGCCTTCGTACTCTGGAAGCAGATGTGCGTCGACTGGAAGGTGGATCCACACGAGTTTGTCTCCTGTGTTTTTCAGCTCCGGAGATACTACATCTTTTAATTTTGCAACGTCAACCGCGAAGGATACGAGTGTCGGCGGTACATCGATATGGTTGAAGGTACCGGACATACTGTCTTTTCCTCCGATAGACGGCAGGCCGTAGCCCATCTGTGCGTCGTATGCACCAAGAAGTGCTGCGAACGGCTGGCTCCAGCGGTGCGGATCCTCAGTCATTCTGCGGAAATATTCCTGGAAGGTGAAGCGGACTTTGCTGTAATCGCCGCCGACTGCCACGATGCGGGACAGGGACTCGGTTACGGCATAGACTGCTCCGTGATACGGGCTCCAGCTCGATACGTATGGATCAAAGCCGTAGCTCATCATGGTAACAGTCTCTGTTTTTCCGTTCTGT
>OFMU01000813.1_pt1 | contig 19759 bp, 15 predicted proteins | sample 1541861 | NCBI WGS metagenome assembly OFMU01 (sample SAMN04209238, study PRJEB22552) | human gut metagenome | biome: gut; material: feces | host: Homo sapiens | place: USA: Oklahoma
TCCTCGTTCAGCTCCATCTGGTAGCCGCCGGGCAGGGTGCGGATGAAGTGGTCAGCATTGGCGGCCTTGGCGGCGGCAATGACCTCTTCGTCGGTGGCATCCAGACGGCCATAGCGGATATTCTCCATGATGGTGCCCTTGAACAGCCAGGTGTCCTGCAGCACCATGCCGAAGCCCTCGCGCAGGGCACTGCGGTCAAAGTCGCGGATGTCGTGGCCATTCAGGGTGATGGAGCCGGAATCTACATCGTAGAACCGCATAAGCAGCTTGACCATGGTGGTCTTGCCGGCACCGGTTGGGCCAACGATGGCGACCTTCTGGCCGGGCTGCACCTTACAGCTGAAATCGTGGATGATGGTCTTTTCGGGCACATAACCGAACCGGACATGGTCAAAGGTGACCTGACCATCGATGCAGGCAGGGTCTGCCCGGCGGGCAGGGTCGGCCAGCTGATCCTCTTCGGGCTCGTTCAGGAACTCGAACACGCGCTCGGCAGCGGCGGCCATGCTCTGCAGCATGTTGGACACCTGTGCCAGCTGCTGGATGGGCTGGGTGAAATTGCGGACATACTGGATAAAAGCCTGGATATCGCCGATGGTGATGATGCCATTGGCGGCAAAGATGCTGCCGACGATGGCAACAGCCACATAGCCCAGGTTGCCCACAAAATTCATAATGGGCTGCATCAGGCCGGAGAGGAACTGGCTCTTCCAGGCAGATTCAAACAGCTTGTCGTTGGCGGCGTTGAAGTCCTCCAGCACGGCGGCCTCCCGGTTGAAGGCTTTGATGACGTTGTGACCGGAGTAGACCTCCTCCACCTGACCGTTCACAACGCCCAGGGTGGCCTGCTGGGCCTTGAAGTATTTTTGGCTGAACCTGATCACCAGCATCACCAGGACCAGAGAGACAGGCAGGATGAGCAGTGCGATCAGGGTCATTTTGGGGCTGATGGACAGCATCATGATCAGCACGCCGATCATGGTGGTAATGCTGGTAATGAGCTGGGTCACGCTCTGATTCAGGCTCTGGCCCAGGGTGTCCACATCGTTGGTGATGCGGGAGAGCACCTCGCCGACCGTCCGCTTTTCAAAGTAGGCCAACGGCAGGCGGTTGATCTTCTCGCTGATCTGGCGGCGGAAATCATAGCAGACCTTCTGGGAAAGGCCGGTCATCAGCCAGCCCTGAATGAAGCTGAATGCCGCGGAGCAGAGGTACATGGCCAGCAGGGTGAGCAGGATCTTGCCGATGTAGGCAAAGTCGATGCTGCCGATCCCCCGCAGCTTGGCGATCCAGCCGGTGGCAAGGGCCGTGGTGGCCTTGGCCAGAATTTTGGGGCCTGCGATATTGAAGATGGTGGAAAGGATGGCAAAGACCATCACAACGATGAGGGAGAGCTTATACTGGCGCAATGCGCTGAGGAGCTGCCGCAGAGTGCCCTTGAAATCCTTGGCGCGCTCGGTGGTCTGTTTTCCGGGTCTCGGCATATCACTCATCCTCCTTTCCGGTGTTCAAGTCTTGCAGGTTGAGCTCCTTCTGGCTCAGCTGGCTCCTGGCGATCTCCTGATATTCAGGGCAGTTGGCCATGAGCTGAGCATGAGTGCCCTTGCCCACCAGCCTGCCGTCATCCAGCACCAGGATCTGATTGGCGTGGAGGACGGTGGAAATGCGCTGGGCCACGATGATCACGGTGGCATTGTCGGTCTCTTCCTTCAGCGCACGGCGCAGGGTGACATCCGTCTTGTAGTCAAGGGCAGAGAAGCTGTCGTCGAACAGATAGATCTTCGGATCCTTGGCAATGGCGCGGGCGATGGAGAGCCGCTGCTTCTGGCCGCCGGATACATTGGAGCCGCCCTGTGCAATGGGGCTTGCATAGCCCTCGGGCTTTGCGTCGATGAACTCGGTGGCCTGTGCGATGGAAGCCGCCTTCTTCATGCCCGCATCGGTGATCTGTGCACCGCCGAATTTCAGGTTGCTCTCGATGGTGCCGCTGAACAGAACGCCCTTCTGTGGCACATAACCCAGCAGGCTGTGGAGCTGCTCCTGCGGCATCTCCCGCACATCGATGCCGTCGATGGTCACGCGGCCGCCGGTGACATCATAAAAGCGGGGGATGAGGTTGAGCAGGCTGGATTTGCCGCAGCCGGTGGAGCCGATGATGGCTGTGGTCTCGCCGGGATTTGCGGTAAAGCTGATGTGCTCCAGCGCGTCGCTGTCGGCACCGGGAAAGCGGAAGCTGACATCCTCGAACCGGACCACGCCATCCCAGTCCTTCTTTTCAAGGGCGGGCTTTGCGGTGGCAGCGTCGGGATCATGGATAGAAGCCTTGGTGCGGCAGACCTCGTCGATACGGTCAGCAGCCACACCGGCACGGGGAAGCATCACGGCCACCATGGCCAGCATCAGGAAAGACATGACGATCTGCATGGTGTAGGTGATGAATGCGATCATCTCGCCCACCTGCATCTTTCCGGCATCCATGGCCTTGCCGCCGAACCAGACGATGAGCAGGCTGGTGCCGTTCATGATCAGGGTCATAAAGGGCATCATGGCCACCATGGCACGGTTGGTGAACAGCTGGGTGCCCATCAGCTCCCGGCTGGCGGCATCAAAGCGCTTTTCCTCAAAGGATTCGCGGCTGAATGCACGCACCGGCATCACGCCGGTCAGGATCTCGCGGCTGACGAGGTTCAGCTTGTCCACCAGCGTCTGCATGATCTTGAACTTGGGCATGGCGACGCTCATCAGAACCGTGATGAGCAGAAGCAGAGCGGCCACGTCCAGCACGATGATCCAGGCAAGGCCGGTGTTGCCCTGGGCGACGTGCATCACGCCGCCGATGCCCAGAATGGGAGCGTAGGCCACCATGCGCAGCAGGATGACACAGGTGAACTGCACCTGCTGGATATCATTGGTGGTGCGGGTGATCAGGGAAGCAGTGGAGAAGTTCTCGATCTCTGCGTTGGAAAAATGGATGACCGAGGAGAAGGTCTCTCTGCGCAGCTCCCGGCCGATGGAAGCCGAAACGCGGGAGGCAATCAGGCCCACCAGAATGGCAACGACCACCATCAGCAGGGTCAGGGCCAGCATCTGGCCGCCCACACGGAAGAGGTAGGCCATCTGTACATTATGGGAAACGCCCTGTGCCTCATATTCCAGGCTGACCAGCAGGGTGGCCTGACTTGCCATGCTGGAAAGGGTGGTCTCGTCTACCTGTTCCATGGCGCTGGCCAGCTGCTGCTGGATCATTTCCCGGGAAAAGCCGGGCATCTGGGCCAGGGCTGCGAACTGGGCACAGACGGCATCCAGATCTTCCGCCGTGGGAGCAGCGGTCATGGTTTCTGCTTCATCCCCGGCAGTCTCGTCCTCGCTCTGGTAGCCGGACAGCGGAGCCATGGCGGCAGCGTTCTGCCCGGCAGGGGCGTTGGCATTCTGCGCCGCCGCCATATACAGCACGATATCTGGTGTGGTAACGGCCTTCTCCAGAGCCGTGCGCTCGGCATCGGTCAGGTCACTGCGGAGCTTCAGAACACCGTCGTCCTGAAGATAATATCCGTAGGCATTCTGCAGTGCATCCGCATCCTCTTCGCTCATCAAAAGCGAGAGGGCATCCAGTGTGCTTTGGCGCGCAGTCTCCGGCAGGGGGCTTTCAATGCCGCCCTGCTGGATGCCGGTGTCCACGATCTTGCTCGTGTAATCCGGCAGGGAAAGGTCGCAGTAGGCTTGCACGAACAGCAGGGCCACCACGGCAAGGCAGGCGGCCCAGTGGCGGGTCAGCTGCTTGAAAATTTTACCCATTTTCGTTTTCTCCCTTCAATTTTGCTTGTAGCTCCGCATTTTCCGCTTCCACAGCCTCCAGCAGTACACCGGTCAGGGAGAACAGCTGCTCCCGCTGCTCTTCCGGGATGCGGCAGATGACCCGCTCAAAGTAACGGCTGATGGCAGTCTCGACCTGGCGGCTGGCATCCAACCCCTTTTCCGTGGGGCGCACCAGCGTTTTGCGGCGGTCATTGGGGTCTGTGATCCGCTCAATGAGTCCATCCTGCTCCAGCTGGCGCAGCGCGCGGGAAACAGCGGGCAGGGGCTGTTTGACGGCGGCAGCCAGATCGGAAACATAGATGGTGCCATTCTGGCCATGCTCTTCAATGGTCATCAGCACGCCTTCCAGCATGATGAAATGACACTTGGGGCAGCTTTCCAGTGCCATTTTGGCACCGCGTTTGCCTTCCGTGCTCAGCCGATGCAGATAATGGACCACGGCGAACAGTTCCGGCGCGCTCTTCTGCGGCATACGATCCCTCCTTATCACTTAACAGATACAAATACTTAACACATGATAACTATTTGCTGGTGATAATAATATACCCGCCTGCATTGGAATGCAAGCGGGTAAAAATGAACTTTTTGAAAACTCTGAAGATCCTGCGCATCAAGGAGAAAAAATCACTCGTGGAGCTGACGTTCTTCCACCAGACTCTCTCGTTTGCTGCTGATACGTCCCAGCCCGTAGGCCAAAAACGTGGCGCAAAGCAGGTTCAGCCATGCCAGCGATGCACCGCTGAAGGTGTTGGTAACGCCGATGAGAAGGTTTGCCAGACAGAGCAGCCTTACCATCTGTCCAATTTTGTTCAGGTGGGAGATACGGGAATCCACATCCGAAAACATATCAAAGGGACCTAGCTGGGCGCTACGGCGGAAATATCCCCAACTGAAGCAATGCCCAACGCTCTGTGCTTCCAACTCTTCCATGAAACTTTCAAAATCCGGGGAACTATCCAGCATGGCAAGCCGGATGATGTACTGGCCGGGTTCCGTCTTTTCAAAGGTGTAGGTGCAGAACCCGGCATTCTGCAGGGCCCAGCCCTCCTGCGCCATTTCGTTGAGCCAGCGTTCCTCTTTTTCAAATTCCCAGACCCAGAAATTCCGATGCAGCGTTTTTGTTTCACTCATACCTGTTCCTCCTGTAAAATGGCGCGGCCATTGGCAGCAAGCTCCTCCAGCCGGACCAGCTCCTGTTTGAGCACCTTCAGCCCGGCGGAGGTCAATTGGTATTCTTTTTTACGGCTTCCGCTTTCCATGGGCAGGGGAGAGATCCACCCCTTTTCGCACAGGGCATTTAGGGCACCGTACAGGGTTCCGGCAGCCAGCCGTACCCTTCCGCCGGAGAGCTGCTGGGTTTCCTGCATGATGCCGTAGCCATGCCGCGGATGATAGAGGGAAAGCAGGATGTAGTAGGTGGTTTCCGTCAGTGCCGGATTTTCCATTATATCACCTCACTTTGTATCGCTATGCGATATATCATGGATGCATTATATCGCTTCTCGATATAACTGTCAAGGGGCTGAAAATAAAAAAGCTCTCCCGGAGGGGAGAGCAAAGACAAACAACCAGAGAAAACCGGTCAACGATCGTGGAACAGTCGGTTATCCACCCAGATGCAGACGCAGGCACCCAGTACCGAGATAACAAAGGAGCTGATGCTGCCGGTGGCATGGATGCCGATGAGGCCGAACAGGAACTCACCCACAAAGCTGCCCAGAATGCCCAGCACGATGTTGCGGCCGGTGGAGGTCTGGGTGCCCATAAAGCGGTTGGCGATGTGACCGGCCAGAGCGCCTACCAGCACGCCCACGAGCAGGGAAGCCAGCAGGCCGATCAGAGAGAACAGGCCCATCAGCACGCCCACCAGAGCGCAGATCAGGGCAAGAACGATCAGGATAGACAAAGTGATCATACAGAAGCCTCCTTGGTTTCTTTTGTAGGAATGGCGTTTTCTGCCGCGTATCGGCAGATGTCGTTCAGACAACACTTTTCACATTCGGGTTTGCGGGCGTTGCAGACAGCCCGGCCATGCATCACAAAGCGGTGGCACAGGTCACTGCCTTCCTCCGGCGGAATGATCTTCCACAGGGCCATCTCCACCTTCTGCGGCTCCTTGATGCCATCCACCAGCCCGATTTTATTGCACAGCCGGATGCAGTGGGTGTCTGTGACGATGGCGGGTTTGCAGAACACATCGCCCATGATCAGGTTGGCGCTCTTGCGGCCCACGCCGGGCAGTGCCAGCAGCTCTTCAAAGGTGGTGGGCACTTTGCAGTTGTATTTATCCCGCAGTACCCGCATACAAGCCGAGATATCCCGGGCCTTGCTGCGGCCCAGCCCACAGGGCTTGACAATGGCTTCGATTTCCTCGGGCTCTGCCGCAGCCAACGCTGCTACATTGGGGTATTTTGCAAACAAGTCCTGTACCACAATGTTCACCCGGGCATCGGTGCACTGGGCCGCCAGCCGGACACTGACCAGCAGCTGCCAGGCGTGGTCGTAATCCAGCGTGCAGGCTGCATCTGGATATTCTGTTTTCAGCCGGTCGATGACCTGGAGCGCCAGCTCCTTTTTGGCAGAGAGATCTTCTGCCGCAGCGGCTTTCTTCATCTGAACCCCTCGTTTCCCGTAAATGTACTATGATAATAGCATGTTTCGACTTTTTTGTAAATGGGGTTTGCGGCATCCATCTGAGAATGATTTTCATTATTGCTCTTGCTGTTCGTGTAAAAATGAGGTATACTATTTCTATATAAGGCCCATGCAGAACAGCAGGGCAGTACAGGAGGGAACGCCCGATGAATGAACCGCTGGCGCAGCGTATGCGCCCCAAAACGCTGGCCGAAGTCTGCGGCCAGCAGCATCTGCTGGCCCCGGGGCGGGTGTTCCGCCGCACCATCGAGAGCGGCCGCATCCCCAACATGATCTTTTACGGCCCGTCCGGCACGGGCAAGACCACCGTGGCCCGCATCATTGCCGAGAACAGCGGCATGACGCTGCACAAGCTCAACGGCACTTCCTGCGGCACGGGGGATATCAAGGCAGTGCTCAAGGATATCGGCACACTGGCCGGGGCGGGGGGCATCCTGCTGTACCTCGATGAGATCCAGTATCTGAACAAGAAGCAGCAGCAAAGCCTGCTGGAGTGCATTGAGGACGGCACGGTGACCTTGATCGCCTCCACTACCGAGAACCCCTATTTTTACATCTATAATGCACTGCTTTCCCGCTGCACCGTGTTTGAATTCAAATCGCTGACAGCTGCAGATGTGGAGCAGGGGCTGCGGAACGCCCTGAAAAAGCTTTCAGAGAGCGAGGGTACGCCCATCCGGATGGAGGACGATGCCTGTGCCTATCTTGCCGAGAGCGCGGGCGGCGATCTGCGCAAGGCACTGGGTTGCCTTGATTTTGCAGTGACGGCGGCGGCTCCCGAACCGGAGGGAAAACACATCACGCTGGACATGATCCAGCAGGTCACCCGCCGCACTGCCATGCGGTACGACCGGGACGGCGATGACCACTATGATATCGTGTCGGCTTACCAGAAATCCATGCGCGGCTCCGACCCGGATGCAGCGCTTCACTATCTGGCCCGGCTGCTGGAAGCCGGGGATCTGCCCTCGGCCTGCCGTCGGCTCATGGTGTGCGCCTGCGAGGATGTGGGCCTTGCCTACCCGCAGATCATCCCCATCGTAAAGGCGGCGGTGGATATCGCCAACGCGGTGGGCCTGCCCGAAGCGCGGCTGGCCCTGGCGGATGCAGTGGTGCTGGTGGCGACCAGCCCCAAATCCAACAGCGCCCACGATGCCATCAACGCCGCCATTGCGGATGTGCAGGCCGGACGCACCGGGCCCATTCCCCGCCAGCTGCAGAACAAGCACTATGACGGCGAGGATGCGCTGGTAAAGGGCCAGAATTACAAGTATGCCCACGATTACCCCAACCACTGGGTCGAGCAGCAGTATCTGCCGGATGTGCTCAAGAATACAAAATACTACACCTTTGGGGAAAACAAGAACGAGCAGGCCTCCCGCGCATATTGGGCGCGGATCAAGGGCGAAGAGAACGTATAAAGGGAAGAGAAGGAGAGAGGAAGATGCGTTATTCCAAACAGCGGGAGCTGGTGCTGCACACCGTGGAGCAGCTTTGCGACCACCCCACCGCCGAAGAGATCTTTGATAAGGCGGCCCCGGAGTGCCCGGGCCTGAGCCTGGGCACTGTCTACCGCAACCTGAACAGTCTGGTGGAGGCAGGCAGGGTGCGCCGGGTGTCCATTCCGGGCAGGGCGGATCGTTTTGATCACACCCTGTGCTGGCATAGCCACCTCTACTGTACAGCCTGCGGTGGCGTAGTGGATGCCGATGTGGACGAAAAACAGGTGATGAGGTTGGTGCGCCGCCAGAAGGATGTTGTGGTGCAGGACTGCGCTGTGGTGCTGTTCGGCCTGTGTGAAGCATGCGCCAAAAAGCAGGCAGAAGGCTGAATTGCCCCGAAGGATTCTGAAATTTGCGGTTTCCCACTTGCCCTTATGGGAGAAAGAGGGTATACTAAAAAGAGCTTTTGAAAAATAAGGATGGTTTTTATTGGAATACATTAACTTTGAACACAACGAGACGGCTGCGGAGCTGGTGCGTGCGGCTTACGACACCCCGCCGCTGGCCTTTGTACACAGCTATGGCTGTCAGCAGAACGTCAACGATGGCGAGCGCATCAAGGGCGTGCTGGTGGATATCGGCTACGGCCTGTGCGATAAGCCCGAGGATGCAGACCTCATCCTCTTCAACACCTGCGCCGTGCGGGAGCACGCCGAGCAGCGCGTGTTCGGCAATGTGGGTGCACTGAAGGGCTTGAAGGAGAAAAAGCGCGGCCTGATGATCGGCCTGTGCGGCTGCATGGCCAACCAGAAACATGTGGTAGAAAAGCTGCGCAAGAGCTATCCCTATGTCGATCTGGTCTTTGGCGTGGATGGCATCGATACGCTGCCCCAGCTCATTGCTCAGAAGCTGCAGAAGCATAAGCGCGTGCTGATGGAGCCTGCCCAGCGCCCGGTCATCGTGGAGAACATCCCCATCCGGCGCGAGAGTGAGTTCCGCGCCTGGCTGCCCATCATGTATGGCTGCGACAATTTCTGCACCTACTGCATCGTACCTTATGTGCGGGGCCGTGAAAAGAGCCGCAAGCCCGGCGATATCCTGGCGGAGTTCCGGGGGCTGGTGGAAGCCGGATACAAGGAGATCACTCTGCTGGGCCAGAACGTGAACAGCTACGGCAAGGGCCTGGAGGAACAGGTGGACTTTGCTGATCTGCTCAATCTGCTCTGCGCTGTGCCCGGCGACTACCAGATCCGCTTTATGACCAGCCACCCGAAGGATGCCAGCCACAAGCTGATCGACACCATTGCGGCCCAGCCCCACCTGTGCAAACACCTGCACCTGCCGGTGCAGTGCGGCTCGGATGAATTGCTGAAAAAGATGAACCGCCATTACACCATCGGGCAGTACATGGAGCTGATCGAGTACGCCCGCAAAAAGGTGCCCGGTATCACCTTCTCCAGCGATATCATCGTGGGCTTCCCCGGGGAAACGGAGGAGGATTTCCAGGACACGCTGGAACTGGTGAAGAAAGTTGGCTACATGCAGCTGTTCACCTTTATCTACTCCAAGCGCACCGGCACCAAGGCAGCGGAAATGCCCGACCCCACCCCCCGCACAGAGAAAACCGACCGGATGACCCGTCTGCTCAAGGTGCAGGACGAGATCGCAATGGATCTGGTCCGGCAGCAGGTGGGCCAGACTGTCCGGGTACTGGTGGAAGGTTATGGGCGCAGTGATGGCACCCTCTCCGGCCGGTTGGACAACAACCTGACCGTGGAGTTTGCCGCTGACCCCGCCCTGATGGGCAGCTATGCACAGGTGCACCTGACCGGTGCCCGCGCCACTGTCCTGCTGGGCGAACTGGAAACGTAATCCCGGGGCACACCGGCCCCAATGATAATGTAACTATAAAAACAAACACATCAAAGGAGATTTTTGATTATGGATTGCATCGATCTGTTCAAGCGCGCCGCCATGGCACTGCAGACTGACCCCCGTTACCTGGCTCTGGATCAGGCCCGCAAGGCAAACGACAAGGATGAGGAGCTGCAGAATCTCATCGGGGAGTTCAATCTGGCCCGCATGGATTTGAACAACGAGATCAGCAAGAGCGAGCGCAGCGATGAGCGCATCGCCGAGCTGAACACCAAGGTCAACGACCTGTACGGCAAGATCATGGCTGACGAGGGTATGACTGCTTACAACGAGGCAAAGCGCGACTGCGAGAATCTGGTCAACTACATTGATGCCATCATCAACACCGCAATGAACGGCGGCGACCCCATGACCGTGCAGGAGCCCAGCGAATCCTGCACCGGCAGCTGCTCCACCTGCGGAGGCTGCCACTAACAGGTAAAATGAGAACGCGGCTGCAAATCGCAGGCCGCGTTTTCCTTCCATTCGCAGTTACTTACTGCAAACCGACGGAAAGAAGCAAAGCGGCATAGCCCGCAGGAAAGGTGAACGATTATGGCAGAACTGTCGCCCATGATGCAGCAGTATATGGACATCAAGAAGCAGTATAAGGACGAGATCCTGTTTTACCGCATCGGCGACTTTTACGAGATGTTCTTTGACGATGCGCTGACCGCCTCCCGGGAGCTGGACCTGACCCTGACAGGCAAGCAGTGCGGCATGGAAGAGCGTGCCCCCATGTGCGGCGTGCCCTTCCACAGCTACGAGGGCTATGTGGCCCGCCTGATCGCCAAGGGATACAAGGTGGCGATCTGTGAGCAGATGGAGGACCCGTCCAAGGCAAAGGGACTGGTCAAGCGCGATATCATCCGGGTGGTCACGCCGGGCACTGTCATCGAGAGCAGTATGCTGCAGGATGACAAAAACAACTACATTGCAAGCATTTTTCTGAAAGGGAACGCGGCGGGCATCTGCTTTGCCGATGTTTCCACCGGCACGGCCCACATCACCGAGCTGAAACGGGAGAAGATCGTGCCTGCCGTGATCGCGGAGCTCTGCCGCTACCATCCCAGCGAGGTGCTGATGAACCCCGGAATGCTGGACTGCCGTGAGCTGACCGGCTATATCAAAAAGAACATGACCTGCTCTGTGGAGCTGGTGGAAGAGGAGCGCTACGCCCCGGGCCTTGTGGCCATCTCGTTGGAAAACCAGTTTGGACGCAATTGGGATGAGACCACCTCTATTGATAAAAAAGGTCTGGTGCGGTTTGCCATGGCTGCGCTTCTGGAATACCTGCACACCACCCAGATCAAAGGTGTGGAGCGCCTGAAGACCGTCATCAGCTACAACGAAGCCCAGTATATGCAGCTTTCGCCTGTGACGCGGGCCAACCTTGAACTCACCGAGACCCTGCGGGGCCGCGAGAAGCGGGGAACCCTGCTCTGGGTGCTGGACAAGACCAGCACTGCCATGGGCAAGCGGCTGCTCCGCACCTGGATCGAGCAGCCGCTGCTTTCCAGCGATGCCATCAACCACCGTCTGGATGCTGTGGAAAGCCTGGTCAACCAAACTGTACAGCGCGGCGATCTGATCGAAGAACTGCATTACATCGCCGATCTGGAGCGTATGATGACCCGCACGGTCTACGGTTCAGCCACGCCCAAAGAGATCTATGCCATGGCGCAGACCTGTGAGCGCCTGCCCAGCCTGCGCCAGCAGGCCGAGAGCTGCGGCTGCGCCGAACTCAGCGAGATCGTCTCCAGGATCGACCCGCTGAGCGATATCAAGGACAAGATCTATGCCGCTGTGGACCCTGACGCACCTTCTACCCTGAAGGATGGTGGTGTCATTGCCAAGGGCTACCACCCCGAGGTGGACGAGCTGCGTTCCATCCGCGATAACACCAAGGGCGTGCTGGCTCAGCTCGAGACCCGCCTGCGGCAGGAGACCGGCATCCCCAAGCTGAAGATCGGCTATAACCACGTGTTTGGCTATTTCATCGAGGTCAGCAACTCTTATAAGGCACAGGTACCGGAGAGCTACATCCGCAAGCAGACCCTGACCACCGGCGAACGCTACATCACACAGGAGCTCAAGGAGCTGGAAAATAAGATCCTGGGTGCCCACGAGCGGCTGATCGCTCTGGAACACCGGCTGTTCAATGAGCTGCTGGAAAGCATTGGTGCCCAGCTCGACCGCATCCAGCGTACAGCCAACGCCGTGGCAGAGCTGGACGTGCTGGCCGCTCTGGCTCAGGTGGCAGCAGAAAACAACTACTGCCGCCCCGCTGTGGATGAGAGCGACCAACTGACCATCGTGGAGGGCCGCCACCCTGTGGTGGAACAGATGCTCAGGGGCAGTCTGTTCGTACCCAACGATACCACCCTGAACTGCGGCGAGGATCGCTGCCTCATCATCACCGGCCCTAACATGGCGGGCAAATCGACCTATATGCGCCAGAATGCGCTGATTGCCCTGATGGCACAGATCGGTTCCTTTGTTCCGGCCAGAGAGTGCCATGTGGGTGTAGTGGATGCCATCTTTACCCGCATCGGCGCGTCGGATGACCTTTCGGCAGGTCAGTCCACTTTTATGGTGGAGATGACCGAGGTGGCAGAGATCCTGAAAAACGCTACCTCCCGCAGTCTGGTGGTGCTGGATGAGATCGGGCGCGGCACGTCCACCTTTGACGGCATGAGCATTGCCCGCGCCGTGGTGGAGCACATCAGCGACCCAGCCAAGGGACTGGGCTGCAAAACCCTTTTTGCCACCCATTACCACGAGCTGACGGACCTTGAGGGCACCATCAGCGGCGTGAAAAATTACAACATTGCGGTGAAAAAGCGGGGTGAGGATATCACTTTCCTGCGCCGCATCGTCCGCGGCCCTGCCGATGACAGCTATGGCATCGAGGTGGCAAAGCTGGCCGGTCTGCCCGGCACCGTGACCCGCCGCGCCCACGAGGTGCTGCGCGCACTGGAAGCCACTGCCCCCAAGAACAAGGTGGAGCAGATGGACTTTGACGCGCTGCAGGAGTATAACTCCCCCGCAGTGCCCAGCGAAGTTCTGGAAAAGCTGGATGCGCTGGATGTGGAAACGCTGACCCCCATTGAAGCGCTGAATTTCCTGTACGAGCTGAAAAAGACCTTGAAGGGCAGCCTGAACGGCTGATTTCCTGAAAAATCCTAAAAAACAGGGGAGGGAACGAATATGGCAGTCATCCATGTTCTGGACAAGCACACGGCAGAGCTCATTGCAGCCGGTGAGGTGGTGGAGCGGCCTGCTTCCGTGGTGAAGGAGCTGCTGGAAAACGCCATTGATGCCGGGGCAAGCCAGATCACCGTGACCATTGAATCGGGCGGCGTGAAGCTGATCGAGATCAGCGACAACGGCTCGGGCATTGAAGCAGAGTATATCCCCACGGCATTCATCCGCCACGCCACCAGTAAGATCCGGACGGAGGATGATCTGAACCATATCCACACCCTGGGCTTCCGTGGAGAGGCGCTGGCATCCATTGCCAGCGTGGCGCGGGTAGAAGTACTGACCCGTACTGAGAACGACGAGTGCGCCTCCGTCTACCGCATCGAGGGCGGCGAGGATTATCCGCTGGAGCCCGGTGCACGCGGCGTGGGCACTACCATCCGGGTGCAGGATCTGTTCTACAACACCCCGGCCCGGATGAAGTTCCTTAAAAAGGATTCCAGCGAGGGTACCTTTGTGGCGGATATTGTGGCCCATGTGGCCCTGAGCCACCCCGAGGTCAGCTTCAAGTTTGTCCGGGAAGGCAAGCTGCAGTATGTCACCCCCGGTGATGGCAAGCTGCGCAGTGCCGCCTACGCGGTGCTGGGCCGGGAATTCAGCCGTGACCTCATGGAGCTGGACAATCAGGAAGGGGTCTACCGGGTGTGGGGCCTCATCACCCAGCCCAGGAGCTGCCGCGCCAGCCGCAGTATGCAGTATTTCTACATCAACGGGCGCTATGTCCGCAACCGCACCATGATGGCAGCCATGGAAACAGCGTTCAAGGGCACCACGATGCAGGGCAAGTTCCCTGGAGGAATCTTGCTTCTGGAAATGCCTGCTGACCTTGTGGATGTCAATGTCCACCCGGCCAAGACTGAGGTGCGCTTTGCCCGGGAAAACGATATCTTTGACCTCGTTTATCACGCTGTTAAGCTGGCACTGGCCCAACCGGGCACCGGAGAGCGACGCTTCGCCTTTGAAGAGGATAAAAAAGATGAAGAATCCAACGAATCTGGAACAAATGATAACACGATAGAAAAAGATGTAAAGAAGAACAACTTTACAGGGCTTTCTGCCATCATTCCGGGCCAGGCCGAGCCGGGAACGCTCCATGAGCATACCCCTCAGCCCCAGCGGAGCTTCCGGAGCTTCACTCCGGCACCGGCAGCAGTACCGCTGTCCCGTCCGGCAACTGCAAGCCACCCGGATATCCTGCCTGTGCCGGGCACTTCCGAGGAAAAGCCGACAGAGCACAGCTGGACAACGGTTGCATCGGGCCTGCCCATCCGGCAGGATGCCACCCTGCACAGCCCAGCACCAGCTCCCACGGTGAGTGAGCCTGAAGCACCCGCCTTTGCCGCAGCGCTGGGAGAAGGTGCATTGGACATTGAACCGAACAGTGCAGATCTGCCCGAACATCAGGACCACATGGCGGCATGGGATCCTGCCCCCAAGGAGGAAATGCCTGCCGCCCCGGCTCCGCAGCAGACCTCTGCTGCAGAGGATACGCCGGAACAGCTGGGCTTTGACGTGCAGGAAGGCCCTGCCCCTCTGCGCTATGTGGGTGAGATCTTCAAGACCTACATCCTTGCCGAGCGCGGGGAGGAAATCTGCATCATTGATAAGCACGCCGCCCACGAGCGCCAGCTTTTCGAGAAGCTGGCGGCAAACTATGGAGATGTTCCGGCCCAGCTGCTGCTGGAGCCGCTGGTGGTGGAGCTGTCGGCGGAGGAAAAGACTGCGCTCCTCTCCAACCTTGAGCTGCTGGAAAGCGCCGGACTGGAGATCGATGACTTTGGCGGAAACAGCGTGTTCCTGCGCTCTGTGCCCGCGGATGTGGAACAGGGCAGTGCCGAGGATCTGCTGGTGGAGCTGGCGGATAAGCTCTCCAAGGGCAGCCGCGATGCCCTGAGCGAAAAGACCGAGTGGGTGCTCCATTCCATCTCCTGCCGCGCGGCCATCAAGGCGGGGGATAAGACCTCCCCGCAGGAGCTGATGGCATTGGCTGAAAAGATCCTCTCGGGCGAGGTACCGCCCTTCTGCCCCCATGGTCGGCCTTGTGTCCTTAAATTGACCCGGAAGGAGCTGGAAAAGCAGTTTGGACGGATCGTGTAATAAAAAGCACCCGGTGCTGGCCGTGGTCGGCCCCACGGCTTCCGGCAAGACCGCGCTGGGTGTTGCACTGGCCGAGCAGTTCGGCGGTGAGATCATCAGCGCCGATTCGATGCAGATCTACAAAGGTCTTGATGTGGGCACCGCCAAGGTGACCCCCGAGGAGACCTGCGGCATTCCGCACCATGGGGTGGATATTCTGCAGCCTGATGAACCGTTCAGCGTGGCGGATTTCACCGCGCTGGCCGGAGCGCTGGAGCGTGAGATCTCCGGCAGAGGACATCTGCCCATCCTCGTGGGCGGTACCGGGCTCTATGTCCAGAGCTTTTTATATGGTGTCCGCTTTGCCGCTGAGAAAACGCCGGACGGTTTGCGGGAACAGCTGGCCGCAGAACTGACCCAAAAGGGTCCGGAGGCCATGTATGCGGAGCTGCAGGCGGTGGACCCTGAAGCGGCGGCGGCCATCCATCCGAACAACCATGTCCGGGTGCTGCGGGCGCTGGAACATTACCGCGCCACCGGCAAAAAGCTCAGTGAGCAGAAAGCTGACTCACTCCCGCCCGAAAAGCCCTATCGTTCTCTGATCCTTGGGCTGGATTTCCCGGAGCGCGCCCAGCTCTACCGCCGCATCGACCTGCGGGTGGATCAGATGATGGAGCAGGATCTGCTGAACGAGGCAAAACGTGTGTGGGAACACCGGGACACTTATAAGACGGCGGCCCAGGCCATCGGATACAAAGAATTCTTCCCCTACTTTGCGGGGGAGAGCGCGCTTGCCCCTTGTGTGGAGAAGCTGAAACAGGCCTCCCGCAACTATGCCAAGCGCCAGCTGACCTGGTTCCGCCACATGGAGGGCATCTGCTGGTTGGATGCCTCGGCTCCGGATGTCCGGGAACAGGCCGCACGTCTCACAAATGAATTTTTAGCGAAAGGATGAGCGATATGCAGGAAGAAAACCGCGAGGGCATCTCCGGCGCGCTGAAAACGCTGGCCGCTGTCGTTATCGTGTTTTTACTGCTGGCGGCATTGTATGTGGGCTATCAGGCAATGCAGGTGCTGTTTCCGCCCAATACCTACGAGACCGCCCTGCTGGCTACGGTGGAGGACACCGTGGATGCCGAGGGCGTGCTCCTGTTCGAGGAAAGTTACGTTGCGGGCGGCGGCACGCTGGGGTATCTGGTGGCAGACGGCGAGCGTGTTTCGGCAGGCACAGCGGTGGCTGAGATCTACAGCGATGCAGCGCAGGCTTCTCTGCGCCAGCAGCTGACCCAGATCAATGACCAGATCGACCTGCTGCAGCGCTCCCAGAACACCACTTCGGTGCAGCTGGAATCCCTGCGCAAGAACCGTTCCGCTGCTCTGTACGACCTGATGGATTCGCTGGATGCAGGGGACTACGAGGATACCGATGCGGAGAAGGAAAACTACATTCTGGCCCAGAACAAGCTCTGGGTCATCACCGGCGAGGTGGCCAGTTTCTCTGACCAGATCACCGCGCTGACCCAGCAGGCCGCCACGGTGCAGGCCCAGCTGGGCAATCCGTCCCAGATCACGGCCCCGCAGACGGGCTATTTCATCCGCAGCTCCAGTTCCGGGCGGCTGAACGCTGGTTCTGCCGATATCCTTGCGCTGGATGCAGCCAACCTGAAAGCCTACGTTGAGTCCTCCCCGGAGATCGCGCTGGACGGCTGCGCGGGAAAGATCGTTTCGGGCTTTACCTGGTACTATGCCGGGGTGTGCTCGGCCAAACAGGCGGAAAAGCTGCTGGGCAGGGACGGCAAGCCCTTGACCAAGAGCGTTGAGATCCGTTTCCCCGGTCAGGTGGAAACGCCCCTCAAGGCAAAGGTCAGCGAGGTGAACATCGATGCGGAGAACGACATTGCCCGCTTCGTCCTCTCCTGCGAGATCATCAACGGCGATGTGCTCCGGCTGAACTGTGCCGATGCCCAGATCATCGTGGGACGCAACACCGGCCTGCGGGTGCCTGCTGCCGCAGTGCACTACCTCAAGGAGGATGGCTCCGAGGCAGAGGGTCAGGGTGAAAACTACATCCCCGGCGTGTATGTGAAGTACGGCAACCTGGCCCGCTTCTGCCGCATCGACCCTGTGGACGATGCCCATCCGCAGATCACAGACGGTGATGACCTCATCGTTTTGCCCAGCGGAACGGCTGGTTCTGTTAGTCAGGTTCGGCTTTATGACGAGATTATTGTCTCCGGACAAAATTTGTATGATGGAAAACTTTTGTAGTTATTGACATCTGCGGCAAAAAATCCGATAATAGTAAAAGCTATTTGCATCTCTTTTGCAAAAGGCGCCAGGCAGCTGCGGCTGCCCGAATGAAAGGAGCAGATACTATGTCTTTCGTGGATAGTCTCAAAAAGGGCCTTTTTGGCAGTGAGGACGATTACGACGATCAGTACATCGACGACGGCCCCCAGATGGTGAACAACAACAGCGGTCTCGGCGTTGGCATGGACGATGCAGAGGAAGAGCCGGTGGAGGGTGCCCAGAAGAAGAACAAGGTGGTCAACATCCACGCTACCACCCAGCTCAAGGTCGTTCTGGTAAAGCCCGAGCGCTTTGAGGATGCCAGCACCATTGCAGACCACCTGAACAACAAGCGCACGGTCGTGCTGAATCTGGAGTCTACCAACAAGGAAGTTTCCCGTCGTCTGGTGGATTTCCTGTCCGGTGTGGCTTACGCCAACAACGGCCAGATCAAGCGCGTTGCCAACAGCACCTTCATCATTACCCCGTACAACGTGGACATTATGGGCGATCTGCTGGACGAGCTGGAGAACAATGGCGCGTTCTATTGATCCTGCTCCCAGGGCAGTGCGGGGCTTTGTGCCCGCCCGGACCGATGAAGAGCGCTTTCTGATGCGGCATGTAGAAGATCTGGCCCGCGCGGCCGAGGGACGCGGCATTGCCCGCTACTCCGGTTTTTTGAGCGACAGGGAACAGGATCTGGCCCGCGCGGCGCTGAACCGTGCCGATGTGCCGGAGAGCGACCATCATTTTGAGGGCGGTTGGCCCGGAGCAGAGCGGAAGCTGCTCTGCCTGGAGCCGGAGGGCTGCTACCCTGCAAGCCCGCTGTGCTGTGTGAAGCTGACCTGCCGCACCCTTTCCGGGGCGGCACTGCCGGGCCACAAGGATTATCTGGGCAGCCTGATGGGGCTGGAGCTGCGTCGGGAAGCACTGGGAGACATCGTGCTCCCGGCCGATACGCCGGGCACTGCCTATGTCTTTGCGCTGGAAACGGCGGGGGAGCTCATCTGCCGGGAACTGCTGCAGGTGGGCCGGACAGAGGTCACAACCACGCTGCTTTCGCTGGATGAGGTGCCTGAATTCCCACAGGCAGAGCGCAAAACGCAGACAGCCACCGTGTCCTCTTTGCGGCTGGACGCTGTGCTTGCGGCCATGCTCCATTGCAGCCGCGGGCAGGCGTGTGAGTGGATCGCGGCGGGCCGGGTGGAGATCAACCACCTGCCTGCAGAGAGCGCCCACGCCCCGGTGTATGAGGGTGATGTGTTCACGGTGCGCGGCAAGGGGCGCTTTGGGCTGACGGCCCTGCCCGGAAAAAGCAAAAAAGACCGATCGATCATCGAGTTTTTTCAATATTGAATAAAAAGGGAGGAAACCACTATGCTGACCCCGCAGGATGTGCGTGCTGCACAGTTTGAAAAGAACATCCGCGGCTACCGGACCGAAGAGGTGGACCGTTTCCTGGATAAAGTAGAGGAGCAGCTGAAGCAGGATGAAGATCAGGCTGAGGAGCTGCGCCGCCAGATCGTTGAGCTGACTGCCGAGAATCAGCGTCTGCACAAGGAAATGGAGAGCTACGAGGCTGACGGCGATATGCTCAAGAGCGCGCTGATCAATGCCCAGCGGATGGGTGAGAATGTCATCCGGGAAGCAAACCAGAAGTCGGAAGAGATCCTGCATCGCGCAAATCTGCGCGGTGATGATATTATCCGTGATGCCAACGAGCTGCTGCAAAAAGCCAGTGACCGCGCGGATGAGATCATCAACGAGGCAAACGAGAAAAAGCTTGCCCAAGAGCGCGAGTATGACCGCGTCCGGCTGGAAGTGACCCGCTTCAAGTCCGATGTGCTGAACCTGTACCGCAGCCATGTTGAGTCTCTGAGCCGCCTGCCGGAATTCCAGAAGGAAGAGCCCGCTGAGGATGCTCCTGCCGAGGATGAGGCTGCAGCCGCCGATACCACTGCCGCCGCTGTGACCGAGGAGATCGCAGAGGCACAGCCCGCCGCAGCGGATGTGGATGCTGAGGACGAGACCCCTGCGGATGAAAAGACCAGCGAGGAGTTCTGGGCACAGGACGAGAGTCAGCTCAAGCTCGACCCGCCCCTGGCCCCTGCCGCCGAGGATGAGGCTGCAGCGCCGGACTACGCCGCTTTTAAGGGCGTGAAGTTCAGCGAGTGATCCCAAAGCGTTTTAGTAAATTAGAGGAGTGTGTAACCATTGGCTAAGAATAAGTCCCAGTACGACAGTACCCTGAATCTGCCCAAGACTCTGTTTGAGATGCGTGCCGGTCTGCCCAAGAAGGAGCC
>OFMU01000815.1_pt1 | contig 19745 bp, 19 predicted proteins | sample 1541861 | NCBI WGS metagenome assembly OFMU01 (sample SAMN04209238, study PRJEB22552) | human gut metagenome | biome: gut; material: feces | host: Homo sapiens | place: USA: Oklahoma
GACAACATTGGCGATGCGCGCCACCTTTCGTTCTTCGAGATGCTGGGCAACTTCAGCTTCGGCAAATATTTTAAGAACGAAATGTGCACTTGGGCGTATGAGTTCTCGACCGAAGTGCTCGGCCTGCCGAAAGAAAAGCTGTACTTCACCGTGTTCGAAGACGACGACGAAACCATCGAGATTTGGAAGAGCCTCGGCGTTGAAGACAGCCATATCTCTCGCTTGGGTGAAGATGACAACTTCTGGCGCGCCGGCCCCACCGGCCCGTGCGGCCCGTGCTCTGAGATTTACTTTGACCAGGGCCCCGAAGTCGGTTGCGGCAGCCCCGACTGCAAGCCCGGCTGCGACTGCGATCGCTTCCTTGAGTTCTGGAACCTCGTGTTTACCCAGTACGACCGTCAGGAGGACGGCTCCATGCCGGAGCTGCCGCACCGCAACCTCGATACGGGCATGGGTCTGGAGCGCATGGCCGCTATCATGCAGCACAAGACCGCTAACTACGACGGCGATCTTATGCAGCACCTCATCAAGCTGGGTGAGGAGATTAGCGGCAAGACCTATGACGCCGACGATTACTCCGGCGCCAGCCGTTCCTTGCGCATCATCGCCGACCACTCCCGTGCCGTCGACTTTATGATCTCGGACGGCATCCTTCCCGGTAACGAGGGTCGCGAGTACGTCCTTCGCCGCCTGCTCCGCCGCGCCGTGTTCCACGGTCGCCTGCTGGGCATCGAGGGCGCCTTCCTGACCAAGTTCATCGACGAGGTCAACGCTCAGATGGGCGAGGCCTATCCCGAGCTGCTCAAAAACGTTGCGCTCGTCAAGGGCATCGTCGCCTCCGAGGAGGAGCGTTTCTCCACGACGCTCGACAACGGCCGCGTGTACCTGGACGAGGCCCTGGCCGCGCTCGCCGAGGGCGCCGTCCTTCCGGGCGACGTCGCCTTTAAGCTGCACGATACCTTTGGTTTCCCCATCGATTTGACCGTCGAGATCGCCGGCACCGCCGGCCACGACGTCGATATGGATGGCTTTACCGCCTGCATGGAGGACCAGAAGGCCCGCGCCCGCGCCAACGCCAAGGGCGATGCCTGGGGCAGCTTCAACGACGTGTGGGTCGAGCTTTCCGACAAGGTTGCCGCGACCGAGTTCGACGGCTATGACAACGACATCATCGAGGGCGCCAAGGTTGTCGCCATCGTTCGCAACGGCGAGTCCGTCGAGTCTGCTGCCGCCGGCGAGGACGTCGAGGTCGTGCTCGACCGCACCCCGTTCTATGCCGAGATGGGTGGCCAGCAGGGCGACGCCGGTGAGCTTTCCGCCGAGGGCGTTGCGCTGACCGTTTCCGATACCAAGAACCACAATGGCCTGTATGCTCACGTCGCGCACGTTGACGAGGGCACGCTGACCGTCGGTGCTACCGTGACTGCCGCGCTCGACGCCGAGCGCCGTGGTTTCCTGCGCCGCAACCACACCGCCACTCACCTGCTCGACGCTGCGCTTAAGCAGGTCCTGGGCGAGCATGTCTCCCAGGCCGGCTCGCTGGTGACGCCCGAGCACCTGCGCTTTGACTTCACGCACTTCGAGGCCCTGTCTTCCGAGCAGCTCAAGGCTGTCGAGGACCTGGTCAACCAGCAGATCTTCGCTTCCAAGCCGGTCGTGACCCGCGTCATGGGCATCGACGAGGCCAAGGCTGCCGGCGCTGTCGCCCTCTTTGGCGAGAAGTACGGCGACGTCGTCCGCGTCGTCTCCGTAGGTGCCGAGGACCAGCCGTTCTCCCGCGAGCTCTGCGGTGGTACGCATGCCGCCAACACCGCCGAGATCGGTCTGTTCAAGATCATCTCCGAGTCCTCCACGGGCTCGAATGTCCGCCGTATCGAGGCCGTGACCTCCAAGGGCGCTCTTGATTACATGGCCGACCGCCTGGCGCTCGTTGATGCCGCTGCCGCTGCGCTTAAGTGCCGCGTCGACGAGGTTCCCGCCCGCGTGGAGAACCTGCAGGCCGAGCTGCGCGAGACGTCCAACAAGCTCAAGAAGGCGCTCACCGGTGGCTCCTCCGATGCGATCTCCAGCGCCATCGAGGGTGCTGTCGAGCTGAATGGCTACAAGCTCGTTGTCGCTGAGCTTCAGGGACTCGAGGCCGCAGACCTGCGTAACGTTTGGGATACCGTGCACCAGAAGGTCGCCGGCCCTGTCGCCTGCGTCGTTGCCAGCGTGACCGAGAAGGGCACCCCGGCCCTGCTTGCCGCTGGCTCCGATGACGCCGTGAAGGCCGGTTTCCACGCCGACAACGTGATCAAGCAGATCGCGGGCCTGGTCGATGGTCGCGGTGGCGGTCGTCCCAACATGGCCCAGGCCGGTGGCAAGAACGCCGCCGGTATCGCCGATGCCCTCGCGGCCGCCAAGACCGCGCTCGGCGCCTAAGAACCTAAGTAGTCGCTGTGGTCGCGCTCGCACTGGACATAGGGGAGACCAGGATTGGCATTGCCGTCTCGAGCCGTGATGGCAAGATGGCAATGCCTGTCAAGGTGCTTCCGGCTGCCGAGGTCACTGGCATGGCAAAGACGTTTCGCTACCTGGTCGAGGACTATGAGCCCGATATCCTGGTAAGCGGACGTCCCTTGACCATGGCCGGTGAGCCCGGTCCCCAGGCCGAGCGCGTCGCCGCCGTGGCCCAAAAGATTGCCGACGAACTCGATCTTCCGCTGGAGTTTGAAGACGAGCGCCTGTCCTCGCAGGAGGCCAAGCGTATCCTGCGAGAGCAGGGGCTCAACGAAAAGCAGATGAGGGGCAAGATTGACATGATCGCCGCCAGCCTGTTCTTGCAGACATGGCTCGATCGTAAAAACGAGGAGGTTCAGCATGCCTAGCGCTTCCGATCCGCGCAAGCCGAATCGTACACGGCAGCCCGCGCCGCGCCCCGCTCAGCCTGGCCAGCGCCCGGCGCAGCCGATGCAGCGTTCGGCTCAACCTACTCAGCGTGCTGCTCAACAGCCCGCCGCTCGTCCCGCGCAGCCTGCTGGCGGCGCTCGTTTTAAGCAGCAGGCTCCTGTCCAGCGCACGCAGGGGCAGGCCCGTCAATCACGCTCCCACGCACATCATACTCATGGCTCGCACGGTGTTGCTCCGGCCACGCGCTCGAGCTATAACACGCACGCCCGCCGTGGTACACAAAAGAAAAGCTCCCCGGTGCCTATGATTATCGGTGGCGTCGTCGCCGTGCTTGCGCTTGTCGCGATCGTTTTCTTTGTCGTGCCAGCCGTCAAGGGCTTCTTTGACGGTGAGGATGCGAAAGTCGCTGCTGGCCAGCAAGTTACTATCACGATTCCCGACGGTGCCTCGGGCGATACTATCGCCTCGATTCTCTCCGAGAACCATATCGTCGAAAATCCCAAGGATTATTATGCGGCGGTGAAAAAGCTCAACGCCGATATGTCGCTCAAGCCTGGTACTTATTCGTTCACCACACTCATGGATGCGACCAAGGTTGTTCAGCAGCTCATGGAAGGCCCCAACGCGGGCTCCAATGCGCTGACTATCCCTGAGGGCCTAACGGTCGATCAAGTCGCCGACCGTGTGGCCCAGGCTTACGACAGCATCTCTAAGGAAGACTTCCTCAACCAGGCCAAGGCCTCCAACTACGTGGACGACTATAGCTTCCTTAAGGGCGCCGCCAACGACTCGCTCGAGGGCTTCTTGTTCCCCAAGACTTATTCGTTGGGTGATTCGCCGACGGCCGATGACGTGGTTCGCGCTATGCTCGATCAGTTTAAGACCGAGTACAAGTCGCTTGACTTTGCGAGCTGCGAAGCCAAGATCAAGGAACGCTACGGTGTGGAGATGTCCGACTACGACATCGTCAACTTGGCCTCTATCGTTGAGCGCGAGGGCCTCAACGCCGACCAGCGCGCGCACGTGGCCTCGGTCTTCTACAACCGTCTTGCCGGCAAGCTCGATGGTCTGCGCTATCTCAACAGCGATGCGACCATGATGTATGTCACCGGTGGCGAGGTTACCGCCGACGACCTGCAGAGCGATAGTCCGTATAACACCTATAAGCATGAGGGTCTGCCACCCACGCCCATCTGCTCTCCGTCGCTCGAGGCGCTCAAGGCTACCATTGAGCCGACCGACTCCGATGACCTGTATTTCTACATTACGCAGGACGAGGAGTACTTCTCGCAAACCTACGAAGAGCATCAACAGTCTTGGAATTAGCATGAGGATTTTTAGCCCCAAACGTTACGTTGCCTCGGTCGATCGCATCGACCTTGATACCCTTTGGGCCGACGGCAAACGCGCCATTCTGCTCGATCGCGATAACACCCTGGTGCCGCGTGACACCGAGCAGGTTCCCGCTGCGGTTTCCGCTTGGCTCGATACCGCCCGCGCCAAAGGCTTTAAGCTGTGCATGGTGTCCAACAACTGGCATCGCGACCAGGTCATGGCATCAGCACGCGAGCTGGGACTCGAGGCCATCAGCCATGCCATGAAGCCGGCGCCGTTTGCCCTCAAGGCGGGTCTTAAGCGCCTCGGCGCCACGGCCGACGAGGCGGTGCTGATCGGTGATCAGCTCTACACGGACGTGTGGAGCGGCAATTTTGCCGGCGTCGATACTATCCTGGTTAAGCCGCAGGCCACGCAGGACCTGTGGTATACGCAGATCTTCCGTATCTTTGAGCGCCGGGCCCTGCGCGACCTTCCCTGCGAGGAATAGGTCTCGTCATGTCCCAGCACACCAAACACGGCTGCGACCATATCTTCTTTATCGGCTTTTTGGGCGCGGGCAAATCGACGCTCGCGCGCAACGTCGGCACTATGTTCAAGCGGCGTTTTATCGATACCGACCGCCTAGTCGTCCGCCGTTGCGGCAAGTCGGTAACCGAGATTTTTGAGACCGAGGGTGAGGATCGTTTTCGCGAGCTCGAGACCTCGGCGCTCCGTTCGCTCCAAAGCGAGCGCAGTCTGTTGGTTTCGTGCGGTGGCGGTATCGTCGAAACGCCGGTGAATATTGAACTGATGCACGAAATGGGTACGTGCGTGTACCTCGAGGGCGACTTCGAGGATTCGATTCGACAGATTCGTCGGTCCGACACGCGCCCCGATTTCCGTTCGCCCGAGCATGCTGCGCGCCTGTTTGAGCATCGCCGTCCGCTGTATCGCCAGGCCGCCGACCTTACCCTTGATATTCGCAACAAGTCCTTCGAGGACGTTTCCTACCTTTGTGCCGAGATGCTTTTGGAGCGTGGGCTGCTATGATTCGCCGTCAACTGATCAATTTCCAAAACCGCAGCGTCGATGTCCGCGTCGGATTGGGCGCGTTCGATGAACTGTCGCGTATGTTTGCCTCGGCCGTGGGCAAGCCTAAGCGCGCGATGGTCGTTTGGAACACCGCCACATCCGAGCGTTTTGGTGAAGTCGTCGAGCATGCGCTGGTCGACGCCGGTTTTGCCGTGTCGCCGCTAGTCCTCGAGGTTTCGCCTGCTGGTGCCACGCTGGCCGATGCCGATGCGATCTTTGGCGCCCTGTCTGCCAACGGCGTTACCTGCGACGATCTGGTTGTCGCCGTTGGCGATGCCGCAACCTGCTCGGTTGTTAGCTGGTGCGCCAATCAGTGGTGTGGCCGAACCGAGTGCGCGCTGCTGCCGACGACCTTCGACGCCATGCTCACGGTCGCGACGACCATGAAGCCGCTCGTCGCCTCGCCGGCGAATGCGCTTCCCGCTATCGCGTTCCGTCCTGAGCCGGGCTTGGTCGTGTGTGACCTCGACCTTGTTCGCGAGGCGGACCCCGAGTACCTCAAGTTCGGCTATGTGGTGCTTGTTGGCACCATGCTTTCGAGCAGCAAGTCCCGCTGGAATCAGTTTACTGAGACCGTTCCCGAGATTCTCGCGGGCGAGGAGGTCGCGCTCGTCAATGCAGTTCAATGGTCTCAGACTGCCCGCAAGGACGTACTGATGGCCACGAACCCGAGCGCCCGCCATGCGCTCGATTTTGGCAAGACGGGGGAGCGTACCCTGCGCGCTTGCTTGGGCGATGCTGCTTCGCAGGTTCCTGCCTACCAGCTGTTGTCCGAGGGCATGCGCTTTGAGGCGCGCCTAGCACATGATGCCTGCGACTTCGATATCGATTACGTCTTTGAGGTCGATGACTGCCTAGAGGACTTTGGTATCGAGGAACTTGCCCTCGATCTGGAGCCTGCCGCATATATCGAGGAGTTCCGCAGGCAGCAGTTCGCTCGCTCGAATCGCAGCATGCTGCCGCTGCCCGCGGCACTCGGCGCCATTCGCCTAACGAGCGTTGAGGACGAGGTTCTTGAGCGCCATGCTCACGCTTACTTGGCTTCTCGCAAAGAACTTCTCTAAGATTTATTGACATCCATCGTCTTTCGTATCATGTTGAGGGACGGGTTTCCAATCGGTTGCGGTTCGCATGCGATTCCGACGTTCGGTTGAGACCCGTCCCGTCTTTATAGAGACAATAAGAAAGGAATCTGCATGTCTGAGTTTGCTGCCGGTCCTGCCGGTCGTATCGAACGTGTCCGTGCCCTGATGGTCGAGCGCGGCTACGACGCTATCGTGGTACGCGACGAGGCCAATCTTCGTTGGCTCACGGGCGTGAAGGGCGTCTTCGACTACACCTTCGAGTTCCCGCACGCGGCGTTTATTACGGCTGACCAGTGCCTGTTCCATACCGACTCGCGCTACCTCAACAGCTTTGAGGAGAACACGCCCGCCGGCAGCCCCTGGGTCTACGACATGGACGAGGGCACCATCCCCGGTTGGGTCGCCGGCAAAATCGCGGCCAACAAGTGCCGCGTCTGCGCTGTCGAGGACGACATGCAGATCAACTTCTATCAGGGTATTCAGCGTGGTCTGGAGGATCGTTCCGTCGCCTGCATGCTGCCGCTGATGCATGCCGACATTCGCAAGATGCGCGCCATCAAGGACGCCGAGGAGATCGAGCTCATGCGCCATGCGCAGTCGATCACCGACGCCGCCTTCCAGCACATGCTCGGCTTTATTAAGCCTGGTATGACCGAGAAGCAGGTTCGCAACGAGCTCGAGAACTTTATGTTCGCCAACGGCGCCGATAGCCTTGCCTTCGGCTCCATCGTGGCGAGCGGTCCCAACACCGCCAACCCGCATGCCGTGCCGAGCGACCGCGTGATCGAGAAGGGCGATTTCGTTCTCATGGATTATGGCGCGGGTTATTGCGATTACCGCTCCGACATGACGCGCACTGTCGTGATGGGCGAGCCCACCCAGGAGCAGCTCGACCTGTACGCACTCGTGCGCCGTACGCACGAGGAGTGCGTCGCCGCCATCCATCCGGGCGTTGAGGGCAACGACATTTTCAAGCTTTCCAAGAAGATCATCGGCGATGCCGGCTATGGCGATTACTACAACCATGGTCTGGGTCACGGCGTCGGTATCGACATCCACGAGCTGCCCAACTTTAACCGCAGCAAGAACACCATCGAGGTCGGCTCGGTTATCACCATGGAGCCCGGCGTGTATCTGCCCGGTGTGGGCGGCGTGCGCCTGGAGGACTACGGCGTGGTCACCGAGAACGGCTACGAGCCCTTCACCAAGACTCCGCACGACCTGCACGTCATCGACTGCTAGCCCATTTCGATAGATTTTTGGGGCGGGGCGTCCGGAGCAATTCGGGCGCCCCGCGTTCTCTTTTTATGCGCTCGCTGCAGGCGCCGTCTGCAAGTGTATAATTTCGGTCGTATGTAATTTGGACGCTTGTGCGTTCTGCCCATAACAAGAAAGGTCGCTATGCCTACCATTTCTACCGCCGACTTCAAGAACGGCCTCGGTCTCCGCATTAAGGACAAGGTCTACACCATCGTCGAGTTCCAGCATGTCAAGCCGGGCAAGGGCGGCGCGTTCGTGCGCTACAAGACCCGCGACATCAAGAGCGGCCGCGTCGTCGAGAACACCTGCAACGCCGGCACCAAGTTCGAGAGCGTCATGCTCACCACCCGTGAGTTCCAGTACCTCTACAACGATGGCGCCGACTACATCTTCATGGACAACGAGACCTATGAGCAGGTTCCCGTTCCCGAGGACATGGTGGGCGAGAACTCCAAGTGGCTGCGCGAGAACGACATCTGCCAGCTGCTCTTCGCCGACGATGAGCTCATGGGCGTGACCCCGCCGATGTTCATCGAGACCACCATCGTCCAGACCGACCCGGGCTTTAAGGGCGACACCGTCCAGGGTTCAACCAAGCCGGCCACGATCGACACCGGCGCTGTCATCCAGGTCCCCATGTACCTCAACGAGGGCGAGGTCATCAAGGTTGACACCCGCGACGGCAAGTTCGTCTCCCGCGTCTAGCAACCAACTCTTCTAGGAGGACTCATGCCCCAGGAAATCAAGATTGACGGCATCGGCATTTCGCCCGATGTTCTGACCGCCATCGTCTCGCGCGCCGTGTCGGATGTCGAGGGCATCGCCTCCGTTGGCGTCAAGGACCTTGCCACCAACCTTGTCTCCATGATGCTCTCGTCCAAGGCCCCGGCTTCCGAGCCGGCGGTCGAGGCCGAGGTCGTCGGCGACAAGCTCGCACTCACCGTGCGTGTCGTGGTGTTCTTTGGCTATCCGTTCAAGAAACTCGCCGAGGCCGTTCGCGCCGCCGTGGTCGCCGCCATCGATGCCCAGGTGGGCGTCGAGGTCGAGCGCGTTGACGTTTGCATCGACGGCCTCGTTTTCCCCAAGGAGTAACCTTTGAGCCTTAAGGTTTATCGCGGGCGTACGCTTGCCCGCAGTCAGGCGCTGCAGCTGCTGTTCCAGGCCGAGGCCACGGACAGTCCGCTCGAGCGCGTCCTCGAGGGTGATTTCCTGATCTCGAAGGGTCCCCTCGACCCCTATGCGCTGGAGCTTTGCCGCGGTGCCTACGAGCATATCGATCGTATAGACTGTGCCCTGCGCGCCGTCGCCAAGAACTGGGATCTTATGCGCATGCCCGGTGCCGACCGCAACCTGCTGCGTATCGCCGTCTACGAGATGCGCTTCCTCACCGACGAGGAGGTCTCGGACGCCATCGTCATCAACGAGGCCGTCGAAATCGCCAAGGCTTATGGTACCGACCAGTCCGCGTCGTTTGTCAACGGCGTGCTGGGCAAGATCGCTCGCAGCGAGGAGCTGCCGGGCGAGGACCTGTACCAAGAGCTGCTGGCCGAGGATCGCGCTCGCGAGGAGGCACAGGCTGCCGAGGCGGCCGCCAATGTCGCTGCCGCTCAGGCTGCCGCCGGTGTACTTGCCGAGGATGCGGACGCTGCTGAGGCCGTCGAGGCCGACTCCGTCGAGGAGTAGCCATGCCAGAGGGTTCCGTCCGCAACTTCGATGAGATCTCGGATCGCCTGGACCAGATCATCGCCACCGTTCGCTCCAAGGATACGTCCTTGGAGCGTTCGCTCGATTTGTTTGACGAGGCGATTGAGCTGGGCTCCCGTGCGGTCGATATGGTCGACAAGTTTGAGCTGACGCCGCGTGAGGCCGACAAGCTCGAGCAGGAATACGATGAGGATGCGGCAAACGAGTCCCAAGATAGACAGGCTGCATCCCCGGATACGAATGGTTGATGGCATTCATGAAACGCGTGCGTCTCGATGACGAACTGATTTCACAGGGCATCTGCGCCGATCGCGCGGATGCCCTTCGCACTCTTATGGCCGGCTTGGTTTCGAGTGGCGGTGAGCGTTTGACCTCTCCGGGGCTCAAGGTGACGCCGGGCCTGCCACTGCACGTTAAGGGGCGTATTCCGTACGTTGGGCGCGGCGGCCTTAAACTCGAGGGCGCGCTCGATGCGTTTTGTATCGATCCTACGGGCCTTGCTTGCCTGGACGTAGGCTGCTCTACCGGCGGCTTTACCGATTGCCTGCTCAAGCGCGGTGCCGCCACGGTCGTTTCGGTTGACGTGGGCCGTGCTCAGTTTGATTGGTCGCTGCGCCAAGACGATCGCGTGACGCTCTATGAACGCACCAACGTGACGCAGCTGCCCGAGCTCGGCTACGGCGGCGCTATCGACCTGGCCGTGTGCGATGTGTCGTTTACGAGTATTGCGAATATCATCGACGCCGTACTGGCGTGTCTGAAGCCTTCGGGTTCGTTTTGCACGCTCGTAAAGCCGCAGTTTGAGGCGCCGGCTGCGCTGGTGGGCGAGGGCGGCATCGTGACCGACCCCGCCGTCCGCCGCGATACGCTCGTGGCGGCGATTGAACTCTTTGCTGCCAAGGGCCTGTTCCCGGTCGATGTGTGCGTGTCGCCCATTCATGGTGCCAAGGGCAACGTTGAGTTTTTCCTGTACGGCACGAGATTTGACCCCGGCGATCGCTCGCAAGACGAGCTGCAATCCCAGGTATCGGTTATGAGCGAGAAAGCTGCAACGCTATGAAGGTCTTTCTGGTTCCCAATTACTACAAGCAAGAGGCGGTCGAGAGCGGCCTGATGCTCGAGCTTTGGCTGACGCGCCAGGGCTATGAGGTCGCATGGGCTGCCGACCAGCGATCGAAGATTCAAAGCACGCCTGATATTGACGGCTCCGATCTGGTCATTACGCTCGGCGGCGACGGCACGTTGCTGCGCGCTGCCCGCATCCTCAACCATCGTGAGATTCCTATCCTCGGTCTTTCCTATGGTCACCTGGGTTTTTTAACTGCTGCGAGTCCCGAGGAGCGCGACATTCTGCAGGTCGTGAGCGACGCCCTGTCCGGCGAGCTGCATGTGAGCCGTCGCGCTACCATCGCCGCGGATATCGTGTCCGTGCGCGAAGATGGTACGAAGGATGTTGTGCGCACCTTCGCCCTCAACGACATGGCGCTTACGCGCGGCCCCCTGTCCGATATGGTCGAGTTTGACATCACGGTGTCCGGTCACCATATCGACCGCCTACGCGGTGACGGTGTCGTCGTTTCGACGGCGACTGGTTCTACGGGTTACGCGCTCAGCGCCGGTGGCCCCATCGTGAGCCCTGACTATACGGGCATGGTCTGCGTACCCATTGCGCCGCACACCATTCAAGCTCGCGCTTTCTTGACTTCGCCGAGCGATGTCGTCGAAATCTTTATGTCTGATGACCGTCCGAGCGTTCCGGCGATCGCTATCGATGGACAGTTTATTACCTGCGACGGCACGGTCGAGAGCGTGGCCGTGCGCCGAGGCCCCGGCGATGTGCTGCTGCTCGACTACGGCCCCGAGAGTTTTTACAACTCGGTGAGCCGCGTATTCTACGGAGTCCGCCATGATCGATGAGATGCAGGTTTCTAACATTGCACTCATTCGCGAGGCGACGCTGCTGCCGAGTGCCGGCCTGACTGTCCTGACCGGCGAGACCGGCGCCGGCAAGACCGCGCTGCTCTCGGCCCTCAAGCTTATTTTGGGTGAGCGCGCGGATTCGTCGACGGTGCGCGAGGGCGAGGCGCTGGCGAGCGTCGAGGCGCGCCTGTTTGACGGCCCGCACGACACGGAAGGCTTCACGGTCCAGCGCAGCCTTTCCGCCGAGGGCCGCAGCCGTGTGAAGATTGACGGGCGCATCGCCAGTGTACGCGAGCTTTCGGAGCGCGTTGGTGTGATGATGGATCTGTGCGGCCAACACGAGCACCAGCGCTTGCTCGATTCGGCACATCACGTTGCGATGGTCGATGCGTGGGCGGGACGCTCTGCGCTCGAGGCGCTGGATGCGTACCGCGCTTGCTTTAAGGCATCGCGTGCTGCCGCCAAGGAGGTTCGACGTGTTGAAGAGGCCTCGCGTGCGCAGGGGAGCCGCGTCGAGGAGGCGCGCTTTGCGCTCGAGCGCATCGGCGAGGTCGACCCTAAACCGGGCGAGTATGAGGAACTCGAGGAACTGCTGCCGCGCTCCGAACATGCCCAGGTGCTGGTTGCCACAGCTAGCGATGCCCATGCATCGCTTGCCTCTGAAGGGGGAGCGCTCGATGCCGTGAACAGCGCCGTGGCAGAACTTTCCCGTATGGCTTCCGTCGATCGCAAACTGGGCGACATTGCCGATACGCTTTCGGACGCCTGTATCTCCCTTGAGGATTGCGCGAACGAGCTTCGTGCCTATCGCGATGGTATCGCCTTCGACCCGCGCGAGCTCGCTCGCATGCGTGAGCGGTATTCCGACCTCAAGGGTCTGTTGCGTCAGTGGGGTCCCACTATGGACGATGTTTTTGCCATGCGCGATCGCTCGCAAGAGCTGCTGTCCCTGGTTGATGATGGCGATGAACAGATCAAAAAGGCGCGTGAAGCGCTTGGCGCGGCGGAGCGCGAACTGTTTGCTGCCGCCAAGGCGCTTAAGCGCGCTCGCAATACGGCGGCCCCGCGCTTCTGTCACGAGGTGGGCCGCCAGATGGCTCGCCTGGAGATGGGTAGTGCCGAGCTCGTCTGGGAGTCGCGTGATCTTCCCCGTGCTGAGTGGACGCCCGTTGGTCCTTCGAGCTACGAGCTGCTATACCGCAGCGGTGCCGGTTTGACGCCGCGCCCCTTGCGTCGAATTGCGTCGGGCGGTGAGCTCAGCCGCGTCATGCTGGCGAGCAAGGTTGTCCTCGGTAACGCGGACGGTGTCGATACGCTGGTGTTTGACGAGGTCGATGCTGGTGTCGGTGGCTCCACGGCGCGTGCGCTCGCGGGCGTGCTGGCAAATCTCGCCGCTACGCATCAGGTGATTGTCGTAACCCACTTGGCGCAGGTCGCCGTCATGGCTGACAAGCATTATGTTGTCAGCAAGGAACCGGGCGATGTTCCCCAGACGCATTTGGACGAGGTAACCGGCGAAGCGCGTACCGCCGAGATCGCCCGCATGTTGAGCGGCGATCAATCGGAGGCAAGCTTGGCCCACGCAAAGCAGATGCTCAAAGAAGCTCGAGGTTAGGTCGTATCAGCGGTGTTGATGGGACAAAATAGACTGAAATTATTGTCCCACTACGCGTTTTACTCAACGACCTTATCCGGCTGGATGAGCTCCTCGTAGTAGCTGATATGTTCGCGAGCGTCTTCAATCTCGGGCAGCAGGAAGTTGTAGATGACTTCGATGATCATCGTGGCACTGATCTTAGAGAACGCAAAGTCGCCTGTCGTCAGCAGCGCTTCGTGGTTGACGGTATTAAAAGTGTAGTCTGCCAGACGCGCGAGCGGGGATTTGCTGTCGCTGCTGATGACGACTACGGTTGCGCCACAGTTGCGAGCCGCTTTTGCCATGCGATTCAGTCGGCGCGATTTGCCGGAGTTTGAGATTAGCACGATGACGTCACCCGGGCGCAACGTGAGCGCAAAGCCGATTGATGTCTCGCTAATGGTGCTCGCCATGCAGCGCAGGCCCAGCTGCGAAAACTTAAACGTCGCATCGAGCGCGACCGCGTTCGTATTGCCCACGGCGGCGAACTCAATAACGCCGGCATTCTTAAGCGCGTGTACAACTGCGGCCAACGTGTCGTGATCTATGCCGTCGATGGTCGCATTAAGCTCACTCACCTTGGCGGCGAGGATATTTTTTAGGCTCTGCTCCATGTTGTCGAGCGATACCTCGTCGGTCAGACCCTCGTTGCGCTGGCTTTCCAAATCCCTCGCCAACGAAAACTGAAAGCTGCGGAAGCTGCCAAAGCCCAGCTTGCGGCAGAAACGCGAAACGGTCGCCTCGGACGTGGAGGCAGCGCGCGAGAGCTGAGCGGCCGTGAGGCGTGGCGCTTCGGACTGGTGCTCCAATATATAGTCGACAATGCGCTGCTCGGACTCGCTGTATCCCTGATGGGTACTAATGAGGGAAAGTGCGCTCTTGCTACTATCGGTCATGGATGGCTCCTGGTTGGCATGAAAATCTAGCTTGATTTGCAATGCCATAGTATACGGGCATTTTCAATTACAAGATACACCTTGCCGTTTCAAGTGTTGATGGTAAACTTTCACTTGTCGTTTACGGTTATGAAAGAACCTTTCACCGGAGAATTGCGCCTTGTCTCTTCTCACGCGGACGGTAGGTTGGTATCTTTCAAGTGTGGAAAAACGCGCATCGAAGCGCGTGTAGGGGAGCGCCCGCGGGCGCTGTACTCAAGAAGGAGGGACACATGGCTAAGTTTGACATCATCGCCGCGACCGGTTGCCCGACCGGCATTGCGCACACCTTCATGGCGAAGGAGGCGCTGGAGAAGGCTGCTGCCGAGCGAGGTCTGACCATTAAGGTCGAGACTCATGGCCAGGTCGGCGTCGAGAACGAGCTCACCAAGAGCGAGATCGCCGGTGCCAAGGCCGTCGTCGTCGCAGCCGATAAGGATGTCCAGGCTGAGCGTTTCGCCGGTAAGCCTATGGTTTCCGTTGGTGTTTCCAAGGCCCTGTCTGTCGAGGCTGCTGGTAAGCTGATCGACCGCGCGCTCGCCGCCAAGGGCGACGACACGGTTGCCGCTGCCGCCGATGTCGAGGACGAGGTCGAGGAGAAGGAGTCCATCGGTCACGTCATCTACAAGCACCTCATGAACGGCGTCAGCCACATGCTTGTCTTCGTCGTTGCCGGTGGTGTTCTGACCGCCATTTCGTTCCTGTGGGGCATCACGTCCTTTGATTCGACGGCTGCCGACTACAACAGCTTTGCCGCGATGCTCAAGATTATCGGCGGTATCGCCATGAACCTCATGGTTCCGGTGCTCTCCGCTTACATCGCCGAGTCCATCGGCAAGCGCCCGGCGCTCGTCCCCGGTTTCGTCGCCGGTATGATCGCCATCCAGGGCTTGCCTGTTAACGCCGATACCGGCATGATCGACGCCGGTGGCGTAGGTGTGGGCTTTGGCTTCCTGGGCGGCATCGTCGGCGGCTTCCTCGCTGGCTATGTCATCCTGCTGCTCGAGAAGGTTTTCTCTAAAATTCCCGCGAGCCTTAATGGCCTGAAGGCAATCTTCCTGTATCCGCTGTGCTCTACCGCCATCGTCGGCCTGGTCATGCTCGGTATTTCCGGCCCCATGGCTGCCATTAACCAGGGTATGATGGATTTCCTGCAGAGCCTCGGTAACTCCGGTCCGGTGATCCTTGGCCTGGCCATCGGCTGCATGTGCGCCTTTGATATGGGCGGCCCGGTCAACAAGGCTGCTTACGCTACTGGCACCTTCCTGCTCGGTACCGCTCTCGAAGCTGGCGTCGGCACCGAGACCTACAACTTCGGCACCAACTTCATGGCTGCCGTCTCCGCCGCTTGCATCGTTCCGCCGCTGATCACCACCTTCGCCGTCGTTGTCGGTAAGAAGTACTTCAGCCAGGAGGATCATGACGCCGGTATCGTCAACCTCATCCTTGGTTGCACCCACATCACCGAGGGCGCCATTCCGTTCATGACCAAGAACATCTGGCCCGTCATGCCCATCATGATGCTCGGTTCCTCTATCGCTTCGATCCTGACCATTATGTTCAACGTTCACGATCCGGCGCCTCACGGTGGCTTCCTGGTCCTGCCCGTTGTCGAGAACGGTCCGCTTTGGGTCCTCGCGATCCTCATCGGCGCTGTTGTCGGTGGCATCCTGTTCGTGGCCTTCAAGAAGTACGACTTCGAGAAGAACCAGAAGGCAGCTCCCGCCGCCGCTGCTCAGCCGGTCGAGGCCCCCAAGGCCGCTGCCGTCGAGCCCCCCAAGGCCGAGGCTGCCGACTTCGTGAAGGTCGAGAACGTCTTTGTCGCCGAGGACTTCGCTTCTCGTGACGAGGCTCTGAGCTTTGTCTCCAACAAGGCCGTCAAGGCCGGTGTCGCGAGCGACGCCGATGCCGTGATGAACGCCTTCCTGGCCCGCGAGGCCGAGGGTACCACGGGCATGATGGAGGGCTTCGCCATTCCGCATGCCAAGTCCGATGCCATTACCGAGGCCGCCGTTATCGTCGTCAAGGACGACTCCGGCGTCACCGGTTGGGACACCATGGACGGCGCTCCTGTCAACGTGGCTATCGCCCTGCTCATCCCCGGTGCCCAGGCTGGCACCACGCATCTCAAGATTCTGTCCAAGGTCGCCGAGGCGCTCATGGACGAGGACTTCCGTGCCACCGTCAAGGGTTCCACCGATGCCGCCGAGATCGCCAAGACGATCAACGCCCGTCTGGTCTAATTCCGCGGTACGCGAATAACATCGCCCCCCTGTATATAGGGCGGAGTCCCTCCCCAGGGTCTCCGCCCTTTTTACATCCCTCCCATAAGTTGCGGTGAAATAGGGACTGTTTATACGATTCAACCCCAAATTCAGTCTCTATTTCATCGCAACTTATAAAAGGGCATAGAGAGGGCTGCCTATCGAGTCTTTGTCGCGAACAGGTCATCAGCCAGAATTCCGTTCGCACGATATTACTCTGGACCGACCGAGTTTCCGCAGCTTGCTTGCCGGGCGGGGCGATTAAGTTTGTCGCGAGTTCCGCACGCAAAGGAAAGCACTTAATGTGCTTTCCGTCTTGCGCAGGACTGTAGAGCAGCAAACTTAATCGCCCCGCCCGGCAAGCAAGCGGACGACAAACACATCTGTCCAACAATTCGTGTGAAACACAATGAAAAACCGTTTGATGTGAGTTAATATAAACAACGTCGTGAATCTGACTCCTGCCACATGCATGACAGGGGTTAAACACAAAAAGGAGTCAATTATGGTTTCTGAGAAGGCTACCCTCGTTAATCCTCAGGGTCTGCACATGCGTCCGGCTGGTCTGTTTGCCTCCACCATGGGCAAGTACGCCTGTGACGTGACGGTCGTTACCCCCGAGAAGGAGGTCAACGGCAAGTCCCCGATGGCCCTCATGGCTGCTGGTATCCCCTGCGGCACCGAGGTCGAGGTAAAGTGCGACGGCGCTGACGAGGCCGAGGCTCTGGCTGCTGCCATCGAGCTCATCAAGAGCGGTCTTGGCGAGTAGAACTCAAACGGGTCGCATGTTGAACAACTAAGTTCATATTTGGGGGCGCAGTGACCTGTTGTAAGGTAGCTGCGCTCTTTTGTCATGGATATGGCAAAACGCTTTATCACATGACACGGAGAGAGGAATGGGAATGTATCAGGGAGTCAACGCTTCCGAGGGCATCGGTATCGGCACCGTCATGGTCGCCGTCGATCCCGACTTGACGTTTGAGCCGCACGAGGTTGCCGATTCGGCAGCAGAGAAGGAGCGCTATCAGTCCGCTCTTTCGGTCTTCTGCGAGAAGACCCAGGCTCAGGCCGACCACATGAAGGAGACGGTGGGCGAGGCCGAGGCCGAGATCATGAGCGGACACATTGTCCTGGCTCAGGACCCGGGCATGACCGACGCCATCAACGCCGCCATTGACGGCGGTACCTGCGCCGAGCAGGCGCTCATGGACACCTCGACCATGTTCGAGAACATGTTCCTGTCCATGGACGACGAGATGTTCCGTCTGCGCGCGGCCGACATCGCCGACATCCGCACCGGTATTCTGGCCGAGCTGCTGGGCAAGGAGGTCGTCGACCTCTCCGTCCTGCCCGAGAACACCGTCGTTGTCGTGCATGACCTCACGCCGTCCATGACCGCCACGATCGATAAGGCCCACGTTGCCGGTATCGTCACCGAGACCGGTGGCCGCACGTCGCACTCCGCGATCATTGCGCGCGCCCTTGAGATTCCGGCTGTCCTTTCGGTTTCCAACAGCTGCACCGCGCTGCGCAACGGTATGACCGTTGTCGTCGACGGTGGCAAGGGTATCGTCGAGGCCGATCCCGACGAGGAGACGCTCGCCGCCTACACCGCCAAGGCCGAGGCCTTCGCTGCCGAGAAGGCAGCCCTCGAGGCCTTCCGTGGCAAGCCGTCCGTGACTGCCGATGGCATCAAGAAGATCATCGCCTGCAACATCGGTAACCCTGATGACGTGCCCAACGCGCTCGATCACGATGCCGAGGCCATCGGTCTGTTCCGCTCCGAGTTCCTGTTCATGGACTCCGCTGAGCTTCCTTCCGAGGAGGAGCAGTTCAACGCCTACCGTAAGGTCGCCAGCGCGCTCAAGGGCGCTCCGGTCATCATCCGCACGCTCGATGTGGGTGGCGACAAGGAGATTCCGTATCTGCACATGGTCAAGGAAGATAACCCCTTCATGGGCTTCCGCGCCGTGCGTTACTGCCTGGCCAATCCCGACCAGTACAAGGTCCAGCTCCGCGCTCTGCTGCGCGCTAGCGCCTTCGGTGACGTAAAGATCATGATCCCGCTCGTCACCTGCGTCGAGGAGGTCTTGGCTGTCAAGGAGCTCGTCGAGCAGTGCAAGGCCGAGCTGACCGAAGAGGGTCGCAAGTTCAACGAGAACATCGAGGTCGGCATCATGGTCGAGACGCCCGCCGCTTCGCTGCTCGCAGACCGTCTGGCCGAGGTCGCCGACTTCTTCTCCATCGGCACCAACGACCTGATCGGCTACACCATGTGCGCCGACCGTGGCAACGACACCATCTCCAACCTGTACCAGGTTTACTATCCTGCCGTGCTCCGCTCGCTCAAGAACATCATCGAGAGCGGCGTGAAGGCCGGCATTATGGTCGGTATGTGCGGCGAGGCCGATGCCGATCCGCTGCTCGAGCCGCTGCTGATCAGCTGGGGCCTGGAGGAGTTCTCGATGAGCGCTCCGTCGATCCTGCGCGCCCGCAAGACCATCAGCCAGTGGACCAAGGCCGAGTGCGACGAGCTCGCCGAGAAGGCGCTCGCCTGCAACACCGCCGCCGAGGTCAAGGCACTGCTCGAGTCCGCAGCTCGCTAATTTGGTATCAGAGGTAACCGCGTGGTTGGAATGGGCCGGCCACGCGGCCCTCACATATACAGGGGGTACTGTAAATGTTCTACACGCTAACCGCTAACCCGGCTGTCGACATGACGGTTTCGAGCTCTCCGCTCGAGCCCGACGAGAACGTCCGCACCGGCTCGGCCAGCTACACGGCTAACGGCAAGGGCCTCGACGTGTCCTTCGCCTTTAAGAAGATGGGCGTCGACACCGTCGCGCTCGGCTTCTTCGCCGGCTTCACGGGCAAGTTTATCGTCGAGGAGGTCATGAACCTGGGTTGCCTGTGCCGCCCGGTCTGGACCGACGGTATCACGCGCATCAACACCTACGTCAACGATGGCCAGCACGAGTACGGCATCCTGAACCCTGGTGCTCCGATCACGCCGCAGCACCAGGAGGAGCTCTATAACATCCTGGACACCGCGGGCGATCTCGAGTGCCTGATCGTCTCCGGCTCCGTGCCTCCCAAAGCTACGCCCGACTTCCTGGCTCAGGTCATGGAGCACGCTCAGGCTCGTGGCGCTGACGTCGTCCTGGACCTGTCCTCCGACAAGCTCAAGGAGCTCGCTCACAAGAAGCCGCTGCTCATCAAGCCGAACCATCACGAGATGAAGGCCATCTTCGGCGTGCCGGTCGACACCGACGATGAGGTTCGTGTCGCCATGAAGATGGCTCACGACGCTGGCGTTCAGAACGTGCTGCTCACCCGTGGTAGCCGCGGCGACGCTTACTTCTCCAACGGCGAGGACATCTGGTACGCCAAGCGTGAGTTCAACATCAAGCTGGTCTCTTCCGTCTGCGCCGGCGACTGCACCCTCGCTGCGTTCCTGCACAAGTGGTACAGGGATCGCGACAACGTCGAGGAGGCCATGAAGCTCGCTATGGCCACCGGTGCCAACGTTGCCGAGTCCGTCGGCATCGGTGACTTCGGTCACGTCGACGAGTACAGCAAGCGCGTTGCTGTCCGCAAGCTCGATCGTCAGTAATCGAAACGCGACATATTCGTGCGCATGCGG
>OFMU01000841.1_pt1 | contig 19427 bp, 17 predicted proteins | sample 1541861 | NCBI WGS metagenome assembly OFMU01 (sample SAMN04209238, study PRJEB22552) | human gut metagenome | biome: gut; material: feces | host: Homo sapiens | place: USA: Oklahoma
CCCTCCTTGCCGGATGCAGCAAAATGCGATCCGGATCGTTTAGAACTATTTTATCATTAGGTGTGAAAAAATACAAGCTGTGTGACAGCGGTTTCCTGTCCAAATTCCTTTCAAAACTGCAAGGATAGAATTGTTTGCGGAGCGCTGCAGCGCCCCGCAATGTCTTTTTATCAGTCCATAATTCCATACCGCTTCATCAGCTCGATGCGCTCCTTGGCGAGTTTGATGGAGCCGGAGGCGCTGCTGTCTGCGCCGGTCTTCTTCTCGCCTGCGTAGTGTGCAATGCGCTGCACCCACGCGACCGGCAGCAGATACGGGCGCTTTTTGAGGTACGGGTAGTTCCGCTCCAGATACTCGCGCTTGGGGAACACCGTCCGCAGGACGCTGCTCTTCTCCCCCGTGCGGCTGGCCTTCACGGCGTTCAGCGTGACGGTGGAGGAATGGAGGCGCGTTAGGTCATTGGAGCCGTACACGCCGCCGCAGAGGGTGTCATGCAGCAGCGGCTCCACATCGATGCTACCGTCCCACGGGGCGGGCAGGTCAAATTCGATGCCGAGATAGTCTCTGGCAATACGGAACGCTGCCGCAGCAAAGGTCGCCGCGTGGACGCTCTCACACTGCTCGTGCAGGTGCTGCCAGTCGATCTCCGCGTGATACGCCCGCGCCCACAGGCCGATGTCACAGAACTGCCGCAGCCCGATGCCGCTGCGGACGAAGTGCTTGTAGGCATGCAGAAGCAGGTACAGCAGATGCTCGTGTGGCGGCATGGCGAGAAAGCCGTCGATTTCGACGGGGTTGAGGTCGGCAAAGAAATGATTCAGCTCATCGTGGGTGTCCTCGGAAGAATCAAATAGATGCCGGTGCAGCTCGATGTAAAGCGGGCTGCCTTTTTTTGTGTAAGACACCTCGTCCGCCGTGGGAAGCTCATCCGCAGGCGTGTCGGTGGTCAGGCCATTTGCGAGAAGCTGCTCATGGCAGGCCATAAACTCGCCGTCCGGAATCAGAAGATCGTCGTCGGCGCTGATGCGGTGGTCGGTCTGCGGGTAGAGGCGGCTGCAAAGCTGCCCCTTGACCACGACCGGGTGCAGTCCCGCCGCGCGGAGCTTCTGGTAGAGTCCTGCAAATTCCGCAGACCGCATGGTCTGGTGCAGCACCTGCGCGATGACCTGCTGCTTGACAGCGGCGAACAGCGTCGCGTTTTCCGCGGCAGCAGGCGTCTTGCGAACGGCCTCGAAGACAATTGGGAGCAGCTTCTGCTGCCCCGCCAGCGCAAAAACGGCAGGCCAGTCCACGTTTTCAGCGGGGAGCACCCCGCCGGAAACGGCAGCCTTGGCGATATGGAGGAATTGTGTTTCGATGGTGGTCAGGGTCATGTTTGTGTGCCGAACCCTTTCTCTGGATTTTTCGATGGCGTGAGCGATGAGCAGCGATGTAGAGCCGACGAACGTGCCCAGCGTGTTGCAAATCACGTCATCCACCTCCGCCATGCCGAGGGTATAACGGTACTGCGCGTACTCGATTCCCGCGCTGAGGATGCAGCCGATGAGTGTTGTGAGGATGATTTTGCCCCAACGGTGCCACCTTCGCGACAGGGCATTGGACAATGTCAGCCCCAGCGGGAAGAAGAGGAAGACGTTCATCAGCATCTCACGGTAAATCTCTGGCTGCATCCGCGCGGCGGTCAGGGAGGCGAAGGGGGCGAGGATCAGGCCGGTGCTGCCTTCGGCGCGGCTGAATAAGGTTGCGTAGAGGATGGCGGCGGTCAGCAAGGTCGCCAGAATGAGGTTTCCCCACCGCCAGCGCCTCGCCCCCACGCGGGCAGGCAGCGCGCCCCAAGCAGCAAGCGCCAGCACCATAAAGGTGATAATGCTGATGAATGAACGGGTGTAGATGTAGTGAAGCATGTTAATCTTGTGTTCGGGAGCGTCTTCTGAGTTTGTCCTGTGCTTGTTTGAGATACGGAGTAACCAGCGTTTTCGCATAACGGTAGGTTTCTCTATCAAACATCGAAGCCACCACAAAGAACAGCGGTATTACAACAACGCTGGTGATAGCCGCCCACAGGATAATGCGGGGGTAGGTATCCAGCGCAATGTGGGAAAAGACTAACTTCGACAGCACCGTCACTGCAATAAACAGCGCCAGATTTACTAACCAACGACGATAGGTTTTCCACGGACTGCGGTGCAGGATTTTTTTGTTGGCATAGATAATCATATCGTTGGTGCGGTACAGCAACGCTGTAATAGTACCAATAAGGACACCATAGATACCGCAGAAATGTACACCTATCAAAGATACCGTGATATTAATAATTGCCTCCAGTACAGAACGCCATTGCGTCTGTTTGAAATGTCCAGCAAACTTAATGACCATATTGGATGACTCTCGACCATTGTTCAGCAGATATACCACAATAAACAGATATGGCAATATTGGATCAATATAATTGATGTCTTGAACTCCTGCAGTATAAAGCCTGAGAAATGGTAGAATGAATATCCCTGCTATACAATATAGTGAGGAAACCAGTACCATATTGTAGATTTCAAATGCATCATGCATGCAGAGGTACTTTTCGCGTTGTTTATTGCAAAAACTCTGTCCTAAAAGGTATTGGATACTGCCATTGATTGTACCAACTGCTGTACTGACCATATTAAAAAGTAACGTGTACAGGCCATAAACGCTGACGACCTTTAGATTTTCAAAAAGTGACAGGACCAGCATGTCCGTACTATTGAAAATCATTGCAGAAATTTGATGGATAAAGGCAGAATTGCGTTTACTGAGTGCCTGCAAATCTGGTGTAACCTGTAGATTTAACCACGGATAGCTCTTTCTGACATAAGCTACATAGACGAAAGACGTGAGTACAGAATATCCAAAGTACATTGCCTGAATGACAACAACATTGCATCCAGCACATAAAAGAATGATCTTGGTAACGCTGATTAAGATATTTATAATTGTTGAAATATTTGTCTCAGCATAATTTCGACCGTCGGCTTTAATAAGCATCAGATATTTTGCTTGTGCAAAATATCTGGCAACGCCACCTAAGCCGCCGAGAATAGTTACAAGAAATACCGTTTGATATGAAAATGAAGAGTGTACTACCAGAGGTAAAAGAAAACCTACAGTTAAAACACCAGCTAAGTACAGCAATCCTGTGCGTTTGTAATAGAACTGTGTTGCAGCAAGTATTCTATTGCTCTGGTCTGTATCATTTGAGCCAATTGGTCCATACAGTGCTTGTAAAGCAGCGTTTCCGACACCCGCTTCCAATAAAGCAAAGTAGGTGAAAATTTGCGTCACTGTACTTAATAGGCCGTTCGCTTCTGAGCCGATATTCAGAAGAACAAGTCTTGGAATAATAATACCAAGTGCAATTGTGACAATCTGACCGGCAAAGCCGCTTATGATATTGTTTATACTCTTATGCTCTATCATTTTCACAATTCAAAAGAAGACTTTTGAGGGAGAATTTGTTCGAATGCCCGCGTAATAATGGAAACACATTTCTGAAAATCGTCTTCTGAGGCAAATTCACCATCATTTAAACATATCGTTTTAGCTTGTTGTCGCTGAATACAATCAGCGGCGGCTAGATAACTATTTGGCAAATAAAAGTACTTGCCTTGCTTTTTTTTATTGGTTGGCGAATAATGACCGGTTGCAATTTGCCAGAGCTGGACCAAATATTGATTAGCGTCCTCGGCGGAACGAAACTTATTTCTGCTAGTAGCATCAAGTATGTTATACTCACTATTCCACAAATCTGAAATGCAGGCTTTCAAGAGCGGAGCAGGTAAGTGAGAATACTCAATTCCTTGTGTTTTCGTAAATATGTTTTTTATGTTGCGGAAGCTATTTATTAGGCCGTCATTGCGTGGATCCACATGCTTATGCAAGTGCTTCATAAAATCTACTTGAGAGAAATTGCGATAGATGACCTGAAGATCCGTAGCGAGAATCCCACTGAAGACAGCATCAGTAGGATCAAAGTAAAGTGGGAGAAAAGAGGCGGATTGCTTGGGGAGGTCTCTATGGAAAAAAAACTCCGGGCTTACAGCATCAATCAGAAATTGATCATCATTGAAATAGATGAATTTCTCACCCAGACTTTCAATTCGGTGAAAGTTAAGTTCTATCACATTTGAGTTGAATGTTGGAAGGTATTCAGAGGGTATATACTCTGCATGTGAGATACAATGAAGCTTTGGTGCATTGCTGTTAAGCCATTTAGGCTTTTGCCCGCAGGTTATGAAGTGGACTGTTCTAATCCATGGCGCATACGTCTCAAGGCCACGGAACAGGTATCGCAGAAGCCCCATATCGCGGTATCTTTCTGTACGATTGTCTGTATTCGCTTTTGGCAAGAAGAGTGCTCTTTCCCGTTGCCAATCTGGGTCGCTCCCATCAACCCAGATTATCACAGCATCAATACATTGATCAGCCATTTTTCTTTCCTCTGATGTTCTTAATTTTGCTGTAGCAAGCTTTGAGTAACCCACAGAAGAGCACACATTTCCGATGCGTTTCATCCGGACGTAAAATAGCTCTCCGACCTGCAGCGCACAACATATGCTTCAGAGTTTCGTCCGAGAAGTCATCTGCGCTGACAAAACGGTTTGGTACGATGAAAAAGCAAGTCTTTGTTGCATCATATTCCACTTGCAGCATTTTTCTCTGCCGCACATGGACGTACAGAATTTCCTCTGCTTTGAGGCGGCTTTCTTTGAGATAACAGCGCCAAAGCAAGCCATTTTTCCAGATATAGATTTCGCTTTTTACCATATCATCTGTCCACGATTCGGTTTCAAAATTGAACAGTGTTCTGCAGAAAAGACTCCTGAATGGCTGCAAATCACAGAAGCACTGCGGGCAGACCCATGTTTTTACACCTTCCTGCTTGAAAATGCGGTTACTGCTAGTGCTACCGTTTGTTGGCCATTCATCGAAGATCCAGTGCGCTTCCGTGGAAAAAGCATCTTCAAAATTTTGCCCATTGCCCCTGTCTGATTTCTTATAGAGTCCATTGATATACGGTGTGTTGCGGAAAAGCGTAAAATGTCCGAGACATAGAATTTTATCATACTCATTTAGAACATTGTCAGTGACAAAATGATTGATTTTACCAAAATATTGATCCAAATCGCAATGACCCCAAAATCGATATTCATGCAACTCTTCAGTAAATATTTCGCCGAAAGCGGCTCGAAAGTCACATATTTTGTAGGCGCGTGGAAGTGCAATGGTAAAATTGAAATGTGTCTGAACCCTGTTGCGGAACGTTTCAAATGTTGTATACTGCACGTGAACATTGGGGGGGTACGGATGAGATGTATCGTCGTTTGTAATGATTAGCCAGTCAAAGTCTTCGTTTTGTCTACATGTCCGCAGAAAAATATCAAAGTATTCTGGCAGAGTCCCAAAGTAGGGGACAACGAAGCATGCCTTTTTTCTTTGTTCGTGCATTTTCCTCCCTCACACGCGGCCAATTGCGTGATAAACCCGATAGTATAGATTACTAAGAGACATAAGATCAGAATGGAGAAACAGCCACAATCTCAACTTTCTTGAACAACTAATTTTATGGCTACGGAGTATTTCATTTCTATAATATAAGGCGAATTTTCGTATTTCCGATAGTTCGGTTGTATTGTTTTCACCACTAATTAGATGATCAATATTATAAATTGCTGTATCCCACGTTTTGCTGAGACATTGGGAAAGGAATTGCGGGTAGTTCTGTTTGATAAACCGAGTATTTTCCTTCCAACCATAAAACCAATCCATCTTTCGCTTGCTGTATACCTGTGATGTAATACTGTCACTTCTCTTTAAATAGAAGTAAAGTTCGTCTGAAATTAATGCAATCTTTTTGCAGCGCGACAGGATTTGGAGCATAATTGCTTCGTCTTCATGTATTTTCCCGATTGGAAACCGGACTTCGCTATGAACACTGCGCCGATACAGTTTCCCCCATGCGCCCCAGTCCTTCGTAATGAAGTATTCAATCGCTTCTTCCAAAGTCAATTCACAATTTGGATACCTAAGGCCGTGATCAATACATTCTCCATCTTCATTTACCAAGCAGTAGTCACCGCAAACCAAATCGATGTCCTTTGATGTTGCAACTTCGAGAAGTAGTTCAAGTGCATCTCTCCGAACATAATCATCTGAATCAGCAAAAAACAAGTAATCACCTTTGCAAATCTCCATGCCTTTGTTTCTCGCATCAGATAGCCCGCCGTTCATCTTATGAATCACCTTGATGCGAGCATCTTCTTCAGCAAGGTGATCACAAATTAACGGGCAATTATCTGGGGAGCCGTCGTCCACCAGAATAATCTCCAGATTGTGATAGGACTGCATCATGACAGAGCGAACACATTTTTCAAGATATGCTTCCGTTTTATATACCGGAATAATCACAGAAATCAAAGGAGCAGCGCAATTGCTCATATAATTCACCTACAGTCCTCGCTTTTTACGAATAGCATTCTTGTATGCTGCAAATGGAAAATAGCGCAAAACAAATAATCGAACGGTTTGCTTTAATCCGTGATTATAGCATTTTTTAAATAACTCATAATGTGTTACAAGGCATTTTTTCAGTTCACTAACCCAAGCCGGATCATAAACTTCTTCAACAAGTGCAATTTCAGTCAAAGACCACATAATGCTGTTACATAGCCGATCAGCAGCATAATATGCTAACTCCGGGTAATGCATTTTGATCCAGTCAAGATTTTGCTCACAATGTCTGTACCATGCCAGCTTTGCACTAGAGAATGAAGCAGTCGTGATACTCTCTGCACGGCAACGATAGTTATAGACTATTTCATTTGTTTGAGCTACTATATTACATCGATCCAAGAGGGATAACACAATTGCTTCATCTTCATTGATTTCACCAACCGGGAACTCAATTCCAGCGTGGACACTACGACGATACAGTCGCCCCCACGCAGCGCAACCATTTTGAAAGAAGACTTTCATGGCCTGATTCTTCGTCATGCTGACAACATTCTTTGTTCCATTGAAATCCGTTTGAAGTATTCTGTTTGTCTGGTCTTCGACTCGCTGCATTCCACCAATTGCAATATGGGCGTTGTATGCTATCAGCAGATGATATAAGCATTCAATAGCGTTTTTCTCCAGCCAATCGTCACTATCAACAAACATCAAATAGTCGCCGCTCGCCGCTTGCATTCCGATGTTTCTTGCATCAGATAGCCCACCATTATTTTTATGTATCACCTTGACACGAGCATCTGCTTTTGCGTATTCATCACAGATTTTAGGGCAGTTATCTGGCGAACCATCATCGACAAGGATGACTTCGAGATTTTGATATGTCTGGATAAGAATAGAATTTACGCAATGGCGAAGATATCGCTCAACATTGTAAACGGGTACAATAACGGATACTAAAGGTTCATTTAACTCAATTGATTTAGCAAATTCTCCCATTGCCTAATAATTTCCCCTCTATCAAACTTGTTCATATCCAGTACAGTTGCATCCGAGAAGCGTTTCCGCAATAATGGCTGTTCAATCAGCTTACAGATTTGATCAGCCATTGTGGTTATATCTCCGCTCTCTACAAGATATCCGTTTACGCCATCTCTCACAATTTCGGAAGGGCCTGTCATAATATCAAAACTTACAATTGGAAGCCTGTAGGATTTTGCTTCAAGCAAAACCATTGGAAGTCCTTCCATCTCTGAAGTCATAACATACATGGAGGCCGAACGATATATCTTTTCCATGTCTTTTACAGAACCAGTAAGAATGATATTTCTTTCCAAGCCAAATTGTGAAATCTTCTTTTCCAAAAGCTGCCGTTCCGATCCTTCTCCACATATGTACCATTGCCAATCAGGGTATCTCTCAAAAACAATTCTCCCGATTTCCGGGATTAAGTTGAATCGTTTGATCGGCGAAAGATGCCCTGCGGACAAAATCGTTTTAGACTCTATGGAATAATTTACCTTGTGTGATTCTACAGGGTTTCCTATCGTAATAACTTGGCAGCAACGAACAATATTTCCCTCGTAATTTTGTTTATCGCGTTCAGTCAGAACAACAACAGCATCACTGAGCCGAGCAGCAAACCTACGGATATAAGGAAACCACTTTGAACCCCAGTTGTTATAAAAGTTGGAATGTTCCCATGTGATGACCTTTGTTTTTATCCCCATGCAAGCCGGAATTCCGAATAGCGCCATACCTGTATCTACATTGATCGAAAAGTCAACGCAGTTTTTCTGCAAAAAACCGCGTATTGCTTTGCGGGGATGCTTCTTCGGAAGCGGTAAGCATTTTACTGAACTTTCCAGAGGAAAGAAACTATTTCCATCGCCATGCAGATCGAGAATTGAAACCTCGTGTTTTTTACTCAACGCATTAGCGAGTATAGCTGTCATGCGCTCTGTTCCGCCGGATCTGGACATATCTCCTTCTAAAAAAACGAGTCTCACAAAGAATCCAGCATCCTTTCTACAGCTTGTACAGTTTCCTCTCTGCTAAAACGTTTGCCTCGCAAGATTGCTTGCTGTCTATAATGAGCCAGTAGAGCGGGATCAGAGAGCATCTTTTTCATCCCCTGATAGATACCCTCTTCACTGTTCTCTACAACCAGTCCATACTCGTTGTTTTCTCCCAATAATTCGCGCGCACCAGAACAATCTGTACTGACAACCGGCGTACCAACGATCAGTGCCTCCGTCACTGCAGTAGAAAAGCCCTCACGTCGTGAAGAGCAAACGTATAAATCACAGCGAGAAACATATTGATAAGGATTATCGCGAAAACCAATCATGTGAAAACTACTCTCTACCCCAAGTGCACGCGCTTGAGCTTCAAGCTTTCTTTGATCTTCGCCTATGCCGATCAAATAAATTGTATGTGGAAATCCTTCATCCAACAGTCTTTTATGGACATTTAAGAGTCTGTCATATCCTTTGGGAGCTACCAATTTTGCTACAGAGCAAATGCGAACCCCACTCTCTAGAAACATTGGGTCATTAGGGTCTTCCTTAGACAAAGCTGTTATTCTCTCAGTCTCATTCGTGTTATACAGCACATCGATCGGTGTATGTATCGGAAGCGCATCTACAAATACTTTGCGGACGGACGACGCTACTGCGACAAGACGATCATAGCTTTCATAGAGTTTGAATGCCTCTTTGGGGGTTCGGAAACCAATTGCTGCTTGTTTTGGCGTTGGTAATTCAATATGTATCCATGCTATTTTTTTGATATTTGAGTCATGACAACCAGCTAGAATTCTAGATGTTGGACCTTCCAGATAAGATACAAGGATGTCATAGCTCTCTTTGACTATATATTTGTACAGCTTTTCAGGGGAGAATAACTTCATCAATGTTGTATTCCCTCTGAACTGCTTTTTTGCACCCGGAATATAGTGAACGTGCGCCTGAAGATATTGCCTGTTAACCCCAACATCAAATAAGGTTTGAACTGTGACATCGTATTTGCAGCGATCTAGATTATTTGCCAAATTGACAAGAACGCGTTCAGCTCCGCCGTGAGCAAGACTCGGTATTAAAAAAAGTATCTTTTTCATATAATCACGCCCCAAAGTGTGAACTGACGTATTGCCAGAGAGTAATTTTGGAAAAACAGTTGTCAAAGACGCTTTGAATCAAATTTCCGTACATAAAATACCCGGTATATCCTACGACACACAATGCAGTTAGTATCTGCCGGTCTCGTCGTACAAACTTTTTTAACATCCATGGAAGTACAACAACTTGAGCCGGGAGAAAATAGTTTGCAAGACGTGCAAAATAGTTTGCTGTACCAAATAGTCCAACAAACATAATTAATGCATTTAGCATGACCATGTTAAAAAGAATATTTTCTGTTCTCGACGAATGCGCAAACATGTTCTGGCCGCATAAAAACGCAAGAAAAAGGGGCACAAAACATACCATCACGCGAAAAATATTGACACCTTCCCCAGCGAAAGAAGTCATATCATAATTTGCACCCATCATAGTAGTCACATCGACAATGGTGCCAATCATGCTATTTAAGCTGAAACCTGCAGCAATGAAGATACCAATGTATAGATACGTTTTCCATGTTAATGGCCTGAAATCCATGAGCAAAAGCAAAAGATAGACAAACGCATACGGATGGAATAGCGATGCAATGACGACAAATAGGATGTAGAGCGCCTTCTTTTTTTGCAATAAAAATTCAAGGCCCAATAGGCAAACTGCTGTTGCCATGCATTGTTTAATTGCAGCAAAAGCAAATGTATAGAAACCCGTTGTAAACATCAAAAAGACTGCCAATGGAAAATTGTCTGTATTTTTCCGCACAAATCGAACGTAGCAAGCAGATGTGATTACAGAGTAGAACATTAGGTAGTCCTGCGTAGAAAATCCCACTGTTTTCATAAACGAGTTCAAAACAGCAAAGCCAATTCCCTCTGCAAAAGAATATGTGTTAGCTTCAACAAAATGATCAATTGTAGGTGTTAGCGATTCATACATTCCTATATACGTAACAGTGTCGTTGTACCATGTGCGCAGGCCACAGAATATACCTAGATACAAGATCAACGCCGTCGTAAAGAACTTATCACATTCTTTTTCATTTGGGTTTAGTAGATGCATTCGTTTATCACGATATTGAATTATAAAGGCAACGGCTAAAGCAACTGCAAGGAGCCCCCACAATTTATTCATTACTTTTTCTCCCGAGTACGTCTTTTTACTATGACTCGCGTTAAAATACTTAAGGCAACACCTGGAAGCAACACGGAACATGTAAGCAAGGGGGCCGGGGATTCCGTCCAAATGCTTTGAATATGGCCAGCAAGAATACAGCTTGAATCAAAATGAATGGCGTTTTTGACTTTAAACAACAAAGGCACATTTTGAAATTGCATACAAAGTCTACGCAGTTGGGCAAAGCTGTTTGGGCTGTCCAAATACTGATTGAATATGTTCCGCGACATACCGTTAGACTGATATTCAACAATACAAACAGGCTCATTCATAACAAGAAAGTCATATTTCAAACTAATCTGCAGGTGCATATAGTGAGGATTAAAATTTTTTTCTCCATTTAATGTCGGCATTGGCGCCACCATTTTGTAAAGGCTACTTCGCAAAATGGGTTTCCGGTCACCGTTCTTTATGCGGTATTTGCCCACATACAGATCTATCAAATTGATAGTCTTTTGATTCGGCAACAAGTCGCCAATTATTTCACCGTTGGCATAGCAATCCAATGCTTCGATTCCTGCAACATCCTCATTTCCGTCAGTAGCCCATTTAAATAGAATTTTTTCGATGGCCTCATCTGTCAGCCAGTCATCAGAATCTATACACATAGCAAGTTCTGTATGTAACGCCGCAATCGCGGTATTGTAAGCGGTGTGAAGACCGCCATTTTCTTTATAAATATACTGGATATCAAATCCGTTGTCACAACACTGCCAATCACGCACCAGCTCGGCAGTATTGTCGGTCGAGCCGTCGTCTATGATCAGCCAGATGAAGTCCTTGCAGTTCTGACGGCAAAGGCTTTCGTAGGTGCGGGGTAAAGTATGCGCCCGATTATAGGTGGGAGTAAAGACGGTGAGAATAGGTTCAGCAATTCTGTTCATAAGCGTTGATGTAGAACTCCTGTAGTTTTACGGCCTCGGTAGTAATATCGAAGCCATGAGCGGCAATTTCATCTCGGCGGTCAGTACGGGGAAAATATCGTTTTTTAAGAATCTTCTCCGCCCACTTTTCGACCGAAGAAGATAACTTCTCAGCGGTAACGAGGTCTGTCAAATATGCCTCCTGCGGAATTGTGTCGGAAACAACACATGGCAATCCGGCAGCCTGTGCTTCAATCAACACAATTCCAAGCCCCTCATACAACGACGGGAACACAAACACATCCATCGCCTGCATCAAATCCGCAACATCGCTGCGGATGCCGAGGAATCGGACGTGTTCTGCAATGCCCAGTGCCTCTGCCTTAGCCTGTATTTTCGGCATGTCTTCGCCGCCGCCGACCAGCAAAAGGACGGCGTTCGGTTCTTTCTTTAGCAGCGCGGCAAAAATGTCAAGGAGGAACAGGTGGTTTTTAGGCTGATTGAATCGGCCAACGTGCCCAATTGTGAATTCATTTTCAAGGCCAAGCTGTTGTCGCACTTTTTGACGCTTGGCCCGGTCATAGGTATAAGCCGCAACATCTATGGCGTTATTAATAATCTGGAATGGTGCTCCACCAAACATCCAATCACCTGCATCTCTTCCACAAGCGAATAGATCAGTGGCATATTTAGAAATGAACCGCTTGTACCACAGCTTGATGAGATATTTCAGATTCTTGTCTTGACTGGCGCTATGGCTGTGGGCAACTCGCACCGGAACATTATGCTGCGCAGCGACCTTCAGAATTACTGAACTCAGGCAATCCTGATGGACATGAACAACTTTGTATTCTGGGTGTTCATCAAAAAAACGATTCAGAGCAGATAAGTAGCTTTTACTCCACGGCACCAGTCGAGGTAAGCGATAGATTCTCCCACCCAGGGATTCGATCTCATCATCAAATGCTGCCCGTTCTTGCCGATGAACGAGGAAATCAAACTGCACCTTCTCGCGGTCGATATGGCGGTAGTAATTCATAATCATGGACTCCAGACCGCCGCGCTCCATGTGGGTAACGACTTGTAATATACGTGTTGTATCACTCATCGAACATTGCCTCTATTGTCTCCTTTACAATGATTCTTTTGTCAAATTTCTGCTCCATTCGCTCCCGGCCGCGGCGACCCATTTCTGCCCGCCAGCTCTCCGGCAGATCCACAAACCGCTGCATCGCGTCGCAAAGCGCATCTGCATTCTTCGCCGGACACAGATACCCGCTGACGCCATTCTCCACCGCCTCGCGGCAACCGGGGATATCGCTGGTAATAAGTGGCCGTCCGGAGGCAGCAGCCTCCAGCAGGACATTGGACATGCCCTCATGGTACGATGGCAGCACTATGCAGCTTGCCATTGCGTAGAACGGTTTCATATCCGACTGATAGCCATGGTACTTAACCACACCGGCCTTTTCCAGTTCATCCATGACAGGCTTATAGGCTTCCTCAAATGAGCCGACGATGTGGAACTCCACGCCGTCGCCGTATTCCTGCTTCATCCGCTTTGCGGCGGCGAACAGCTCGTCCACGCCTTTTTCGTGCATGACGCGGCCCACAAAGAGAAAGCGCACCGCCCCCTCCTGCGGGTAGGACTGATAAGGATAATCTTCTAAATTGACGCCTGCACCGCTCAGCACCACGTCGCGTCCCTGCGGCACAACGCCGGTGGCAGTGAGGGTATCCCGATTCCCGGCATTCTCAAAAAAAACGACCCTCGCACCCTTCAACGCCGGTTTGTAGAGCGCCAGCACGAACTTCTTGAGCCAGCCGCCGTTTTCGATGGCGCTGCCAAGTCCCGTGATGTTCACAGCATAGGGGATGTGCGCCATCCGGCAGGCAAGGCCGCCGTAGATGTTGGGCTTGATGGTATAGGTCAGAACAAGGTCGGGCTTGACTTCTTTCAGAATCGCCCGATATTGGTGAAAGAGTTTGCCGTCGTGTATAGGGTTCATACCGCGCCGCTCAATGGGCGTGTCAATAAAGCGGCAGCCAAGCTGCACAAGCTCCGAAATGAAACCGCCGTCCGGCAAAGAGATATATACCTCGTGTCCTGCACCCAAAAGCGCTGCAAGCAAGTCCTTTCGAAAGCGGTACAGGCCAACATCGTTGTTGGCAAGCACCAGAATCCGCTTATTTGATTTTTCTCGCAGGGATTCCGACATAGGTTCCGCTCTCCTTGATATCACAAATCACCACCGCGCCCGCACCGATCGTGCAGTGGTCACAAATGCTTATGTTATTGCTGATAGTCGCTCCGATACCGACCCACGTGTGGTTTCCAACTGACACCGTTCCGCCGAGCCTCGCGCCGACGGAAATGTGGGCAAAGCTGCCGATGTGGTTGTCGTGCTCCACGACTGCCGCCGTGTTGACGATGCTATGCTCTCCGACATAGGCAGACGGATTGATCACAGCGTTTGCCATAATGACGCTGCCTACGCCGATTTGCGTTTCCAATGCAGAAATGACCGCAAACGGGTGGATTGCCGTGTACCAGCGTACACCGTCAAGCTGACGCGCAACCTTTTCACGAACGTCAGAATTTCCAATCCCCACCACAAAGGACGCTTCCGGGTATCTTGCATAATCCGCAACCTTTCCCAGCACGGGAACGCCTGCGATATCAGGCGGAAGCGTCTCGTTGTCATCCAGAAAGCCGAGCAGCGTGTCGCCGCTTCTGCGAACAATATCCGCCACGACCTTTCCGTGGCCGCTGGCTCCAATGACGATGACCTGTTCATTCATGTGATGAAGCCCCCGTTCCCGTAAATGCTTCCATTGTTGCACTGCCCTCTGCGCTGATGCCCTCGTGGGCCAAGACGCAGCGGACGGTCATGAAGATGATCTTCACGTCCAGCGCAAAGCTGGCATGGTCTACATAGTCCACATCATAGGCAAACTTCTCTTCCCACGAGGCAAGATTTCGCCCGTGTACCTGCGCCCAGCCGGTGAGACCGGGACGCACATCGTGGCGGCGATGCTGCTCGGCGTTATACAGCGGCAGGTACCTCACCAGCAGCGGTCTTGGCCCGACAATGCTCATCTTGCCGCGAAAGATATCCCACAGCTCCGGCAGCTCGTCGATGCTCAAAGAGCGCAGCTTCTTTCCGAAGCCCGTCAGCCGTTCCTTGTCCGGCAGCAGCGCGCCGGTTTCATCCCGCGCGTCACTCATGCTGCGGAACTTGTGGAGCTTGAAGATCTTTTCATCTTTTCCCGGACGCTCCTGACAGAAGATCACAGGGCTTCCAAGCTTCACGCGCACAAGAATCGCCGTCACCAGCAGCAGCGGCGACAGGACGATCAGCGCACACCCGGACAGCACAATGTCCAGCAGGCGCTTGATGTATTTTTCATAAAACCCAGCCTTATGCCGCATCAGAACATCCCCCGGATGACCTCACACACGCGGTCAACATCGTCCATGCTCATCTTCGTGTCGCTGGGCAGGCACACGCCGCGAGCGAACAGATCGTCGCACACCGGCTTCTCGCTGACGCTGGCAAAGGGGCAGCCTGCGAAGACCGGCTGCAAATTCATGGGCTTCCAGAGATGGCGGCCTTCAATGTTGGCCTCGTTCAGCCGCGCCAGCATATCGACAGGTGTCACGCCGCAGTCCGCGTCCAGCAGGGCGACGGACAGCCAACGGTTCGGCTCGGCGTTGTCCAGCTGCGGCTGCATGGTCAGCGGCAGACCTTTCAGGTTTTCAGAGTAGCGGGCAAAGATCACCTGCTTCTGCTGCACGCGCAGGGGCAGCACCTTCATCTGGCCACGTCCGATACCGGCGGAGATGTTGCTCATGCGGTAGTTGTAGCCGATCTCCTCATGCTGATACCATGGCGCATTCTCGCGGGCCTGCGTTGCCAGCTTCAGGGCGTGTTTGGCTTCCTCTTCTGTCCGGCACAGCAGCATCCCGCCGCCGGAGGTGGTAATGATCTTGTTGCCATTGAAGGACAGGCCGCCGAACTCACCGAAGGTGCCGCACTTCTGCCCGTTGTATGTAGAACCCAGCGCCTCGGCGGCATCCTCGATCAAAGGAACGTTGTACTCACGGCAGATGGCAATGATCTCATCCAGCTTGGCCGGATTGCCGTACAGATGCACCGCGACTACCGCCTTGGGCGCGCCGTGCAGCTCGAACGCACGGCGCAGAGCGGCGGGGTCCATATTCCACGTTTCGCGCTCGGAGTCGATGAACACCGGCTTCGCGCCGCAGTAGGCTACGGGATTGGCTGATGCGGAGAAGGTCAGGCTCTGGCAGAACACCGTATCGCCGGGCTTCACACCTGCGAGGATCATCGCCAGATGCAGCGCTGCCGTACCGGCAGACAGAGCAACGGGATAGCCCTTGCCCATGTAAGCGCCCATCGCTTTTTCAAATTCGTTGACATTCTCGCCCAGCGGCGCGATCCAGTTTTTCTGAAACGCGTCGTGGATGTACTCCAGTTCATAGCCCTCGTCCGACATATGCGGGCTGGCCAGCAAAAGTCGTTTATCCATTTTCCTCTCCTATGTTTTTCGTCCACCGGATGCCAAAATATGCTTCGGTCGGGCGTATTAGTTGCATTCAAAAGCGCGATAAATCTGCGTCATTTCTTTCTACCGCTATGGCATGCAGAAATGCGCAAGTTCATCGATCCATGTATATCGCCGTCTCCCACCCGAAAAACGTTGAGATTAAGCCATTTTTATTACTTAATTATACTACATATGGATAAAAAGCGCAATGCCTAACATAGGTGAAAAAGTGGAGTGATTCGTCCATAAATCATCCCGCTTTTCTTCATTCAGCAGGTTATTTTCCGGTTGCACATCCTCAATTCATATGATACAATGTTATTCAACGAAACTGGTGCTTAATTCGCCGGAAGTGGTAACACGATGAAGAATAGCTTGTTCAGAATGGAGGGTATCAAAATGAAAGAACCGGAAAACAACGCGATCCAGCTTTTTGAGGATCAGAAAATCCGCGTGGCATGGGATGCGGAACGGGAGGAATGGTACTTCTCCATCGTGGATGTGGTTGCGGTACTAACTGAGCAGGAAACGCTCAGAGGTGCCAGTAACTATTGGGCAAAGCTGAAAGAGCGCCTGAAAGCCGAAGGCGCAGATCAGTTGCTGACAAATTGTCAGCAACTGAAAATGAAGTCTCCCAAGGACGGCAAACGATATAAGACCGACGTTGCCGACACGGAGCAGCTTCTGCGCATTATCCAGTCCATCCCTTCTAAAAAGGCCGAACCTTTCAAGGCGTGGCTGGCGATGGTTGGCCGGGAGCGCATCGAAGAAACCATCGACCCGGAGCAGGCCATCGACCGCGCACTGGAAACCTATCTTAAAAAGGGCTACTCCGAGGAATGGGTACACCAGCGGCTGCTTTCCATCCGCATCCGCAACGAGCTGACGGACGAGTGGCGCAGGCGCGGCGTGCAGAAGGGCCGAGAATACGCCATTCTCACGGACGAGATCACCCGCGCGTGGTCGGGCATGAGCACGCGGCAGTACAAGAACTTCAAGGGTCTGAAGAAGGAAAATCTCCGGGACAACATGAGCAACTTGGAGCTGGTGCTGACCATGCTGGCCGAGGCATCCACCACCGACATTGCCAAAGCCGAACAGCCGCAGGGATTTGCCGAAAACCAGCAGGTTGCCCGCCGCGGCGGCAATGTCGCGGGCGTGGCGAGAAAAGCGCTGGAAGCCGAAACCGGCAAGCCGGTCGTCACCGCGCAGAACGCCGAAAGCTTCCGCCAGCTCGTCACCGATATTGTAACCGACGCGGCGCAGCTGCCGGAGAAAAAGGAGACTGCAAATGAGAAATGAAATCGCAGGCCGCGGCGAAGTCCTGCTGTACAGCGACGAGAGCGGCAAGGAATACATCAGCGTCGTGTTCAAGGACGAGACATTCTGGCTGACGCAAAAAGCGATGGCAGAGCTATTCGATGTCCAAACGCCTGCCATCAGCAAGCATTTGAAAAACATATTTGCAGATGGCGAGTTGGAGGAAAACATGGTTGTTTCCAAAATGGAAACAACCACTCGACATGGAGCAGTTCAAGGTAAGACGCAGACAAACGACACGAAATTCTATAACCTCGATGCCATCATCGCCGTGGGCTACCGGGTGAACTCCAAGAAGGCCACCCGCTTCCGCCAGTGGGCGACGAAGACGCTGAAAGAATACATCCAGAAAGGCTTTGTGCTCAATGACGAGCTAATGAAGAATGGCCGCCCATTCGGCAGAGACTACTTTGATGAGCTGCTGGAGCGCATCCGGGAGATCCGTGCCAGCGAACGCCGGGCGTACCAGAAAATCGCGGATGTCTTCGAGCAGTGCAGCTACGACTACGACAAAAACAGCGAGACCACGAAAGCCTTCTATGCATTCGTGCAGAACAAGCTGCACTACGCCGTCACCGGCAAGACTGCCGCCGAACTGATCGCGGAACGGGCCACACTGGACAGCCCCACCATGGGCCTGACCACATGGAAGGGCGCGCCAGACGGAAAGATACTCAAAAGCGACACGCTGGTGGCGAAGAACTACCTGAACGAAAAAGAGTTATCCCGCCTGAACCGGCTGGTGACCATGTTCATCGACTACGCCGAGCTGATGGCAGAGGACGAACAGCTCATGAGTATGCAGGACTGGCTGAACGAAACCGACCGATTTCTTGAAAACAACCGCCGCAAGGTGCTGGACGGCAAGGGACGTATCTCGCGGGAAGCGGCAGCAAATAAGGTCGGCGCGATTTACGACGAGTTCCGCAAAAAGCAGGACGCGGCATACATCTCCGACTTCGACCGGGAGATGGAAAAATACTTAAAAGGCGGTGAGCCGAATTGATCGAGCGCTTTGACATCGCGGGCTATGCCCGCATTTCCGTGGATGATGAGCAGGATCAGAAGAACATCTCGATTGAAAACCAGAAGGCCATCATCGAGGACTATGTGAAGACTCACTTCCCCGGCAGCACGCTGACGTTTTTTGAAGACCGCGACCGCTCCGGCTACACCTTTGAGCAGCGCGAGGACTATCAGGAGATGCGCCGGGGGCTGATGCGGCACAAATACGACATCCTCATCATCAAGGACTTCTCCCGCTTTTCCCGCCGCAACTCGCGCGGGCTTGTGGAGCTGGAAGACCTGCGCGACGCGGGCGCGCGCATCATCTCCATCGGCGACGGCGTGGACTTCCCCAACGACGACGACTGGCTGAAAATCCAGTTTCAGTTCCTTGTGAACGAAATGCCCGTCACGGACACCTCCCGCAAGGTGCGCAGCGTTGTGAAGCGGCGGCAGAACGACGGCGAGTGGATCTGCGCCGCGCCCTACGGCTATCTCGTCACCGAGGACAAGCAGTTTGAGATCATCCCCACCGAGGCCGAGACCGTCCGCAGGATTTTTGACCTCTACAGCAACGCCGGTTGGGGCTACAAGAAAATCGCCAACTATCTCACCGATCAGGGCATTCCCACGCCGCGCATGTCCGAGCGGATGCGCAAGGAGGCGGCAGGCAAGAAAACCAAGCGGGAGGCCAAGAACGCATGGGCCATCGCCACGGTGCAGGGCATTCTCGACAACGATTTTTATATCGGCACGCTGCGGCAGGGCAAGTACACCCGCGCCAAGATCAACGGCAAGGAGATCAAGCGCAACGACGATGAGCACATCGTTATCGAAAACCACCATCAGGCCATCATCGACTACCGCACCTTCGCCATCACCCGCGCGCTGC
>OFMU01000860.1_pt1 | contig 19184 bp, 18 predicted proteins | sample 1541861 | NCBI WGS metagenome assembly OFMU01 (sample SAMN04209238, study PRJEB22552) | human gut metagenome | biome: gut; material: feces | host: Homo sapiens | place: USA: Oklahoma
ATGCTCATTTGGCAAGGACTGTCAACATTCTGTCCTTGACTTTTGAACCAGTTTACATCCCCTTATGCTTTAATTTTAGCTATCAAATTATTCAAATCATTTTCATCAGGATGTGTTAAAGCTTGATCAAAATTATCAATGAGCATATCAATATTAGGCATATGATCAGGCTGTGCCTTCATTTTTACATATCGATCACGTACAGATTGTGGCATCTTACCCTGGCACATATGTTCACCTACAATTGTATTACTTGCATCAATGCTTGTTTTCATATTATTTAGAATTCTCTGGAAATATTCTTCACTTACTCCAAATCCTGCTGTACCAAATAAGAAAATCTTCTTATTCTTTAAGGCTTCTAATAGTTTAAGAGTTGCTGCATCCGCATTACCTTTATCTGTCCAGAAACCAATATAAAACATATCTGAATCTACTTTTTTACATGGTCCAAAATAATCACAATCTTCTTCAGCTGGCGTGTCATGAATAGCCTCTGCAAGCATCTTTGTATTACCTGTTGGAGAACTATATAGTATTGAATATCTTTCTTGTTCCATCATTTCTACCTCACTTAATGATTTATTACAATACTATATAACACTATTCTAATTAAATAATAGCTGTAATCCCATTACAATCACCCACATATAGGCACATGTTTTAGGAATCATTAACAAACCAATTTTAGGTTTTTTCTTACTTAATAAAGTGACTGGTAAATAACAGCCAAATGAGATAATAATAGCTGCAACCATTCTAGTCATGTGAAGATTACCAGTATTACCGCTCATTGCATATAGAATAATAATTCCAATACCAGTAACTGCAAATACGGCATTTCTGATAATAGATAGTTTTAAGTTACCTTCATCCCCACACCAGTCATTTTGTGGTAAGAAACATACTACAATTCTAATGATTGCGGAAATGTAGATCATTGCTTCTACAATAAATGGAGCAAAAAGAGTTGGGAATGTGAGTTTCCAGATATAAAGTAAGATAATATAGAAAACAGTCATAGTAATAGAAGAAACCTGCAAACCTATACCAAGTTGTCTCTTAATTTTTTCATTAGTTCCTTTGAATGCTCTTATAATTCTAGGAACTAAGTGGAAGGCATCACCACCACATAATGTAAGAGTTAAGATACCATATAGTATAAATAACATATTGCCATTTGCGTTTGTAAGGAAGATTACACCAGCTACTAAGTCAAATAATAAGTAACAAGTATCAAAGATAGCCTCCATGATATCTGGCATTTTAGGTACATATTTTTGGTTATTCATAATCATAATCCTTTCTTTTGAATGCATTCTTCCGCATTCCTACAAATTTTTTCAAATACATTACGACATACTTTTATTTCTTCGTCAGTTAAACCTTGAAGCATGTCATGCGCAAATTGATTTTGAACATCTAATCCTTCTTTAACGATTTCATTGGCTGAATCCTGTAAATATAGCTCCACTCGCTTTTTATTGCTTGAAGATGTCTTCTTAGTAATATAACCACGTTCTTCTAATACTTTTAAAGCGGTCGAGACATGAGATTTTGTCGATTTTCTTATTCTAACAATATCCGCTGCTGTATTGTACTCTGGATTATGATACAAAAACATCAGTATGTCATATTCCATCTTTTTAAGATGATACTTATCACAAGTAGATGCGGTTAACATCTCATAATAAAGAGTAATCGTCTTATGTTGATCCCAGAAATACATATTAAGCCCCCTTTTTTATCGTTCTATTTAGAACTTCTATGTTCTATATAGAACATTATAGGTATATATATATCATTGTCAAGGATATTGAGCACAAAAAAAAGCCAGTATATTCCATACCGACTGTATTCATTAGTTCCTAGAAGTCATTTTGTATCCTGAATAAATAGACATAATCATACAAATAAGTGCAATAACACCAAATATTGCATGAATCATATGATTTTTTACATGTCCTGTTAAAAAAGTACAGATCATAGAAAGCAGCGCTCCTATAGACCAATATTTATGTGATTTCATTATACATCCCCTTTAGATTAGTCTGCCCTAACTATGATAACATAGTGTAAAAAAGATGTAAATATATAAGTGATCTTCTCTAACTCTACCGATTATTCTATAACTAATAGTAGAGCAAAAGTATTTATGTTCATTTATAACCCCTGGTTATTTTAAATTACCAGTTTTTGTTGATCTTAAAACGCAAGAAAGACAGCCGATTTCTCGACTGTCCCTTGGTTAAATATATATCTTAGTTATACTATGATACTTTCTTTTTCTTTAGTAATGCGAGTAATGCAATACCACTTACTGCAAGTAATGCAATCACTGCAGATACGTTTGTAGAATCGCCTGTCTTAGGAGCAACTGTAGTAGTTTTATTGTTATCCTTGCTTGGAGCAGAAGCTTTTTCTTTCACTGTAACCTTAATAGTCTTTGTGCAAGATGCGCCTTTACTATCTGTTACTTTGTAAGTAACTTCATATACGCCAGGCTTAGATGGATCAACTGTATTCTTTAAGATTTCAATCTTATCAGTTAAATTACCATCTTCTTTATCCTTTGCAGAAACGCCTTCTTTTGGATCAAACTTATCACCGACTGTGATTTCCTTATCAGTTACATCAATAGTTTGTGCTTCGTTAAGAGGTTCAATCTTAGGATTTACAGTAACTGTAATAGTCTTAGTGCGAGATGTACCCTTGCTATCTGTTGCCTTGTAAGTTACTTCATACTTGCCAGGTTTAGTTGTATCTACTTCATTCTTCAATACTTCAATCTTATCAGTAAAATTTCCATCTTCCACGTCTTCTGCTGTGACATCAGCCTTAGGATCAAATGTATCACCAACTGTAAGAGTCTTATCTTCAGCCTTGATAGTAGGAATTGCATTTAATACTTCCATCTTTGGATTTACAGTAACTGTAATAGTCTTAGTGCGAGATGTACCCTTGCTATCTGTTGCCTTGTAAGTTACTTCATACTTGCCAGGTTTAGTTGTATCTACTTCATTCTTCAATACTTCAATCTTATCAGTAAAATTTCCATCTTCCACGTCTTCTGCTGTGACATCAGCCTTAGGATCAAATGTATCACCAACTGTAAGAGTCTTATCTTCAGCTTTAATGATTGGTGCTGAATTTATAGGTTCCATCTTTGGATTTACAGTAACTGTAATAGACTTAGTGTATGATGCACCCTTGCTGTCTGTTACCTTGTAAGTTACTTCGTACTTACCAGGTTTAGTTGTATCTACATCATTCTTTTTGATTTCAATCTTATCAGTTAAGTTTCCATCTTCAGCGTCTGTTGCAGTTACATCAGCCATAGGATCAAATGCATCACCAACTGTAAGATTCTTATCTACGGCTTTAATGATTGGTGCCGCATTTAGAGGTTCCATCTTTGGATTTACTGTAACCTTGATAGTCTTAACATGAGATGCGCCACCGCTATCTGTTACCTTGTAAGTTACTTCATACTTGCCAGGTTTAGTTGTATCTACTTCATTCTCTAAGATTTCAATCTTATCAGTGATATCTCCATCTTCTTCGTCTTCAGCAGTTACATCAGCTAATGGATCAAATTCATCGCCAACTATAAGAGTCTTATCTGTTGTCTTAATCACTGGACATGCATTAAAATCTGCAGTTTTTGGATTAACAATAACCTTAATTGTAGTTGTATAAGATGCGCCTTGAGTGTCTGTTACCTTGTAAGTAACATCATAAATACCAGGTTCATTAACATTGACATCATTCTTTAAGATTTCAATCTTATTAGTGATATCTCCATCTTCTTCGTCTGTTGCAGTTACATCAGCCTTAGGATCAAATATATCACCCACTTCAATTGTCTTGTCAGTTGCTTTAATAACTGGTGCTGAATTCATTTGCACCCAGTTCATAACCCAAGTTGCATTGTAAGTGATGTTCTTTGTAACCTTTTCTTCAACTGCAGGTGACCATCCTTTGAATGTATAACCTGCTCTTGTAGGTGTTTCATCAAATTTAGGTGTTGGTGTACCTACTACTAAATCAGGAATTACCTTATCTTCAAATACGACTTCACCATCAACGCCATCAGTATAAGTAACTGTATAACGTGACTTGATTCCTGTTGCACCTGGAATTGGGAATTTAACTTTACTTCCATCAGGCATAGCAATATATGTTTCACCATTTAATGGATAAAGTTTTCCTTCTTTAAATTCAGGATGATCAGCATCTAATGTAACATAGTATTCTAACTCATAAGTATAATAAGTCTTAGTACCTTCTGTTGTAGTCGTTGCATTTGCAAGTTTCCACTTAAAGCCACTTGTATCCTGCTGTACAGATGGAGGTAATTGACTTACTGATAAAAATGGAGCAGCTCCATCAAATACTTCTAAGTCTTTACCAGTAATACTAGTGGTAACACTTTCAGAAATAGCCTTAAACACTTTAGCTAAATCATCAGCATCACTTGAATCATATGCTTTATCACGACTTGTTGCGAACTGCCTTTTAAGAATTCAGAAACTGTAGGACCATCTTCATATGCTTTATCTTTTGCTGCCCCATAACATACTGTATAAACTGTAGACTGATCTTTTAGAAGATTAGCATCTTTAGATGTTGCTTCAACAGTTTTTTCACTACCTTCTCCACCATCACCAGCTAAATCATATGTTATGCCATCAATTGTGACATGTGTATGTAAAAAAGTACATCCACCTTCACAATCTTTAAGATAATAAGTAGGTGTTCCATCAGTTAATACGACTGTATTTCTGTTGTCTTTTTGAATTTGTTTCACTGCATCTTTTAAGAATAAAGATGTGGCTTGTTTAATACCAGCATCTAGGTTTGTTCCACCACCAGCTTTTAGATTTTTGATTGCTTCAAATGCTTTGTTTTTACCTCTAGTAGAAGAGACATCCGTCCAATTTAACGGTACTTCAACATGAGTTGCAAAATCAACAACCGCAAGATAACGGTCCAACATTTTCTTTATCACTAGCATATGACCTCACAAACGCATTTGCTGCTGCTTTTAAGTTTCTAATACGATTGCCATCCATACTTCCCGAAGTATCCACAACAAGAACTGTAGCTGACTTCTTGGTAAAAGTTTCAACCTTCTGTTTAGTAACAACCTTTAATTTCATCCTATAAGTGTTGTTACCAAGTGCTTCAGCTGTTTTATCAACTGAATGAATACCTTCTGGCAGGGTCTGATCTAATTCACCTTGAACCCACTGACCAGAATCGTTATAATAACCGTTCGTCACTACGTTATCAGTAGTAAGAGCATTCGCATTTATAGGTGCTAATGAGACACTCATCATCAATGCTACTGCATAATTCGTGAATTTCTTGACATTCATAGTTCTTTCCCCTTTCTTCAATTTTTAATTATTCGTTTACAATTGTATAAAAACAATTGCCTAAAGTGCACTTTTTAATATCTGACAATCTAGATAGTTTGTTATTAGCAAAAATAAGTTATTCTATAACATTCATATCATAAGTTTTATATTAATGTTACGCATCTCACCAGTTAAAGTATTTATCATTTAAAATTAATATGTTTTAAAAACCTTAATCTCATTATCTTAGTCATTCATATTAAATATAAAATGTTCCTCTTTAACCTTTAGGGCTTTTTTGCCACTTTATCATATCAATAATTATAGAAATAAGAGAGCATAGTAATATATGATTCAGCTGTGCACTTATGCAATTGATAACACAATCATTAGCAAACAATCACATACAATAGACGATTAAAAAAAATTTATTCCTCCTTCCTTTATATACCATTTCCAAAATAACACTTTTTTAATTGCCTATTACTTTCTATAAATATAGAAAACAATAGCGGTTATATTTTCGACGCCAATTACCCTACAGACTGTACCATATTTAGAAATTTATGACATGTAATAATTAAATGTGAGGTTATTTTGTTGGAATAACACAAATATGTAAGTATATTCGCTTACATATAGCATTTACATAATACTGTATTTATAAGTGTTTAAGGATAGAACCACAAAAAACGACATGATTAACCTGTCGCAATGGACTGCTTTGTTATGGATCTTCCAATGATACAAAAAAAGTGACAGTGCAATATACATTTTGTATTTCTTGCCTGCCACTTTTTTGACTTTTACACTTTATCTTTAAATGTCTTCTCTACTTCAATAATACGTCTGCCAATTCTCTTTGTTTCTATTTTTTTATAAGCTTCTAAACAAGGAATAAATTCCTTATTGCCTTCTTCCTCAATAATATCAAGTATACGTAAAATAACCTTTCTATTTACTTTGATCAGCTTATGAATGACACGAGGATTATTTTCTTTTACATCTAAACAGAACTGTTGATACAATTCCTGAGCATATGTTTCCTTCTCTATCTCCCACCCTTCATCAGAAAATACCAGCAATGGAAGACGTCCATCATATTTAATTCGAAGATAATCCTCATCAATCATCCAATCAATATAATGCATAATATCAGCTAATTTCATATCATGATAATAGCCATAAGCAGGACACTCATTTAGTTTAAGTTCTAGTACCTTCTTATCCTTAGAACCTTTTAATATCTTAGCAAGCATATTTCTTCCTGCTTTCATAATACACATATCAGCTGCTCTTAAGATCATCTTGATATCTTCTGGAGATAATTCTTTTACATTACCTGTATCAAGAACGACAGGTATTCTATTAACTCTTCTACTCATTGGTTATTTCCTCGCTTTCATATATAAATTTTAATACCACTCTGTTTATCATTCAACATAAAAGCTCTGTAAAGAGAATTACGATACAATTATCATATGCTTTGCACAAAGTCCATTTATCATTACAGGGAGCAGAAGTTAATTGTCATTTTTGAGATAACCATTTTGTTTACATATCATTCTAAATTAATTGTAAATTTTAAGATTGTATTCTTATATCACATTACCTATAATAAAGTAGAAAATAGGAGATATCAGTATGCCCACTTCAAGTATTACTCATAATTTTGTTATATCAAAACCAGATAGTGTAAAGCATTTTGTAGATGCAATTGATGAAGCCGAGCGTGACCGCACACCTAAACAGACACTTCCTGGACGTCAGTTAACAAACCCACAGGAAATTTTAGCTTTAATGGCTAAAATGAAGAAACAACATGACTGATAAATAATTAAAACTTCTAAAAAATAGGTATTTCACTATCTCTTAGAAGTTTTTCTCATAACCAAATTTAATTATATGTCTTCTTCTAATCGTTTAAAAGTTTCTTCAACAGAAATAGAATCATTATTTTTAGCATAGTTTGAGTCAATATTCATTATCTGATCAAATTCTACTTTTTCTAATATATAAAGCCCCCTACATACATAGGAGGCTTCACTTTACTTTTTATTTATATAAAAACCACAAGGCATATCAGCTACTTCACCAATAGAAGGATCTAATGCATAGACTTCTTCTAGAGATACAATTCTTGCATCATCTGTCGTATGTTCTTTACCACATAAGAACTGCCACATACCATCCTCATCATGAGATTTATATAAGTAATAGATTCTTCTTTATTTAATACATGATTGCATACTATGCAAGCAGTACGAGGATCATCATTAAATGGGAACATATTATTTACTCAACAACAAGATATTTTCAATGTGGGGAGTATGTGGGAACATATCTACTGGTTGTACATCTAGAGGCTTATAACCCTTCTCTACCAAGTAAGTTAAATCTCTTGCCTGAGTCGCTACATTACATGAAATATAGACAATACGTTCAGGAGAGAGTGTAGTCAATCTTTCTAGGAATTCAGTAGAACATCCTTTTCTAGGTGGATCCACCATAACACAATCCACCTTTTCATGTCTCTCTACAAATTCAGTCATGAAATGACCTGCATCATCGCATACAAATTCCGCATTTGTAATATGATTTCTTTCAGCATTCTCTTTTGCATCTACAATTGCCTGTGGAACGACTTCTACACCGTAGACTTTCTTAACATGTTTCGCAAGAGTCAAAGAAATAGTACCAATACCACAATATGCATCAATGACTACATCAGTTGGTTTAAATTTTGCATATTCAATGGCCTTAGAATAGAGTACTTCTACCTGTCTTGGATTAATCTGATAGAAAGACTTCATAGAAATCTTATAAGTATTTCCTAGAAGTGTATCTTCAATATACCCTTCTCCATATAGTACCTTTTCTTCTTCTCCTAGAATCACATTATCATGACGGGAATTAATATTTTGAATAATTGTACGTATTTCTGGATATTCATGAGTTAAAGTATCAATAATTTCATGGATATGTGGGATTTTCTTCTTATATGAGATAAATACAACCATTGCTTCATTCTTATGATAGCTTGTCTTAGTTAATACATGCTTGATATTACCTGTTTTAGTGAGTTTATCATAAGGCTGAATATGATATTTTTCAAATAATTCTTTAATACGTTTAATGACCTTATTAGAGAATTCATTCTGAATAAGACAGTAATCGTTATTAATGATATCGTTTGTACGTGCTTTATAGAATCCAGAGACAATATGTCCATCCTGCATTCCAAAAGGTACCTGCACCTTATTACGATAATGATAAGGGTCTTGATCCATTAAACAATCATTGACTCTCAAGTCCTGATGGGCAATCTTTAAGAATGTTTCTTTCACTCTATTAGTCTTAAAAGACTGTTGTTCTTGATCTGACATATGCATTAATGAACAACCACCACATTGTTTAAAACAGTCACATTTTGGCTCTATACGTTCAATAGATGGAGTCTGTAGTTCTACTACTCTACCTACACAATAACTCTTAAGCACCTTAATAATCTCTATTTTAGCTGTTTCATGAAGTAATAGATTCTTCACAAAAATAGTTGTATTATCATGCTTTACTACACCTAAACCATCATGTGTATAATCGATGCACTCATCTATAAATTGATCTCTCTTATTCATACATATCCTCCTCACTTAAAAAAAGCGATTAAAAATCGCTTTTTTATTGCTCTGTTGCTTTCGCTTTATTTGTTGTTTCTTGATCCTTTACAGATGCAAGAGTAAAGGCGATATCATCCTTACCTGCCTGTTTTGTACCATACATTGGGAAATCAGTATCGTTACCACCAGTTAAATAAAGGTTTACTTCATACTGTTTTACACCATTATGCTTATTAAGTAATTCTGTATAGTCAGATCCTTCATAAGCAGATTGACCACCTTTAGAATCAAGGATTTTTACAACATCTTTTGAAATTTGTTCAGCAGTCTTTACTGATGTACCATTAGTAAATTCAATATCCACCTTGAACTGCTTACATGCTGTTTCAATATTCATAGATGCAATAGAACTATGTTTAGATTTAGCTTCGTTGACTGTATCATCTAAGACACTCTTTTGAACTGTTACAAGTCCTTCACAACGATCACCATATATAGCTCCTTCATCCTTTAAAGCACTATATAAATAGATTCCAAGTGCAAGTACAAGTACTGCAACGATTCCAAGCACAATATATCTTGTTTTAATTCTCTTTTTTGAATTATTAGAAGGTTTCATACCCATTTCTTTAGGAGTTGGCTTCTTTTCAGCCTTCTTCTTAGGTGTCTGGATAACTACATCTTCTTCATCATCAAAATGAAATCTTTCTTTGGACACATTAATCACCTACTTTACCCTTTTATTTTACCAAAGATATAAAGTAAAGTATAGTTATTTAATTCTTTCTTTAAGAAGTTCAACAAGTAACTTGTTAACCATACCTGGGTTAGCCTGTCCTCTAGACTTCTTCATAACCTGTCCTACTAAGAATCCTACCGCACGATCTTTACCATTCGCATAGTCTTCAATAGACTGTGGGTTGGCATCTAATACTTCATTCGCCATAGTTTTTAAAGCGTTAGGGTCAGAAATCTGTTTCATACCCTTTTCTTCAATAATCTTTTCAGGATCTTTATTTTCTGTCATCATTGGTTCGAAGACCTTTTTAGCCTGTTTAGAAGAAATAGTACCATCTTCAATGAAATTGATTAATTTAGCTAAATATTCTGGATTTAATTCAATATCATCATAAGACTGGTTGTTCTTATTTAAGAAAGCTAAAACATCACCTAATAACCAGTTAGAAGCATTCTTATAGTTCTTAGTATATTTGATTACTTCATTGAAGTAATCAGACATAGACTTAGTAGAAACAAGAATCTTCGCATCTACCTTAGGAATACCATACTCTTCTTCATAATGTTTTTCTCTTTCTCCAGCCATCATAGGTAATTCGTCTTTGATCTGTTCTACCCATGCATGATCTAATCTAATAGGTAAGATATTTGGTTCAGTATAGTACTTATAGTCTACGGCATCCCCTTTAGAACGCATCACTGTAGTCACTTTTTCTACTTCATCATATCTTCTTGTTTCCTGAAGAACTTCTCCTCCAGATTCAATGACTTCCTGCTGACGTCCTGCTTCATAATCAATAGCTTTCTGAACGTTGCTGATAGAGTTTAAGTTCTTGATTTCTGTACGTGTACCAAATGCTTCCTGACCAAATGGACGGATAGATACGTTAACGTCACAACGCATAGAACCTTCTTCTAGCTTTGCATCAGATACTTCTGTATATAAGAATACCTGTCTTAATGCTTCAAGATAAGCACTTGCTTCTTTACCTGAACGGATACAAGGCTTAGTGACAATTTCAATTAGTGGGATACCAGCACGGTTGTAATCAATTAATGAATAATCAGTTAAATGAAGCTGTTTAGCTGTATCTTCTTCCATATGTAATCTTTCGATATCGATACGCTTTTCTTCTCCATCTACTTCAATCATTAAATAACCATTACGTCCGATAGGTCTTTTATCCTGAGTAATCTGGAAACCTTTTGGAAGGTCAGAATAATAGTAGTTCTTACGGTCAAAGCATAGTAATTCATCGATTTCCATATGTAATGCATGACATACACGAATCGCAAATTCTACACCTCTTTTATTTAAACATGGTAATGTACCTGTCATACCCATGTCTACTTCATTGATCATTGTATTTGGATCTTCACCAAATGTAACTGGTGAAGCAGAGAACATCTTTGAATTAGTCTTTAATTCGCAATGTACTTCTAGCCCGATGACTCTTTCGTAATCCATCTTTAGTCCTCCCTCTTATACTGGTTCTTGAATCCTAATGCTTCTTCTAATGCGTAGGCGCAGTTCAAGACAGTCTGTTCTTCAAAAATACGTCCTGAAATATTGACAGCGACTGGCATATTATCTACAAATCCAGAAGGGATAGAGATAGATGGTGTACCTGCAAAGTTGGCAAGACATAACCAGTTTTCAAGAATAATATATTCATCACTTAAATAATCTTCAGCTGCTTCATCAATTAAAGGTGCAACACCTCCGCCATTAGGCGCAATGATGATATCGTAGTTTTCATAAATCTTATTTAATTCATCTACTACAAGTCTTCTAACTCTCTGTGCTTTTCTGAACATCTTTTCCTGATTTTCAGTTGCAAGAGCTAAGTTACCAAGAATGAATCTTCTCTTAATATGATCACCAAATCCATCTGTACGAGAATTGATCATCACATCATCAGGTGTATCACCTTGTTGTCTATCACCATACTTAACACCATCTAAGCATGAATGGTTACTTGTTGCTTCTGAGTTGGCAATAATAGTATATGTAGGAAGTAATGTCTTCATGAGTTTCTTATCCATTTCAACATCTTCTACTGTTGCACCAAGAGACTTTAATGTTTCAACAACATTTTCAAAAGTTTTCTTTACTTCTTCATTTCTTACTTCATTAGATACAGTCGTTAATACACCAATCTTTAAGTTAGAAATATCAGTAGTTAAGTTATCTAAGTAATGTGGTACTTCTCTATTTGATGAAGTCATATCACGATTATCTCTACCAGCTAATGCTTCAGTGACAATCGCCATATCACGTACATTTCTAGTAAATGCTCCAACATGGTCTAAAGAAGATGCATAAGGAATAACACCATAACGAGAGATTCTACCCCAAGTTGGTTTAAAACCTACAATTCCACAAAAACCTGCTGGTTTTCTAATTGAGTCACCTGTATCACTACCAAGTGCAAATGGGATAAGACCACTTGCAACAAGTGCTGCAGATCCTCCTGATGAACCACCAGAAATACGTCTTGTATCCCAAGGGTTGTGTACTGGACCAGTTAAAGCTGATTTATTAGTACCACCCATAGCAAGTTCATCCATAGAAGCCTTACCTACTAAACCAACACCATGCTTATTTAATAAATCAACAACATGGGCATTAAATACTGGTACATAATCAGCTAACATCTTACTAGATGCAGTTGTCTTAATACCCTTAGTGTTGTAGTTATCTTTTAAAACACATGGAATATGTGATAAAAGATCATCAGTCATAGGAGCTTCAATAGCCTTGTATGCTTCATCTTCAGTAATAGTTACAAAGGCATTCAGTCTTTCCTGCTGTTTCTTTGCTTCTTCAAATAATTCTTTATAATATTCTTTTACATCTAACTCTCCACTTTTGAAAAGTTCATGTAATTCTTCAATAGTATGTGTCACCATTATCCTACCACCTTTGGAACTCTGATCTGATTACGCTGTACAGTCTTGCAGTTCTTTAATGCATCTTCTGTACTGATTACATGATTAGGTTCGTCCTCTCTTAAGAATGTTGTTTCAACCACATAAGGGAATGCGAGAGGTTCTACACCTTCAGTATCAATTTCATCAAGTGCCTGTACATGGCTCATGAATACTTCATACTGTTCTCTTAATGCTGGCATTTCTTCGTCAGTGATGTTGAACATGGTTTTTCTTCCTAGTTTTTTCAACATTAAATCTGTATCGTCCATAATTGACCTCCTACTGTTCTAATATAGATGTCTTTGCATCTTCACCTTTTTGTTTAATAATCACAGCCATCAATTCATCCTGTGAATACACAAGAACCTTAATATTAAAGTCCTGTGTGAATTTACTATTAATGTTATCAGCAATCACTGAAGTCAGATATAGTAATTCTGTATATGTCTTGATATTCAAGTGTGCTGTGATTTTCATTGTCTGGATCGTATCATCGATATAGTTGGCCTGCCCAACTAAACCGGCAGCTTCAGTAGAAGCTTTCTTCAAGTTAGACTTGATAGTTGCAAATTCTGATGCAGTGGCTGGGTCTAACTTAGTTGCACGAGTACTTGTAAAGTATACATTTTCATGATTCACATTCTTTAAAGTACCGACACTGCCACCTTCACAGAAAGATTCATAAATATAATTACCATTTGTTTCAGATATTTCATTATTATTCGCACGATAAATACCAATCATAACTGGAACATCTGCAAGTTTTCTCTTCTTTGAACGGATATATTTGTATGCTTTCTTAACACACTGCTGGGCATAGCTTCTTAACTTTTCATCACTTAAAGTAATTGTAGGAGAAGAAAGCTTTCCATCAATCTGTTCCTTAGGATCAAGAATAATAGCAACACTTATACCTTTCAAGGCATAACTAGAACCACTCTTCTTATAATAATCCTGTTCAGTGATATTAGACACAAGTACAGGGCTTTGTAAGCCTTCATATGTCTTACCACTTTCTATCTGTAATGTATCAGGATATTTCTTATCTTCTTCTTTAGTTCCTGCAGAGTCTCTTTTTAATAGATTATTGTAATCAGTTGGTGTTAATTGTAATCCTTCTGATAAATAATAATCATTTGTTGAGAAATGCTTTGTTGAAAGAATCTGCAATCCTGAACCAATAGTAACTAAATCCTTTGTATTACTGAAGTTTAAATAGAACTTCTCACTATTCTTAGAACGACCATTGTTGATCATGTTGTAGTAATTACCATCAAATGTCTTTGCAGAAGATTCTTTTGTACTATTTGATGTTTTTACAGTTTTGCTGGAGCATCCTGTCGCAAAAATAAGCATGATACTAACAAGAGCTTTTAATAATTTATTCATAGTCCGCTAGCCTGCCACTCAAAATGTGATTAAATATACTCACATCGAGATAATGTAAGTTCTCACGAACATTACTTACTATGTCATCGTGTATGCTTTTGATTGACCGAAATCATATCTACTCACAAGTTCTAGTACACTCCATAGTCGTAAATTCCCGAAATAGCCTTCGGTACATACCTACGTTTGCGTTTATTTATGCAACTTCGTAAGTGGTAGCATCTCCCAGATTAAGTGCAGCATTGAAATCTCTGTCTTCGATATAGCCACAGTCACATCTGAAAAGTCTATCTGAAAGCTTTAAATCTTTTTTAATATTCTTACAACAATGACATGTTTTAGATGATGGGTGCCATCTATCTACAATTCGAAGTTCAATTCCATTCTCTTTGCATTTAGCTAGAAGTTTTGATTTAAATTCAAAAATTTCTGCGAAGCAACTGCCTTTGAAAGATGCCTGTTCTTCATCATTCCTGATACGTTTAGATCTTCAATCGTTATATAAGATAGCTTGGTTTTTACTATCTCTGCGATTATCTTATTGATGTAATCAGTACGAATATTGTCAATTCTACGATGAAACTTCTGTATCTTAAGCATTTATTTTTGTATATTTCTTTTTTGAGCGAACTCTCCTTTCTTTAGATTTTCATACTTTCGAGAAAGACTTCTCTGTTCTCAAATAAGTTGTTTTTTAAGTTTCTTTAATAAAGCAAAATCTTTTGGTTTATAATTTGAGATATTTGATGTGTTCATTTTAACACTCCCTATGAGCATATAAACACATTCAAACACAAGAGTCAATATATTCAGTTACTTATAATCTTCTCCTTAAATGCTGATTCGTTCATGATTGAAATACCAAGATCAACTGCTTTTGTATATTTAGATCCTGGATTTTCCCCAACAATCACTAAATCTGTTTTCTTTGATACACTTCCTGTGACATTCGCACCCTGGCTTGTTAAATAGTCTTTAATCTGCTTTCTAGTCATAAGTGTAAGTGTCCCAGTAATTACGACTGTCTTATCTCTAAATGGATTATCACCTGTATCACGTACCTTTAAATAATCCATATTTAAACCTAATTCTTTCAAATGAGCAATCATTTCTAGATTACGTTCATTACGCTTAAATGCTGCAAGAGAAGACGCGATTGTATCCCCTACATCCTTGATGCTTGTTAATTGTACATAATTCGCATTAAGTAAAGCATCCATAGAACCAAAATGATATGCAAGTGTATCAGCCATCTTAGCTCCTATGCCCTTAATACCAAGCCCAAATAGGAGTTTTTCTAAAGAATTCGCTTTACTATTCTCGATTGCCTCTAGTAGCTTATCCATAGATTTCTTCCCAAAGCCTTCAATATCCATGATTTCTTTTTCATGTACATCCACATGATATATATCTTCAATACATGTCACAAAGCCTAAGTTATAGAATTGTTCGATGATCTTATCACCGAGTCCATCAATATTCATTGCTTCACGGCTGGCAAAATGAATCAGTTTTTCAATCTTCTTTGAATCACATTCTTCATTCATACAATAATAAGCTGCTTCATTAGGTTTTCTTACAAGTGGTGAACCACATTTAGGACATACTGTAATCATCTTAAAAGGTATTTCATTACCTGTACGTCTTTCTTTAATAGAAGAAACAACTTCTGGAATAACATCCCCTGCTTTTCTTACAATAACATCATCACCAATACGAATATCCTTACGGATACAATTGTCTTCATTATGAAGTGTCGCACGCTGTACGAGTGAACCTGCCACACGTACTGGTTCTAGCACTGCATTAGGTGTAATTTGTCCTGTACGCCCTATTGTAAAGACAATATCTTTAAGTTTTGTAATAACCTCTTCTGCTGGGAACTTATAGGCAATCGCCCATTTAGGTACTTTAGCTGTATAACCAAGTCTTCTTTGTGAATTAAGATCATTAACCTTAATAACAACACCATCAATATCATATGGAAGTGTTGGTCTAAGTTTTGCGACTTCTTCAATATAGTTCCATACTTCTTTAATGTTCTTGCATTTACGTGTATAAGGATTTGTCTTAAATCCAAGATTTTTAATCTTTTCTAAGCATTCATAATGTGTTGTTGCATTAAGTTGTGATGCTTCTGGTACATGATACAAGAAGGCATCCAGTCCTCTTTTTGCCGCTATACGACTATCTAATTGTCTAATACTACCTGCTGCTGCATTACGACAATTCGCAAAGAGAGGAAGACCTGCTTCAGTACGCTCTTCATTTAATCTTTCTAATGCCTTTTTAGGCATGATGATTTCACCACGTACTTCTAGTGGTCCATTAAAATCAATATGTAAAGGGATAGAACGAATAGTCTTAACGTTATGGGTGATATCTTCACCAATCGTTCCATTTCCTCTTGTTGCACCATATTGTAATACACCATCCTGATATACAAGTGAGACAGATAAACCATCAAGTTTCAGTTCACATATATATTCAGGATTAGGAATCACATCTGTAACTCGATCATTGAAGGTATAGACTTCATCTTCATTAAAGATATCTCCAAGAGACATCATCATACGCTGATGTGTTACCTTCTTGAAACCTTCTAAGACCTCTCCTCCTACTCTCTGGCTTGGAGAATCTGTTGTAATCCAAGCAGGATTGGCCTGTTCAATTCGGATGAGCTCTTCCATTAAACGGTCATATTCCTGGTCAGTGACAGTAGGAGTATCCTGTACATAATATTCATAGTTATATTTATTTAATAAGGCTTTTAATTCATTAAGTCTTTCAAATGACATCTTACTCATTCCTTTTCTTTTACGTATTATAACAAAATTCTCTTCATAATAAAACTTAAAAATCAGTTTGATAAGCGCTTTAAAGCATGATGATTTCCCATTAAGGTCTTGATTCCATGAGGAACTTCAAAAGCTATATCGACAAGTGGTCCATTGACTTTGACAACAACACCCTTACCAAATATATCATGGTTGACTAAATCTCCCACCTTCCAGTCACTTACACCATTATCTCCAATTAAATCTGTATAAGATTCATGAACATAATTACGTGTCTTAAACTTTGAAGGTCTTCCAACATGTTCAACATGATTTCGACCTATTTCATCTACAAATCGAGATGTGACCTTAGGAGATTGGGATACAAAGCTAAAGCCTTGACTATCAGTCAAATAAAGACGCTTTTTAGCACGTGTAAAGGCAACGTAGGCAAGTCTTCTTTCTTCCTCTAATCCCTCATCTCCTCCTTCACTCATTGTTCTTTCAGAAGGGAAAATGCCTTCAGAAAGACCTGATACAAAGACATAGTCAAACTCTAGTCCTTTGGCCATATGAATACTCATAAGTGAGACATAGTCACCTGTCTTTTCTTCATCCTGAGATGTATAGAGAGCAATATCCTGTAAATATGATTCAAAATCAGGTGTTTCTGGATGAGTATTGACATAAGTATCAATAGAATTCTTTAACTCCATTAAGTTTTCAATACGGTTATCTTCCTGCCCATCCTTCATCAGTTTCAAATAACCTGTATCCTTTAATAAATCTTCATAAATATCAGCTAAGCTCTTATCAGAAACTCTTGCTTTCTCGATCACTTCTACAAGTTCTTTGAGTCCTTTTTTAGCTTTACCACCTACACCTGTTTCATCTAAGAAGAAGCAGACTGCTTCATAATTAGAGATTCCATGTCTTGAGGCTGTAAGGGTGATCTTTTCTAAAGTCTTCGCACCAATTCCTCGAGATGGTGTATTGACGACTCTTTCAAAAGATAAATCATCACCCATAACGACTAATCTAATATAACTTAAAGCATCTTTGACTTCTTTACGATTAAAGAATTTTAATCCACCAAAGATCTTATAAGGAATTTGTCTGCGAATCATTTCCTGTTCAATAGAACGAGATAAATAATTCGCACGATAGAGCACCGCAATATGGGATTCAGATACACCGGATTGTGTGATCTTCTGGATTGTATCACAGATATATTTTGATTCTGCCTCTTCACTTACTGCTGCATAATGAATAACTTTATCTCCTTCTTCTAATTCAGAGAATAAATCTTTTTCTAATCTGTTCTTGTTTTTCTTAATAAGATTATTAGAGATATCAAGGATTGTTTTTGTAGATCGATAATTCTGATCTAGTATAACAGTTTTAACGTTTTGATAGTCTTTATCAAAGTTCATGATATAGTTCACATCACTGCCTCTAAATGAATAGATTGTCTGGTCTGGGTCTCCTACAACACAGACAATAGAATCCTGGGCAAAGTAATGAATAAGGTTGTATTCAATAGAACCAACATCCTGGAATTCATCTACATGGACAAATTGATAACGTCTAGACCATCTTGATACAATATCAGGATTATCCTGGAAGATCTTTAATGTATTGACTAAAAGGTCATCAAAGTCCATCATATTATGATCTTCTTTATATTTTTCATACATAGCATATATTTCTGCTTTATGTTTTTCTCCTGGCATATTACCAGCGAGCTGCAGGGCTTTGGCAGGAGAAACAAAGTTAACCTTATATGAAGAGATATAGTTAATCGTAGATTTGATACTGATTGATTTTTGATCTATTTCTTTTTCTTTATATAACTTTTTAATAAGTGATTTCTGATCTTCTTCATCCATAATAATGAAGTTATGAGGATAGCCAATGGCAGTAGAGTGTTGTCTAAGTACTCTGACACATAAAGAGTGGATCGTACAGATTGTTGTACCTAAAGATGTACCTAGAATGTTTTCTACTCTTGTTTTCATTTCATTGGCTGCTTTATTAGTAAATGTGATAGCGAGAATGTTATGAGGATTGACTCCTACTTCTTCAATTAAATATGCTATACGATATGTGACAACACGTGTCTTACCTGAACCAGCACCCGCAATGATTCTTAGGTGTCCATCTAGATAAGTGGCTGCTTCTAATTGTTTAGGGTTTAATAATTGACTAAGTTCCATATTTGTAATCCTCCATTCGCATCCTCTAATATAATAGGGTAGACAGGAAATAATATCAATACTGAGATTAATTATTATTTCTGTGCCTCCCGTTGCACCGTACGTACGGGTCTCGTATACGGCGCTACATTTATATGATAATTTCAA
>OFMU01000866.1_pt1 | contig 19083 bp, 8 predicted proteins | sample 1541861 | NCBI WGS metagenome assembly OFMU01 (sample SAMN04209238, study PRJEB22552) | human gut metagenome | biome: gut; material: feces | host: Homo sapiens | place: USA: Oklahoma
GAAACCTATTCGTCAGCTGTCGGAAACATCCCGTAAAATTGCAGGAGGCAACCTGTCTATTCGGTCGAATATTCATTCCGGTGATGAGATTGAACTGCTGTCCAGAGATTTCAATCACATGACAGACAGTCTTGAGGACAATATCCGCAAAATGGCAGACAGTATCCGCAGACAGGAAGAATTTATGGGAAGCTTTGCCCATGAGTTAAAAACACCTATGACATCCATTATCGGTTATGCCGATCTAATGCGCAGTCAGGCACTCACCAAAGAAGAGCAGCAGGAAGCAGCGGAATATATTTTTTCTGAGGGACAGCGCCTTGAAAGTCTGTCATTAAAATTGCTGGATCTGCTGGTCCTCAAAAAGAGAGACTTTGAATTTCGTCCGACAAATCTTCAGGCTCTCATAGAAAGTGCTGTCAGAACAACACTGCCGTCTATGGAAGGAAGACAGATCCGACTGAAAGAACGGTCAGATGAAGGGCTCTGCCTATTAGAACCGGATCTTACAAAATCTCTGATCGTTAATCTGATCGACAATGCCAGAAAAGCCATAGATAACGGAGGTTCCATCCTTGTGACCGGCAGACTGACATCAGAAGGCTGTGAAATTACGGTAACAGATACCGGTCGTGGTATGAAAAAAGAAGAATTGGCCCGTATTACGGAAGCTTTTTATCGTGTTGATAAATCCCGTTCCCGTGCCCAGGGCGGTGCCGGAGAGAAAGCCGATGACCGTCTCCCCGCAGGAAACGCCTATGTGCCGCCACAAATCGCCGCCGCGGCAAAGGGAGACGAAGGTGGCGGCCATGCGGCTGGGACTGCTGATGAGAAAGCCGTCGCTGAGCCCCACCGCCGTGGTCAGCTGCCACAGGCCCAGCAGGGCCGCCAGCAGTCCCGCCTGCCACAGCCGCACCCGGCGGCGGCTTCTCTGCCGCTGCCGCAGCCACTCCTGCCGCCGGGGGGATGGTTTATCCGTCATGCAGCTCCAGCTCCTTCCAGATGGCATTGAAAAACGTGTGAAATTCCGGGGTGTCCCGCCGCTCCATAGGCGGCAGGCCCCGCAGCGGTCCCATGTCGTGAACGGCCTTTATCCCGGCGGGCCGCCGGGTCAGCACCGCCACCCGGTCCGACATACTGATGGCCTCGCTGATGTCGTGGGTCACCAGCAGGGCGGTTTTCCCCTCCTGCCGGATGATGCGGTAAATATCCGCCGAAACCGACAGCCGGGTCTGATAGTCCAGGGCGGAGAACGGCTCATCCAGCAGCAGGATCCGGGGATCCGCCGCCAGGGTGCGGATCAGGGCGCAGCGCTGGCGCATACCGCCGGACAGCTGCCCCGGCCGCTTATCCCGGAAGGCCCACAGGCCGTAGCGCTCCAGCAGGCTCCGGACCCGGGCCTGGTTTTCCGGCGTATTCTCCCCCCGGACGGCCAGAGCCAGGGTCACATTGTCCCAGATGCTCCGCCAGGGGAACAGCTGGTCCTGCTGGGGCATGAAGCCCACCTTGGGCGAGGGGCCCCGCAGGGTCTCGCCGTCCACGGTGACCTCCCCGCCGGTCAGGGTCTCCAGCCCCGCCAGGACGGACAGCAGCGTGGATTTGCCGCAGCCGGAGGGGCCCACGATGCTGCAGAACTCTCCCTCCTCCACGTCCAGGGACACGTCCCGCAGGGCCTCCACCTCCCCGTCCGGTGCCTGGTACACAAAGGCGGCGTGCAGGAGATGTATCATCATTTCCGTGTGTTCCTCCTCTGATACTGATTCCTGATTCAAAAATGGAATCAGGAGTCCCGTGCGCTGGGCGCACACTGTGACGTCTCATACAAAACCTGACGCACCTTCGGTGCTATAAAAAGCTTTTCAAGCTTTTTAACAGGTTTTGGCATGATACGAAGCGGAGAGCGGAAAACTCCCTCTCCGCCATCATCCTATGCACTCCCCCGCCCCGTGGTTCCCGGCAGACGCAGCGGGGTGGGGCGCGTAATACGGCATTTTTTCATGGGCGGTTGTCCGCAGACGGGCAACGGACGGCGGTTTTTCCGGGGGAATGCAGGAGGTGGTTCATTATGGCCAAGAAAAAACACATTCCCCTGTTCGATGACCAGCTGGAAATGCTGGAGCTGCTGACGGACCAGGAGGTGGGCCAGGCAGTGCTGGCCGCCATGCGCTTTATGCGCAGCGGCACGGAAACCGATCTCACCGGCGGCGCCGGGGTGGTCTATCAGGTGCTGCGGGCCCAGTTCATCCGGAACCAGAACGACGCCGCCGTCGGGAAAAAGGGCGGGCGTCCCCGGAAAAGCCCCGCCGAAACCCCGGTTTCGGAAGCCGAAACCACTGAACGGAACGAAACGGAACCGGACGGAACCGGACAGGACGGAACAGAACCGGACGAGACGGAATCGGACCGGACGGGAGGTGGAGACGGCAGCGCCGGAGGGCGCTTTGTCCCACCCACCCTGGATGAAGTGCGGGCTTATGTTTTGCAGAGACGCTCGCCGGTGGAGCCCCAGGCCTTCATCGACTTTTACCAGGCCCGGGGCTGGATGGTGGGAAAGGCCCCCATGCGGGACTGGAAGGCCGCCTGCCGCAGTGCGGAGTCCTGGGAGCGCTGGAGCAGGCCCCCGGCCCAGACCCAGGTCACCAACTCCGACCGCATGACCAAATACGTGGATTGGTGATGGGCAGGCCGCAAGAATGGGGTGGTTTCCGGCAACCGTCCGTAGGGCCCGGGAATCGCCCCATTTCCGCCACCGTTGCCCCGATTCCGGCAACCGGATGGGCACCACTCCCCTTTTGTCCCGGTACAGGTGAAAGGAGGAGATCAACATGCGATTTCCCAGAATTTATGAGGAGGACGGCTGCTGTACCGCAGCCGTCTGCGACCTGTGCGGCGGCGAGATTTATCAGGGCCAGGCCTACTACCGCATCAACGGCCGCACCGTCTGCCGGGACTGCCTGGCGGACTACGCCGAGAGCTACTTCGCCGACTGCCTGTGCGGAGAGGAGGCGGCCCCATGGTGAGACGGGAGGACATCCCCTGGGAGGAGCTGCAGAGGCTCAACGCCCAGGGCTGGAGCTATCGCCGCCTGGCGGAAAAATACGGCGTCTCCTCCTCGGCCATCGGCCGCCGGGCGGTGCTGGAGGGCTGGCACGGCACCAACGACCAGCGGGCCAACGCCCGTCTGCGGAATCTGGCGGCCCGGCTGCGCCGCCAGGCGGAGCAGCGGCTGGCGGAGGACCTGGACACCCGGGAGATCAAGGAGCTGACCGCCGTTCTGCGGGAGCTGATGAACCTTCAGCAGACCCTGGAGGGGCAGCAGCCCGGCGGCGTGGTCCGGGTGGAGCTGGCGGAGGAAACGGAGGACTGGAGCCTGTGACGGAAAAAATTCTCACCATGGACCGGCCCAACCCCCGGCAGCAGGAGTTTCTGCGGTGCCGGAAGAAGTATGTGGCCTTCGGCGGGGCCCGGGGCGGCGGCAAAAGCTGGGCCGTGCGCGCCAAGGCCAAACTGCTGGCCCTGCGCTATCCGGGGATCCGTCTGCTGCTGGTGCGCCGGACCTATCAGGAGCTGGAAGCCAACCACATCCGCTTTCTGCGGCAGGAGCTGGCCGGTCTCGCGGAATACCGGGCCACCGCCCGGCAGTTCGTTTTCCCCAACGGCAGCGTCCTGGACTTCGGCTACTGCGCCGCCGACGGCGATATGGACCGCTATCAGGGGGCGGAATACGACGTGATCTTCCTGGACGAGGCCACCCAGCTGAAGGAGGAGTGGCTGCGGCAGTTTGCCGCCTGCCTGCGGGGCGTCAACGAATTTCCCAAGCGGCTGTATTACACCTGCAACCCCGGCGGGCCGGGACACAGCTATATCAAGCGCCTGTTCATCGACCGGCGGTTCCAGGCGGGGGAAAACCCCGATGACTATGTGTTCATCCCCGCCAAGGTCACCGACAACCGGGCCCTGCTGAAAAAGCAGCCGGACTATCTGCGGCAGCTGGAGGCCCTGCCCCGGCGGCTGCGGGACGCCTGGCTGGAGGGCAAGTGGGACGTGTTCCAGGGGCAGGTGTTCCAGGAATTTACCAACGACCCCGCCCACTATCAGGACCGGCGGTTCACCCATGTCATCGCCCCCTTCGACATCCCCCGGGAGTGGCCCGTCTACCGCAGCTATGACTTCGGCTATGCCAAGCCCTTCTCCTGCGGCTGGTGGGCGGTGGACTATGACGGGGTGATCTATCGGATTTTAGAGCTGTACGGCTGCACCGGGGAGCCGGATGTGGGCGTCCGGTGGACGCCTGAGAAGCAGTTCGCGGAGATCCGCCGGATAGAGGACACCCACCCCTGGCTGAAGGGCCGGGAGATCCAGGGGGTGGCGGACCCGGCCATCTGGGACACCAGCCGGGGCGAGAGCATCTATGAGACGGCCCTGCGGCACCGGGTGTTCTTCACCCGGGGGGACAACCGCCGGATCCCCGGGTGGATGCAGCTGCACTACCGCATGAGCTTCGATGAGCAGGGGTATCCCATGCTGTATGTGTTCTCCGGGTGCCGGGCGTTTATCCGGACGATTCCGGAGCTTTTGTTCGACCAGACGGACGCGGAGGACGTGGACACCCGGCAGGAGGACCATGTGGCCGACGAGAGCCGGTATTTCTGCATGTCCCGGCCTATCCCGCCCCAGAAGCGGGACACCGGGCTTCCTCTGCGGGATGACCCGCTGAATATGCGGACGGGGACATGAGAAGGCCCGTGGACGGCAGCCAAAGCTGCCGCCCACGGGCTATTTTTGTGCAGTATCCAGCCCGGCAAGCGCCTCGCAGCGTTTGCCGCCCGCAGGCGGCAAATCAAATGCAATCCGTTTTTTGCGGCGGCGTGTACCTGGGCAAAAATAGCCAGCCCCCGGCGGAATCCGCCGGGGGCTGGCTCTATAGGGGGTGGGGCATCTCAGCTCGTGGGATGGAGATCATCCCAGGCTGTTTTTCCGTTTAGCGGGAGTGCTTCTTGCGGGGCAGAACCACAACAGCGGCGGCCAGCAGAGCAGCGGAAGCCATCACCAGGACCCACAGGGCGGTGTTGCTCTCGTCGCCAGTCTTGACAGCGGGCTTGTAGTTGGGATCAGCGGCGCCGCAAACGGTGCACTTGCCATCCTTATACTGATGGCCGGTGGCCTTGATGACCTCGCCCTTCTTCACAATCTCGCCGCAGACGGTGCAGACTTCGTCGCCGGTGTAGCCGTCCTCGGTGCAGGTGGCGGCCTTAGCACCCACCAGCTTGATCTTGTGACCCAGAGCGGGGATGACCTCGCCCTTCTTCACGGTGACGCCGCAGGTCTTGCAGACCTCATCGCCGGTGTAGCCGTCCTCGGTGCAGGTAGGCTCCTTGGCACCAACGATCTCGGTGTCGTGGCCGGTGGCGGGGATGACCTCGCCCTTGGTGATGACCTTGCCGCAGGCCTTGCAGACCACGTCGCCGGTGTAGCCATCCTCGGTGCAGGTGGCGGCCTTGGCGTTCACGGTCTCGGTCTCGGTGTGCAGGTCAGCAGCCAGAGTCTCGGCGTTGTTCACGGTCTGATCGTTGCGCTCGGTCTCGGTAACGGTGACGTTGATCTTGTCCAGAGCGGTGGGATCATTGACGGTGAAGGTCAGGGTGGCCACGGTGGAACCGGCGGTCACGCCGTTGAGGTCCACATAGCCCAGGGTGACCTTGCCGGAAGCATCCTTGTAGGAGCTGTACTGGGTGTTGAAGGCCACGTTGGTCAGGGTCAGGTTGGCGGCATCGTAATCCACGGTGAACAGGCCGTTGGTGGCAGCATCCTTGGCGATGACATCCACGGTGACGGTCTTTTCATCGGCGGAGACGGTGACGTTGGAGGCGGTGGCAGCCTCGGCAGCCTCACCCATAGGCAGGTTCACCAGGGTAGCCACGGGGGCAGCGGCGTTCAGGGAGCCGTTGGCAGCCTGGGTCTCGGCACCGTTGTAGCGCTGGACCTGGGCGGGGGTCATCTCCACAGCCTGAGCGGTGTGGACGGTGGTCTTGCTCATGGCAGCGTTCACGGCCTTGGCGGCGTCCTCATTGGCGTGGTACATGGTGCCCACCAGGGTGGCAGGCCACACGCCGTCGCCGAAGTTGCCGATGTCGGCAGCTTCCCACTTACCAGTGTCCTCATTCAGGAGGATGCGGTAGACATGGCTGGCGTCGCCGGTGAAGTTGGCCAGGTACAGAACCAGTTCCTGGCCCTCGACGGTGGCGTACAGGGAGTCATACAGATCGCCGTCATCGGTGGGGTTGGCAGCGTAGCCAACGTTAGCCAGGTTGGACTCGATGATGCCGAAGGAGGCGCCCCAGGTGTCCTTGCCGGTCTCCTTATCCACCGAGGGATAAACATTCATGGTCCAGATGTTGCCGGCGTCATCCAGCGCCAGGAACAGCTCGGTGTCGGTATCCTTCACGCCGTCTTTATCGGTGTCGATCTTGTTGGCACCCAGAGAGGTAACGGCGGTGAAGTAGGAAGCGTCGGCAAAGAGCCACAGATACAGTCCGAGGTCGAAAGCGGACAGATCCAGGTTATCCACCGGCTTGGGAGACATGAAGTAGGTGGCGTACACGCTGGCCAGCATGGGCTTGGCCTCGGTGGAGTAAACCAGGCTGTACTCCATATCCCACATGGGGATTTCGCCCTCGAAGCCGGGATAGGTAGCCAGGGTCTTGCCGGTATCCAGGTCCATCTTGTTGATGTTGAAGCTGCCATCCTGCAGATAGACGTCGCCGGTGCGGGCGTCGAAGGTGGAGGCAGACACGCTCTTGGTGGTTTCGAAGTTCACCAGCTTCTTCCAGGTGGTGTCGTGCTCCATATCCCAGGTGTAGAACTGGGCATCGCCGTTGGTATCCATCAGTGCGCCCACCAGGGTGGTGTCCACGGTCTGGACGGTGACCACGCAGGAGGCGGTGGCGGTGGGATCCTTGATGGAGGCCGCCGTGATGGTGGCAGTACCCTTGTTGACGCCGGTGATGATGCCGCGCTCGTTGACGGTGGCGACAGTCTCATCGGAGGACTTCCAGGTCACGCCATCGGGCTTCACGCCGAAGGGGCTGACCTCAGCGTTCAGAGCAGCAGTGCCGCCCTTGTACATCTTGATGGACTGCTTATCCAGAGTCACGGACACGGGGCCGCTGAGCTCTTCCTTGTTGAGGTTGATCTTGTAGGTGGCGGTGTTGTCGGCGTAGTCGGCGACCTGAATGTACAGGTGGTCAACGCCCTCGGCCTTGCTCAGATCCAGGGAGATATCCGTGGCAGCGCCCTCGGCAGCACCCTCGGGGGAGCCGGCGGTGCGGTCCAGAATGGACATCTTGTCATAGTCGATCAGGAAGGCGGCCGCCACATAGCGGTTGTCCTGAGCGGTCAGGACCAGGCTGCGGGTGCCGGTCTCAACGTCTTCCTTGAAGTACACGTTGGACAGGACAGGCTCGGTCCGGTCGATGAAAGCGGTGTAGGTCCGGCTGGCGCCATCGCCCAGGGCATCCCAGTTGGTGGTGGCATTGCCCTCGGCATCGTAGGTCACGTAGTACTCGGGAGCCTCGGTGACCTTGACGGTGATCTTCTCACCCTCAGCAGCCTTGGTGGGGGCATTGTTGATACCGATGTAGCCCTGAGCATTGCGCCAGCTGCCGCCGTTGCTGTAGTAGTAAGCGCCAGCGGTGGGAGAACCGGACGCCTTATCATAGTAGACAGTGCCGTTCTCGCCGGTGATGGTCGCCCGGGCATCCGCAGCGTTGCGGATCAGGGAGAAGGTAGCACGGGCAAAGACGGTGGTATCCGGGTTGATGGCGGCGCGGTTGGGATCATAGGTCTCATCCATGTAAGGATTGCCGCCGAAGTAGTACATGCCGGAATCGCCAGCGTACTGGACGGTCAGGGCCTGATACTTGGTGGCGTTCTTGTTGTAGGCGTACATGTAGGGCACACGGGACTCGGTCTTGGCCTCATGATACTCCAGATAGCTGCCGATATCAAACATGGAGGGATCGGTCCAGTTGCCGTAGTAGCCCAGGACGGGGATGGAGTGGCTGTCGCCCTTGACACCCTCGGCGGAGGCAACCTCGTCGGCGTACACATAACCCTCGACATAGGTGCCGGCGTTGTCGCTGGCCTTGTCATACTTGTCCAGGCCCAGGACCTTGGCATTGACTTCCACATGGATGCTGCCGTTTGCGGGGATCTCCACGGTGCTCTTGTTCAGCTGCTGGAAGAACAGGTAAGCATCGTAGGTGTCGATGTTGCCGTCGTTGTCGAAGTCGGCGTTGTCCTTATTGGAGATGGAATCCAGGACGCCGGTGACATAGTCCAGGAGCGCCTGGCCGTCGGCCTTGGTGACCTTGCCGTCGCCATTGAAGTCGCAGTTGGCAAGACCCTCGGGAGCGGTCATCTCCACCATCTGGCCGTCCACGGTCCAGGTGACGTTGGAGGTCAGGTCGGTGGTCCAGGTATCCTCGAAGTTCACCACGGAGCCGTCCTCGAACTGATTGGCGAAGACATTCTGGGTGAAGAAGTCGGCGCTGAGGTTGAAGGAGGTCGCAGCATCCTTCAGGTTGTAGATGGTGAAGCCGAAGCTGTACTCGCCGGTGCGGGCGGGATCGTCGCCCAGCTCCACCTTGACCTTACCGTCGGCAGCGCCGGCGTTGGCGTTCTTATCCATCTTGATGTAGGTGCCGGCGGAAACGGCAGCGCCCACATTGGCAAGGCCGGCGCCCTGCTGCATAACGGAATAGTAGCCATACTTGCCCTCGCCGTAATCCTGATACATGGGGACAGCGGTGGACATCAGCAGGGACTGAGCCAGAGCACGGGCGGTGAGGCCGGTCTTCTCCGTCAGCTTGTTGGCGCGGATGTACTGGGCCACCACAGCGGCCATACCGGCAACCTGGGGAGAGGCCATGGAGGTACCGGACATATTCTGGTAGCCGCCGCCATTCTGCAGGGAGTAGATATTGCCGCCAGGAGCGGTGATCTCGGGCTTCAGCTCCAGGGAGCCGGGAATGCCCCAGGAGGAGAAGTCGCTCATGGTGTAGTAATCAGCGGTCTGAACGTTCACGCCGGGCTTGGCGCCCACGGTGAGCTTGCCCACATAGTAGGTCACGCCGTTGGCTTCCTTCTTCTCGGCATTGGCCTTGATGATCTGGCCGTCAGACATCAGCAGGGAGACGTAAGGAGCAGTGCCGGTGTAGCCGTCGGTGGACATATTGATGGTGCCCGCCGCGTTGTTGACCACGATGGTGCCGATGGCGCCGGCGGCAACGGCGTTGTTGCCCTTGGCGGTGAAGTTGATTTCACCGCGGTTGCACATGGCAATGGCGCCCTTGAGCTCATCGCCCGCAGCGGCGAAGTCCTCGGGATTGCCGACGGCATCCACATAGACGAAGCGCTGCTCACCGGCCAGAGCGGTCATGGGCTGGATGGGAGCCTCGGAGGTGTCGTTGTAGAACATCTTGGTGCCGGCGAACTCAATATAGTTGCCGGTGGAGCCAACGTTATCCACGGAGGCAATGCCCAGAGAGTTGGTGTAGGAGCCGGGGCTGCCGTTGGTGGCCCAGCTGACGCTCTCGGCGTAGGGATAGGTATAGGGGGTGTTCTCGAACCAGTGGCCGGAGTTACCGGCGGACATGGCGACCACCATACCGCTGTTGACAACAGCCTCCAGGATGGCCTGGTACTTGGCGTCAGACTGGCGGGAATAGCCGGGGTTGCCGCTGCCCAGAGACAGGTTGGCAGAATCGCAGCCCAGGATCATAGCGTCCTCGATGGCTGCCATGTAATCGGAATCGTAAGCGCCGCCGCCCTTACCGAAGACCTTCATGGTGTACACCTGGGCATCAGGGGCAACACCCTGGGTCAGAGCGGTATCCAGAGCAGGAGCGAAGGAACCGTCGGCCTGCTCAATGTAGCGGTTGCCGGCGGCAATACCGGTGACGTGGGAGCCATGGTCACCCTGCTTGTCGTTGTCGTGGGTGACATCCAGATCGGCGTCAATGTAGTTGAAGCCGAAGGGGATCTTGGCGCTGACATACAGGTCGGAGGCCTTCAGGTCGCCGTTCTTCTTGAGGGCGTTGAGCTTCTCCAGCTTGTCAGCGTAATCCGCAGCGGTGACGGGGGTGATGCCCAGGCCCTTGACAGCGTAGCTGTAGGCAGCGCCGTTGAGGGAGGGGTGATCGGTGTCAGCGCCGGTATCAATGATGGCCACCTTGGAGCCTGCGCCGGTGTAACCGTCAGCTCAGGCAACGCTGGAGCCGATCATGGAAGAGGAGGTAGCCATGTTGGGGTCGGTGGTCTCCGACTCCTTGACCACGCAAGGCTCATACTGCGTCTCGATCAGGACGGAATCAACACCCTTGATCTTCTCGATCTTCTCGATCTGGCCATACTGAACGTTGGCGGAGATGATGTTGGTGGCCAGGGTCAGATTCCAAACCACATCCAGAGACTGGCCGTCCAGGGCCTTCTTGGAGATGGTCTTGGCCATCTTATCCTGCTTGGATTCCAGCTTGTCGCGATACTTCATCGCCTTTTTGCTGCCAGAGGCGATGTCGGACGCAGAAAAGCCCTTGTCCAAGGTGGAGGGGTCGCTCAGCACGATGGAGACGCGGACCACGTCCGTGTCGGCATACTGCTGCTGGGCTTCTTCCTCAACAGCCGCGTTTTCCTTGATGGGCAACTTGATGTTGTCCACCTTTTCCCAGGTGATACCGTTGTTCTCGCCCTTGGTGATGACTTCGCCGCAGATCTTGCAGACCTCATCGCCAGTGTAGCCGTCCTCGGTGCAGGTGGCGGGCTTGGCGTTCTTCAGCTCGGGGTTGTGGCCGGCCTTCTCCAGAGCGGCCAGCAGGGTGGCGTAGTTATACACCAGCTCCTTCTGGGCGTCGGTGAGGGCGTTGTACTCGGCCAGCAGCTGGCGCAGGTAAGCCTCGTCCTCGTTGGTCAGATTCTCGATGGGCTTGAGGGCCTCGATCTTCTTGATCAGCTCCAGCACCGCCATTTCATCGGCGTTGTTGGGGTCGGCATCAATATACAGATAACCGATGGCGGCGGGGCCGGTCTCGCCGGTGAGGCTGTAAGCCGTGACCCGGTAAGCATAGCTGCGGCCGAAGGGCAGCGTGGTGGTATCGGTATAGGTGCAGGCGGTGAGGCCCTCAGCCAGGGTCTCAAAGCCCTCGAAGGTCCAGGTATCCTGGGTATCATCCTGGAAGTGGGCAGCCACGCTGCGCTCCACCTTATAGACGATATCCTCGGCGTTGGACTGCTTGGCAGCGGTCCAGGTCAGCAGGGCGTTGCGGACGCCGGTCTCCGTGACGGTCAGGTCCGTGGGCGTGAAGTAGCTGGCATCCATGACGTTGACGCTGCCCTTTTCGGTGTTGAAGTACTTGTCCCAGACATAGGCGGTGTAGCCCACAGCGCCCTGGGGATAGTACAGGTTCAGGCCCCAGTCGTTGTACACGAAGCCGCTGGTGCCGGTGGTGCCCCACAGGCCCACGAAGTTGGCGTACAGGGCCACGTTGGCATAGGCTCCGGTCAGGGAAACGGTGGTCTCCAGCAGAGGAGCGGTCATGCCGTTGAAGTAGTAATCCTTCAGGTTCTCGCAGCCGAAGAAGGCCTTGGTGCCGATGCGCTCCAGGGTGGTGGGATAGCTGACGCTCTTGAGGAACAGGTTGCCGGCAAAGGCGTTGCCGCCCACGCGGATGGTGCCCTCGGGGATGCGGTAGCTCTCGGCGGTGCGGCCCTCGGGATAGTAGCGCAGGTTCGCGCCGTTCTTATCGAACAGGACGCCGTCCACGCTCTTGAAGTACAGGGAGCCGTCGGCCACATAAATGTTCTGCAGGCTGGTGCAGTCGTTGAAGGCCACGGAGGTGTCAGTGACGCCGCAATCCTGGATGGAGGCGGGCAGAGTCAGCTCCGTCAGGGACTCGCAGCCCACGAAGCCCCGGCTGGGGACGGCGGTCATGCTCTTGGACAGGGTGACATTCTTCAGATTGTCGTTGTAAGCCAGTGCGCTGCCGCCCATCTCGGTGACGGTGTCGGGAATGACAATGGTCTCCAGGCCGGTCTTGGAAATGGCGTTGGCGCCGATGCTGGTCAGGCCGTAGGGCAGACGCAGGCTGGTCAGATTGGGACAATTGTAGAAGGCGAAGGTGCCGACGGTCAGGCCGTTGGCGGAATCCTCGAAGTAGATCTCCTCGATCTTGGAGCTGGAGAAGGCGTAGCTGCCCACCTTGGTGACGCTGGCGGGAACGATGACCTTCTTCAGACTGGTGTTGTTCTGGAACATCTTATCGGGGATCTCCGTCATGGTGGAGGGCAGGGTGAACTCGGTGGTCTCGTTGCCCTGGGGCCAGATGTAGATATCGCCGGTATCCTTCAGCATGACAACGCCGTTGGAGGACGCATACACGGGGTTGTTGGCGTCCACCACGATGTTCTTCAGGCCGCTGGCCAGATAGAAGGCGTCCTTGGCCAGGCTGGTGACGGAGGCGGGGATATTGACCTCGGTGACATAGGCGGTCTTGTTGTAGTTCAGATAAGCGAACGCCTTGCTATCAATGGATTGCAGGGTGTCGGGGAAGGCCAGCGTCCGGGCCTCATAGGGCTGATAGAAGGCGCTGTTGCCGATGGACTCCAGCTGGGTGCCGGAGAAGTCCAGATTCTGGAGCTTCCGGGCATAGTAGAAGGCCTGCTTGCCGATGGTCTTCAGCTGAGAGGGCCAGTTGATGGTCTCCAGCAGGGAGCAGGAGTAGAAGGCGCGCTCACCGATGGAGGTGACGTTGTCGCTGAGCTTCACGGTCTTGACGGCCTTGGCGTTGTAGAACGCGCGGTCGGGGATGACAGTGAGGCTGCCGCAGTCGATGGAAGCGGCGGCGTTGCAGTCATAGAACGCGGAGCCGCCCAGGGAGGTGACGGACTGGGGAATGGTGATGGCCTTCAGAGCCTTCCAGCCGTAGAAAGCGTTGGCGCCGATGGAGGTCAGGCCCTCCTTCAGGGACAGGGCGGTGGCCTTGGCGCAGCCGCGGAAGGCGTAATCGCCCACGGTCTCCACGGTGGCGGGCAGGTCCACAGCCGTCAGGGCGGAGCAGTTGCTGAAGGCGTAGGCGGGAACAGCGGTCAGGCTCTGGCCGAAGGTCACGGTTTTCAGGCCGGAGCAGCCGTCGAAGGCGTGCTCACCCAGGGTGGTGAAGCCATCGGGCAGGGCGATGGACGTCAGCTTGGTGCAGCCCTGGAAGGCGGCGGTGCCGATCTTCTTGAGGCTGGCGGGCAGAGTGACGGACGTGATGGTGGTGTTCTTATAGAACAGGTAGTCGCTGATGGTCTCCACGCCGTCAGGCACGGTGTAGGAGGTGCCCTTGAAGTCCCGGGGCAGGCTCACCAGAACCTTGCCGCCGCCGGCCAGCAGGGTGCCGTCCTCGGTCCGGACGATGCTGGCGCCGTCCTCGATGACATAGCCCTCAAAGGCGGGGCAGCTGACAAACGGCGTCAGACCGAAGGACAGGGTCTCGGCCTTGTAGGAGGCAGGGAAGGTCAGGGTCTTGAGGTTGGTGCAGCCCTGGAAGGCCCTCTCGCCGATGAGGGTGACGTTGTCGGGAACGATGAAGTTCACCAGCGCGGTGCAGCCCTGGAACATCTGCTTGCCGATGGTGGTCAGCTTGGGGGCCACGAAGGTGGTCAGGTTCAGGCTGTTGTAGAACGCGGAGTCAAGGCCGGTGGGATCGCCCAGCACGGTGATCTCGGTGAGGCTGCTGCGGGCAAAGGCGTTGGCGCCGATGAAGGTCAGGCTCTCGGGGATCACCATCTCCTCCAGGGCGGCGCAGCCGGCGAAGCAGCTGGTGCCCACGGAGGTGACGTTGGACAGGTCGGGCAGGTGCTTCAGGCTCTTGCAGGTGAAGAACGCCGTCTTGGGCAGCTCGGTCAGGTTCTTGGACAGGGTCACGGAGGTTACAGCCGTGCAGTTGGCGAACTGGTCGCCGTTTGCGTCCATAGAGGTGACGGTGTCGGGAATGGTGATGCTGGTCAGGGCGTAGGCATTATAGAAAATACCGGCGCTGAGGCTGGTGACGCCCTCGGGGATCACCAGGTCGCCCTCCAGGGCCTCGCAGAAGTAGAAGGCCTTGACGCCCATGGAGGTCAGGCCCTTGGGCAGGACGCCGTCGTCGGTGTGGCCCAGCGTCTTTAGGTTCTTGCAGTAGTAGAACGCGCCCTCGTTGATGACCTTCATGGTCTCAGGCAGGCTGACGCTCTGCAGGTTGTCGCAGTCGTAGAAGGCCCGATAGCCGATCTCCTCCAGGGAGTCGGGGCAGATGACGTTGAGAACGTAGTCGTTGTTCTTGAAGGCGTTCTCCCCGATGACCCGGACGCCGTCGGGAATGGTGACGGTGCTCTCGGTGCCGCTGTAGCTGACCAGGGTGTCGCCCACGATGTTGAAGCTGCCGGAGCCGGTGGCCTCGGTGACGGTGACGGCCAGGTCATAGGAGGCAGTGCCGTTCTTGGCCTTGGCGGTAACGGTGGCCGTGCCGGGCTTCAGAGCGGTGAGCTTGGCATACTGGGTCAGCTCATCGCCCTCGCCGTTGGGCTCAACAGTGACCACGGACTCGTCGGAGGAGGTCCACTCCAGGTTCAGGTCGGTGGCATAGAAGGGCGCGTAGCCATACAGCCGGACATTGGTATAGGTGGTGCCGGCCAGCATGGTCACGGAGGAGGTGTTCAGCAGGAACTCGCTCATAGGCACGTCCGCGCCCACCTCGTCGGTGACGGTGATCTGGCACTGGGCCTTCACATCGGGCCAGACGGAGGACTTGACGGTGATGGTGGCGGTGCCGGGAGCCTTGGCGGCCACGATGCCGTTCTTCACCTCGGCCACGCTGGAATCGGAGGAGCTCCAAACCAGGTTCTGGTCGGTGGCGTCGTCGGGAGTCACAGTGGCGTTCAGCTGGACATAGCCCTTCTGGGGCAGGGTCACAGCGGTCTGATCCAGAGTGATCTTGGTGACGGCGTTTTCAGGCAGGGTCACGCGATAGGCACACTGGTTCATGGCGTAGTCGTAGGCCACCACATAGAAGGTGCCCTGCAGGAGCTTCTGATAGAAGTCCGTAACGTCGAAGGTGTAGGTATACTCCTCGTAAGCCCGGGGAGAGGTGCCGTCGGCCTTCAGGGCGGGGATGATGCCGTCGTAGTAGTTGGAGCCGATGCTCATTTCCTTCTTGCCGTTGTTGACGTTGGTCTTCCACTGGGTGGAGTACAGGGTGGCGCCGGCCAGGCAGAAGTTATCGGCCAGGGTCACGTCCAGGTACTTCCGGCCGTCGTCGCCGGTGCGGAACTGCAGGTTCTCGCGGTCAACGATATAGGGCATTTCACCGTCGGAGGTGAAGTTGAAGGAATAGGTGTTCTTCAGGTTGTCCTGCACATCGAAGCCGTCCACATAGGCGGCGGCGGTGTAGGTCATGCGGGTGTTGTTGGGGATCAGGTGGATGCCGGTCAGCGGGGGGAAGATCTCGCCCACATAGCCGGGCCGCACAGCGGCGGAGCTGGAGTTGTACATGGCCTTGCGGACATTGAGGCCGTCGCTGTTGAGGTACACCTCACCGGTGTCGCTGTCGGTGATGGTGACGTTGGTGGTCTTGGCCGCCCGCAGCAGACCGGCCTGCAGGTAATACAGGTTGCTGACGCCGTTGCCGCCGCCCAGGTCCACGCAGATCTTATCGGCGGAGGTGGAGGGGGTGTCGTAGCCCTCGGGGACCACGAAGGGATACATGCCCAGCTTCACCACGTACATCATGGCGTAAACACCGGCCACGTTGGTGGCGTACATCTTCTCGTCCAGGCCGTTGTAGATATCGGCGTCCTCGAAGATGGGGGCCTTGGTCCAGTCGCCGTAGAAGCCCAGGAAGGGCACGGACAGCGCAGGATCGTCGTTGTTGGTCAGCTCCACGAAGCCTTCCACATAGATGCCGTTGGGGAACTTGGCCAGATACGCCCGGTCCGCGTCGGACAGGCGGACGGTGACGGTGACGGTGGTCTCGCCGTTAGCGGGCACGGTGACGGTGGAGCCGCTGAGGGCGCCGCCGGAGACCTTGATGGCGCTGGTGTCAGCGGAGAGGACATAGCCCTTCTGGGCGATGTACAGCCCGTCAGAGGTGGTGCTCTCGGTCTGGACGGTGGTATTGACGTCATAGGACAGGGCGGAGCCGGTGAGGTTCTTCACCACGAAGCTCAGCTTGTACACGCCCAGCTGGTCGGCGTCGTCGCCCAGCTCGATCTTGGTCTTGTCCTGGCCCCGGACATACAGGTAGGCGGGGGTGGTGACGGCCTCGGCCAGGTTCACCATACCGGAGCCCTGCTTGCGGGGGGAGTAAGCCACGCCGTTTTCATCATACAGGATGTCGGCGGTGCTCATCAGCAGGCGGTTCACCAGCAGCTGCTTGTCGGTATCGGAGGCGCCGGGCATCAGGGTATTGACATACTGCAAAGCAGCGGCGGCCACACCCGCCAGATACGGAGACGCCATGGAGGTACCGCTCATGTAGCCGTACTGGGCGAAGGGCAGAGAGGAATAGATGCTGCCGCCGGGGGCGGTGATCTCCGGCTTCAGGGACAGAGACGGCAGGGGGCCCCAGGAGGAGAAGTCGCTCATGGCCACGGAGCCCTTTTCGGTCTTGGAGACGGTGAGGGTCTTTTCCTGGGCGGCTTCCATCATCTGGCCGTTGGCCAGGCTGATGCACACGGTGGGGATCTTGTAGTTATCCACGGCCATGTTCAGCAGATAGCCGTCGCGGTTGTTATAGATGATGCAGCCCGCAGCGCCGGCAGAGGCGGCATTGAGCTGCTTCTGCTCGAAGGACAGGCCGCCGCGCATGACCACGGCGATCTTGCCGGTGACGTCCAGGCCCTGGTAATCGGCGGTGTCGCCGGTGTTGGGCACCATGACGTACTCATAGGTTTTGGAGCTGTCATTGCCCAGCAGCAGGGCGGTGAAGTCGTGGCCGGACACGTCCTGATAGGGGACGCGGCCCTGGGCGGTGACAAAGGCCGCCGTCTCGTTGGCGTTGACGGAGGCAACGGACAGCGCCGCGTCATAGGAGGACGAGGAGCTGATGATGCCGGTGTCGGGGTCGGACACGGAGGTGAAGTCACCCTTTGCGCCGCCCTGGGAGGAGGAATAGGAGTTACCGGCGGAGCAGTTCAGCAGGATACCGGCGGACTTGACCAGGTCGTAATACTTGGTGGTCAGGTCGCCCTCGGCCTCCCGGCCGAAGCCGCCGTTGGAGCCCAGGGACATATTGATCACGTCCACATCCAGCAGCAGGGCGTCGTTCAGGGCCGCCAGGATGGTATCCGTGGAGGCGCCGTTGGTGGAGTCGGAGAATACCTTGAAGATGGCCAGCTGGGCCTCGGGAGACTGACCGGCGAAGGTGACATTGCCGTCGGCGTCCACGGTCTTGCCGGCGGTGATACCGGCCACGTGGGTGCCGTGGTCATTGCCGTACTTCTCCACAGCGTCGGCGGAGGGGATCACGTCCGCGTCGGCGTCGGCATAGTCGAAGGCGAAGGGCACCTTGCCGCTCTTATACAGGTCGTCCTCGGTCAGCAGCACCAGGGAGCTGGAGCTGTGCTTCTGGGCATACCAGAGGGCGGCATAGCTGTAGGCGGTGATGTTGGTCTTGCCGTCCTCGCCCTGGCTGATCTGATAGAGCAGCTTGCTGAGGCTGGACTTCTGCAGCTTCTGCACGGCAGGAGCGTTGGCAAAGGCCTCGTGGTTCACATCCAGGCCGGTGTCCAGGATGCCGATGAGCATCCCCTCGCCCTGATACTGGGTGTTGTTGGAGTAGGCCGCCACTTCCGCGGCGGTCAGGGCCTGGCCCAGAGTGGCCGAGCCCATGGAATCGGTGTAGTAGGTCTGGCACAGCACCACGTCCACTACGCCGTCAAGCTTCTTGATGTCGTTGATCCTGCCGTAAGGCACCTGGGCGGCAAAGCCGCTGACCACGGAGGTGTAGCTGAAGGTGAAGGAGCTGGGAATGCCCTTGCTTTCCATGGTGTTCATCACGGAGAGCTGCAGGTTGGCGATGTCCTTCAGCTGGGCCTTGGCTGCGTCCGTCTGCTGGAAGTCCAGCATGGACATACTGGCATTGGTGCGGTTGCGGACATCCAGCAGGCTGTCTGCATCCAGCTGCACAATGACCTTGACCATTTCGTCGTCTGCCGGGATCTCGGACCTGGACACCTTGCTGGAGTCCATGTTCTCCTCGAAGATCGCCAGACGGTCGCTGTCTGTGAGCTCATTGGTCACATCGGTGGCCGTCAGCCCGGTCTCGGGGTCAGACGGCGTCAGTTCCGCCGCCATGGCGCTGACCGGCAGGACGCTGATGAGCATCATCAGCACCAATACCAGAGCAAGCAGCCGCTGCGGCATTCTCGTCTTTTTCATCGATCGACTTCCTTCCTGAATTTTTTCGTTCCACTCCCCTGCTGTGTTGAGGAATTTCCTGATTGCATAATTATACTTCCTTTCTCCTGCAAAAGCAAGGAATTTCTTCCAAAAACAAGGATTTTTTCAGGAAACGTTTCCGGTGTTTCCGCCGGGTGGACGGCCGGTTGGCGCTTTTTTCCGATGCTTCGGTATCACATCACCGTGATAAACGACCCATTGTTTTTTGTACTTATCTCACGAACAGTTTCCTGGCTCTGCGTCCGTGTTGGACAAATCCGCCAAAATGTCAGCCTCCCCTTTTCCGCCCCCGCTGATTCCGTCCACAATACACGCACATTTGTGTTTGTTCGTGCCGGGTGGACGGCAACGGAAGTTATTGGAAATATCTTCCATGAATATTCTGTATATTTTTCAGCATTCTTCCAATATTTCCACTTTACAGGGCCGTTTTGATCAAATGATTCGGCGCGGCGTATCCACAAAAGGGCGCAAAAAGCCGCCGCTCCCGCGGGAGCGGCGGCAGAGTCTGTCAAAAAAGCCTCGCAGAGTTTGCCGCCCGCAGGCGGCAAATAAAGTGCAATCCGTTTTTTGCGGCGGCGTGTACGTCGCAAAAAACACTTCTCGGT
>OFMU01000873.1_pt1 | contig 19038 bp, 14 predicted proteins | sample 1541861 | NCBI WGS metagenome assembly OFMU01 (sample SAMN04209238, study PRJEB22552) | human gut metagenome | biome: gut; material: feces | host: Homo sapiens | place: USA: Oklahoma
GGGTGAAATTGTCCTTCTACTATTACTTAGAGAAAAATCGCAAAATCGGAAGGTCTGGAATTGTAAACTTTTTGTGAATGCAGAAAGGGTGGTGAGCTCATGTCCTTCAAGGATACCCAGTCTTACAAAGAGCTTCAGGCGGATTGGCGCTGGATACACTCTATGGACTCGGAAGCTTCCGCTGCCGCAGACCAGTGGGTGAAGGAGCACCCAGAGGAGTGGAAAGAGCTGGAGCATATGCTCTACTACAGCGAGGCCAACTTCCACAAGCGCGTTGCACCGGATACTCTGGAAGATGCGGATATCAAACAGCCCCGATCTTACAATCCGGAAGCGTTCTTGCCGGAGGAAGTGCGCAACGCGATCTACGATGATATGCGCTGGTTTGACCGGGCGAAGTATCTGCCAGAGGGATCTGATGAAGACCCGCTCATGTATGTGCGCAAGGAAATTGACGAGGGACTGCGTGAGCTGACTGAACTACAGCGGGAGGTTCTGTTCCGCACCGTCATCAACGGCGAGTCCACCGAGTCCGTCGCACAGGACAAGCAGTGCTCGTCCAGAAACATCCGGGATATCCGCGCCCGTGCGCTTCGACAGATACGGGCCAAAATCAAAAGACATGAAGGCTACGGCAGGCCCGACGTTGCCATCATTATTTTGCTGTTTATGCTGCTTGTTGGTGTTCCGCTTGCTTGCTGGGGAGAACAGCTTTGGGCCGCATATCCCTGGCTGGAGTCTGTGGCTGCAGTGCTTAGCGCATTGGTTATGGCTGTCATGTTCCAAAATTCCCTTCGCAGAGAAGCAGAAAGTCTGCTGCGCCAGCATTGGGCCAGCCTGAATGGATCGCAGAGAAAAGAATAGTTGCTGTGAAAGAAGGAGCTGAGACCTGTTGGCCTCAGCTCCTTTTGGTAGTGTGTTGTTTTCGGTCAGTTTTACCGTCACTTTTCTGGTGATTTTGTATCGCTGTTTATTGCCGCCCGCTTTGGTTACATCGGATTTCACATAAAGTAGCGATAATCGTAAAGTGTTCCCTCAAATTGAGACAGCAACCATCCGATTCGTGCAATTTCATTCGAAGATTCTACCGTACAGGGCAGTTTTGAATACAGTCCAAAACTGTTCCAGTTCATTTTCGACAATCCAAGAATTTCCATCGCAATCTGTGCCATATCCCCAGAACCATAGTGTTTAACCACCTTTAGTGGTAGCGGGACACTTTTACCGCCCTGGAAATATCTCCTGTTCGGAGAAACTACAGATGGTGCAATTCCATGGGTAAAAAGATATATGGTGTTTTTGTCAATTGGGAAGCACATCCCTCGGCGCACAGGATATCCGTCCACCTGCGTGCAACGCTCATTTAACGCAAAGCACTTCAGGTTATCCTCGTATGTTATCTCAAGAAGCTCTATATTCTGAACTCCCGCAGATGATAGGCTTTCCACCAATCCTTTGACTTCCTCTTTTCGGAAAGGTGTACGTTTGTGAATAACGACCCGCTTCGGTAGTTCAGAAAAAGATTTGTAGAACAATTCTTTGATATTGAGACCGATCCTATATGCTTCTTCTTCGGATAAATACGGATTTTTCTTTCTGTCGAACGAATAATCTTGAATTTTGGAAAGCTTGTACTTCATTCCACGACCATCAGAGGAGTATATATGGCTGCAACCAATAACCACATTGCTTCCCGACGGTCCATTCATAACACTGTATCCAATTCCAGCAAAAGCCGTATCTGGCTGTATTCCGTTCACCACCCAAGGAGTCCGCCCGGACTTTACATACAACGCCAAAGAAAGAGCCCACATGATTTGGCAATGCAGATCACTCTCGATCGTTTTTTCTCGAACAAATTGTGTTGCTATCTGTTTTTGCGCAGCGTAAGCTTTAATGTAATCATGTAAATCATAGTTTACCGTTCCATCGGTATATGATGTGAATACTTCATACTCCTTGGGAATGTAAATCAGTATAACATCAATAGAGTTTGCGCTAAGCTGGTCAATTTTTCTAATTATTGAATCACCAAACTCAACAGCAGCTTTATGGACATCCCACTCACTTGAAGCGGTAATTTGCTTCCACTTGCTGCTGTTAGGATCTGGTAAATCAAGCCCCGTCTTGAAGGCCTGATAGAAACCTGGGAAGGATATTAGATAATCAGTATTGTGCTTCGCTTGCGACTGGCGATTCAAACCGGAAATGAACTGAGCAAACTTTTGGTTATGCTCATCTGGACAAACCACCCCTACCGAGATTGCAGAATGTAATACGCTGTTATTCATGGCATAATCTACAGGGGCATTCAAAATCAACCCACGCATTGGATGGAAATCTTCAGCCACACCGCGCATAGATGTGCCGCAGAATCGAAGTGTTGGATCTCGATATTCTATTCCAGAAAAAATAATTCGTTTGGGCGAAATTGTAACGGGCAATTGTATCGAAGCTTGTTTTCCGAAGTTCACGCCAACCAACGCGCTGCTATTTACAACCGAAAATGTAAAGTTCGTTGTACTCCCTAAAGGATAATTGGCTGAAAACCTTTTGTTGCCGATTACTTTTCTGACCCATTTTCTAATGTACTCATTTGCGTTTTGGTTTGGCCGACCATTATTGACTCTCGCATTGAACCTGTCTGCAAATTGCTTTTTTTCTTCCCTGGTTAGTACTGCGTCATCAGCGTACATGAAACTCGGAACAAGTGTGAGATAACTGTATTTGTTATCAAATAACAACGCAAGCCGAACTCCAGAATATGCTGTAACAGTTTTGGCTCCAATACGGTACTTCAACACTTCTTTTGTATCCCAGATTTTGTCCTTTGAATGTCCCAGGCCATGGCTTGCGGCAAGAATGCGAACAAGTGTTTTGAGCAATAACTCCCGAAATGTACTATTTCCAGCAATTGTCGCTCTGCTTAACGGGCATAACTCAATATTGGTTTTTAGCCTGCCTTTGCATGCTTCCTCGATGACGGATTTCGCCCCCCACGCATACACAAGATTCTTGTAGGGCACAGCCATAACATCATCTCTAACCAGCATTTTGCAAAAATCCCACTGTTTTTCGCCAGGAGCAAGCAAAACCTCAAACTGGTAGCACTGATTTGGGAATGCGATTGGGAACGCATTGGTGCTTACCACTTTGTTTATAGTTAGATCAGGTTGCAGGAAACCACTATGCTGTGGCTCGAGTGTAATAGACAGCTTCTTTTTGATATCGTCCACTTTCCCCAAAAACTCTCTATTTTCACTCATGCAGTGGCGAGCGATTGCATACATTGTACTATCAAAGCCTTCAGTTGGAATATAGAAAGCGGCTCTGCCATTTTTGTTGGCCATCTCAACCAACGCTTTAACTTCTGATGAAACCCTTGTTCCGTAACCACACCAAAAAAGTTTGCCTGAACCTTTCGTCGAATAAACTTGCTGCAAAGCATTCATAAGTGACTGGTCTCGCCCGCTGTATCCCATAACAATTAAATCTCGGTTGGTTAGTTCATGCAGCAATGCCTTTACCAGTTCACCGTCTTGCGAATCAAGTTCTTTCTCTGTGTTTTTTAGCGCCCCATATTTATAGTCACCATGTAAAGCGATGCATAGGAGCTCCTTGTCAACATCGCCACGGTATATCCTACCCGAGGTTTCTGCGGTTATTTCTATGGGAACGAGCGGACTGTATTGATGTGCACACTTCAGTGTCATACCATCAAAATTTGTTGTCCACACACTTTTTATTATATTTTCTAACGCGAGCAAAGAAATCAGATGGTATCCCAAGCTTGGATCATGGTTTGACACTAAGTGCTGAAAGTATTTCCGGCGATCATCCGCTATTGGGTATGCCTTTTCCGCAAAATACGAGTACTCCTTTGCGCTATTCTCTGCCGGGTATATATTTTGTGAATCGATCCACCGCTGAATAACTCTGCGGACAGCCTCAGACTTGGAATTGTCAACGTTTCCAATTGCACCTGGGTTTTGCGATAAATAGATTTCACGTTTCCAAGCCCAAATGCAGTCTGCTGCCGATGGGATTCCCGATTCAATAGATGCACCTGCACCGAGTAGCAAAGAATGTGGAGTATCTATATTTTGTTTTATTGACCTTAAAAACTCATCTAATTGAAGTATCTGCATATCCGTACCCCCATTCTTTGCTCTAAAATTTTGCTTTATATCCTGGCTTCAACAGCAGGCAATGATGCAAGTGAAAAAAACATCATGTTATTCTTTTCTCAATGCCTTGTACAATTCCTGGGCCATTGCTTCCTGAACTTTCTGATAGAAATCCGGGTCGTTAAACAATTTCGCAAAGGAGTCGTTGTTATCAAGGAAACACTGGGTCACAATATCGCGGAACTTATCAGGGAACAGAGACCGCACGAACATTTCGGTACTGTTGTCCTTGGCATATTTTCTGAACTTCTTAACCTCAGAGTCCCTCATGAACATCTGATAGATCCCCTCGATGATGACGCGGTCGGCATCGGTGAAGTTACCGCTGAAGCGTTCATTCACCTTATCGATGATGCTCTGAAGGGTATCTTTTTTCTTGTTTGGTGCCTTCGGAGCGGTACTACCGCCGGGGACGAACGCCGGCGGCTTTTCATCCAGAACGATTGCTCCACGGAAGGTCTCCGTGAGGGATGCGTACTCCAGCTTGATTTTGTCCTCGATATTACCAATATCCTCGTTACCAATTCTCGGAAGAAGTCTGATGAGGTGCAGAGTATACTGATATTCGTTGAACAAATCCCTGTCAGGGAGCCGTACCAACTGTGTGACAAACGCATAAGCCTTATTGAACTTACGCACATAGTCCCGAACGGTATAGCGGTCCTCCTCGCTCAAATCCATGTACCGTGCAATTACGGGGCGGAACATACCAGCCAGTCTGCCAAGCGCAGTGGCATCCTGTTCCTTGCTCGCTTGGGTTGCCATAAACTTGTTGAAGGCTTCTACATCCTCGAAGTTGTACAGCATGAAATCCCGAATCTTATTGCGGAGGTCATAGACTCTGTTCAAATCTGTGCTGCCCTCGAGGGTAGTGGTTTCATAGTACGGCAGGAACGCTCCCTTGATGTCTTCCTCGGTGTTTTCGAAGTCCAGAACAAAGGTGCTGTTCTTACCGAAAGTGGTTCTGTTAAGACGGGAGAGGGTCTGAACGGCGGTCACGTCACGCAGTTTTTTGTCCACATACATGGTGTGGAGTAGCGGTTCATCAAATCCGGTCTGGTACTTGTTCGCAACGACCAGAATGTTGTACTGGCTACTGTGGAACGCCTTACGGAACTTCTTGTCAGTGGTGATGTACTTGCCGTTCTCGTCCAGGTTCATGGTTGCCTCGGTGAAAGGCTTCTCGCTCGGATAATCATCCAACGTTACTTCCCCGGAGAACGCAATCATAACATCACAGCCAACGCACTGCTTGGCATGGTCAGCGAGGTATTTCTTGATTGCGAGATAATAGCGGACTGCGTTTGCACGGCTGTCTGCTACGACCATGGCCTTGCCCTTACCGCCAATCTGATAACGGCAGTTTTCCAAGAAGTTGGTCATGATCATCTCTGTCTTTTGAGCGATGGTATAACCGTGCTGCTTATAATACTTAAACAGCGCACGGGAAGCTTGACCCTCAATGAGTTCCGGGTTATCCTCGGACACGCGAATCAGCCTGAACGCCTCTTTGACTGTGGTATAGTTTGCCAACACATCCAGAATATAACCCTCCTCGATGGCCTGCCGCATAGAGTACACATGGAACGGAGCCTTGATGGGTTCACCTTCCAGCGTCATTCCCACCACGGTACCGAAGGATTCCAGAGTCTGCCCCTTGGGGGTAGCGGTGAAGGCAAAGAAGGACTGATTGTCATGTCTACCCTGACCGATGACCGCATTGATGTACTCGTCTGTCAAATCCACTTCTTCCTCTTCGATTCCGGCTTCTTCGGCATACTCTTTGATAGCAACGCCAAGATCAATCAGACTACGGCGGAGAGATTTTGCACTTTCACCATTCTGTCCTTGGTGAGCCTCGTCGATGATGATGGCGAACTTGCGCCCACGGAATTTTTCCATATCCTTCTTGGCGAAGAGGAACTTTTGGATGGTGCAGATGATGATACGCTTTTTATCGTTGATGGCTTCTGCAAGACTGCGGGAGTTCTTCTTATCGTCAATTGCTTCCACCAGACCGACCTGATGTTCAAAGCTGTTGATGGTATCCTGCAACTGGCTGTCCAGTACCACACGGTTGGTGACCACAATAACGGAATCGAACAGACCATTGTTCTCTGCATCGTGAACGGAGGCAAGACGGTATGCAATCCATGCAATGGAGTTGGATTTGCCGGAACCTGCAGAGTGCTGAATTAGATAGTTTGTGCCAACACCGTTCTGCCGTACATCAGCCATGATCTTACGCACCACATCGTACTGGTGGTAGCGCGGGAAGATCATCTTTTCCTTGGTGACAGTTTTGGTAACGCCGTTCTTGACGACTTCCTCTTTTTCCTTCACAAAGGAGATAAAGCGGTGGATGAGGTCGAGCAGGCTGTCACGCTGCAGCACTTCCTCCCAGAGGTAGCTTGTGGCATAGCCATTGGGATTCTGGGGATTGCCTGCACCGCCAGTCACACCAGCACCATTGGAGCCCTGGTTGAAAGGCAGGAAGTGAGTTTTTCCATCCGCCAGCTGGGTGGTCATCCATGCTTCGTAAAGGTCAACGGCAAAGTAGACCAGGAAGCGGTGATTCAGGCGGAACGCAAATTCTTTGGAGCTGCGGTCATACTTAAACTGGTTGATGGCACAGACATAGTCCTGCCCGGTCAACTGATTCTTCAGTTCCAGAGCAACAACAGGAATACCGTTCACGGAAAGCACCATATCGATGGTGTTGGTGTTTGCCATCGTATAACGGAACTGACGGGTGCAGCCGAGGATGTTTGCTTCATAGCGTTCAGCATCAATGGGGTTCAGATCAGACTCCGGCTTAAAGAAGCAAACCTTCAGTTTGCAACCCATGTCCTCAATGCCATTGCGCAGGACATACAGCAGGCCCTGGTTGGAAATGGTAGTTTCCAAGCGATGATACAGCTTGTCCGCTGCGTTGACACCATAATACTTGGTGTACTTGGCCCATTCTTTGGGCTGAGTCTTGGCAATGAATTCACAGAGCACATCCATATAGATGCATTTGGAAACATCATGTTGACGAGTGTGTACCCAATTGCCCTCGGCATCTTGTCCGCAAAACTGAGTGTAACCACCTTCCGGGGAAAACAGGAAGGATTCTATATCTCGCTCAAATCGCTTTTCGCTTTTGTCCATCATGATACCTCCTCTTGATCGTCCTTGGTGTACTTTGTCGGACGGGCACTGTACACAAAGTCTTCTACAATGTCAAGATCGTATTTCTGCAGCAGGGCTCGGATAAAGCAAATACAGTCGTAAGCGGAGTAACCGGTGCTAATGTAGATGCCTGCATCCTTTTTCAGTTCTACCGGGTTTTTGACACCGGTTTCTTCGTAAGAGAATACAGGGTTCAGCCACGTTGGGAATTTCTCATGGTTCTTAGCCATGGCTTCAATGATGCTGCTATCCAGGTCAAAGAGCTTTCTTGCGACAGAGCGCACCATAAACGCAAAGCTGTCGACATTAACTCGCTCACCCAGCAGTTCGTAATAATCCACATGCTTATAGGTAGCATTGCGAGGATCTTCAACCGTATATAGAGTATATCTGGGATCACGGAATTCGATTTCCTGCTTCGGTTGCTCGATCGGGAACAACTTGAGGATCACCCCAGTCAATCGCTCCGCGCGTTTTTCAATCGTACGGGCATTCCAATCGGTTTTATCCATGACATCTTTGTTCAAAACGGTAACATGGGTATTCTTCTCAAGAAGCATTTCCTGCTTCTCATGGAACGGACTATCACCCAATTCGCTATTGTGAGCAGTAAGGGTCAAATTACCCAGTGTGTGCAGATACCGTTCTCTGACAGATGTCCAATCATCACCCAGCATTTTCTGCCATGCCGTGGATAGATTCTTATTTTGGGGCATGATATGCTCAATAGTCAGATTATCCATGACCAGTTTCTCCTTGCCTTGATTCTCAATGGTAGCAAGGATATATTTGCAGAGGGCATTCTTACGATACAGATTACGTTCTTTCAATGCCTGCACAAAGTCAGCATCGCTGGGGACGGCATCCTTGGATGTCATCTGCAGCATAAAGGACACGATAGCATCGTAATAGTGCACCTTGTTTTCTTCTCTTGCGAAGATACGGCTGTAGAGGGTCTTGTACAAGCCACGCAGGGAGTTAGAACCGATCTCACAGATAAGACGGCGGATGCTGTAATGCAGCAGCAGATTCAGCACCTTGGCAAGTTCTGTCTTATCGATTACTCCGTTCTCATAGTCATCAAAGATATGGAACAGGAACAGATAGACCGTGGTTTGATTCAGTCTGCGCAGGCCATCCAAGGCACTATTGATTTCAGAACCCAGGCTCTCATCGCCATTAAGGAAGATGTGATACTGCTTTGCATAATGCAGAAGCTCACTGAGCATGGATTCGTTGGTGTACTGGCCGTTGAGGTAAATCTGCTTGAAGTCCCGGTATGCTTCGCTTTCCTTGGTGAAGCCATCCATCTTCATGTTCAGATAGTCCAGGAAGAAGCTTTCCATGCGGTCCTTGGACAGCAGCTCCTGCATGACCAGCCAGTATTCTTCGTACAGCCGTTCCTGATCGTCATCCGTCATCAGCACATAGTTGCGGATGAGGTCGGGCAGACCCAGCTTAATGCCAGTGGAGTTGATACGCTCGAAGATCTCCTGCGCATCGTCATCCTGGTCGAGCTTAATGTCGGCGCAGATCAGACTGTCCATGCCGTCGTGGATCATCATAATGGAGTTGTCGGGATCTTCAGCCAGGAAAGTAGCGATCAACTCTCTGAACAGCATATAGTTGTGATAAATGATGCCGTCCTTGCCCTTGTTCATCTTGTCAAGCTTTCCTGCCATGAGCAGCTGCAGCTGATCGTTGTCCGTCTTGACGGGTTTCAGCTTCAGCTTGCTCTTATCATCAAGGCCGTAGCGATTGAACTTGTCCTCATTGTAGAGGTATTTCTCCAGTTCTGCCTTGTCGCTTTCATCCGTGGCAGAATCCGCCAATGTCTTGATGAGAATGTACAGAGTGGTGAATCTCTGCTGACCGTCAATGATGATGTAGCGGTCAATATGCTTTCTGGTGGGCAGCGGAGCATAGACAAAGGAACCGCAGAAGTGCTCACGATCCTTCTTGAACGCAAGCACAATGTCCTCAAACAGCTTCTCGCACTGTTCACTGGTCCAGGCATAGTCCCGCTGAAAAACCGGAATACAATATTGCTTTTTATTGGGCTGAATGTAGTCATTCAGCATTCTTCCGCTTTCAATTCTCATAAGCGTTTACTCCATTCTGCATTTCATAATCACGCTTCAAAGCATTCTTCCCACGGTCTTTCAGACTATAGAGTCTGCTTATCCAACATACTCACTGTATAGTTTGTCCTTCTTTCGAAAGGGTCGCCTACCAGGAGACTTTTCTTTCGTTAGAGCAACGAAACGATATAGGGTATAAGGCCGATGGCTGCGCCGATAATAGCACAGACAATTCCAATGGCCCATTCTCGTCTGGTTACTCGCTTGGCAACCCTGATTTCTTCATTCAGCCAATCTTCAAAGCCATCAAAATCTTCCATCTTGCGATATAGATTAGCGCCATCCACCTGGAAATCGTGGAGATATCCACGCTCTTCCAAAAGCCCCAAAATGTCCTGATACCGCAGGGCGTCGGCATCGGAGAGTTGCAGATCCCTTCCATCACCGAGCAGATTCTTGATCGCTTTAAGTTGTTTCTTCAAATCTGCCATAGGTGTATCTCCAATTTAGGACTCATAGCATCTTATACGGAACCGTTTTTCACTGCGTCATAGAGAGGCTGGGGAATAAACGAATGGCGATGTGCTTGAGCCATGATATTTATGTTCCTGCTCATAATGTATTTCAGCTCATCAAGCAAAACTTTTCTCCCATCATATTCATCTGCTACCGCACCCCAAATTCCTTGTCTGGAGTAAATCGCCACTGCAATCCCAGGACTTAAAGGATAGAAAATACAAGTTGCAGGATTCGCAAGACCGTTGCGGAACAGACCAGTTTCCGTTTTTCCAATTCCTTCAACAAGCACCGGATTGTCGCTTGTAAGAAATGGCCTGGTATCTCGGTGCATATTGGCATACACTACCCAAACACCGTCCTGCAACACTTTGCAATAGCGGTCGAAGTTAGCTGGCTCAAAAGAATGATTAAGCACCAACTCTTTTTGGTATTGTTCGGGAAACTCCGTATTCATAATCTGCTCCCTGTGCTTTTCAACGAAAGCAGGAGGTAATGTGGAAACCAGATCTTCCTTGACCTGTGCTGAGACTCTTGGATAAAGCACAGTTTTCACATAGTCAATACTTTCAGGAATGCGCATCAGCTGTGCAATAATCAGTTTCGACAGAACTTCCTTGTCGTGTGCAGACAGAACAATTGTATCGGGGCAAGATAATGTAACCTTCGCGATGATATTCTCCATATCCTGTCCACACAGGGTATCAATCTCTCTTGCGAAATAATGCTCCCAATACTTTGGATCGTTCTTGTCCGTCACATCATAATAATTTTTGATATATCCGACGTTTGCGGTTGAATCGGAGAAGAATTTCAGCTTTCCTTTCATGACGATTCGCGTCCCGATGATAGTCCTCTTTCCAGCTTTTGTTCCAAATCTATCCAGATATCTCTTAGGAACAATATGTTGGTCGGTAAAGTCCTTCGCCATTACATCACTTCCCGCTTTCCTGTAACATACTCGTAGATCAAGGACTTTTTGTATTGCTCCAGTTTTTCAATTTTGGATTCCTTGATGGCAATCAGCTTATCTACTGCTGCGAACTTATCGCTCAAAACACGCATAATTTCCTGCTGCTCCCCGAATGGTGGCACTGGGAACATGATGTCCAGAAAATCCTTAGGGTACAGGCGAAGTCTCGATGCTCGTATGCCGGTAGAGCGGGAGGCATATTCCTGAACAAGCATCGGCGCCCTTAACAGGCAATCCAAATAGCCGGGAGCAAAATTTTCTGCTTTTTGACGATACACATTGTAAGAAGGACTGATTACTCCGCTGTATGCAGAAACACCGATTGCACCCGCCCAAAGCCACATCGTATTGGCAGCAATATCACCGACATCACAAATCTTATAACCCTCCAAGGTCAATGCTTCAAACATATTTACATTTTTCTGACTGCGGGGCGTAATTCCGGTATACTGCGATACGGTCAGAAGTTCCTCAGAGCCATCAGCGGATCGTGCATCCGATTCCTCAAAAAGCACTTTTCCGCGCTTTATCTCCCAATGCGTTGGAATTTCTCCAATCCACTCAATGCCGCTATCCTTCATAGGCGCAGTAGAGCGCAGTCCCTTGGTGACAACCTCGGTGATTAGGCTTTGCTTGTAAGCTTTCAACTTCTGAATTTGGGCTTGAACATTGGCGACGAGAGTGTCAACCTGGGTACTTTTCTTATCTAAATATCCGCTAATCTCTAATTGTTCCTCATAGCTTGGGACTGGTAACATAAAATTAGAGAAACTCTGTGCAGAAATTTCTTTGAATGTTGTTCCTGAGCCTAACAGTTCATACTGTTCTGTTGCTATGGACATAACATAATAATAAAATTTTACAAAAGTGGTTCCTTTGGTGATGCAGGAGAGACAGCCTTGATTTGTGCACAAATCCGCACTGCTTATTGCAACAGAGCCAATGGGTGCTCGCTTTGAAAAGATAATGCTACCTTTTGGAACCATATTTGTACTGCAGGAATCAAATCCTGTTTGTGACAGATTCCTTCTGCCGTCTCCAACATATATATCTTTTGTTTTGTAATCGGCAGGGGTTATCCATTTGATGTTTCCATCCCAGTTTTGAGGCTTTGTGCTTTCGGGTGTAGCACCGGACATAATGGTAAACAAAAATTTTGTTGACACAATCATCCATTCCAGCGGTATCTTCCCAATCCACTGGATCCCGCTATCCTTCATCTCACGCATTTCCAAACAACTCCTTCATGAGAATTGTTTCCTCATCCTCCAACGCCTTGATTTCCTCAAAAATCTCCGCAGAAGGCGTAGGCTGTGTGAATTTGTAGAACAGCCGGGTGAAGGGAACCTCATAGCCGACTTTATCCTTTGCTGGGTCGATGTAGGCCAGCGGGTTATAGGGCAGGACATTTTTCTCCATATAGGCATCCCGGTTTTCGGACAGTGGAATGGTTTCTGTATCAGATGCTCCCTTGACCGGCTGGTGCTTGCCGCGCTTCAGAATTGGATTTCCATCCTCATCTGTCTGAGCAGTTTCTACTGTTACCTTGGTAAAGCCGAAGAAACGATTCTCGAACACTTTAGATTCCACGACCAGACCATTTTCTTCGTATGTCTCGTCCACAAAGCCCTCGTATGCCTTGATGATCAGATTAATGCAGGCGTCATCCAGGTCAACACGCTTGGAGCCAATGTTTTTGCGACGCTTCACAAAACACTTACTGGCATCAATAAGCTGTACCTTGCCGCTGCGGTGCATGGGTTTGCCCTTGGTGATAACCCAAATGTAGGTGGAGATGCCCGTGTTGTAAAACAGGTCTGTGGGCAACTGGATAATGGCTTCAACCAGATCACCCTCGATGACATAGCGGCGGATCTCGGATGCACCGGAGCCTGCGTCACCCGTGAACAAGGAAGAGCCGTTCTGAATGATCGCCATTCTGCCGGAGCCTTCCTTCAGCTTCTTCACGCCGTTCAGCATAAACAGCATCTGACCATCGGAGATGGCAGGCAGGCCAGGACCGAAGCGACCATCATAGCCGCGCTTTGCCTCTGTTTCCACCTGCGTCTTTTCGCGTTTCCAGTCGATGCCGAATGGCGGGTTGGAGATAATATAGTCGAACTCATAGCCGGTAAAGGCATCGTCACTCAGGGTGTCTCCGAACTTCATGCCGGATGCGTTGCCGCCCTTGATAAGCATATCTGCCTTTGCGATAGCGTAGGTTTCTGGGTTGAACTCCTGACCAAAGCAGGTCAGGGCAGCGTCTTCACTGATTTCCCGAAGCCGCTCAGTAAGACAACCCAGCATCTGAGAAGTACCCATTGCCATGTCATAAGCGGTCTTCGTGCATCCCTCCGCCATAATTTCAGCCTTTTCGGGAGCCACCAACAGCTCGGTCATTAGATAGATAATGTCACGGCTGGTGAAGTGAGCACCGGCCTGTTCGTCATAAGACTCGGAGAATTTCCGAATTAGTTCTTCAAAGATGTAGCCCATGTCTGCGGAAGTGATCTTCTCAGGGGACATATCAGCTTTTGCAGAGTTGAACTCCTGCAGGGTCACGAACAAAACGCCACCTTTGACCATCAGCTTGACGGTGTTGGCAAAGTCGAAGTTTTCGATAATGTCCTTGATGTTGGAAGAGAAACCTTGCAAATAGGCATCGAAGTTACTCTCAACATTGTCGGGATCGGCGATCAGCTTGGCAAAATCATAGTTGCTTGTGTTGTAGAAATCGTACTGTGCCACACGGCACAGAATACCGTCACGGGCAGCGCCCTCGACATGCTGTGCGTCCAGCTTCTTTGCCATCTCCACAACAGCAGCCTTGGTAGGCTTCAAAGCGTCATCAAAACGCTTCAGTACGGTCATGGGGAGAATGACCTTGCCGTACTCGTGGGGCTTGAACAGGCCCACCAAGTGAGTGGCAATTTCCCAGATTAGATTGGCCTTCGCCTGTATGTTTGCATTTGTCTGCTTTTGCAGTTCACTCATAGACATAACAGCGGTGTTCCTCCTTACTTGATTTCCCATACGAATGTTGCCGTGTCACTCGCACCAATATCATCAGGGTCGATATCGATGGATTTTGCCATCAAAGGCATAACGTCCTCGCAACACTCATAACGGGTATGGGAGGAGATATCCAGTTCTCCCCAATTGTAGTCAATGGCAATGAGGTCACCCATTGTAACACCGGATGCTTTGCATAGGATCTCGGCTTTTTTCTTTGCATTGGCGGCGGCGGAGCGGAGCATTTCCTCATTGATTGCAGTCGCATCCTTCACGGTAAAAGCCACCGAAAGCTGCGGGTGAGACAGACAACCTGCAATAGCGGAAAGCGCCAAGGACAGTCTGCCCATATCAAAATCAAAAGCGAGTTTCAGATTGTGGGTCACTTCATATCCGCAGAATACGCTCTGATAATTACCGTTGCGGTCTTTCACACGGTCATAGTCCGTGTGGACACTAAAGTTCGTGGTCTTAATGGAGCCCTTTTCAAAGCCGATATCACACAGCGTTTCATTGAGGTGCTGGATATGGTCGGCTGCCATATTCATTGCCTTATCGTAATCCTTATGCTTGGATTCCAAAGTCATGGAAAGTACCACATAATCGGGCTTTGCGGATACTTTGCCAATGCCCTTTACCGTAATCGTTCTTGCCATTTATCGCTACCTCCGTTCTCTGGAGACTTTTACGATCTCCCATATGAGCATTTTACAGGCTTACGCGTCCCAAAAAACGGACTTAATCCCGAGTGGGCTCTTTTATATGCTCAACAATATCTCTATAAGAACTGTTACGCCTTCAACCGATAGGTTCTATTCCGGTTACTGCCTTCGGTAACAACGATTTCTTCTTTTACCATTTTTGTCAGTACCGCTCTTGCACGAGGGCTACTGATTCCAAGTAACTCCGCAATCGTCTTACAATCTGCTTTAATCTCACGGGTCAAGTATTCGATGACGGATTGTTTTTGCCTGCTGTAAATTGTGGTATCGCTTGTTTTTATCGCTTGATTTTTATCGCTTGCTTTTTCAAAAACGAGCGATAACATCGTTCTTTCCGGTTCAATCTGTTCTGTGACAGAAGGCATTGCCCAACCCTGCTCACGCCAGACGCCAAAAATGAGGGGGATGCCGCTGCCAGAGCGCTCACCGATATCGATTAGATTGAACATCTTCAGCATAGTTCCGTTGCGGGGATCGGATACGCCGCCGCTTTTCGCAGCGTCGACCTCAATGCGGAAACCGCCGGGATTGGCCATGGTGATGGAATCACGCTTTTTGATGATGACCAAGCCCTGTCTGCCATAATAGTCAGCATGAACCAGGCAATTTGCCAGCGCTTCGCGCAGTGCTTTATGCACATCTGTATCATCCACTCTGGTGCCGCCCTCCATCTTGAATGGTACCTTGATGTCCTGAATCAACTTGTTGTAGACCCGGAAATAGAAGTCGTACACATTGCCGCTCCAGTCGCCGGAGGAGGAGATGATGCGGTCAGTCCAGCGAGTGTCGGCATCGTACTGTTCCTGATAGTCCAGGAAATAGGCATTAAATTCCCGCACAATATCGTACTCGTTACCGAACATGAGAAGTCCTGCGGAGGTGGGATGCTTCTTTCCGTCAACGCCGATGCCAACGGCACCCAGCTTCAGGAGAAAATCTTCATCCTCCAGCGCTTCCCACACATGGCCGGGTCGAGAAAGGCGCATTCTCTGACGGTAGCTGCGGATGCTCTCCTGGTTGAACACCGTCAAGTTCATTTCGTTCAGAACCAGCATATCCTGCGTCTTTACCGATGCGTCGCGCACCATAGCCTGATATTCCTCCTTGGTGCAGCGATAGTCGCCCTCACCGTTACGGCGGTATGTGCAGAGCGGATTGCCGTCCACATACACCGGTTTATAGGAGCGCTCGGCACGGGGGACATTGATGACCACGATATGATCGCCGTCGACCTCTTGCACAAATACATCTTTCGATGACAGCACATTCACGCTGGTCTTGTTGGGATTATTGGCGATGTCCCAAAACTCCTTGATAAGTCTGTCCGGATCGGGCAGATCCACTGTGTGCAAGGATTTATCTGCCCATTCTTCCACTCCCAACAGAATAATGCCGCCGTAGGTATTGGCAAAAGCGGAATAGGTTTCCCAAATGCTTTTGGGCAGGCCGCCAAGAGCTTTCTTCGCCTCGATGCGGTTGTTCTCCCGATACTGCTCGATTTTGGAAAAGTCAATCATGGTTTTCCTCCTTTACGAGCTCTATGATATCGCAGAAGTCGCAATCCAGTACGGTACAGATTTTCGTCAGAATCTCTGTACTGACATGCTGGTTCTTGCCCAGCTTGGCAAGGGCGGTCGTAGACATGCCGGTAGCCAGACGCAGATCCTTCTTTTTCATGTTTTTATCGATCAGGAGCTTCCACAGCTTGTTATAACAAATCGTCATTGTAACACCTCATCCCCGGAGTATACACTAATACAGGTTAATTTTAGCATAGAGGCGCCATTTTGTCTATCAAAAATCCATTTTTCAGATCTGTGTTTTCGATTTCAGAGAGAATATTTCGAATCATCTGGTCACGATGAAAAAGCCACGGAAGCGTTCCGATTCGCTCCCACGGCTATTTCATTGTTTATGCGGCGCAATTTTTGAGGTCAACCCATGATGCCGATTTTGTTGCCGTTTTCGTAAATATCCGCACCGTATTCGCAGTGATTTGGCCCTTGGTACTCCAGCCAACCGAAGCCTTCCACATAGACCATATCGCCGGACTGCGGGCCAGTGACCGCCTGTACCTGGGCGAGTGCAGGAATAGGTTCCGGAGCAGGCTCTGGTGCAGACGTTGGTCGTGTGTTGGGAGCTGCAGACGCTTCCACTGGTGCAGGCTCCGGCTCATTGGTGGTTTCATGGGGAGGCTCCGGCTGCAGACTCTCAGTTTTTTCTTTCTCTGACGGTGGTGTAGCTTCGAATTTTTCTTCGCGTTCTGCAACGGCCGCTTCTGGGGCGCTTACGGCGGGTGTTTGGGGCAGTTCGGGGGTTTCCCCGACCGTTTCAGCCTGCGGCCACACGGCGGCACACAGGGCGAGACAGGCGGTAAATACTGCGGCGATGGTGATTTTATTTTTCATTTTGTTTCCTCCTCTTTGAGTGTAAAATGATTGATTTCTGTGGACAACTCACCTTTTGTGGAATAGCTATCAGAACTTCAGAAGAGTATCCAGAATATTTGCCGCCTGCTGCAGCTCACTCTGTGTAGCTTCCTTTGGCATATCCTCATCCTTTTTTGCTGTGCTGGGAAGATAGGGTTCATAGTTCTGCCGGATGATCGTGGGGCGGTAGTGCCCAAGCATCTGCGCCAGTTCTTTGGCATCTGCGCCGTTCTTCAGAGCAAGGATGGCGCAGGTATGGCGGAGATCCACATACCGGATGTGGTCGATGCCTGCTTCCTGGATGATCTCGTTGTGCATCCGGCGCACCATCTGCGGCGAGTAGGGTTTCAGCGTGGCCGGGTGCATAAACATGAGCGGACTGCTTGGGTGCTTGTCGTGTTCCCTGATTAGGAGGTCGATTACCTCTGGTGTCAGTGCTATCGTCCTTGTCTGACTGCCGTACTCCACCAGCTCTCGCCGTACCACGGCACGGTTTTCTGCGATGGTCAGCGTCCGATTTTCGATATCAAGGTCGCTCCATTTCAGGGCGATTAGCTCGCCTTGGCGTAGGCCTGTCATCAGCGCCAGCATGAACATGGGCAGGTAGCCCAGCCGCTCGGCAGCGTCCAGATAGTCCTCCATTTCCAGAGGCGTCATGATATTCGCTTTCACCGTTGTGGACTTGCGGTAGCGGAATGCCTTGGCGGGATTCTCTGTTAGGAGACCGTCCCGTATGGCTTGATCCAAGCATTGCTGAAGCAGGCGGTGGATGTGCCGCATGGTTTCTTCTCCCAAGCCAGAGCTGCCGGGTCGATGATTGCCGAAGCGCCGCCGTTCCTCCAGAAATTCTCCGACCATCTCCGATGTCAATTCAGCGAGCGGTATATCTCCCAGGCCGGGGAGGATATGGTTTTTGAATACATAGTGGTGTGCCGCGTATGTGGTCGGCCTGCTCTGGGACTTATCGTAGGTTTCCTGCCAGAAGATGATGTATTCCCGAAGCGTCATATTCCCACCTCCATGAACTGGCGTTGCAGATCCCGAAAGGCCACCCACGGGAGTCTGGCCTGTTTCAGGATTTTCTTGTGCAGATAGTAGAACTCGTGGAGTTTATACTCCGCTCCGGTTTTGGGATTGCGGAACACATAGGGCGAGTCAGTTTCCGGTATCTGCTTCAGAAGGCGTTCTGCTTCGGCGTTAAGCGTCAGCAACCGCTGACCCTTGAGGATGTACCTGTAGCGGACATGAAAATCGGCCCACGACAAGGTGATCAGTTCACATTGCCGCAGGCCGCTTGATAGTCCCGTATAGATGAGGGGGAGTACGCCGAGCTGCTCCGCCGCGTTCAGGTAACGCTGGAGTTGCCCCAGGCGCAGAGGGGCTGCTTTGTATTCCTCTGCCTTGGGCTCCCGGCAGAGCCGCACCGGGTTGTAGGGAATGAGCTGATTCCGAGCCGCTTCGTCCAAGCATCGCCGCAGAAGCAGATGGACGCACCAGACGCTTCTGGCACTGAGTCTTTGGCTACGCAAATCATTGTAGAAGTCGGTGATTGTCTGCTCTGTCAGGTCAGACAGCACCACACTTCCGATGCTGGGGATGATGTGGCTGTAAATCAGATTGCGGTACCCGCCCTCGGTGTTGCTATTCCATTTGTGGCGGTTAGCGGTGAACCAGTGGTCGCACCATTGCCCGGCCGTGAGATTATTTTCTTTCTGCATATCATCGCCTCCTTTTGGCAAACGAACAATATCACAGAAAGCAGGAAATAGCTACTGAAAGAGCAGAATATTTGCAGAATGAAACTATTCCGAATAATGTCGTTATTGTTCGGAATAATATAGTTGATTTTGCTCGGAACAGTAGTTATAATGTTCTTGACGAACTGCAACGGAGGTGTTCCAATATGACGATCAAAGAAGCGGCTGCCGCTTGGGGGATCACCGA
>OFMU01000887.1_pt1 | contig 18884 bp, 23 predicted proteins | sample 1541861 | NCBI WGS metagenome assembly OFMU01 (sample SAMN04209238, study PRJEB22552) | human gut metagenome | biome: gut; material: feces | host: Homo sapiens | place: USA: Oklahoma
CAGTAGCAACCAAGATACGCACGCGTGCATCAGGGTTAACTGAGCGAATACGACGTAAAATGATTGGGGTAATGATATGAGAAGGTACAGGACGAGTGTGGTCAGAACTGATCAACACGATGTCTTTTTTACCTTTAGCGAGTTCTTCCAAAGATGGGCTACCGATAGGGTTATCCATTGAACGTTCAACAGTTTCTTCTTCAGACAGTGGGTTATGGAAGTTTTCCGCTTTTGACTCTAACAAACCAGCAAAGTTTTCATCTGGAATCTTTGCAACAATCGTCTTTTTGTCGTACGGTAATTTAATTTCTACCATTATTTGGATCTCCTTTATTAATACTGATACTTATAGTATAATTCTTTTTTAAAAGAGGTGTGTACTATTTGTTGTTAACAAATAATAACATAAAAAAACAAAAACAGGTGTATCATTAGTGTGATTTCAAGAAAGAGCAGATGGGGAGGAAAAACCGTCGTGAATTCAGAATTTTTAGTGAAATTTTTGGAAGAGAGGCGAACGCCGATCGTCAAGAAAAAATACCATAGTTACCTCTCCTATCGTGGGATCAAAGAGGATTACATCTACATCTTGAAAGAAGGTGTGGTCAAGACCAGCGTCATTATGCGTGATGGGCGTGAGTTTAACTTTTCCTATCTAAAAGCCATTGACATTGTCTCTTTGATTCGTGATGAGGTGTCCAACTATACAGACTCACCTTTCAATGTGCGAGTGGAGACAGAAGAAGCAAGTTTTTATCGTATTCCTCGGGTCAAGTTTTGGAATTTTGTCAAAGAGCATAAAGAGCTGCAGGACTATGTGAGGGACTATTATCGTAATAAACTGTCTGAAAGTATGGAGTCTCAGCAGTATATGATGATGAATGGCAAAAAAGGGGCGGTTTGTTTTCATTTGCAAAAACTAAGCAGTTTGTTTGGTGTGGAGCAAGAAGACGGCGTCTTGATTGATTTCAACATTACCAATGAAGATATTGCCGGTTTTTGTGGGATTTCGACGCGAAACAGTGTCAATCGCATTCTCAATGAATTAAAACGAGAAGGTGTTTTGGATATTCGACAGCAAAAGATCGTGATTTTGGATAATGAACGGATTGAAGAATTTATCGGAAGGGAGCTATTCTAAGATGGCAACAGAAGCACAAACCAGAAAAGAAAAAGAAGAAAAATTACAAGATATTTTACGAAAAATCGGAAAGGTAGCCGTTACCTATTCAGGTGGGATTGACAGTTCTTATCTCTTGAAGGTGGCCTTGGATACCTTGGGACCTGACAATGTTATTGCGGCCGTCGTGAACTCTGAGATGTTTTCAAATGAAGAATTCGATCTAGCGCTCGACTTGGCCGATCAGCTAGGAGCACCTGTGCTTGGACTGGAAATGAGAGAATTGAGTGATCCACGGATTGCTGCCAATACGCCCAATATTTGGTATTACACCAAACAATTGATGTACCAAACTATTAAGGATTCAGTTACAGAACTGGGCTTTAAGCAATTGGTAGACGGCAATATTATGGATGATATCGACGATTTTCGCCCTGGTATCAAGGCTCGGGACGAAGCGGGTGTCCGCAGTGTCTTGCAAGAAGCCGGCCTCTATAAGACAGAAATTCGTCAATTGGCCAAGGAAAGAGGGGTCTCCAATTGGAATAAGGTGCCATCTTGTAGCGTTGCCTCACGCTTCCCATACGGAGTGAAAATCACTTCAGAAAATGTGCAACGGGTTTTTGAAGGGGAAGAGTTCCTTGTAGGACTTGGCTTTGAGCAAGTCCGTGTGCGTGTGCATGGAGACTTGGCGCGCATTGAAGTGGAAGAAGACCATCTGCTTGAAGCCATCCAACTGCATGACAAGATCAATGACTACATGAAAAAAATCGGATTTACCTATGTAGCCTTGGATTTGGCTGGATATAAGTACGGCCGGATGAATGATGCATTGGATGAAAAAACAAAAGAAAAAATTATGGCAGGTTAAGCAATGAAGGAAGTGATAAGGTTCTGGTTCGAAGAGTTGAAGCCAGAGGATTGGTTCAAAAAATCAGAAGCACTGGATCAAGAAATGCGGGAGCGCTTTGAGGAACTTTATTGGAAGGCCAGTCGTGGGGAATTGTTTCACTGGCGGGCTACGGCAGAAGGGCGTTTAGCAGAGATTTTGCTCTTGGACCAAATTCCTCGCAATATTTTTCGAGGGACTGCCCAAGCTTTTGCGACAGATTCCTTGGCCTTGGTCTTGGCCCAAGAAGGCTTAGAGCAAGCCTTGGATCTACCAGTTGTACAAAGAGGATTTTTCTACATGCCTTTTATGCATTCGGAATCTTTAACCATTCATGAAGAAGCTCTGCGCCTATTTGATCAACCGGGCTTAGAAAAGCGTTTGAAGTATGAGAAGATGCACATGGACATTCTTCAACAATTTGGGCGTTATCCACATCGGAATGCCATCTTAGGACGGCCTTCGACCAAGGAAGAAGAGGAGTATTTGAAAGAACATTCTGGCTTTTAAAGGAAGATGAGGCCCACAGATTTCAAAACTCTTTTCTCTCTTCATGAAATTGCCTGAAACAGCAGGCATGATGTCAGAGTTCCCTCACCTAGGCTTTTCCAAGCGTCTAAAAAATGGTATAATGAACTGTAAATTTCAGAAGTTGGAAGGAATGTCATTACTATGATGAATATGCAAGACTTAATTTAAGATTTTTTAGGTCTTGCCATCTTTAGAAATCCTTATTTTAAAGGATTTAGCATTCAATAAATTTATCAACATTAAGTGATGTTACATTATATTGGACAGTAAATGGACAGTGACAGAGTGTTTGAAGGAGAGAAAAAGAGGCCTAAGGGTCTCTTTTGTTTGTTTTGTAGTTAGTTTAAAATTAGTTTATTTCAAAAATACTAAATAAGTATTTGATACAGAAGAAAAACGCTGGTTTGTTTAACTTTCTGGAGGCAGTATAGTTAACTATATAGGGATTGAGTTAGTTTATTTATCAAATTTTTTAAAAAAATAAAATTTTTTATAGTATCTATTTTTATTAAGTGTCAAATCAATATCTTCTTCAACCTCTTTTACGGTTATATTAATATAAAGAGGCAATGATAGAAGTTGTAAATTATAAAATTTTATTCCCCTGCTGTTTAGAACAAGCAAATCTAGTAAATTGCCCTCTATCCTAATTTCAACTTGAACTTCTCTTGACATTAAATTCTTAATAATCAGAAAATCTTTTTGTCGACTTCTTTTAGAATTTACGTAGACATATTTTTTTCGTTCAAAAATAATTTTTTTCAAATCTTATACCATTTCAATAATATAATCTTTTTTATTAATATAATTTTTTGTGTGGCTAACAATAATCAAAATAGAATTTTTGAATCTATCTCTAAACATTTTATCAATTTTTCTAGAATTCACCTCATCTATATGAGCATACGGTTCATCTAATATTACAATTTCGGAATCCTCTTTTAGGTATTCTCTAGCTAATGCTAATCTAGCAATTTGGCCTTTTGAAAGTGTTTTTTCAGTAACTATTAGATTCAATAGATCCTTATTGTGAAACTCATCAAACAATCCGAATTGTTGAAGCGTATCTACCAGCTCTTCATCTGGTATCTGATGCGAATATGATAGATTATCTCTTATTGTTTTATTTACTAGTATTTGCTGTTGACTTTGATAATAGGCCAGTTTACTATATGGGGTTTTCCCATTCTCTTGTGCTATGGACCCATGATTGATTTAACGAGTAATAGTAGTTCGATTTCTCCCCAGTCGACGAGCAATATCCGCATGTTTGAGTCCTAAACATAAATAAGCTAAATTTTTCTTCGTTTAGCTTCAAATAAGTGTTTGTAGGATTGATTTGAGGCAGAACAATTAGTGGACATGATCATCTTCTGTTATACTGTTTTTTGCAACTCTGGTATATCAGATGACATGTCTTTTTCGTTGCACTTCATTTTACAACAGCGCATTATTTATAATCCACAACAGTTCAAGATAGATTTCTTAAATTATCATAAAAATTGAAATAACAATTAATATTTGATAGAATAAAATAGTGTACTTTATAGTTTTACTTAGTCATAACTATTTTTTAAGGGATTACCTTTTAAATCAAAAAATGAGCCATATGACCATATTTATTCACAGCATAGTATTTTAATCATTGTAGAGTATAAAAAATGCAAAAATTTTATGATAATTATTGTAAAAAAAGAGTTGACAAAGATGAAATATATTTCTTTAATGGATATCAAGGAGAAGTTGAATTAAACAAGAGTAACATAGACAAACAAAAAGAATCCGAAGTTCTTCTAGTAAGATATGCTAGTCCAAAATCAAATTTTGACAGGTTGAGATATAAAAAATTTAACTATGATGAAGATACTCAAATGGATGATACATTTTCATTTGAATCGGAACTTGCAGAATTAGAAAAAGATTCACAACGCTTTGCTCCAGATTTGAATAAAAATAAGGAGGTATATTTCCTTCCGACAAATCTAGAATCAATAGTAAAACAAATAATTAATGGTAATAGAAGAAAAGTACCTGAAATTCTATTTCCTTTAATTCCACAGGATATTCAGAGGGAATTTAATTTTAAATGTACTCCTACGCCAATAGAAATTGTTACTCATGAAAATTTTGGTAGATTTGCTACTTCATTTATTAAATTAGAAGAATCCTTGAATGTTCTCGAAGTAAAAAAAGAAATGGATTTTATAAAACAAAATATAAATGATAAGTTTGTTGATGGAATAAACGATTATTTTGTTGGTAATTTAAACCAAGGCTTCGGAATGATGGAACGTGATTCTGAAAAAAAATATGCTACACCGAGTACGTTTCACTATAATTTTGTATTGAGAGACAATGAAAAGGATAGTATGGTGAATTTACTAAAATTATTGAGTGAAGAATTTATACCATATCCGTTTGAATAAAAAATGAGTGGAGGAAAAATAATATGATAAATCAAGATATAAATAATTTTGATAAAATTATGAATATTGTAGAGAAAAATGATATAAAAATGCCTTTACTAGCAATAAATGAACCGATTTTTGGTATTGTATCGCACTTAGATAAGATTTACACGATTTATGTCATGCAAGATAGGACTTTGTTGAAAAATGATCATTTGGTAGATATAAAAGAAATTTTAATTACTGAACCTAACCCTAATAATCTATACAAAGTAATAGATGGTAAAATTTCAATTCGTAATTTCTTTTTGAAATCTAATAATTACAGCATTGGAAAAATAGCTAATAAAATTTTTCCAAAAGTAGAAATTAAAGACTTTTCGAAAATTTCAAATAAAATTCCTCCAATGGATTTATATTTAAATTTGAATTTGGAATGTACGAAATATTATAAAGATAATATTAAAAGTCGTTGTGAACGTTTAAAAGAATACAATAACTTTAATAATAGTCTTACTTTTACAAATAATAAAAATGTGGAAGTGAAGAAACAGATAGAAGCTCTAGATATACATTGGGAACTTAAAGATGAAATATATAGTAATAAATAATGGTTGTAAAATTAATACATTAGAGTATAATACATTTGAGATAGATGAGTATAAATCTGGTGAGACAATTTCAGAGAACCAAGAAGTTAATCTTTCTATAAAAATAGGTTTTAATAAGGATAATATATTAAAAAGAGTTCTATTACTAGATATTTTAGTAGAAGGTAAACACGAGGATCTCTTATTACGTAATCTTCATTTAGATTTATTTTACGAATTTGAGTACAAAAAAAAGTATAAAGAATCTTTTTTTGATCGTTTAGATATGTATATGATAAAACATTTTTTAATAGAAACTAATAAAATTGTTGAGACTATAAGTTCATTAGATCAAGCAACATCTTTTTCTTTAAAAGAAGCAATAAGTGATGTTAGTAAAAAAATTCCAGAGGATTTATCAGTATCAGTGGAGTAAATTAATTATCGTGATTTATTTTTGGAATATAAACAGTATTTTATTGACTAATGTTAAGTAATATATTTTTAACTTTCCTTGCCTGATTTGTAAAAGATTTTTTATGTAAATCATCAAAAAACACTTTTAAAATTCATTGAATGGGACCTCGAAAAGTTTGAGATTAAAATAATATTTTTCAAACTGTTACAAAGTAAGTTTTTTTCTACTATTTGTCAAATCTATCAAGGTTTCAAGAAAAAATGAGATAAGACAGTAGCTATTCTGAAGCTACTGTCTTGTTTTTAACACATATTGAGTTGTAAAAGTGTATGCTAAAATAACACCTCATCTGTTATTTTTAAAAATAAGTTGTTACAATTATACGGCATAGGCGTTTTATCAATTTTGGGTCGAAGTGTAATCGTAAAATTTGTTATACTTATGGTGAGTCTTACTCACTACAAAAATTATAGAACCCAAAACAACTGTTATAATAAATGACACTTTATGGTTCAGCTTACCATGAAGTGTTTTTCATTGAATTATAATAAAAATCACAAAATTGTTCTCTAAGTAATAAAAGAAAATTTTATTTATAGTATAAGTGATATTTCTTTTGGCTTAAATGGATGTAAAGGGTCTTACAAAGTTTTTTTAGCAAAGAAAGATATTGAAAAAGAAACTACCTCAATATATAACATTAGAGTACAAAAATTACAACATCCACGGGATTCTCTTATCATCTAGTATTTCATTGGCATGTAATGAAGCTATTTCATGTTCAATAATTTTTAATAGATCGGTTTCCTCAAGTAATCGAAGTATTTCAATATTTTTTTGTATTAGCTCCTCGTTGGAATCACATATTCCAATTCTAATTGAATGAAAAGCAATTGCATCATATCTCTTAAGTAATTTTGCTGTCTCAACAACTATTGAGCAGATATAACTACACATAGGAAAGTGTTTATAATAAAAATAAACAGTAGACAGATTGGATAGTATTGCAAGCTTTAAGGGTAATATATCATGGAAATTAGAGTATTTTTCTAGTCTTTGAAGTACTAACTGTGTGGTATCTATAATTGTCTCTAAAGGAAGGCAGAAAAGAATAGAATTTAAAATTTTAAAATCTGATTCATACCACGTATCATGATGCTCTAGATCATTCCACAAACAACTTACAAGATCTTTCGTCAGTAAATCCTTGTTGGATAGTCCATGCTCTCTAATTTGAAGTATTATCTTCAAAGAATAGTAAAATTTTTGAATAGAGATATCGTAATTGGTTTTTAGATAAGACTCGCATTTGTTTATAATATATTCAAGTTGTTGTGTTCCGCTAATTGTATGAAGATTACTTATATCATTAATTATTTCAGTATGTTTATTAGGACGATAGAGATTACATATATAATCGAATTCATCAAAACTCATATTGATTTGTTGAAGTAAGAAAGCCATGTTCTCATACTTTGGAACAACATTCCCATTTTCTATCTTAGAAAGAGTTGTAGTAGACAATACATTTCCACACACATCTGACTGTCTTAAATTTTTTGATTTTCGAATTTCTTTATAAATTTTACCAAAATCATATCTCATAATATAACCTCTAAAACAACTTGAAAATAGTTAAAAAAATAATTGGTAATTCTGAATGTATTGTATACTTTAGTTAGATGAAAAGCAAATAAAAAGAAAATATTTTGGGAAGCGATCAGGTGTTATTTTCTCGTGTTCCTTAATTATCACTATGTAATTATATAGGATTGCTGTTATGTTAGATAGCAATTGGAGGTGAGTACATTGGTTTGTATAACATAAAATTTGTTAGGCTAAATTTTTATAAATTTATTATTGTAGTTATAATTATATACAGCTGTACATAAGTTACTAAGGAGTAGGAAAAATGAAAAAATTATTAGCATTGGGATTAGTTGCTGGTGCAAGTGTTATGTTGTGTACAGGAACTATCGTTAAAGCAGAAGAAAGAATGACAAGTCAACAGATTGAACAAGTAACTCAAGGTCTGGAGGATGATCAATATGTATTAACCACCCCTGGAGGAGGTATTATAACTAACAAAGATGGGAGCGATAATTTTCCGTCAGAACAGGTGGCTAGTGAAGGAAAGGTAATGAAGGTAGCTGACTATAAAAAATATCTAGCTACGCAAGATATTTCCCAAAACCAAGAAACTCCTTCTGGCACTACATTCTTTGGTGCTTGGATTCCGACTCGCGTGCATGTCTTATATCCAAATCAAGAGTATCAATCTAATCCGTTTTATGCAAGAGGTTGGCGCTATGGTGAAGAACGCTTTAAACCATCTAGAGGTAGTGGAGACTACTTGTATTGGCAAGCTCAAGGCGATAGTGGTTTAGTAGAAGATGGATATGGTATTTCGGTTGTAGTAAATGATGGTGGGTATGTAGCTGTAAATAGTCGACGGGGAACATTTTTCAAAACATATAATCCTAAAACAGGATCAAGATATAAAGTAAGTAATCCTGTTTAATATAGGAGGTAGAAAGATGGCAAAGAAAAAAATGTTAGTAACTCTCTCAGTTTTATCATTGGGTTTGGTTTCATATGTTTTATTTAAACCAGCTATTGCAGAGACTACTAGTGGCATAACAAGAGAAAACAAAACTATAGAAATTTATAAAGATTTATTAAAAGGTAAATCAGAAAAAGAAATTAATGACTACTTTTCTGATTTACCAGATAGTAAATTGATTATTGCAGATAAATCAGGAGGTTATACAACTAGCTTAACTGATGACTATAGTAATCCTGTGGAATCAACTGATGAAAATGGCAATGAGGAACTAAAATCATTCCACGATAAAAGTGTTGCTGCAACAGTTGGTGAAATTAAAGAAGCGTTAAAATAGAAAAAACTAGGTAATCAAAATACTGGTAATAAGAAGGGTTCTACTGAAAGTGTAGAACTCTTTTTATATTACTTGTTAAATGGTTGTAATTTGGATTTTCTTAAGTTGAACTTGTAAAATAGAAGTGTATACATTTTTAATCTATAGTCGTAGAGATTTAGTAAAACTATAGCCAAATATAGATCTTTTTCTATAATTTACTAATGTCTGTTATAATGGACATTATTTGAAATTTCCATTATAACAGACATTGATACAGTTTTGTAACATTATTTTGGTATAGTAATATTATAAAAGGAGGCGAGAAACATGAGAAAAATTGTTAGCATATTATTGTTGTCATTATCAATAATTACGCTAATTGCTTGCACTAAAAATAAGCAACAATCTCTGGATGGTGAATATTATTGGATATCAAATGAAAGAAACGAGTTAGCGTTTACTGTTAAAGGAAATAATGCTTCCATTGAGCATGGAGAAGCCGACAGCTTTACCATTAACAAACAAAAGAATACGATTGAATTAACTGGACAAAATATAGCAAGTCGAACAGAAGAATATTCATTTAAAGATGGGGTCTTTTCTGTTGATATTAGTGGAGTTAAGCATGACTACTATCTTAAAGGTAGCGAAGCGTATAAGAAGGCTCTAAAACAATATGGATATAAATAAGATCATTCACACCTATTTTACCGAATAGGTGTTTTTTTTGCTGAATAGATTACTTCAAAAAACTTTTAAGCTTATTCTTAACCGAATAGTTTATATTTCATGCAAATTAGTTTAATCAAAGAAATTGGATTATATTTTATTACACAATGTATTCATGAATAATTTAAAAGAAGAAAATATTAGAAGAGCGGTCTGGCATATAAAGCGACATCTAGAAGGACTATGGAATTCTCGAGATGAAGTAGAGAGAAAATATGAAATGTTTCATCTGCAATCTAGTGTTGAATGTTTAGTACGTGTAATGAACAACGAAAAACCCTATCCACCTATGGATAGAGAAGAAGTATTTTGAGCATAATTTTTTAAAAACGATGCCAGGGCACAAAAGAGTGAAGAGAAACTTTTCATGCGTAAGTCGTGGGTAATTACTTCAGGATGCTTTAAATTTAACTGATTTTATTGTATAGTATATTAAAGACTAGCAGGTTTAGATTAAATATGACTATAGGGGATTATATGGATAGGAATGAAATTATTTATAGAAGGTTACATAATACTGGTTTGATTGAAAAGATAGATAATTTTGATAGTCTAATTACAAGGGCTTTTGGAATTCAATCGCAATACTATAATCATGCTATTTTTAATATCTATAATAGATTGAATAATAGTAGAGGGAAGGATATAAATGAGTTTAAGAAAAGACATGAAATGATATTAGGTTGGGGACAACGTGACACATTGCACATTTATAATATTCGAACTTGGAAAAGAATTAATAGTTTTTTAATGCCGAATACATGGGTAAAAAAAAATTTTGATAAAAAAAGTATGAATATAGATTTAGAGAAAGAAAATTTTCATTGTCTAACTAATCGTAAAGATATACTCATGAATGATTTAAAAAAGAAATATGAGGATCGCTGGAAATTAGTCTTTGAATGGTCAGCATTATTTGTGGAGTTGTCAAGAAATAGTGAAATTTATTTAAAATTCAACGAGAAGGAAGAAAAGAAAGTATGTTATAATTTGGATCGTTCTACGGAGTGTTTTTCTAAAAATGAAATTGCTTATTTGTTTTTTGAGTTTTACGGTCCTGCAACAATTGATGATTTATGTCATTTTTTTGATACTACTAAAAAATTTTGGAATAATGAATTAGATTTAAAGAGACTTGAAAAGTTTGAATTTGAAGGAGATACCTTTTACTATAAAAAACATGAGTTAAAACAAAGAGATCCTAATGCTATGAACATTACTTTGCTGGGAAAATTTGATCCACTTCTCGTAGCTTATGCTCGAAAGGACATACTTGTACCAAAAAAATATCATAAAATAGTATGGGGTGCCGGAGGACAAATTAGCCCAATCTTATTTGTGAATGAAAACTTTGCGGGTAAGTGGAGCTTTCGTTTATCTGTAAATTCTATTAGATTTGATATTTCAGTTCTGGAGGCGTACATGACTGAAGAAAGTCGAGCAAAAATTGAAATTATATTAAAGAATTTTTCAAACTGGATGGTAAGAAGAAAAATAATTTTTAATTGGAGTTTGTTGGATATTTAATATGAAAGCGTGTTTGTGCATACAATATTTTTTTAAATTATGAAAAATTTATGAATGTGTATGGAAATGACAGGCTAGATTTGCTGTGGAATGAGGTCCTTTCTTGGGTTGAAACTCCATCAAAATTTTTTAGAAATTATAGTATTCAATATTTTAAGGAACTAATTAAACATATTGAATAAGTGATAGTTGATAACTGTGTAAATAAAAATGAAAAATTTTAGTTGTTGTAGTATGTATAATTGTGTAAAATTATTTGGAGGTAAGGTATGAATCTAATAGATATTCTTAAAAAGAACAATAAAATTATTTTGAGTTTAAATGAAGAATACTTTGTTAAAATGCAAAAAAAGGAAAAGAAATATGAGTATAGAAAACGATTTTTAAATCAAAAATCATATGCTTTCATATACATCTCTAAGACAAAAAAAGAAATTGCAGGAATTGTTGAATTTGGGGTACCAAAGTGTGATTCAAGTGAAAATATTGCTAAATTTGCAAGTCAAATTGGTGATAGTACGTATGATAATATTATTTCATATTTAGGTGAAAATAAAAAAGGATATGCTATTCCAATTAATAAAGTATATCTATTTGACTCTCCAATAAAAATTAGTACTTTAAGAAAAATCGATAAAAATTTTTATGCACCACAGTCGTACTCTTATCTAAAAGAAAAATCGAATCTTTATAATTATTTAAAGAATTCAACGATTCAATTAATTGAAATATTATAACTAATGATTTGATTTTTTCTAATCTTTAGATGGTGAGTATTATTGGATCTCAAATGAAAGAAACGAGTTAGCGTTTACTATTAAAGGAAATAATGCTTCCATTGAGCATGGAGAAGCCGACGGCTTTACTATTAACAAACAAAAGAATACGATCGAATTAACTGGACAAAATATTGCAAGTCGAACAGAAGAATATTCATTTAAAGATGGGGTCTTTTCTGTTGATATTAGTGGAGTTAAGCACGACTACTATCTAAAAGGTAGCGAAGCATATAACAACGCTCTAAAACAGTATGGATATAAATAACATTATTCACACCTATTTTACCGAATAGGTGTTTTTTTGTGCTAAATAGATTACTTCAAAAAACTTCTAAGCTTATTATTAACCGAATAGCTTATATTCATGCAAATTAGCTTAATCAAAAAGATTGGATTATATTTTATTATACGATGGATTCATGAATAATCTAAAAGAAACAAATATTAGAAAAGCCATTTGGCATATTAGACGTCACCTAAACGAACTATTAAACTCACAGGATGAAAAATATAGGAAACATGAAATGTTTCACCTAAGATCTAGTATTGAATGTTTAGAACGTGTAATGAACAACGAAAAACCCTATCCACCTATGGATAGGGAAGAAGTGTTTTAAAAGTCATTGTATCTATTATATTATAAAATTTAGTATTAAAAAAGTATGTTTTTGAAATGATAAAAATAGATACGACCATCCCTGATAGGTTCTCTATCCCCTTTAGAAATTTCTCTGTTAATATGTTTAGATTTTTTTAGTGCCAGTTTTAAATAGTCAATAGCGTCTTCTTCGATTTGTTTAGATGATTTAGACATAATTAACCTCTTAATAAGTTGTTCTATACTAAGTATTATATCAATTTATGTGATAATTTTTCCAAATTATCCTTGCTATCCTAATATCATTCCTAAGAAAATCAAAGATTTATGACTAAATGGATAGATGATTACGAATATAAGGTTAGGAGATTAGAGAATTTTATCAATATACTTGATAATACAAGAAATCAAAATGTTACCAAATTAGAACGGGAAACAAAATCAGTATAGTTATTTGAGATACCATGGAAAAATTATAAGGCTGATAGTATTAATTTCACTATCAGCCTTACAGGTTATTTAACGTTTCAGAAAAAACTATAATGTCAAGATTAACTAAACAGTATCTAATTCTTTCAAATAATTTTCTATCTTCATCAACATTAAAGGATTGTTATAAATCTTGCATAGCTCTCTTGCTTCTATATAATAATTTTTGACTTGTTCTTTTTCTAGAAATTTGGCTCCAGCATTTCCTACAAGAATAAGTAAGGGAGCCAGTTGGTAGCTTGTCTGTCTTTGTTTACAGAGTTCAATCGTCTCAAGAGCTTCTTGGATGGCTTCGTTATATTTTTCCTTTGACACTAGGTAGTGAGCGTAGTTGTAACGAACTCTGATGTAGCCAAATAAAAACTCTTGATGCTCAAAATTTTTTGTCTGATATAACTCCATTAAATGAGAGTAGTTTGCCTCATATTCTTGTTCACGACCCACTAAGGAATAGAAATTAGATAGAGTATTCAATACCTTTAAATAAATCAGAGTATTTGAGGAGACTTTTAATAATATATTTTCCAATGAAGAAATAGCCTCACACTTACTGTCATATTGATAGAAGTCAATAATAGCTTTAATCCATTCAAGGTAAGTTCGATCTTCTAGTGTTAGAAAGCTACCTCTCTCTATCTCTATTTTATAAAGATATTCTAAATCGTTATAATTTCTATCATCCAATAGGCGACCAGATAATTGCTTGAAATTAGAGAGGCTAGACTTTACTTCAATTTGTTCATTGAAAAAGTAATCTAATGGGACCTCAAGTCGTTGAGAGAGTTTAAACAAAAGGTCCGCAGAAGGTATGAAATGCCCTCTCTCAATTTTACTAATCTGGCTTTGTTCACAAATTCCTTCAGCAAGAGTTTGTTGGGAAAGTCCCAACTCTTTTCTCTTTAATCTGAATTTTTCAGCGAGTATATTCATAAAAGATAATAATCCTTATATTTATATTATCGGTTAGTTCCCGATAGTATAAACCCTTTCATTTAGACTTGTTTTATACTTAGTTCAGCACTGTGGATTAGTTTATTTTTCCAATCGCTTTGACGATTATAGAAAGGTGCTAATCACAGCTCTTTGTTTGATTGGTAATGAGAATGATAACGCAAAGACGTTTTATCTCGTGTAAGGATATAAGGCAAAGAGTGCGTGGGACGAACAACAGCTACTAATTAAATGAATCGCAAGGAGAGACTCTATGCTCTACGTTGGAATTGACATCGCTAAGAATAAACACGACCTAGCCTGTATCTCGGATACTGGTCAAGTCCTGATTAAACAGTTCAGGTTCACTAATTCCTACCACGGATTTTCTGAACTGAAAGATAATCTAAATCAATGTTCCCCCATGACAACTGATATGCTCATTGCACTGGAAAGCACTGGGCATTACAGCTATAACCTGATCGCATTCTTAAGAAAGCTAGGTTATACTGTTTTTCATTACAACCCCTTAATCATCAAGGAATTTGCCAAATCTCAATCCCTTAGAAAGACAAAGATGGACGTCAAGGACGCACTACTCATTGCTCGTAAATTACGGTCTGATGATACAACTCAACGTCATCAAAATGATGAGAAGATGGACCAATTGAAAGAATTAACGCGGTATCAGAATCGACTGATTAAGGCGCGTTCTAAGAACAAGAATCTCTATGTACGATTACTTGATATCGTTTTTCCCGAACTTCACTCAGTGATAGGAAACGTGCATAATAACTATGTTTATGAGTTAATAACCAAGTATCCTACGCCAGCTAAAATCAAGCGAGCTCATTTTTCTTCTTTGCTTAAAATCAACTATCTCTCCGCTGATAAAGCAAAGAAAATACAGGAAACTGCTGCTCTAACAATCGGTCTGCCCTCACCAGCTTTAACATTGGAATTGGTGCAACCGATTGAATCCATTAGACATTGCAACAAACAGATTGCACATGTCCAAGAGCAGATTAACGAAATGATGGTCGAGTTAGATTCACCAATTACTTTCATTGTAGGCATTGGAAATCGTTTAGGTGCCATTATCCTTGCGGAGATAAACAACATCCATCTTTTCAAAAATCATGCTCAACTTCAAGCCTTCGCTGGACTCGAGCCTCCCATTTTCCAATCAGGACAAATGGAGAACAAGGGAAGGATGGTCAAGCGGGGTTCAACCTATCTGCGGTATGCACTGATACAGGCTACTAAGCTGATTTGTGTTTATTCGCCTTATTTCAAGGAGTACCTAAAGCTGAAAATCAGTCAAGGTAAGCACTACAATGTCGCTGTATCCCACGCTACTAAAAAGCTCATCCGCATGATTTTCTATCTGCTCAAAACAAATCAAACCTTTGACGAAGCTAAACTAAGATAAACGATAAAATACAAGAGTTCAAAAACTTGCTTTCTAGCAGGGCTTTTTGTACTACCTTATTTTCCAATGATACCGCAAAAAACAAATAGTAGCTTGTGACACTTTACGCTTGACTTTTAATATAGAATGCCTTTCTATTTGCTTAATTTAATTATATTTATTTTAGTTCAAAATAGCAAGTTAAAGGAATAAAATATTCTTTATGGTAATAAAAATAAAAAAAGTTCAATAAACAATAAAAAATTGGCTAAATAAAAATATATATGTTAAAATAAAAACAAGGAAGCTGAAAGGGGTTTCATTGCGTGAGAAAAAAACGTGGAATTGTAGGTAAGTACGTATGACATACAAAAACATGTTATTAGGTAAAATGAAATACTTAATCCTGTTTTTGATTGCCATCCAGAGTGTCTTACTTGCTCTGGTGGCAATTTTTTTAGCAGGTTTACAGTATCAACAGTCATGGCAGAGTTATAATCATCATTCCGGGACCGTAACAGTTTATCTTCAGAAGTTAACAGAAAAGCAATCACAAGATGTATTTAATTATTTTTTAGAACAGAGTGACTTGTCCATATGGACAAAACGTTCTGAAAGTAGTGATACAGGAGAAGGTCTAAATAGGATTTATATAGACATCCTTGGTAGCTCTGCTGGTTTTTCAGATTTTGAAAGTACGGGTAAAATAGTTGTCTCACAACAACAATTTGCAAATTTATTATCTCATAGTGATAATAATATGACTATTGGACTTGACAAAGGCTCAAATAATATGCTTTACGAGCTTCCAGATTTATTATTTAGCACACCTGTAGTCATTGAACGATTAGATTATACTTTCCAAAACACTAATACGATTAATGGGATCTACCATATCAATGGTCTCCGCGATGCTGTCTCAAGAGATAACTTTTTGCTGCATCTTTCAAAGGTGTCAGGTATTTCTGTTGAGGATTTGACAAAAGAAAGTTTTGGAAGTAGTACTGATCAGGGAATTTGGGGAATAATACTTGCTATCAGCATCTTAGTAAATGCCTTCATTTTACTGATCCTATTCTTAATCTGTGTTCTTCAATCCTTTAAACATTTCGGAACATTGATTCTTTTAGGATGGGATAGAAAAGAATTATGGTCTGCTTTTTTCAAAAATTCTCTACTATTTTCAATCTATATTATTCCTATTATCTCTTTATGTAGTTGGTTGTTGTCAGGCTGGTCTAGTTTTGGTTTATCATCGTTTATTCTAGTTTTTGCTGGAGTCAGCCTCTCAGTCTTGTTGCTACTATTGATATTCATTATTCCAACAATTATTGTTTATTCGGTTTCTCCATTAGCAGCAATTCATAAACGATTACCAATGAAGCCTTTAATGGTAACCTGCTTGTTATTCTATACCTTGGTAGCTGGTTTGTTAATCGCAATCAGTTACTCTTTAGATGCTCCAATGAATCAGTTTATTGATAATATGAAAGTATCTAGGGAGTGGAAGAATGTTGAAGATATGTACGTTATCTCCAGCTTTGCTGAGGGAGATGATGTAGGTACATATGCAGGAACTACAAATTCCCTTGAGCGTAGTATGTATAACTTTTACCAGCGTATATCTGAGCTTCCGGGTGTCTATATTGCCCAAGGACAATTTCTTAATCAGGAGTCCCTTGATGCAGTCTATGGGACATACCAGCATGTCCCTAAAAAACCATTTTGGTATTTGAAATTCTCCTATAATTACCTGAAAGACCTAGGTATTCCCCTAAGTGATGAAGAGTTGCTAGAGATGAGGAATGGTACTCGACTTTATCTTCTACCTAACACGCTCAATACAGAAGAACTTGAAGTGATGAAGGCGTATTTACAGGAAAGTGTCACTGTAAAACCGGGAGATTTACAAACTAATTTCACAGAAAATCCGAAATTTATGTTCAAGGTTTACCAACCGTCTCGATCAATATTTACTTGGTCAGATTCTATTTCTTATGGTACAACTAGTGAGAATCCAGTTATTTTTGTCTCAACACCAGAGAATTTATATTTCATGGAGTCGGCAAACTTAGTTGTCAGTGGCTATAATGGTCTTTTGAAGATTCGTGATAGGGAAACGATGAAACAGGTAGTGTCCATTTTAGAAACAGAATTTCCAGATTTAAAGGATAATCGGTTGAGTTTTACAACTGTCAAGAACTTTATCAATGGTCTTCAAAAAGATCTGAGTTATACATTTTATCTTTTCGGCACGATCATAGCGATTATCATAATTACGATGATGGCTATTTTCTGGAGTTTTGTCTTAATGTACCGCATGTTATTTGAAGAAAAATTGTATGTTCAATACTTTATGGGATTCTCACCATGGAAAAGATATATTGGTGTGCTTTCTCTCATTATTAGTTTTTCTGTGATGGAACTAATCGTTTCTATCTTAGTGGGTTCTAAGTTGGGAATAGTCATGACACTAGCTACATTTGCTTTTCAGATAATGCTACTTTACTTCAGTTTGTTCCGTAAAGAAGGAGAGAGTATCATACAATCATTTAAGGAGTAATCTCATGTCTAGAATTTCAGTACAAAATGTATCAAAACAATTTGGTTCAAGAGAAATTTTCAAAGACTTAAGCTTTGATATTGAGGAAAATGAATTTGTAGCTTTAGTAGGACCTTCTGGTTCTGGAAAATCGACTATCCTCAATATGATTGGACTATTGGATACTGTTGACAGTGGTAAAATCCTAATCAACGGAAAAGTTTTGCCTAAGGTAAATTCGCAATCAGCAGTTCATTACCGAAGGAATGTCATCAACTATCTTTTTCAATCCAATGCACTCATTTCTACATCTAGTGTGAAAGATAACCTGATGCTTGCCATGACTTTTTCGAATTTCTCTAGACAGGAGAAGGAGCAGAGAATCAAGGAAACGCTAGAATTTGTTGGTCTACAAAATCGGTTAAATAGTAAAATCAATGAATTATCGGGAGGTGAACAGCAGAGAATTGCGATTGTGAGAGCTATTTTAAAGCCCGGAGATATTGTCCTAGCAGATGAACCAACCGGATCGTTAGATCCTGAAATGTCTCAAAAAGCATTCGATTTGATTCGAACTTTGAGAGATCAGTTTGGTAAAACAATTTTGGTTGTTACGCATAACATGGAGCAAGCACGGCAATGTGATAGGATCATTTCACTGGAGTCGGTTCTTGCAAATTAACTCAACCATTATTTAATGCTAAGGCAAATTGGAAAGCTGGAAGTATGCAAGAAGTATTGAACGTAATTCAATCACAACATAAGTTTTAAAACGTCTAGACGTACTTAGAAAAACATAAAAAAATCTTCTTGTTATGTACTGACCCCAAAACCTAGACAAAAAATTTATCCTCTGGGGCCAAGAGCATTCTATAGTACTTTTTTGAAAAATCTATCTTTATTTTTACAGAAAAATGGCATAATAATAGTATAGATAAAAAAAGAAAGGCAGTGCTGAACTGTCTTTTTTATTTGAAAAAAACATCAAAAATAGCGCAAAAAACTCTTCTTGTGCTATACTGTAATTGAGATTTTTTAAAT
>OFMU01000897.1_pt1 | contig 18796 bp, 12 predicted proteins | sample 1541861 | NCBI WGS metagenome assembly OFMU01 (sample SAMN04209238, study PRJEB22552) | human gut metagenome | biome: gut; material: feces | host: Homo sapiens | place: USA: Oklahoma
CGCAGATGGGGCATAAGGTTACGGTTTATGAGCAGCGTCCCAAGCTGGGTGGCATGCTTCGCTATGGTATCCCTGATTATCGTCTGCCGCAGGAGGTTTTGGAGCGCGATATCGAGCATATTCTGACAACAGGCATTAACGTGATTACGGATGTTTCCATCGGCAGAGATGTGACGATGGAGGATATCCAGAAAAGCTATGATGCAGTTTATATTTCCATCGGCGCGCATAATGATAAAAAGCTTGGCATTGAGGGCGAGGATGCAGAAAATGTTGTCAGCGCGGTCAGCCTGCTGCGCCGCATTCATGAAGGCAATGCGCCTGATTTCACAGGTAAGAGAATCTGCGTTATCGGCGGCGGCAATGTTTCTATGGATGCCACCAGAACGGCAAAACGTCTGGGAGCGGAAAGCGTCACCTGTGTATACCGCCGCCGTGTGGATGATATGACCGCGCTGGCGGAGGAAATCGAAGAAGCAATGGCAGAAGGCTGTCAGATTTTACCCCTGCAGGCACCTGCACGCATCGAAAAGGATGCAGAGGGCAAGGTTGCAGCGCTGTGGACGGTTCCGCAGATTATCGGGCCTTACGGCAAGGATGGCAGACCTAAGCCCATTCCTGCGGATGTCCCCGAATTCCGTATCGCATGTGATTATGTAATTGTTGCCATCGGGCAGGCGATAGACGCGCGTCCCTTTGAAGCCATCGGCATTAAGACCTTTAAGGGCATGATTCAGGCAGAGGATACCAGCTCTGTTGCGGATGTGGATAACGTATTCGCCGGCGGTGACGCGGTTTCCGGCCCTGCTACGGTCATTCGTGCCGTTGCGGCAGGGAAGGTTGCGGCAGCGAATATTGATGCCTACCTTTGCTTTGAGCATAAGATTAAGACGGACGTTGTGGTTCCTCCGGCACATCTGACAAATGCACCTCCCTGTGGGCGTGTAAACTTGAAAAGCCATTGCGCACCGGACTGCAAGGGTAACTTTGATCTGGTTGTGGAAGGCATGAGCAGAAAAGAGGCGGATCAGGAATCCGAACGCTGCCTGCGTTGTGATTACTTCGGCTTTGGCAGCTTTAGAGGAGGGAGGACAGGAGAATGGTAAGAATAACGATTGATGGACAGCTTGCGCAGGTGCCGGCAGGAACGACGATTATGGAGGCGGCGAAGGCGGTCAATGTAAAAATCCCTCATCTTTGCTATCTGAAGGGAATCAATGAAATTTCCGCCTGCCGTATCTGCTGCGTGGAAATTGAGGGCGAGCGCGCGATGGTTGCGGCCTGCAGCAACCCTGTAAAGGACGGAATGGTGGTGTATACGAATTCCCCTCGTGCCAGAATGACACGCCGCACAAATGTAGAGCTGATTTTGTCTCAGCATGACTGCAAATGTGCTACCTGTGTGCGCAGCGGCAACTGTCAGCTGCAGGAGGTTGCGAATGATCTGGGTATCCTTGAGCTTCCCTTTGAAACACAGCTGCAGAAGGGGCTGCGCAGTGCGTGGACAAAAACATTTCCGCTCTATCGGGATGTGAATAAATGTATCAAATGTATGCGCTGCATCCAGATTTGCGATAAGGTGCAGACGCTGAATATCTGGGATCTGGCAGGGACAGGCAGCCGCACAACGGTGGATGTTTCGGGCAACCGTGTCATCAAGGATTCCGATTGTGCGCTTTGCGGTCAGTGCATCACGCATTGCCCGACAGGCGGCCTAAGAGAAAGAGATGATACCGCAAAGGCAAGAGCGGCTCTGGCAGATAAAGAAAAAATTACAGTCGTACAGGTTGCGCCTGCGGTGCGTACCGCTTGGGGCGAGTATTTCGGGCTGAAACGGGAAGAAGCGACCATGGAGCGTATGGCAGGCGCGCTGCACCGCCTTGGCTTCGATTATGTATATGATACAAACTTTGCGGCAGACCTGACGATTATGGAGGAAGGCAATGAATTTCTGCATCGGCTGAAAAGCGGCGCATTGGTGCGTTGGCCCATGTTCACAAGCTGCTGTCCCGGTTGGGTGCGCTTTTTGAAAGGGCAGTATCCTGAATTGACAAATCAGCTTTCTACGGCAAAATCTCCCCAGCAGATGTTCGGCGCGGTTGCGAAAACATGGCTGGCGAAGAAGCTGGATGTGGCACCCGAAAAAATCTGCTGTGTTTCTGTCATGCCCTGCGTAGCGAAGAAGGCGGAAGCAGATTTGCCGACCATGCGTGGTGAAAGCGGTGCTGATGTGGATATCGTGCTGACAACAAGGGAGCTGGTGCGCATGATGCGTGCAGACCATCTGGACCCGCATTTCATCGAGGAAGAAGCGCTGGACTCCCCTATGGGAACACATACCGGTGCAGGTGTGATCTTCGGTGCAACCGGCGGCGTTATGGAAGCGGCTCTGCGTACGGCGGCGTATGTGCTGACGGGCGAAAATCCGAACCCGGATGCCTTCAGTGAGGTGCGGACAGGCCCCGGACTGAGAGAGGCAACCTATACCGTTGCGGGAATTCCTGTGCGCTGTGCGGTTGTCAGCGGTCTGGGCAATGCGCGTAAGCTGATTGAACGGCTGAAGGAGGGCAAGGTGCAGTATGATTTTGTAGAGGTTATGGCTTGTCCCGGCGGCTGTGTCGGCGGCGGCGGTCAGCCCATCTCCGCAGAGGATGAGGAGCTTTACGGCGTGAGAGGGGAACGGCTTTATACCCTTGATGCGGAAAATCCGATGCGTTTCTCTCATGAAAATCCTGAGGTACAGGCATTGTATCATGAATATCTGGGCGAACCCTTGGGAGAGACAGCACATCATCTGCTGCATACGGATCATAAGGCATGGAATATGCCCATGCAGAAATAAACGAATAGAAAATAAAAAGACTGCTGTACGTTATTGTACAGCAGTCTTTTTTGCATCTCAGCACAAAAAAATGCTGAACAGAGAAAAATTTCTGTTCAGCAAAAGAATCAGCTTTCGGAATATAGCCTGCGGACAGAAATCCGGCTCAGCTTTTTGATGATATCCGCCCAGAAGGCTGTCCCGAAAAGGAAGGTCAGCAGAAGGGAAACAATCATAATCTCCAGAACGGCAAGATAGCCATTTGCACTGAGCAGTTCATAAAAGCCGCCGAAAATCAGAAAATCCTTAAACAGACGGTGCAAAATATAAATGCCGATGGTGTTTTTCCCGAACCGACAAAGGAAGGTTTCTTTCTTCGGGCAAAGGATGAACAGACCAAAGAGCATCAGCACAACCGCCGCCATCCAGAGGATACAGATGAGCGGTGCAAAGGGAAACAGTGGACTTTTTAGCTGTGAATAGGGGGCAATACCGAAGAAGAATACCCCCAGATATTTCTGTACCCCTCGTCCATAGGGAATCAGCACGCAGGCGGAAAGCAGCAGAACGGCAGGCAATGCTTTTCTGCATTTCGCATTGTTGATGACTGCCTGAAACTGCTCCTTCTTGATGTAATACCCCATGAGGAAGAAGGGCAGAAAGTGAATGGTGCGGGAAAGACTTAAAAATTTCCCGACCGGCTCCTGATAATGGATGACTGCCGCCAGAAGGACTGCTCCGATGAGGACATATTTCGGTTTCATATTTTTTGTCAGATAAAGAAAAATATGCCACCAGATTAAAGAAAGCAGATACCACGGTGCCGCCCCAACTGTCAGCATATTGATTTTCAGAAGAGAGAAAATCAGAACGCTAAGAATAAATGCTTTTCGGAACAGCGCGGATTTACTGTACGCAAAAGAGAGCAGCCAAATGCCGCCGCAAAACAGCAGAACAATGAGAGTCCAGACGGCAGGGTGGTGTGCCGTTTCAAAATATGGTCGCTCAAAGATGAAATGCACCAGCTCGATGGCATCCTTGAACAGAAGATAGAGCCATGCGAAGGAGAGCAGCTTTTCCGCCTTATATTCCTTTGTGAGAAAGCCCTTTGCCAGATAGCCCGACATGAAGATAAACCCCGGCATGTGGAAAAAATAGATAAAGGTTCTCACGCCTGTGGCAAAGGCAGAATGGGTTTCCTGCAAATAGCCAAGCATGTGTCCCAGAACCACCAGAAAAATCAGAACACCCTTGATGTTGTCGATATGAAAATCTCTTGCTGTCTGCTGCTTCATGATGAATGACTCCTGTTTCATTTCTGTTTACTGCTTTCTTCCCAAAGGGCATGATAAAGCACAGGCTTTCTGTCCGCCTTGACGGGAAAGCTTTTGCGGTATGCGTCTGCCTCGTTCAGGTCGATATCTACAATCGTCAGCCCGTTGCCGCCCTCTACATGCGCCAGCACTTCGCCTGTCGGGGAAACTGCCATGCTGTCACCGATATAGGAAAGACCGCCGCCCTCACCGCTGCGGTTCACACCGAGGATGAAGCACTGGTTTTCGATGGCGCGTGCCTTTAGGAGTGTCATCCAATGCTCTCTGCGTGCCGTGGGCCAGCTTGCGATAATGGGAATTACCTTTGCCTGCTCGGATACAATCTGAAAGATTTCGGGGAAACGTAAATCATAGCAGATTAACGGTGCAACAGGTACACCCTTTACCTCGCAGAGCTGCAGCGTATTACCGCCGGTATAATGCTTTGCCTCTGCGCCGAAGGAGAAGGGATGAATTTTTGCATAATCTGCAAGCTGATTCCCGTTCTCGTCCAGAATGATGCAGTGATTTGTGGCAATACCGTTTTCATATACGGGCAGACCATAGCAGATGGCAACATGGTTTTTCTTCGCTTCTTCGCGAAAAAACGCCATGGAGGAGCTGTTTTTTCTGTCCTCGCCGTAGGTTTCGGGGTTCAGCGTAAAGCCTGCCAGCGTCATTTCGGGGAAAATAACAAAATCCACCTGTTTTTCCTTTGCCTCTGCAAGCAGCCTGCTGCAAAGTGTCATGGCCTTTTCCTTTTCTTCAAAGCCCATATCAATCTGTCCCAATGCGATTTTCATAGGATTTTCCTCCCTTTATTCTCAAATGCGATTCTCAAATAAAAAACTGATTTTTTATTCCCAATCCTTCCAGATATCGGGGCAATAGCCCAGTGTAAACGCTTTACCGTTGCGTACAATCGGTGTGGCGAACAGCTCCGGATTTTCAAACAGCGTCTGCTCGCGTTTTGCCTCGTCGATATAATCCATGTAAAGCTTGGTGTATGCCTTTGCCTTGCGGTCAATCATATCTTCAACGGGGATACATTTTTTCGCTGCTTCAAAGACTGCCTTTGCCATGCCGAATTGGTGCAAATCAATATATTGATATTTTATTTTTCTCTCTTTAAAATAACGTTCCGCTTTTTTGGTATCAAAGCTTTTCTTGGAGCCGTAAATTTGGATATTCATGCGAAAACCATCCTTTCTGTGATACCTCATTTTATAATATTTTTTCCGTGGGGGCAAGACAATAGAGAATGATTCTGTTATACTTATGTTATTTTCAAGCGAAGGAGGCAGAAAAATGAGATTCATTTCATGGAATGTAAACGGCTTACGCGCCGCAGTAGGCAAAGGCTTTTTGGAATATTTCAAGGAAGCCGATGCGGATATATTTTCTCTACAGGAAACAAAGCTACAGGCAGGGCAGATTGATTTAGAAACAGAGGGCTATCATCAATACTGGAATTATGCCGAAAGGAAGGGCTATTCCGGCGTAGCGGTGTTCACGAAGCAGGAGCCGCTTTCTGTTGCCTATGGTATTGGCGTGGAGGAGCATGACCACGAGGGGCGTGTGATTACGCTGGAATTTCCCGAATTTTACCATGTGACGGTATATACCCCCAATTCGCAGCAGGAAAACGCCCGTCTGGCATACCGCATGGAATGGGAGGATGCGTTCCGCGCGTATGTAAGCGCTCTGGATGCGAAAAAGCCCGTCATTATCTGTGGGGATTTGAATGTAGCACATAATGAAATTGACCTGAAAAATCCCAAAACAAACCGCAGAAGTGCCGGCTTTACGGACGAGGAGCGCGGCAAATTCACAGAGCTTCTGGGTGCAGGCTTTGTGGATACCTTCCGCTATTTTTATCCGGAGCAGGAAGGCATTTATTCCTGGTGGAGCTATCGCTTTAAGGCAAGAGAGAAGAACGCAGGGTGGCGGATTGATTATTATGTCGTATCCAAGCGATTAGAGGATAAGCTGGTGGATGCAAAGATTCATACAGAGGTGCTTGGCTCTGACCATTGCCCTGTGGAGCTGGAAATCAATCTGTAAAAGAGGAGAAATATGGAACCGTATTATTATCAAACCTTATCCAAGGCGGAGCAGAGCAGCTATCAGGCGATGCAGGCAGGACTGCAGGCGTTTGCGCCCTCCTTTCCTGTGCCGCTGCTGGAAAACAGAGCGTTGACGGATGTTTTCATGAAGCTGCGTCTGGATTGTCCGCAGCTGTTCTATGCAGGGACATTTCAATATCGCTATTATCCCGATTCCAGAAATGCAGAATTGATTCCTGCGTATCTTTTTGAAAAGGGAAAGCTGAAGGAGCATCAGAAGGCGCTGCAGGCACGCGTGGAAAAGCTGGTTCGCCCTGTGGCAAGGTGCAGCGATGAGGAAAAGCTGCTGTATATCCACGATTTTATCTGCAAAAATGTACGCTACGATAAGCTGAAAAAGCAATATTCCCATGAAATCATCGGCGTTCTGGGGCATGGCGTTGGCGTTTGTGAGGGTATTGCAAAGGCAGTTAAGATTCTTTGTGATGCATTGCAAATTTTGTGTATCATTGCTTTGGCGGAAAATAACCCCGAAAGGGGCGTGAAGTATCGCCATGCGTGGAACGTGGTGCGGCTGGATAAAAAATATTACCATCTGGACTGCACCTTTGATCTTTCCTTAGGGAATCCTGAGGAAATCCGCTATGATTATTTTCTGCTGAGTGATAAGCAGATTTTTCGCGATCATGAGAGACTGGTCTGGCGTGTGCCTGCCTGCGAGGATGCAGACAGATTTTATTATAAGAAAAAGAAGCTCTCCTTCACGAAGACGGAGGAGGTGCAAAAGCGCGCGGCGCAGGCGGTGAAAAAGGGAAAACCACTGCTGTTTCATTGGCGCGGCGGCTATATGACAAGGGAAATCGTGCAGGAATTTTTGCGGATTTTCAAGGAAGAAGCAGCGAAAAAAGAAAAATTCGCACAGGTTTCGCTGAATTGGGCGCAGGCGATTGTGAAGGTACGCTTTATCGAACAATTACCGACACAGGAATTGACCATGGAAGAAGCCAATGAAGGCGAAAAAGAGGAATAAATCAAGAAAAGAAAATCAAGAAAAGAAAAACCCGGGGACAAAAAGCATCCTCGGGTTTTTATATAATAAGGGGTAGTGAGTTATCAAGGGTTTTTGGAAATTTATGCTTCAAAGGCAGTCAGTTTTTCCAGAAGAAGATTGCTTCTGTCGATGAAGGCGGTCATTTCCTCGGAGGTCAGCGGACGATGGCTCATCAGTGCCAGATCATACAGCTGATGGCACAGAAGGGTTGCATCCTCCTTCTTTTCCTCCTTGCCTGCCATGGAAAGCAGTGCTTTTACCAGTTTATTGTTTTTATTCAGCACCAGAGTTTCATCGGGCTTCATATTGGCAAACATTGCCTTAAATTCTTCGTTGTTGGCGTAAGCCTCCATCATTTCCATCATACGTCTGGATTCCTCGGAAAGCAGAATCATAGCGGAAACCTTTTCAGCCTTCAGCGCTTCCAGCTTTACATGCAGCTTTTCATTTGCAACCGCCGCGCGGAACAGCTCCTGCATCTGATTTGCTTCAAATTCGTCTGCCTGCTTTTTCGCTTCGGAAATTTCGGCATCCTCTTTTTCCTGCAAGGAATCAATATCCGCATCGACACGCTGTACCTTCAGCTTGATATCCTGATTTTTGTATTCCAAGAAGGAAACGAAGGGCTTATCCACAGGCGTATCCATGATGGCAGCCTCCAGACCCTGCTCCTTGAACAGGCGGATATACTGCGCCTGCTGATTGGTGTCGGTTGCAAAATAAATCACGTTTTCGTGCTTTTCCTTATTCTTTTCCAGATATTCGGCAACGGTTTCATAAACGCCGTCTGTTGTTTTCAGCAGAAGGATATCCTTTACCTTATCATACAGCTTTTCTTCCTTCATGCAGCCGTATTTGATGAAGATATTGATATCATCCCAGAAGCCCTCAAAGGCAGAACGGTCGGTTTTGAACAGCTGGTTCAGCTTGTCCGCAACCTTCTTGGTAATGTAGGCATTCATTTTTTCCACATAGCCGTCATTCTGCAATGCACTTCTGGAAACATTCAGAGGCATATCGGGGCAGTCCAAAATCCCCTTCAAGAGCAGCAGGAATTCGGGGACAACCTCTTTTACGTTATCCGCAATATAAACCTGATTGCAGTACAGCTTTACCTCGCCGTCCATCATGTCCATCTGCTCCACCAGCTTCGGGAAATAGAGAATCCCTTTCAGACGGAAGGGGTAATCCATATTCAGATGAATCCAGAACAGAGGGTCATTCAAATCATTGAATACCTGATGATAAAAGGCTTTGTAGTCCTCATCCGTACATTCGGAGGGCTTTCTCTGCCAGAGGGGGTTGGTGTCATTCAGCGGCTTGGGCTCCTCTGCCTTTGCCTCCTCTGCGGCATCCTGCTGCTCCTGCAATAAATCCATGGCACCCTCGGTGGTCAGCTTTGCGGCTTCCTCGGGGGAAACATGAACGGTGTTTTCTGCTTTCTTTGCGGCTGCCTTTTCCTCCTCTGTTTCTTCCTTCAGCACATCCACAAAGATGGGAACGGGCATGAAGGCGCAGTATTTTCTCATAGTGGCGTAAAGCGTTGCCTCATTCAGAAATTCCTCGCCGTCTGCGCCGATAAAGAGGGTGATGGTTGTGCCGCGTTCGGTTCTTTCACCGGCCTCCATTTCATAATCAATGCCGCCGTTGCAGCGCCATTTTGCAGGCTCTGCGCCCTTCTGATAGGAAAGGGAATCAATCTCGACCGTATCGGCTACCATAAAAGCAGAATAGAACCCCAGACCGAAATGTCCGATAATCTCACTGCCTTCGTCCTCGGTTTTTCCTTCAAATTTGGAAAGGAAATCGGTTGCACCGGAGAATGCAATCTGGTTGATGTATTTCTTGATTTCATCCGCCGTCATGCCGATACCGTTATCAATAATCTGCAATGTTTTCTTGTCCTGATCCAGAACAACATGAATTTCGTATGTTTCCTCTGCGGGAATATCTGCTTCCCCCATCATGGAAAGCTTCTGTAGCTTTGTTACCGCATCACACGCATTGGATACCAGTTCACGAATGAAGATGTCCTTATCTGTATAGAGCCATTTTTTGATAATTGGCATAAAATTTTCACTGTTAATAGAAAGATTGCCTTTTTCCTGCATACTGCATACCTCCTAAAATTTTTTTACAGAGCCAATGTGTTTGGCTCTCATCACTCTATATTGTAGCACCTGAAACGGAAAAGTCAAGAAAAAATTAGCACTCAATAAAAATGAGTGCTAACAAATTCAGAGGAAAAAAGAAGGAGATTAACTCTCCTGCTTCCGGATGCCAATGGCGTTTTTTTTGAAAAACTTTAAAATATAGTCCTCCCAGAGCCGCTCGGAGGATTTATCCAGAGAAAAGGCTTCCTGCGAAATGGCGGTGGTGCAGAGGATGGTATGCTCCTTAAAGAGAATATTCAGAAATGCCGCCTTGGTATTGGGGAGATTGGAAAGCTTCTCCTCCGCAAGGGAGAACACAAGCTTGATGCTTTTCGGCAGCTTATTCCCTTTGATTGCCTGAAATACAAAGGGACGCATTTCCTCCCAATGCACATAACGGGAAAGCCCTGCCTCCTGCTCCTCGGCAGTATAAAAATCCATGTTGCGCTTGCCCTCAATGATAAAAGAAGCGAAGGTGGTCAGTTCCCCCTGACGGAACGAAAACGCATCAAAGGTATCCCCCTTCAAAAGCAGATTCATAAATGATTTTGTATCATTGACGGTAAAAGCAAGCATAAAAAATCCTCCCAAAACAATTCTGTCCTTCTATTTTACATGCTTTGGGAGGATTTTTCAATTTGTTTCTCATTTAAAAGTAATGGTCAGCTTTCCGTCAGCCCATTGAATAAACTTGGAATCTGAAAAAATCGGATGCGGAGCAGTGTCCCGATAAACCTCACCCGTGCGGAATACAGAAAGCAGTACGCCTGCCAATGCCATATTGATGAGCAAAGCCGTTGCCCCATAGGAAAGGAAGGGCAGGGCAATCGGTGCGATGAGCCATATACCCAGATTTGCCGGAATATAAAGCAGGATTTCCGCTGTGAAGGTGCAGAGAATCGTCAGAGAAACCATCTGCCCGAAAATGCTTTTCTGTTTCAGCGCTTTGCGGAAGCCAAGCCCGAGAAAGACTGCCAACAGCAGAACCACAATGCCCGAGGCAACCCAGCCATAATGATAGGTCAGATAGGCCAGAAGATAATCGGAGCGAAGCATAGAGGCATCTGTCAGCAGAAAGGCTTGTGTTTCCGAAAGGGCTGCACCTTCGCCCAGAAGAACGCAGTGGGAAAGGATGGTTTTCAACTGTGTCGAAAGGTAGCCGCTGCCCATAGGGTCACCGGAAGGGACGAAAATCGTATACAGGCGTTCCCAGCCATACCGATACCGAAACGGTGCATAAAACATCAGCAGGACAATCAGGCAGACCACCGCTAACAGAAAAAGCAACAGCAGAATTGTCTGATTTTTCTTGCCGAACCATTCCTTTTTTGCGGCAATGAGCATGAGAATCCCTGCGGAGAACACAAATGTCAGAACGCCGCTGAAGGTGTGACAGTATGACAGAAACAGGCAGAAAACCACCGCCAGAACGCCGCTGATAAGATAGCCCCTTCTGCCCTGACTTCTGAGCCGATAAAACAGACCGCAGAAGGCAAGGGGAAACAGCAGAGAGAGTGCAAGCGGACTGAGGGCAAAGGAGCCGAGAGTGAACCATCTTTTTCCACCATAGAATTCCCCGAACAGCTGTGCCGCAAGGTCAACCATCAATAAGCCGAGCGGCAGTACATAGGGATGCTTTCCGAAAAAGGAAAAATCCAGAAAATACATCCCGACAAACGTCGCTAAGCTAAGTGGCAGAAAGACGAAAAGCACCTGTGCGGAGCGCGTCGCTAACGCATCATTTCCTACGGGTATCGTTTTCAGCAGCAGCGTCTGAATGATGCCTCCCAGCACAAACAGCAGCAGTACCAGCCCGATTATCCCCCATTGGGGCGCAGGCTTATGTGTCTGGTCTAACGCCGCACCGACGGATACAGGGTCACCCATCTGCAGCAGTGCCTTTTCTTCGGCAATGCTTTCGGAATCTCCTGCGGCAAGGTAGGCGTTTTTCTGGTCTGTCAGATGATCCTCAATTTCCTGTGCAACGGCAGGATGCGCCTTTTTCCAGCGAATCTGCTCACAGACCTTTTCGGCATAACGATGAAACGCATCAGAAACATTCACAGCAAAGACCTCCTTCCAGAATTTTGCTGACGGCGGAGGAATATTCCTTCCATTCGTCTGTTTTTTCCTGTAAAAAATTTTTCCCCTTTTGTGTCAGACGGTAATATTTGCGAACGCGTGCGGAATCCGCGTGTTCCTCATAGGATTCCAGAAGTCCCTTCTTTTCCAAGCCGTGCAAAAGGGGATAAAGCGTGCCTGCCTTCATCTGAAAGACGTTGTTGGAACGGCATGCCAGCTCCTCAATAATCTGATAGCCGTACATATCCCGTCCGTCCAGAAGCTTGAGCACAAGGGTGGCAGAGCTGCCTGCCAGCAGGGTTTTATCCAGTGCCATGCGATGCACCTCCTTATATATCGAGTATCTATATATCTGCATTATATATCGATGGTCTATCTATGTCCAATCAGAAAAACGAATGGCATTTTATATATAGATAATCTATATATATACGCAAAAAAAGTTTACGCATTTCTTGCCATCAAAGTCTCAATGTATTATAATAAAATATCATACTGCATTTATGAAAAAATCTGAAAAGAATGAAAATACAGGAGGGCGACCAATGGCTGAAGAAAAAAACACAGAAAACAACAGCGGTCTGGGTGCAACGGGTAATTTTATCCACAGTTATATCCAGGAGGACTTAAAGGGAGAGCTGAATAAAATCCACACCAGATTTCCGCCCGAACCAAATGGCTACCTGCATATCGGTCATGCAAAATCCATCTGCCTGAACTTTGGCTTGGCAAATCTGTACGGAGGCAAGTGCAACCTGCGTTTTGATGATACCAACCCCACAAAAGAGGATGTGGAGTATGTAGAATCCATTCAGGAGGACGTAAAATGGCTTGGCTTCGATTGGGAGGACAGACTTTTTTATGCGTCCGGCTATTTTGATAAATACTATGAAGTTGCGTTGAAGCTGATTAAAGAAGGCAAGGCTTTCGTGGATGAGCTTAGCGCAGAGGAAATGAGAGAATACCGTGGCACGCTTTCTACACCGGGGAAGGAAAGCCCTTACCGCAACAGAAGCGTGGAGGAAAATCTGGATTTGTTTGAAAGAATGAAGGCAGGCGAATTCCCCGACGGCTCGAAAACACTGCGTGCGAAGATTGATATGGCTTCTCCCAATATCAACATGAGAGACCCTGTGCTTTACCGTATCTCCCATTCCACCCACCATACCACAGGAGATAAATGGTGCATCTACCCGATGTATGACTTTGCACATCCCTTGGAGGATGCGATTGAGGGCATCACCCATTCTATCTGTACGATGGAATTTGAGGATCACAGACCTCTGTATGATTGGGTAGTCAGAGAGGCAGGCTATACCGTAAATCCGCCCAGACAGATTGAATTTGCCCGTCTGGGGATGACAAATACCGTGATGAGTAAAAGAAAGCTGCGTGCTTTGGTAGAAAACGGTCTGGTTGACGGCTGGGATGACCCCCGTATGCCGACCATCTGCGGTCTGCGCCGTCGTGGCTATACCCCTGCTTCTATTCGTGATTTCTGCGAACGCATCGGTGTTTCCAAGGCAAATAGCGTGGTGGATAGTGGCTTGCTGGATTATTGTATCCGCGATGACCTGAAGGCAAAAGCAAAGGTCGTTATGGCTGTGCTTGACCCCTTGAAGTTGGTTATCACCAATTATCCCGAGGATCAGGTGGAAATGATGGAGCTGGAAAATAACCCCGAAACACCCGAATTGGGCAAACGTCTGGCACCCTTTACCAGAGAGCTTTATATCGAAAGAGAGGACTTCATGGAAGAACCCGTGAAGAAGTTCTTCCGTCTGGCTCCGGGGAAGGAAGTGCGCCTGAAGGGGGCATATTTCGTAACCTGCACCGATTTTGTGAAGGATGAAAACGGCATTGTGACAGAGGTTCACTGCACCTACGACCCCGAAACCAGAAGCGGCAGCGGCTTTGAGGGCAGAAAGGTAAAGGGCACACTGCATTGGGTAAGCGCAAAGGATAACGTACAGGCAACGGCAAGACTGTATGATTATATGATGCTGGATAACCCGGAAGACCCTAACGGCGAAATGATTATGAACCCCAATTCTCTGGAGGTAAAGGAATGCTTCATCGAGCCTTCCGTTAAGGATGCAAAGAAGGGCGACAGATTCCAGTTTATGAGAAACGGCTATTATATTGTGGATACAAAGGATACAACAGAGGAACATCTGGTATTTAACCGCATTGTTCCGCTGAAAAGCTCCTTTAAGCTGAAATAAAGAACAGATAGGAAGAAGGTAAGTCTTTGGATTTGCCTTCTTTTTTGTTTGTAGGTTTTGTTAAAAAAATAAATCCTTTGCCCTCGATTGACAGAGACTATCTTTTTTGCTATACTCGTAAAAATGGTTTTTAATACCACATAAAATAGTGAGAGATACGGTTCAAATGCAAGAGAAAAATGAGGAGGAGCTGTGATGGAAGTAAAAGCATTGAAATTTGGCGGATTAACCGCAAAACGTCCGATTGTGCAGGGCGGAATGGGGGTGGGGGTATCCCTTTCCTCTCTGGCAGGAAATGTGGCGAAATGCGGCGGTGTCGGCACGATTTCCGGCGTGCATCCCGGCTACAGGGAGGCGGATTTTAAGGAAAATCCCTTTCGCGCCAATCTGAGAGCCATCGGGAATGAACTGGAAAAAGCCAAGGAGATTGCTAATGGCGGTATCATTGGTTTTAATTTCATGACAGTGATGAATCATTATGAGGAATATGTGAAGGAAGCGATTGCCGCAGGGGCGGATTTTATCGTTTCGGGGGCAGGTCTGCCTGCGAATCTGGCGAAATATGCAGCAGGCACAAGGGCAGCAATTCTGCCGATTGTTTCCTCTGCGAGAGCCCTGAAGCTGATTGTAAAGCAGTGGCAGAGAGCAGACAGACTGCCTGATGCAGTGGTGGTGGAGGGACCGCTTGCGGGTGGACACCTTGGATACCCCTATGGACACCTTGTGGACGGCACTTTTGACACCTTAGAGGACAGTCTTGTGGACATAGTGGATTATGTGCGGGAATTAGAGGAGAAAAGCGGCGTTAAAATTCCTGTGATTGCCGGCGGCGGTGTGCGTAATCATGCGGACATGGAACGGCTGATGGCACTTGGCGCGAGCGGTGTGCAGGTCGGCACAAAATTCGTTGCGACAGAGGAATGTGATGCCGCTCCTGCATTTAAGCAGGCGTATTTGCGAAGCCGAAAGGAGGATGTGCAGCTGATTGAAAGCCCTGTCGGCTTGGCAGCGCGCGCCATTCGGAATTCCTTTCTGGAGAAGGTAGAGAAGCAGGGGCGGATTCCTGTGCAGAGGTGCTATCAGTGCATGAACCACTGCAAGCAGGCGGAAACGAAATACTGCATCTCGCAGGCATTGATTGACGCGGTGCAGGGGAGAGAGGGGCTTGTTTTCTGCGGCGCAAATGCTTATGAAATCGAGAAACTTTCAACAGTGGAAAAAGTGATGCAGGAGCTTTGCGGAGAATAAAAAAAGAACCATATTCGTGAGAATATGGTTCTTTTTTTATTATTCCTTATCGGTGATGGTGCTGTGCAGCTCCTGCAGGGATCTGACAACGCCGCAGCCGGGCTTATTCATGGATTCGATACCGGAGGCAGTTGCCTTTGCGGCAGCCATGGTTGTGATGTAAGGGATTTTCTTACGGATGGCTGCTTTACGCAGGTAGCTGTCATCCAGTGTGCCGTCTGCACCTCTGGGGGTATTGATAATCAGGTCAATTTTGCCGTTTGTAATCAGGTCGGAGATGTTGGGTCTGCCTTCGCTCAGCTTATAGACGAATTCGGAAACAATGCCTGCATCTGCCAGAACCTTCTGAGTGCCTTTTGTTGCGAGGATATGGAAGCCTGCATCTGCAAAGCCCTTTGCAACCTCCGGCAGCTCTGCCTTATCCTTATCACAGACGGAAATCAAAACGGTGCCGCTCATGGGCAGCTTTGTCTGTGTTGCCTCCTGTGCCTTGAAGAAGGCTTCGCCGTAGAATTCGGAAAGCCCAAGCACCTCGCCTGTGGAGCGCATTTCGGGCCCCAGAACAGGGTCAACCTCCTGGAACATATTGAAGGGGAATACGGATTCCTTCACGCCGTAGTAGGGAATATTCTTTTCCTTCAAACCGGGTACGGGAGAGGGTCTGCCTGTCAGCTCGCTTGTGACGATATCGATTGCCAGAGGAACCATGCGGATGTTGCAGACCTTGGAAACCAGAGGAACGGTACGGGATGCTCTGGGGTTTGCTTCCAGCACATATACCTTATCGTTTTCGATGGCATACTGCATATTCATCAGACCCTTAACGCCCATTTCCTCTGCGATTTTTCGGGTGTATTCCTTGATGGTTTTGACATTCTTTTCAGAAATATGTCTGGAAGGAATGATGCATGCGGAGTCACCGGAGTGTACGCCTGCAAGCTCAATATGCTCCATAACAGCAGGAACAAAGGCATGTGTGCCGTCACTGATGGCATCTGCTTCACATTCCATTGCGTGATTCAGGAAGCGGTCAATCAGAATGGGTCTGTCGGGGGTTACGCCAACAGCGGCATCCATGTATTTTGTCAGATTTTCGGGGTCATATACGACTTCCATACCGCGGCCGCCCAGAACATAGGAGGGGCGAACCATAACGGGATAGCCGATTTTTTCTGCGATATGAAGGGCATCCGCAATCGTAACTGCCATGCCGGATTCGGGCATGGGAATACCCAGCTTATCCATCATTGCACGGAAGTGGTCTCTGTCTTCTGCCAGGTCGATCACAGCAGGAGGAGTCCCCAGAATTTTTACGCCGTTCTTTTCCAAATCAGACGCCAGATTCAGAGGAGTCTGACCGCCGAACTGCGCGATAACGCCAACGGGCTTTTCTTTTTTATAAATGCTCAGCACATCTTCCAGTGTCAGAGGCTCAAAGTAAAGCTTATCGGAGGTGTCATAGTCTGTGGAAACGGTTTCGGGGTTGCAGTTTACGATAATCGTTTCAAAGCCAAGCTGCTTCAACGCCAGAGAAGCATGTACGCAGCAATAGTCAAATTCAATACCCTGCCCGATTCTGTTGGGGCCGCCGCCCAGAATCATAACCTTGGGTTTTTCTGTGCTGACGGGGTTTTTGTCCTCTGCATTATAGGTGGAGTAGTAATATGCCTTATCCTGTGTGCCGCTGACATGAACGGGCTCCCAAGCCTCCTCCAGACCCAACGCGATGCGCTTGTTTCTGATTTCTGCTTCGTCGATTTCCAGAAGTCGGCTCAGATATTTATCGGAGAAGCCATCCTTCTTCGCGGCAATCAGTACATCATCCGCAGGCAGCTTTCCTTTGTTTGCCAGAAGGAATTCTTCCTCCTCAACCAGTTCCTTCATCTGATTGATGAACCATGCCTTTACCTTTGTCAGCGCATGGATTTCTTCTACGGTTGCGCCCTTGCGCAGTGCTTCATACATGATGAAATGGCGTTCACTGGAGGGAGAAACCAGCATTTTCAAAAGCTCTTCCTTGGATTTTTTATCAAAATCCTTTGCATGTCCCAGACCATAGCGACCTGTTTCCAGAGAACGGATGGCTTTCTGGAAGGCTTCTTTATAATTCTTGCCGATACTCATAACCTCGCCGACTGCGCGCATCTGGGTACCCAGCTTATCCTCTACGCCTTTGAATTTTTCAAATGCCCAACGTGCGAATTTGATAACAACATAATCGCCATCGGGAACATATTTATCCAGTGTGCCGTATTTGCCGCAGGGGATATCCTTCAGAGTCAGCCCTGTTGCAAGCATGGCGGAAACCAGAGCAATGGGGAAGCCGGTGGCCTTGGAGGCCAGTGCGGAGGAACGGGAGGTTCTGGGGTTGATTTCGATGATGATATCTCTGTCTGTTTCGGGGTCATGCGCCCACTGTACATTTGTGCCGCCGATTACCTGCACGGAATCGACAATTTTATAGGATTTTTCCTGCAGACGCTTCTGTACCTCCTCGGAAATGGTCAGCATGGGAGCGGAGCAGAAGGAATCACCGGTATGCACACCGAGGGGATCGATATTTTCGATAAAGCATACGGTAATCATATTGCCTTCGGCATCACGCACAACCTCCAATTCCAGCTCTTCCCAGCCGAGAATAGATTCCTCTACCAGAACCTGACCAACGAGGGAAGCCTGCAGACCGCGTGTGCATACGGTTTTCAGTTCATCTACGTTATAAACCAGACCGCCGCCTGTGCCACCCATGGTATAAGCGGGACGCAGAACAACGGGATAGCCCAGCTTATCGGCAATGGCAAGGGCTTCGTCTACGGAATAGGCAACCTCACTTCTTGCCATTTCAATGCCAAGGCTGTCCATGGTTTTTTTGAATTCGATACGGTCTTCGCCACGCTCGATGGCATCCACCTGTACACCGATGACTTCTACATTATATTTGTCTAAAATACCGGCCTTGGAAAGCTCAGAGCAAAGATTCAGACCGGACTGACCGCCGAGATTGGGCAGCAGAGCATCGGGACGTTCTTTTGCAATAATCTGTTCCAGACGGTTGATATTCAAGGGTTCGATATAGGTTGCATCGGCTATTTCGGGGTCTGTCATGATGGTTGCGGGGTTGGAATTGACCAGAACGATTTCGTAGCCCAGCTTACGCAGCGCCTTACACGCCTGTGTGCCGGAGTAGTCGAATTCACACGCCTGCCCGATGATGATGGGGCCGGAGCCGATAATCAGAACTTTCTTGATATCCTTCTTTTGTTTCACAGGAACTCCTCCTTTTGTGGATAATAAACAAGGTGTTGTTGCTTTTGCTTCTTCTTTATTGTTTCATACGATTCTATTATAGCACGATTTTGCATAATGAGAGTTTTTTTCTGCTTATGGGGGCAATCAGCTTTCTTATAGAATGGAAAATTGCATTTTTTTCAATGAAAACTGTTGAAAACGCATGAAAAAAAGTGTGTTTTCTGCAAAAAATTACAGTTTGTTTTGTGCAAAATCCGCAAAAACAGCTTGTTTTTCAGGGAAGCTTTGGAGGAAAAGTCAGCATACGAAAATTTTGCATACAAATTGTAAGAATATAATGGAAATGCGTTCTTTTTATAGGGACATTTGTCTATTGAATTTCGGGGAAGTTCTCAGTAAGATGGAAGAACCATTCTCAGAAAAAAGGAGGACAATCAGAATGAAAAAAGCAGTGGTAACGGTACTTGGTCAGGATAAGGTGGGCATCACAGCAAAGATTTGTGGTGTTCTGGCAGAAACAAATATCAATATCCTTGATATTTCCCAGACCATTGTTGGGGGGTATTTTAATATGGTGATGGTGGTTGA
>OFMU01000905.1_pt1 | contig 18725 bp, 14 predicted proteins | sample 1541861 | NCBI WGS metagenome assembly OFMU01 (sample SAMN04209238, study PRJEB22552) | human gut metagenome | biome: gut; material: feces | host: Homo sapiens | place: USA: Oklahoma
GCTCGCCGGCGCAGAGTGCTAACACTCGATTTCTTCTATACTTGAACATCACCACGCCTCAGCAATAAACCAGCTCAGAAAAGACAACCTCCTCCGCGCGGCTGCGGATGCTGTTTATCCGTCCTACCCATTCCATTTGATTCTCGGCCTTCAGCCGCTCAGTGACACCTTCGGCTTTCTTCATCTGCGCGACCAGCCGATCGAACATGGCCTGCGCCGACTCGCCGATCTCCGCAAGATGCGGCTCCAGGGTCCCTGTCAGCAACATTCCCGTGTAGATCCCATCCATATGTGTGCGCAGATACCGTCTCCGCGCTGCTGCAAATCTGTTTTCCATGCCGCGCCTCCTTCATATACGCATTGTTTTTGGTTTCCCTTCGCGTATATGATAGCCCGGCGCTACACTAGAGTCCAATGTGCAATAATCGGATTTGCAGTCTTGACAACGGGATATATTTATTTTGCACCGGCTATTGATTTGTGCGTTTTTGTGAGTATAATAGATATTGAAATGTGTTTGTCACGAGATGTGCAACCAGTTGAATTATGTGTTTCCCGGCGCGTTGATTATGCTGAAAAGTGCGGAGGTGCGCTATGTTATATCGGAAAATTCAGCCGTATATCGAAAGCTACTTGAAGTCAGACTCCAACAAAGTGCTGATTATCGACGGGGCGCGGCAGATCGGAAAGACCTTTATCATCCGCTACGTCGGGCAGCAGTTCTTTGAGAACTATATCGAGCTGAACTTTGCGGAGGATTATAACGGTCCACGGCTGTTTGAGCAGGTCCGCACCGTCAAGGACTTCTATTTCCAAGTCAGTACCATCGCCGGCGAGCGAATGGGAGAGAAGAAAAACACGCTGATTTTCCTTGATGAGATCCAGGCATATCCGCACCTGCTGACCATGCTCAAGTTTTTAAAGCAGGACGACAGGTTTACCTATATCGCCAGCGGGTCGCTGCTCGGTGTGACCTTGAAGAAGACCACCTCGATCCCCATCGGAAGCATTGAAGTAAAGCGCATGTTCCCGCTGGATTTTGAGGAGTTTCTGCTGGCAAACGGGTTTAATCAGTTCGCCATCGATATGATGCATGAGAAGTTCCTTGCCGGTGAGAGCCTGGATGCAGCTATGCACGGGAAGGTGATGGACCTCTTCAAGAAATATCTGTTGATTGGCGGGCTGCCCGACGCCGTGAACTCCTTTATTGCAGACACCAACATCCTAAAGGTCAGGACGATCCATCGGGATATCCGCGCGTTCTATGCTGATGACGCGTCGAAGTACGAGGCGGACAATAACAAGAAGCTGAAGATCCGCAGGATCTACGATATGATCCCCTCCAATCTGGAGAGCAAGAAGAAACGGGTGGTCTTTCAGGATATCGAGGACAAGCGAGGCAAGCGTTTTTCCGACTATCAGGATGAGTTTGAATATCTGATCTCCGCGGGAATCGCCCTGGACGTCAACGCGATCACTACCCCAGTCTTTCCCCTAACACAGTCTGTCGGCAAAAACCTGCTCAAGCTCTATTTGAACGACGTAGGCCTTTTGACGGACGTTTTGTACGGCAGCAATATACGTGCGATCCTGGACGATGAGACGGGGATCAATCTCGGCTCTGTGTATGAAAGCGTGGTGGCCCAGGAGCTGGCCGCGCACGGCTACAAGCTGTTCTATTACGATAACCGCAGCAAGGGCGAGGTGGATTATCTGATCGACGATTACGACAGCCTCTCCGCCATCCCCATCGAGGTCAAATCCGGCAAGGACTACACCGTCCACAGCGCGCTGAGCACTTTTATAAAGAACGACGATTATCACGTGAAAAAGGCGTTCGTTCTGTCCAATACCCGCGAGATCACGACGAACGGTAAGATCACGTATCTGCCGATCTATGATGTGATGTTTTTGCAGAACAATTCTTGATTTCCTATTTGGATATTGATCCCCCAAATTAATGTAGGTGAAAGCGTAATGACAGATAGAGAACTGAAAACCTTAAAGGACAACCTCTGGCATGCGGCGGACGTGCTGCGTTCCGGTGCGCATTTGGCGGCGAACAAATACGGTCAGCCGATCCTCGGCCTGATCTTCCTTCGCTATGCTGATATCCTGTTCAAGCAGCACAAGGATGAGATCGAGGCGGAGTATACAAAGCGGCTTGGCACCCGCATGGAGAAAACACGTAAAGAGATCGCGGTCGAGAAGTGCGGCTTCTTCCTCCCAGAGTGCGCCTACTATGACTATCTTAACAACGCGCCGGACACAGCGGAGAAGGCTGATCTGGTAAAGAAGGCCATGGAAGCCATCGAACGGGAGAACCCGAAGATGGACGGCGTTCTCCCCAAGGAGGTTTACGCCCAGCTTGTGCCGGAGGAGGAGCCGGAGCTGCTGTCCAACATTGTGCGCATTTTCAAGGATATCCCCGAAAACTGCACCGTTGATATCTTCGGCGAGATCTATGAATACTTCCTCGGCAACTTCGCCCTGGCAGAGGGTAAGGACGGCGGGACCTTCTATACGCCGGCCACAGTCGTGCGGTATATGGTCGAAGTGCTGGACCCGCAGCCCGGCGATAAAAAATTTCTCGATCCCGCTTGCGGTTCCGGCGGCATGTTTGTCCAGGCTGCGCGGTACATGCACGCCCACAATGCAAACGAGGCGGAGCAGATGAAGTTCCGCTGCTACGGTGTAGAGAAGGAACCGGACACCGTGAAGCTGGCTAAAATGAACCTGCTGCTCAACAACGTGCGCGGCGACATCACCGAGGCCAACTCCTTCTACTCCGATCCCTACAACGCTTTCGGCGCCTTCGATTACGTCATGGCAAATCCGCCGTTCAATGTGGACGAGGTCTCCTTTGACCGTGTCAGCGGTGATGCGCGCTTCAATACCTACGGCGTTCCCCGCAACTCCACCAAGTCGGCGAAAAAAGCCTCCGACAAGAAAGAAACGGTTCCCAACGCCAACTACCTGTGGATCGGCTACTTTGCCACGGCCCTGAATGAGCACGGCAAGGCGGCGCTGGTCATGGCAAACTCTGCCTCCGACGCAGGCAAGAGCGAGCACGAGATCCGCAAAAAGATGATCGAAGAGGGCATCATCAGCCAGATGGTGACGTTGCCCTCCAATATGTTCTCCTCTGTTACCCTGCCTGCCACGCTCTGGTTCTTTGACAAGCACAAGCCCCAGACGGACAAAAAGAACGAGATCTTGTTCATCGACGCCCGCAACGTTTTCACGCAGGTGGATCGAGCCCACCGGAAGTTCAGCGACGAGCAGATCAAAAACCTGGGAATCATCACCTGTCTGTATCATGGGGATACTGCTGCCTTTGTCGCACTTCTTGCGGAGTATCAAGAGGCGCTGGCCGCCGCGCCGGAAACTGCTGAGGATAAGGAAACCAAGACAAAAGCCTATTGGCAGGCCCAGATCAACTGGCTGACCGAACGCTTCCCGGACGGCGTCTACCGGGACGTGATCGGTCTGTGCAAGGCGGCGAAGCTGGACGGCGAGGACGGCATTATCGACCAGGACTATTCCCTCAACGCCGGGCGCTACGTGGGAGTGGTCATCGAGGACGACGGCATGACTGAGGCTGATTTCAAAGAGACTATGCTGGGCTTGAATGCGGAGTTTGAAGCTTTGAATGAGGAAGCGAAGAAGCTAGAAGCGCAGATATCGTTGAACCTGAGAGGTTTGTTTACAAATGAGTGATTTTACTTCTCCTTGGCAGGGGTATGATTTTTCAGGGTTGAGTGCGGCTCTTTCTCGAATACAAGAGATTACCCGACCTGCACTGGAGGCATTGCAGAATATTCAATCCACACTGCAACCTATTGTTGAGGCGCTTGAACAGTATAAGCCAAAAGTAGCAGAGATTGGACAAGCTCTTTTGCAAGCCTCCCGTCGTTTTTCTGCGATTAGAAAAATGGGAGATGCGCAGTTTGTCTTTTGGGACTATATGACTGAGGAATATGTCGATGCAATTGTAGATTCAGAAAACATCAACAAAACACTTCGAGAACAAATGATCCGGGAGAGGTTTTCCAAGGTATATAGAACTATTGACAAGACCCTTTCTTCCGCAGTAATGCATAAGCATAAGCGACTCTATTCTCAATCTGTAAAAGCATTTCGCAATGGTGGTAATGACCTGGCAGTTACGGGTTTCACTTCCGTTTTTGATGGTTTACTTGCTGATACTTCCGGTAATCCAGCAGCGAGTCTAAAACCTCGCATTAATGTGATTAAGCACAAGCTCGAGAATGACGAGCTTCTTGATCACGATGAATACGCGATGATAACATTTGCTATGACGTTAGAAAAAACATTGGATTCTTTTTCTGCAAATTCTGACTTCGAAGGAGAAGAACCAAAAGGGCTTAATCGTCATTGGATTGCGCACGGTCGTTCTACACGGAAGAAAACGAAGTTAGATTGCGTCAAAATGATAAACCTTATTTATGGCTTGCTATTGATAGGAGAGCTTGAATCTACGGCATCGTCAAATTCTTCTTGTGAAAATGGTGTGTGAATATGGTAGAGTATTCGGAATACAGATTAGGATTACTTTGCAAGCGCTTTTCGAGTGGCAAAGGGATTTCTGCTGATTTGATAAACGAGACCGGTAAGTATCCCGTTATTGGTGGAAATGGTTTGCGTGGGTACACCGACACCTATAATTTCGATGGTGAGTGTGCTGTTATTGGACGGCAAGGGGCATATTGTGGCAATGTTCAGTTCTTTTCTGGAAAAGGATATATGACAGAACACGCGGTTGTTACCCAACCAAATAGTGCCAACAATGCCAAATATCTTACTTATAAGTTGAGCGGCTTATCATTGGGGCGCTTTTCCGGGCAAGCTGCTCAGCCGGGCCTTTCAGTAACGAAACTTGCTCGATTGAGAATCGAAATGCCGCCGAAATGGTATCAAGACAGGGTTGCGGGTATCCTCTCCGCCTATGACAACCTGATCGAAGTCAACAATAAGCGGATCAAGGTTCTGGAGCAAATAGCGGAAAACCTGTATAAGGAGTGGTTTGTCCGCTTCCGCTTCCCCGGACATGAGAAGGCAGATTTTGAAAATGGTATCCCGAAGGCGTGGGCTTATAGGCGAGCCGATGAGGTCATTGATTTCAACCCGACGCTGAAAACAGGGAATCAAACGGAGTTTACGATCATCCCCATGGAAGCGCTCAGCACGAACTCCATGGTATTAGATTCAGGCTGCTTTGTGCGGCAGGATTCCATTTCAGGTCGGCGCTCACAAAACGGCGACACTCTGCTGGCCAAAATTACGCCCTGCCTGGAAAACGGGAAAACCGGGTTTGTTATGGGCATGCCGGAAAACGAGGTGCTCGGAGGTTCGACCGAGTTTGTCGTTATGCGGTCTAAGGCATTAACGCCTCACTATGTTTATTGCATTGCCCGGAGCTACTATTTCCGGCAGACAGCCATTTTGAGCATGAATGGAGCCGATGGGCGTCAGCGTGTTGACGAGGATAAGCTGAAATCAGCAAAGATTCTTCAACCGGAAAAGACTGTGCTGGATCATTTCGAAACAATTGTTACGCCAATCTTCGATGGCGTTTATCAGATGGTACAGGAAAACAAGAACCTCATCCAGCAGCGCGATCTGCTTCTACCGCGCCTGATGAGCGGAAAGCTGGAGGTGTAAAAATGTCCACTTTTTCTGAACGATATGGGTATGTGGTAAAGCCTTTGCAGTTGGAAAGCATGACCATAGAATTAAGAAACAAGATTTGGAATATTTACAGATGTGAAATCTGTAATGATATTGCAGTTATCGATTCTCACTATCTCGAAGAAATAATGGATGCATGTGGGCTTTCGTATACCAGCGTTTATGATAACGCTGATTTGGATAAAAATCTTGCTGTTTTTCGGAAATGGTATGATCAGGCAGAATGGTATCGAATCTATGATTTCGTTGAAATATATCTCGCATTTCTCCCGACGAAAGACCTCAGTGATGCAATAGATAACTTTAATGGTGTTCTATCGGCTGAGAATGCTGGATACAGAGTAATCGGAAGACAAGTAGTCCCCATTACAAATGAGTACGAAATAAAGTGTATCGAACAGGCACAACAAACCCCTTATAACAGTATAAATGTACATTTAAAAAAGGCAACAGAGCTTTTTTCACGAAGGCCCCTACCTGATTACGAAAACTCAATTAAGGAGTCGATCAGTGCAGTTGAGGCAGTTTGCAGCATTATTACTGGATTGTCCGGTAAGAATGCAACTCTAGGGAAAACAATAAAAAAGCTTAAAGACTACGGAGTGCATATCCACCCGTCAATGGAAAACGCGTTTTCATCTATGTACGGGTATACTTCAGACGAGGACGGAATCCGTCATGGAGGCATTGATTTCAAATGGGCGCCCGCCGAAGACGCAAAATACATGCTGGTTTCCTGTTCGGCGTTTGTAAACTACTTGATTGAGAAATGGAGCAAAGCAGCGAAAAATCAGGACAATTCGGAGGTGTAATCATGTTTGCCGCCAGTACATACGAAGAAATAGAGCGTATCGAAAGCCAAGTTGAAAACATGGAAATTGTCGTTTTCCTTTTCGCTCGTCCAACGGAAGAAAAAATCTTAAAGGAATTTGAGTATATCCATTACAATTCTGCAAAATACTGCTCTATTTATGCTATCGGGTACACTGATGATTTTGCCAAGGCAGAAGACCAGACTTATAGGAAAGTCGATGCGATGATGCAGCGGGACTGGTATTTCAGTACAAAGGCCTTTACTGAATTCAAGGAAAAACTGCAAGACCGTATTCGGTGGAACTATTCCGGTGAAACGGAAGTACTCGTCTTGCAGAACAATCCTGGGCAAAAGAATGTTCTAAACTTCCAGAACTATGTTGCGATTAATGTAAATAAGGGCATCCGAGAGGAATATATTGATTCTTTTCAAAGCTTCATGGAGTCCCTGATAAGAAGTTCCAAGCGCAGGGTTACGGCAAAGGAAGCTATTCGGGACGTCCGAAATTCGAGAATCAGCGTCAAGGATATACTCGCCGGAGCTATCGATGATTGCAAGAAAGTTCCTACGCCGGTAAAAGAGATAGCAAAAGACAGGTTGTTTTATCGCTGTGCAAATACAATGCAGTAGTATAGTCCGGCAAATATATTTTAGAAATAGAGGCAAGCTGTTATGAAACGCATTCCCTTTTCTCAAGTTTTGAAAACTGCGGCCATAGATATTCGTAGAGAGTATGACCGTCTATATGGAATGTTTTGTGTACAGAAGTTTCAAGATATGGTGGGAGCAGGATCTTCGTTGAAGGATTACTGTGCGACATATTTTGTTCGGCTTCCCTTTCGCGGTACATGCGTATCTTTAGATGACTTTGATGATTTTTATGGATATAGCTTTGAAAAGAATCCTTCTACCTTTGACATAGAGTATTTAGTGTCTTTTTGTGAGTATTCATATAATCTCGCCATCTACAATCAAAATACCATCTATGGCGGTGGTATAGTCGGAATTGGTGACCCAATGCAGTTCTATGTCCAGCAAGTGCTGACGGTTATCGAGACCATAGGGTATATGCCAAATAATCAAAACGGTATTACTGATTTTGTCCCCAAAGACCAGGCGGCGATTTCTGCCGCGGAGATAGTTGATCCTGCGTTGTCGTACAGGATTATTGAATACAACCATCACTCGATGAAGGGTGATCTCGAAAGAAAAAAGGCTACACTGATTGCGCTGGCAGACAAGTTAGAACCAAAGAGAGCAAAACTAAAGCAAGTTAGCGGCTCGTTGGAATCAGATTTGTTCTATCTTCTGAATAGTGTAAATGTACGACATAATAACGCAGATCAAGTTGGTAAGAACTATATTCATTTCGTGGCAGATATGAAAGATGGCGACATCGAACAATGGTATGACGATATGTACCAAATGTGCCTGCTGGCATTCCTGGAGTTGGATCATCTGGAGCGCAAAGAGCGCGTAAAGAAATTAAAAGAGGACATTCAAAAGAACGGATAATATAGGTGGTGACTACAATGCGCAACTTCATATCCGAAGACGATATTGAACAGGCGATCCTGCAAAAGTTGGAGGGTGACCCGTTCCAATATGGTATTCTGCGCTGTGACCCTTCTCCGGACAAGCGCGAGCTGCTGCCGGATGGGACTGGACGAAGCAGCAAGAAAGAATGCGTACTCCCGCTTATTCTGCGGGAGGCCTTGGCGCGCCTAAATCCAGATATACCCGGCGAAAAGCTGGAGGAGATCGCCCGCGACCTCTGCCGGGATTTCAGCGCCACGGATATGACGGCCACCAATTACAAGTACTACAACCAGATCCGCAACGGCATCAAAATCAGCCTCCGCCGCAACGGCAAAGAGGATTTTGATTTTGTGAAGCTGGTCGATTTTGACCGCCCGGAGAACAACACCTTCACCGCCGTTTCCCAGATGTGGATACAAGGACGCGTCTACTGGCGTCGCCCGGACGTGCTGATTTTTATCAACGGCCTGCCCATGGTGTTTGTTGAGCTGAAAAACAGCATCGTCAAGGTGGAGGAGGCCTATAACGACAACCTGAAGAACTACCTGCGGGATATCCCGAACCTGTTTGCGTTCAATCAGATCTGCGTGCTGTCCAATGGGCTGGAGACACGGCTCGGCGCGTTCAACGCCACCTACAATCATTTCTTTGAGTGGCTGAAGGTTAACTCCGAGAAGGAACGGCCTGACCGTCAGGCGTTGAAGGAAGCCGGTACGGTGGGAGAAAGCTCGGTCCGCTATTTCATCGACGGCCTGCTGCGGAAAGATCGTCTGGTGGATTACATCGAAAACTTTATCATGTTCCGCAACCAGAAGAACAAGATCATTGCCAAAAACCATCAGTATTTCGGCGTGAACAATTTGATGGAATCGGTGAAGAATCGGGCGGAGCTGCAGGGCAAGCTGGGCGTTTTCTGGCACACCCAGGGCTCCGGCAAGTCCTTTTCCATGGTGTTCTTTGCCCGCAAGGTTCGGCGCAAGATCCCGGGCAATTTCACATTCCTGATCATCACCGATCGCGAAGATCTTGATGACCAGATCCATAAGAATTTCGTAAAGACGGAAGTGATTGGGCAGAAAGAGGAATGTCGGCCCAAGAACGGCAAACAGTTGCGGGACTATCTGCAGACCAACAAATCCTTCATTTTCACTCTGATCCACAAGTTCCGCTATGACAAGGGCAAAAAGTACCCGGTGCTCTCCACCCGGGACGATATCATCGTGCTGGTGGATGAAGCGCACCGGACACAGTACAAGGATCTGGCGGAGAACATGCGCACGGCCTTGCCAAATGCCAATTATATCGCCTTTACTGGCACCCCGCTGCTGGGCAGCAAGCGCCTGACCAACCAATGGTTTGGAAACTATGTGTCGGAGTATAACTTCGCGCAGTCGGTGGAGGATGGCTCCACGGTGCCGCTGTTCTATTCCCGCCGCGTGCCGGAGGTCGGGCTGGAGAACGACTTCCTGGACGACGATGTGGTGGACATCATCGAGGAGGAAAACTTGAACGAGGACGAGACGCGGCTGCTGGAGAACTCCTCGTCGCGCATCCTGGAGGTCATTAAACGGGAGGATCGCATTGATAAGATTGCCCAGGATATCGCCCACCACTTCCCGCGTCGAGGCTTCCTCGGCAAAGGCATGGTCGTTTCCGTCGATAAGTATACGACGGTGAAGATGTACGACAAGGTGCAGCATTACTGGGCGATTGAGAAGCAGAAGATCATGCAGGAGCGCAACGCCGCGGCAACAAAAGAACAGCGCGATGAGCTGACGCGCATCCTCAATTACATGAACCGTGTGGAAATGGCGGTCATCGTATCCGAAGAGGCCGATGAGGTCGAAAAGTTCCAGAAACAAGGGCTGGACATTGCCGCTCACCGGCAGAAAATGAATGCTGTAACCGCAGATGGATTGGATATTGAGGACCGCTTCAAAGATCCCGACGATCCTCTACAGCTTGTGTTTGTCTGTGCCATGTGGCTGACGGGTTTTGATGTGGAAAACCTGTCCACACTCTATCTGGACAAGCCGATGAAGGGACACACACTGATGCAGGCCATCGCCCGCGCCAACCGCGTGTATCCCGGTAAGCCCTGCGGCATCATCGTGGACTATGTCAATGTGTTCAAGTACATGCAGAGAGCGTTGACGGAGTACGCGGCCGGTGATGACGGCACGGAGTTCCCAGCGAAGGATATCGACCAGCTGATTGTCCTGCTCAATAGTGCAGTGGATGAAGCGGATGATTTCCTGCTGAGCCTTGGTATCGATATCGGGGCGATCGTGTCGGAGGAGTCCACCCTTGATCGGCTGGATCTGCTGCGGGATGCCTACAACAGGATCATTTCCAATGATGAAAACAAGGATAAATTCAAAGTGATCCTGAACACGCTGATGAATCTGTATGAGGCGTCGCGTCCGGAGATCTTTGAAAAGAATTGGCAGAATGAAAAATTCGCGCCCCTGGCGTATCTGTATGGGCTCTTCTGCCATACCATCGACGACGAAAAAATCAACCGTGCCAGGCTGCGCATGGCGCAAGTTCTGGACACCAGCGTTTCCTCGCAGAAAGCGGAGGATAACGACGCTGGGCTTGTCATTCACCAGGGAAAGGTTATCGATCTTTCCAAGGTGGATGTGGAGGAGCTAAAGAAGGAGATCAAGGTCGCCAAGTACAAGGCTGTGGAGATCGACGATCTGAAGGTGTTTATCGAGCAGGCACTGCAGCAGATGCTGAATCGCAACTGTACCCGCCAGAAATTCTCTCAGCGTTTTCGCAATATCATTGACCGCTATAATGCTGGTGGGTCGGAGAATGAAGACTATTATGAGCAGTTGCTCCAGCTGATCGAAGATCTGAAAGCAGAGGACAAGCGGCCGGAGGCCGAGGGGCTGTCGGAAGAGGAACTGGAAATCTTCGATTTGCTGATTGCCGGAAAGAAACTTACAAAGGCGGAGGAGCAGAAGGTGAAGCTATCCGCGAAGAATCTTTTTAAGAAGCTTTCCGAGGAGAAGTCGGAGCTGATGGTTGTGGATTGGTACAAGGACGAACAGCCGCGCGCAAAGGTAAAAACGGCGATTGAAACGTCGTTGGATGCAGATCTACCGCTTTCGTATGATAAGGAAACATTCACTGTGAAGATTGATCTGTTACTGACACATTTTATTGATATGGCCGTACAAGGTTACGGCTGGGTAGCAGCATAACGGAGGTAGAAACAATGGATAAAGCAGGTGTGATTTACATTCTGACCAACCCGTCCTTCCCGGAATATGTGAAGATCGGGTACGCGGACGATATCGACAAGCGGCTGCAACAGCTCAACCGGAGCGAGTGCATTCCCTTTGCCTTCCGCGTCTATGCGACCTATGAGGTCAATTCCCGGCTTTCTGATCTGAAGATCCACAGCATCATCGACAAGCTGAATCCCAACCTGCGTTCCATTGAGAACTTCAACGGGAAACAGCGCGTCCGTGAGTTCTACGCCATGTCGCCGGAGGACGCCTATTCCATTCTGGAGGCCATCGCAGAGATCCACGGCTGCGCGGATAAGCTGAAACGGATCGCCATGGACGAGGCTCAGAAGCAGGCGGAGGAAACCGCCCAGGAGATCGACGCCGAGCACAAAGAGCGCCAGTCGCCCTTCCGTTTTTCTATGTGTAATATCCAACCCGGTGAAGAGATCGAATACTGCAACAACCCGGAGATCAAGTGCACCGTCGTAGATGATAAGACAGTTAGCTATCAGGGGCAGAGCTATTCGCTTTCTTCTTTAGCCCAGCTTCTCACTGGCAGCAAATACTCCGTCGCCGGTCCCCGCTATTTCAAATACAAGGGCGAATGGCTGAACGATATCCGGCACCGACTGGAAGGATAAGCAACTGTATTCTAACAAGATGATTACTTGCTGCGGCATGAGGGTTAGTATATGTATGAGAAAGAACTACAGAGAATACTGAATGCTTCACAAAACAATGCGCTTACTTTTTTCGTCGGTGCAGGCGTATCGGCACTCTCCGGAGCACCAACCTGGAAAGCCCTGATCCACGCAATAAGCGATAAACTGGGACGAACTCGAAAAGATGAGTACTCTTCCGATGAGAATCTTCAAATTCCGCAGATGTTTTATTATTCTTTAGGGGAAAACAAGGAAGAATACTATAGGTTTGTCAAAGAACAGCTGTACTCTGCTTCCTTGCTGCCCAATACCATCCATCGGGAAATGCTAAACCTAAATCCAGTATCCTTTATTACCACCAACTATGACACGCTATTGGAAGACGCAGCAGTCCAGTATTGCCAAAGCTTTAAGGTTGTTTCACAAGATGAAGATGTTCCGACTATCTTTGGAGATAGATTTATACTAAAACTACACGGAGATTTCAAGCACAATAATTTTGTGCTCAAAGAAGAGGATTACCTCAACTATAGTGAGAACTTTAAATTAATTGAAACTTTGGTGAAATCCATTTTTTCCACCAACACCGTTGTTTTTATAGGATACAGCCTGAATGATTATAATATTAAACTGATTCTTAACTGGACGAAAACGCTACTTAAGGGTAGCTTCCGAGAGCCTATCTTCCTTTATGTTGGCAGCTCAGCCCTTACAGATACTGAGCTTATTTATCAGCAGTCGAAGGGGCTCACAGTTGTCGAATGGAATAAACTCATTACTTCAACCGACGATTATTTAGATCGCTACAATGCGATCTTTGCTGCACTAAAGAATCAATCTAAGTTGTCATTGGAGGGGAAATCAGAGGACGAAGCATTTGAGATCCTGTATAATTTGCTTCAACCGTTAGACCGTTTGAATGCCCTTCGAATCGAGGACGTTTCAAAACGACTGTATCCATATATCAGAATACGCGACGACGGAGTTATTGGCTTATCTCAAAGGGACGATCTTTTGTTAAAGAGATTCTTTGCCATTAATCTAATGCCAGATTCTCAACAGAATAACCTTACAAAAGATGTATTGGGAAAATACCATTGCATTCTCAATGTCTTCAGAAAAGCGAGAATACTTGAGGTAGAAGATGGTCACAAATACAGGCGTTTTGTTGCTGGCGAGGTGCCGTTTGCAGATAAGAATTGTATTCTGTTCGATTATTCTGCTATGCACGCATTTTCAGAAAAGACATATAAATCACTGGATAAAAACTATAAAAAAGCATTTTATCTATCTCGGCTAAGGCGTTATGACGAAGCGTTCTTTCACTTTTCTGAGATCGCAAAGCAAGCTTTTAAGGATTCGGACTATCTGCTGTACTATTTTGCGGAGTCCAACTGCATCAGCCTACGGAAAGTAATCAAGAATGTAAATACATGGTATCGCTGCTATGATCTTGATGCTGTCGAAGCATTGTCTCCAAATGACTCAGAGGCTGAAAACTTGTTTAGACGCCTTCCGGTAGAATTCCGAAATATATATGACAACCTCAGAGATATTCATAGTGCGAATATGCTATATAAATATTCGTATGAGGCTTTTACTGACGGACAAAAGCTTCAAAAAGCGATTGAGTCTGGATCAACAGAATTTGGCATGACAAGCAGCGGTAAGGCGATTTGCAGAGTAAACGATTATTTGCATTTCTTGCTCGGAAATGGAATCATAGCGGATGTGTTCTCCGAGTATAGAAGTGCAGTGAAGAATCTGATGTCCCTGTTAGTATACAAATACTCCACACAGGGAAAGAAAGTATTACATGAGCAGCCATTTCCTTTTATTGATGGAAATGATGTTTATTTTGATGAAATTGATTTCCACTGTTTCATAGAGTATTTTGACGCCAAAGAAATAATCGCACTATTAAGCAAATACCATATTGAAACAATCGAGTTTCAGAATATGGCTTCGATAGAGAACGCTGTAAACAACTTGCTGGATTACTACAGTTATGCGGTCAAATCTTCAAAAAAAAACATTGATGTTATTGGATTACAAACGCAAATCAAGAATTGTCTCGCATTACTCAGATATGTTAGCATTTCACAGGGTTTGGTTGATAAGATATGCGGCTTCATCCTTACACAAGAGTTTCGGGAAATACTGATAAATGATAAGGTCCTATTCCTTGATCGCCAACTGGTGCACAGGAAAATGTACAGCAAAACAACGAGCAAAATCGTAGAGAATACTCTGATTTCGTATTTGGATAAACATATTGCTGCCTTAAAAAAGGGCGAGAGGTTTGAGTTGTTCTCAGCAAGCACGGGTATCAATTATTGCAATCTTGTCCATTACATTTCTGCACCAGAGGAGAAATACTATTCGCGAAGACTGTCTATGAGAATCTCGCAGATTATAAATAATAATCTGTCCCAGATGTATTATCAGATAACTCAGCACTACTGCGGATATGTTTCAAAGAATCAACAGAAAAAACTTATCACATGGGCTAACAAACTAATACAAATGAATTTTAGCTTTGATTTGTTTAAAATGCTTGTGCAATGTGATGCGCGTATTAGTAAAGCAGCTAAAACGCAACTGAAGGTATACCTTAAGCAAAGAATAGATGCGGCTAAAAATAAAAATAACAATGGCGTAGTCGTATATCCAACTAAACAACCATATGAAGAATTAGATCAGGTCGGTTATTGGTGTCTTCTCAATGTTCTCAAAGCAAAGGACTTCCAGGAGTTCCTCGGCAATAGTGAGGCGTTTGACTTCTATTGCGAATATGCGAAATTTGACTTTAGCCGGTTTGACGTTTCATGGCTATTAAACCTTTATCCGCATACGTTGGAACAGATAGCGAAAAATGCCAAGGTTAAAGAGCGTGTTCGAGTAGCCATAGCAACTACATTGGACGGGGAAGCAATAGCACCATCGGACAGTCAACGGCTACAAAGTATTCTTGTAAAGCATTTCTGTTAAGATTGCTCGCGTAAAAAGGAGCATATGATTTTGATAGAATGGGTTTCCAGCCCACTTGATTCGAAAAATTCGCTTTATTCACCCTTGAAGAGCGAATAAAGCGAATTTTCGGTGAATATTCGGCGAATTTTCAGTCGCAGAAGCAGTGAATCGCACTTTTCAACAGAAAAACGGTGCTGAAAAATGCACTTTTCAAATTCTACCGCTGATGCTACCCTTCCAGAAAGCTCTCGAACGGCGCGTCGTCGCTCAAAAAGGTATCCAGCATAAACCGTGCGCCGAAGCGGAAGCCGGTGATGAAGGTGTCTAGCTCGGATTCGCCCATGAACTCGGCGTAGGCGTTGCAGAAGCGGAGGAACAGCGCCTTGTTTTCGCCGGCGAGCTGCTCGGTGAGCTTTTCCTCCAGATCGTTCAGAGAGTCGGACGCCTTTTTCGCAGGGAGTTTAGGGCGATAGCCGCGATCCTGCGGATCGATGTTGCCGTAGTACAGCTCCTCGATGATACTTCCCCTCATTGTCCGTCACTCCATTTCTGCAGTTCCCAGAGCCGGTCAATGTGGCGGCGGGACTTGCGGAGGGTCGCGTTGTGCTCGTCCGTGGAGAGCCAGTCGATCAGATAGCACTTCGGGATCATGTACTTGTGCTGCAGCGCCAGGGCGCGGAGCTTTCCGAAGCGAATCCACTCGCAGACCGTGTGGCGGTTGTAGCCGGTGAAATCCACGACGGCGGCCACGTCGATCACGTCCGGGTAGGAGGCGAGCTTGCTTTCATAGTAACGCCGAGTCTTCTGCGGATCGCCAGGGAAAGGGGGCTGAATGCGGATCTTGTAGGGCTTCACGTCCTCGTTTCCGTATTTGTACCAGCCGGTTGGTACGATGTACCGGCTGGGGTTGACCTCCCGGTTGATCATAAAGTCGATGACATCGCGTTTCTTGATGGCGTAGCAGCGGGTTTTCTTCCCGGTGCAGACATGGGGGATTAGATTGAACTGCAGCAGATAGTGCGCCGTCCGCTTGCTGATATGGCAGACCTTGCGCAGCTGCTCCTTGTTCATAATCTCTGGGTATTGGGCGAGTTCCTTTGCATCGTATGTCATGGCGAAGCTCCTTTCCATTTTTTGGTCCGAAAGGGCGCTTCATCGGCGCTGTCGGGGTCTCTGTTTTCTTGCCTGACTTCTTGCAAACGCGCAAGAACGGCGACTTTTTACGCAAGAATGCGGTTTTATTTGAACTCCGGGCTGGTTCAAATCAGCTCTGGCCGAAACGGGTCGGAACGTCCGCAACCCCTTGCGGCGCCTGGTTTTTCGCCTCTTGACGAAGCGGCCTGAAACGACCTACCCCAGACGTAAATCTGCCAATGATAGACAACACTCGAAATCATGTGATTAGTCCCCAAAAGTGAATATTTATACACGGAAGCGTATCGAAGTGGTTGTAACGAGCTGCACTCGAAATGCAGTTGTCCGCAAGGGCACGTGGGTTCGAATCCCACCGCTTCCGCCACAAAAGCCTTGAAAACTCTATGTTTTCAAGGCTTTTTCTCTTGCTCGGGCATCATCTATTTTGGGGAAAACAATTCAAATGGTGCCCTTGGTGCCCCGCTTTTTGGTGCCCAGCTCATTCCACATCATGCACACTATACAAGAAAGATGTATGCTGTGGTGCCCCAATGGTGCCCGGAACTGCTAAAAAGCTATGAAAAGCAGCGCGGAGCTATAAAAAGATATTGCCGTTATAGCTCCATTTCGCTGCTTTTCTTTTTCGCTTTCTTCGATGTTTCTTGCCCTGCTTCTTTTCCTGTAACGGTTGTTTTCGGTTGCAGTGCTTTATGATAGGTTTGCAGTACGCTTTGTTTTCTTTCAAGCCGCACATCAACATACTGTGCCGTTACCGCTTCAAGGTTTGTGGAAATACCAAGGGATATACCAATGCCCTTTAATGTATGCCCCAAAATCTCGCCAACGGTGTAGAAGTCGCCTGTCAGCTGGTGCATATTGGTAGCTGCCGTATGACGTAAATCGTGAAAGCGGATATGCGGCATTTCAAGGTGTCGGATAAGCTGTCCGAAGTTTGCCGACATTCTATCTCTGCGCTGCGGCGAACCGTCAGGCTTTGCAATAAAGAGCTTATTATCATAGTACACCCCACCACCCGCCTCGGTCAAAGCCTTTTGCCGTGCAATCAAATCAAATTGCCGCAGGAAGTACGGCAATGCTTCTTCGGTAATCGGCAAAATACGATCATTGGATTTTGTCGGTGCCATTTCCGTAATGGTCTTTGTTCCCGGCGGCACTTTGAAGGGCATTTGCTCTACAACGCCAAACTGCATTTTTTCAAGGTCAATGTTTGTTGTCCGCAATCCGATAATCTCACTCATGCGAAGCCCATACATTCCGGCAAGCACAACAGGCATTTCCCATTCCGTACCTATCACATTGCTCATAAAGGTCTGCATTTGCTCAATGGTGTACGGATCGGGTGTTTTCGCTTGCTTGCCGAACTTTGTTATAATGTCGCGGGCGGGGTTATGTTCAATGTATCGGTACTTCCGGGCGTGTTCCATTGATACGCTCAATATGCGCTGCGCGTATCGAACGGTGCTATTGGATAACCCCTTGTCAAATAGCTGCTGAAACATATTATCAAGCATTGCCGGGGTCAGTTGGTTAAGCTGCACATGACCGATATATGGCACGATATGATTGCGAATATGGCTCTTATATCCCGCAAAGGTGCTTGGACGCAAGTTAGCCTTGCCGTGGTTTTCTACCCATTCCTCCAAATACTCTTTGACGGTCTGCTTGCCTTGTGAAGCAACGACCGGGCTGTAAACAGGATTGGCGAGCTTTGCTTTCATTTCAGCTTCATGCTGCGTCGCTTCTTTTTTGGTTGCAAAGCCCTTTTTTGCGTAGGATTTCTTTTTCCCGTCCTGCCCGGTGTATTTAATGTTTACGTCATAGACGGTACCTGCCTTTCCAGTCAAAACACCGTTGCTGTCGCGCTTATTCTGAACTTTTCTTGATGATACCGCCATAGCTACTTACCTCCCTCCTGGTTTTGGGGAGCTACCTTTCGCTTTGCCCTCTCGTACCAGTCCCAAATAGCAGCGTCGGCAAGCAAACGGCGGTTTCCGTTTTGTATATATTCAAGCTCGCCGCAGTCCATCAGCTCGCGCAGCTTGTTTTCCCCTATGCCGCTGATCCGGCTCATCTGCTCAACCGTTTTGAGCATGGGAAGCACAGGCACAGTTGGATTTGATGTTTCCTTTTTTGCCAATGAGATAACCCCCTTTCGTGGTAATGGCTAAAAGGTCTTGATTTATAAATGGGGCTTTAATCGGACGGTTGTTAGCACAACCTCACGGGAATTTCACCCCTGCATGGTTCTCATGCAGCCCTACCCATTGCCTGCGACGCTTTGAACGCTCGGACTGTGGCTGTAAGGGAGTATCATTATGTATTCTGCGCGTCGTTGCCCGCAAGCTGCCAGCTCGCTTTGCGGCGTCGGTGTTAGTCGCTCGCCCTAAATAGGGGTCGTGGCGCACCCGCCGCATGGCTCGGCGCAAAAGGAACGTATCCGATTTGCCCTATACTGCGCCGCCGTTATCTTGCGTCGCTTTCTTTGTCAAGGAGCAGGGTCAAGGTCAGATTGAACGCGCAAAGCGGAAAGGGGGACGCTTTGCAGTTTGCGTTAATCTGCCTTGAAGTTAAGGACAGCCCGCATGAGCTTTGCTTGCAGCCGCTCCCGCAAGTCCTCATCTATGCCCC
>OFMU01000908.1_pt1 | contig 18686 bp, 19 predicted proteins | sample 1541861 | NCBI WGS metagenome assembly OFMU01 (sample SAMN04209238, study PRJEB22552) | human gut metagenome | biome: gut; material: feces | host: Homo sapiens | place: USA: Oklahoma
TCCGCAATCTCTAGCTTTTCCTGCTGGAACTATTTCTAATTCTGCAGACTGGAAATCTTCTTCTTCCATTCCGTATTTTTCGCATAATATTTTTAATACGTTAGCTTTTACTGCATCTTTTTCATCTTCTTTTAATTCAGTTTCAGCTAATGGTCTACTAGCTATTAGAAGGTCTAAGTTTTCTCCTTCTATAACTACAGATGCTTTCTTTTCTAACTGAGCTGCACCTAAGTGAACTAATAAATCAGTTATTACGAATACTGGATCTGTTGGGTCTTCACCTATATTAACGTTAACTACTGATCCGTCTTTTTTTGCTACTACACCATGAAGTGATAATGGAGTTGTTACCCACTGATATTTTTTTATACCACCATAGTAGTGAGTATCTAGGTATCCTAATCCATCAGTTTCATATAAAGGATTCCGTTTTACATCTATACGTGGAGAATCTATATGTGCTCCTAGTATATTCATACCATGAGATATAGGTTCTTTACCTATCTGGAATAATGCTAGTGATTTTTTCATGCATTCTGCATAAATTTTATCTCCTGCTTTTAATTCTTTACCTTCAGCTATTACATCTTTGATGTTTCTGTATCCTGCTTCTTCTGCCATTCTTACTGATAAAGTAACACATTCTCTTTCTGTTTTACCTTTATCTAAGCATTTTTTGTACTTTTCGTTTACTGCTTCTAATTCTTCTAGCTGGCAAGCATTGTATTTTGTCCAAAGATTTTTTGCCATTTTTAAATCTCCTTCTTTCCTCTATATTATTTATTTTCAAGATATATTATAAATAAAGGTGTAACAATAATGCTACACCTTTTATCTTGCTTAAATTATATATACTCGCTAAGTGTAGTATATTTTATTATATATGTTTTCTTTTCTGTTATTTTATATTTAAAATATTTAAATCTTAAGCTTCTTCAAATTCATCAAGAGCCATTAATTTAACTATACCTTTTCTCATTACTAATAGCATTAATGCAAATACTATAAGAACTGCTGATATAGAACCAAATATCTGAACATATCCCATAGTTGAAGTAAGTCCACCTAATTTACCAGATATTAAGTTTGCAAAACAGTTACTTAAATACCAAGCACCCATTGCTAATGAACCATATCTTACTGGAGCTAGTTTGTTGAACATCGCTAATCCTATTGGAGATATACAAAGTTCTCCTATTGTTAATGCTAAGTAAGCAACTAATACGAACATTAAGCTCATTTTTCTAGATCCATCTACTACACCACCAATACTATTTATACCTATTATAAGTATTACGAATGCTGCAGCTGTAAATAACATACCTAAAGCCATTTTTGTTGGTATAGATAAGTCTCCTCTTTTACTCTGACCTAATTTTAACCAGAATTTAGCCATTAAAGGAGCAAATATAACACAAAGAATAGAGTTGTAAGCAACTAGCCAAGGAACTGGTATTGTGAAGCTTCCGAAATCTCTCTGAACTAAGTCATTCATTAGTATAGAGAATGAAGTCTGAGTCTGGAACCAAGCTGACCAGAATAATACAACGAATACGAATAATATTACCATAGATAATATTCTTTTCTTTTCAGTCTGAGTTAAAGGCTGATGTTCAGCAACTTCTTTTTGACCAGATTCTTTTGCTGCCTGAGCTCCTCTTTTACCATTAACTGGGTATTTACCTATATCTCCTAATAATTTAGGAGCAGTCATATATATGAATATAGATACAGCTACCATTAATATACCATTCATTAAGAATACATATTTATATCCGAATGAAACTATTTCACCTGTAGCTGCTATTTCAGCGAACCACTGATCTGCTATAAGACCTGATATTATAGGACCAAAGAATGCCCCTATATTTATAGCCATGTAGTATAATGCGAAAGCCGCATCTTTTCTTGTGAACTCAGTAGGTCCATAAAGAGAACCAACAAGTGCACCTATCTGTCCTTTAAAGAACATACCAGCTACTATAAGGACTATAAGTCCTGCCCATATACCAGCTACTGTTGGTGGGGCAAAGAACATAACGAAGAATGCAAGACCATTTAAGAATGTTCCTAGAATTAATGATTTCTGGATTCCTAAGAAGTTATCTGTTATCCATCCTCCAAATATTGATCCCATGTAGTTTATTGCTGTATAAAGACCTATTATTGATGATGCCTTAGCTACACTAAGACCTAGACCGTTCTGCGCAACATCTGCAGTCATGAAAAGTATGAAAATAGATGAAAACGCGTATCCACAGTGGCACTGTACACCTGTTGCTATATTAGCAAGCCACAGCCCCTTTGGATGTTTCTGTTTTTCTGTTGACATAAAAATCCTCCATTAATATTATATATTTCCAATCACCTCAGTGATTATCGACAAAAGAATATTTCTTCGTGATTTTATGCCATCCGCTTAATTGGGACTCAAATCTCCCACATTCAAGTCCCAACTATTCCATATAAATATTATAAAATCACCCTATTTTTCCACTCACAAATCCCTAAATTTATGATGTCAAGAAGTTAACATAAAATATCGTTTTCATTCTGTCCGATTTTCCGTATTCATTATTATCTAAATTAAAATGCCTTTTATAAAAACTTTTGTAATATTATGTTTTCTCCCTGATAATTTAAATGCTATCATTTATCCAATATACTTGTCTATATAATTTAACATTTCTAAGATAGAAGTTTATTATTGTTTATCTATTATCAATACAAAAAATATATTAATCGTCATAAAATTTTCCGATTTCTATAATTATCTGCAAATTTATAAATTTTTTCTAATTTTTATTTATAAATTATCCTCAAATCATACACATCTAGCAACCTACAACTTCATACAAGTGTTTTCAGTTGTTTCATTGTTTTTTTATTAAATTTTATTTTTTTCATTCAAAAAAGTTTTTTAGTTCAATCAAAAAAAGAATATCCTACTCCAATCTTCTATAAGCAATTGACGATTTATTATTCATTTTTAACTATATAATTTTTTGATTAATCGGTAAAAACTTTTCATTTTATCTTCATATCTTGACAAAAAAAGTTGCTCATATTATTTTATAATTAATATTCACTATCACTTATCAAATAATATTTGTATTCTAGGAGGTTAATTATGAACAATGTATTGATTGCTTTTGGATTTACACTAATTGCTGGACTCAGCACTTCTATAGGAAGTATGATAGCTTTTCTTACAAAAAGCACAAATAAAAAATTTCTTTCTGTAAGTTTAGGTTTTTCAGCAGGTGTAATGGTTTATGTATCTATGATAGAAATTTTTCCCGAGGCTCAAGAATCTATTGCCTCTGTATTAGGTGAAAGAATGGGGTCTATTATAACTGTTATTGCATTCTTTGCTGGAATGTTTGTAATAGCTATAATAGATAAATTAATTCCCTCTGAAGAAAATCCACACGAATTAAAATTAGTTGAGGATTTAGAGAATAAATCGAATAATAATTCAAAACTTTTACGTACTGGTTTATTTACAGCATTAGCTATTGCTCTACACAACTTTCCTGAGGGATTAGCGACATTTGTATCAGCGCTAGAAGATCCTGCTTTAGCTCTACCAATAGTTTTTGCAATAGCTATACATAATATTCCAGAAGGTATTTCTGTTTCTATTCCAATCTACCACGCAACAGGCTCAAAGAAAAAAGCATTCCTATATTCTTTTATATCAGGACTTGCTGAGCCTATAGGTGCTTTAGTTGGTTGGTTAATCCTAATGCCTTTTATGAACGACACAGTATTTGGAATAATCTTTGCATCAGTTGCAGGAATAATGGTATTTATATCATTTGATGAACTACTTCCAGCAGCTAGAGAATACGGTGAACACCACCTTTCAATCTACGGATTAATTTCTGGAATGATGCTTATGGCGGTTAGTCTTTTACTTTTCGTATAAAATTAAATACTAAAAACAAAAAAGAGCTACGTACAACTTTTACCGTTATACTAGCTCTTTTTATATTTATTCTCCTCGCACAATGAATTGAATCTTATCAAATTTTGTTTCTACATCTATAAATTCTTTTATTTTATCCTTTTTCTCTGTTGAAATATCCTTGCTAAGATATACAATTATATTCATATTTTCATGCTGCTTTTCTTCCTTAGAATCCCATTCCTTTAAATACCCAGCACTAATATCTGAAACCTCGGGATATATTACACTTAACTGTTCACTTAATTTTCCAACATCCAAAGAAATTCCACTTATTCCTATTGGCTCAGTTGTATCTTCCTTTTCTTTTTCAACCATCTTCATGGCAAAAATCAAACTAGGAATTATTATTATAGCAGTGTTTCTTATAAGGACTGCTCTAAATTTCTTTTTCCGCTCATCATTTCTTTCTGTCTTCTGTGGAACTTTCATAATTAAAAGTCCTATTATTGTAGCTAAACAAATAAAATAAGTATTTATTATAAATAGATAAAGCGCACCAGCAAAATATTTAAACGATTTTATAGCAATCCCATATCCCGCAGTACAAAGTGGTGGCATAAGTGCTGTAGCTATTGCAACACCTGGTATTACATTTGATTTTTCTTTTCTTGTAAATCCTATTATCCCAGCAAATCCACCAAAAACAGCTATTAAAACATCCCATATTGTAGGTGTAGTTCTAGCTAATAACTCTGGTGATGCTGTTGTTATTGGACTAATTGTAAAGTATATTGCAGAAGTTATAAGGCAGACAATAACCTGAAATATAAGTCCTATTATAGAATCCTCTGTTTCATCTATATCTCCTGTCGCAATTCCGTATCCTATAGCCATTATTGTACCCATAAGTGGAGATATAAGCATTGCTCCTATTATAACCGCTGTCGAGTTCATATTAAGACCGATTGACGCTATAAATATCGCAAATATCATTATACAAAGATTAGTACCTCTAACTTTTCCACCGCTTACTATTCTCTCATGTATCTCGTCGTATGAAGCTGTATCTCCATGAATACTAAATGCCAACTTCAATACATGCTTTATATGTTCTTTCATATCTTAAATATCACCTCTTGTTGAAAATTCATCCTTTTATTATATTATCTTTTGCAAAAAATAGTCAAGTTTTCTATTTTTCCTACATTTTTATCATGTAAACAGCTTTTTTACTATTTGATAAATTTTATCATTTTCAAATGATTTCTTTTTTCTTATTTCTATTGACATTGATTCTCATTACTGTTATTTTGTTATTGTAGAATTTTTACTGAGGAGGAAACAATTATGGACTTAACAAAAGCTCAGTTAGAGCAAGAATATACAATAAAAGATATACAGACAGACGATGAGGAACTTAATGCATTCTTATTCTCTCTTGGATGCTATAGTGGAGAAAGTATAACTGTAGTTTCTAAGTTTGGGAAAAGCTATGTAGTTTCTGTAAAAGATGGTCGTTACAATATAGATACAAATCTGGCAAAGGCAATTTTAATATAATTGAAATTATTTCTGATTTAATCAAAGATACTTTTAATATAACTATTTAGGCAGTAATGAAATCATAAAATATATTTTTAATGGGATTGATTTTAATCGCAGTAAAAGAAGGAGGAATTATAAGATGAGGATAGCTTTAGCAGGAAATCCAAATAGTGGTAAAACCACTATGTACAATTTATTAACAGGAAGCAACGAGCACGTTGGAAACTGGGCTGGGGTTACGGTAGATAAAAGAGAAAGCACTCTTAAAAAGAACTACTGTACAAATACAACAGAAGAAATCATAGCAGTTGACCTACCAGGAGCGTATTCAATGTCTCCATTCACATCAGAAGAAAGTATAACAAGTGGGTATGTAAAACATGAAAACCCAGACGCAATCATAAATATAGTTGATGCTACTAATCTTAGCCGTAGTTTATTCTTCACTACTCAGCTTCTTGAACTTGGAATACCAGTTGTAGTTGCACTAAATAAAAGTGATATAACAGATAAAAAAGAAACTAAAATAGACGTAGCAAAATTATCTGAAGCTCTTGGTTGCCCAGTAGTCGCTACTGTTTCAACTAACGAAAGAGGAATAGCAGAAGTGGCTACAAAAGCTATTGAATCAAAAGGAAAAAAACAGGTTGCACCTTATCATCAGGGAGAAATAAACCTTCACGATAAAAATGAAGTTGAAAAAGCTGATAGAAAAAGATTTGAATTTGTAAATAAAATAGTTAGTCAAGTTGAAACTCGTAAAGTATTAACAAAAACTAGAAATACTCAGGACAAAATAGATGCAGTTTTAGCTAATAAATGGCTTGGTATACCAATATTTGCCGTTGTTATGTGGCTAGTATTCGATATATCTCAGTCAAAACTTGGACCTTTCTTAGCAGATATACTTGTTGGATGGATAGAAACATTCCAGGGATATGTAGCTGAAATGGTATCTGGAGCATCTCCGTTCCTACAGGCTCTTCTTGTAGATGGTATCATAGGTGGTGTTGGAGCTGTTGTTGGATTCCTTCCACTAGTAATGGTTATGTATTTCTTAATAGCACTTCTTGAAGATTGTGGATATATGGCTCGTGTCAGCGTTGTTATGGATCCAATATTTAAAAGAGTTGGTCTTTCAGGAAAATCTATAATACCAATGGTTATAGGTACTGGTTGTGCTATACCTGGCGTTATGGCTTGTCGTACAATAAGAAATGAAAGAGAAAGAAGAACTACTGCGATGCTTACACCATTTATGCCATGTGGTGCTAAACTTCCAGTAATAGCTTTATTTGCAGGTGCATTCTTCAGTGATGCTTCTTGGGTAGGTACATTAATGTACTTTGTAGGAATACTTTTAATAGTACTTAGTTCTCTACTTATATTAAAAATAACTGGACATAAATACAGAAAATCATTCTTTATAATGGAATTACCAGAATATAAAATACCTAGCTTAAAAAGAGCTGTAATATCTATGTTCTCAAGAGCAAAAGCTTACATAATAAAAGCTGGTACAATAATACTTGTTTGTAATGCTGCAGTTCAGATAATGCAGTCATTCAACTGGCAGTTACAGTTAGTTCCAGAAGGTATGGAACATACTTCAATACTAGCTTCAATAGCTTCTCCATTTGCAGTATTATTAATACCTTTAGGATTTGGGGCTTGGCAGTTAGCAGCTGCAGCTATAACAGGATTTATAGCTAAAGAAAATGTTGTAGGTACAATAGCTGTAGTTTACGGATTAACTAATTTCATAAATGTAGACGATCTTGTTTTAACAGGTGGAGCTAATACAGTTGCAACAACTATGGGACTTACTTCAGTTGCAGCTATAGCATATCTAATGTTCAACCTTTATACACCACCTTGCTTTGCTGCAATAGGTGCAATGAACTCAGAAATAAAAGATAAAAAATGGTTACTTGGAGGAATAGGACTTCAGTTCGGAGCTGGATATACAGTTGCATTCCTTGTTTATCAGATAGGAACACTTATCACTACTGGTTCAGTTGGACAAGGATTCTTACCAGGGCTTGTTGTAGTACTTGCAATAGCAGCATTTATAATAAGACTTATTGTAAAAGAAAATAAGAGATTCGATGAAGAATACTCTTTAGGAAATAAATCAATAGCTTAATTTATAAGCATATAGAATTTAAATTTTGAAAGGAGGAGATATTTATGGCTAATATTGTAGTAATCTTAATACTTCTAGCTATTATAGGAGGCGCAACATTTTATATAAGAAAAGCTAAAAAAAGCGGTGCAAAATGTATAGGTTGTCCATCTGCAAAAACTTGCTCCTCTTGCAAAGGTGCAGCAGACTCAGATTCAAATGGCTCTTGCTGTAGTTGTGGTTGCCACAAATAACTTAAAATATACAAAATAATATATATCATATATCCCCCAAAATATGCTATATATAGCCTATTCGCACTAACTGGGCAAAATAATAAACCCCTTAGGATAAAATTCTTAAGGGGTTTACTTTATTTTAACTTTATTCTACTACTTTATTATTCTCTGTAGTTTTTTCAGTTTGTTGATTTTCTGAGCTTTTTATTAAATTTCCTAAGAAAACATTAGCTGAATCTGATTTTGTTTCAAGCATTTTTTCTACTGTAGGTTTTGAATTATTTGTATAATTTAAAACTAGCTTAGCTCCATCCTCTATCGCACAGTGGTCGAGCATACTAGTATAACTAGATACCTCTCCATCTATGTTTAAAGTAGCATTTAAATTTCTACATACATAGAACATTCCACTCATATCATTTACATTTTTTGTTTCTAAATTTTCTAGATTTACATCTCTTAAACTTTCACATGATGCAAACATATAAGACATATTAGTTACATTGGATGTATTGAAATTACTTAAATCTAATTTAGTTAGATTTAAACACCCTGAGAACATATAACTTGTATTTTCTACATTATCTGTATCCAAATCAATTAAATCTATCTCATTTAAATTTTTACAGTTTGTAAACATAGCCATCATATTTGTTACTTTTTTAGTGTTTAAATCATTTAAATTTATTTTAGTCAATCCATTACAGTCTCCAAACATATAACTCATATTTTCTACATTTGATGTATCAAAATTACTTAAGTCTATACTTTTTAAATTTGAGCATTTAAAGAACATATCACTCATGTCAGTTACATTTTTAGTATTAAGCTTACTCAAATCAACACTTTCTAAACTAGTACAGTTTGCAAATATACTGCTCATATTTTCTACATTTGATGTATCTAATTTATCTGTATTTATCTTTTTTAAACTACTACATCCATTAAAAGCATATTTCATATTCACAACTTTTGAAGTATCCAGATTACTTATATCTACTTCTTTTATATTTTCAAAATTATTCATAAAGTAATCGCTTTCTGGATTTGCGTATATTGTTTTGTTTGATGATATATATACTGTGTTGTCTTTTATATATGCAACAACTTCACCACTGTTATTTTCGTCTAATTTAACGTGGTTTATTTTATCTATATCTTTTGGTATTCCTTTATTAAATACAACTTTATTAGCTTTTGGGAATCCTTTTAGCTTTCTCAATTCAGAGTTGAAATTTTCACCAGTCAATAAAGTATCACTTAAATTTGCTTCCTTACTTTTGTCTTGATTTTCTTTTTTATCTTCCTTTTTTTCATCTTTCTTTGAAGGTTTTTTCTTTTCAGGAACCTTATGTTCATTTTCAGATACATCCTTATTGTTTATTATTATCTTAGGCGAATTTGATACAATAAATCTTATATCCATAGGAAGTCCACCAAGCTGACTTGTATTTATATTCTCTAAAAGATCCAGATTTTCTGTTTTATTCACAAGAACAATTCCTTCATCTTTTGCAAAATACGCACCTGAAAGCGCATCTACAAGTGTTTCCCCATTACAGAATGATATAGACTTTCTGTCTTTGTAAAACTTATCTAAAACCATTCTATTTGTTTCGTATCTGTTTTTACCACCTATACGATTTGAATTTGTGCTCTGTTGGATACTATTTGAAACAGCATCTTTGCCACCTATTATACTGTAATCTACATTTTTTACACTATCAATACTTTCACTGTTGGGATTAGTTAATATTATAGGACTAACCTCTTTAGCTGAAACAGGAGCTATACTCATTGCATCAGCTTGTCCGGTGTATCCATTTACTATGTACGCTTTCTTATAATTTCCAATATACTTAGCAATTTCTTTTGAAGTTTCTACTCTATCTTTTCCACCAATTCTTGTAATTTTTTTACTTGAAAACTTATTTTCAAATTCTTTTGGTATGGCACTATATCCCCCTACTAAAATTATTCTTTTAGCATTATTTATCATTTTTTCACTTGCTTTGTCTATATTGTCAGGATTTATCGGAACTATATCAGCCTTTAATTTCCCCGAAAGTGCTGCTGCCGATAAACCATCAGACATATTTTCAGATGCATTTACAAGAATTAATGTATCATTTCTTCCATGCTTTTCTAAAATTTTTGAACTAGTTTCGTATCTATTCTCGCCAATATATTTATAGTGATAATGATGATGCTTTGAAGGAATTTTTACTATTTCCATACCCTTTTCTTTTTTATCTTCTAAATCTCCAATTGATTTAGCTTCAGAAGAAAAACCACTCATTGATAATATAATTGCTGCTATTGCAACTGCAGCTATACCTTTGTTCAAATTCAAAATATCTACCCCCTTAAAATGATTTATTGAATTTTAAACTGCTAAGCTTTTGAATTTAATTTTAATTAAAATTTAATCTTCCCAACAGTTTTTGAAAATACCCTTATTAAACATAATTAAACATATTTCTTTCAAAAAATTATTAATCACTAAATTTATAACCATTCTTACAATTATTCCCCTTATTTTATAGAATATTTTAAAATATATTTACATTTTTACTTTTCATTTAATTGTTGTAGTATAATGTATTCATATACTTTTAGATTTATAAATATCTTTTAAATTAATAAATATATATTGGAGATTTTTAAAATGAAAACACCTAAAAAATATTCTGATTTAGTAAATCAAAATAAAATAACAGAAGAAATACTCGGCGAAGTTATTTATTCCATAAATAAAAGGGCAAAGAATTGGCGAAATCAAAAGAGAAAATATAAAAACTATCTTTTAGATCAATATGATAGTTATGATAAAGCTGTAGATAACGAGAAAAAATACTATAAAATGAAATCTGATATGTTAGAAAAATTTGAGCCTATTAAAATTCATAAGGAATTGAGGTTTAGAAATTTTCAACGAAAAGTTTCTGAAAAAGATTTAGAATATAATCAATTAGATGATAGTGATATTTTTAGAAAAGAAATTAAAACAGATAGAGCAACTGGCGAAAAAGTTATGTATAAGTTGGTTAGGTATAAATTAGATGATTCATTATATTATCTATACTATGAGATTGGTGGATATACATTTCATCAACCTATAGAAAAATCTGAATTGGAAAATTTTAAGGATTTAGATGTAGATGTTTTAGAGGATTTTGAAACTTTTGGAAGAGATGCTACTGAGCTTTTAAGTGTTCAGTTTTGTAAGAAAGTTTATGAGAAATTTATAGATAATAAATTAGAAATAGTATAAAAAAAGAGGTGATTACTATGACTAAAGATAACAATGATAATAAATAACCATAAAAAGCTATCGTAAGTTTCTACGATAGCTTTTTTATTATACTTATAATATTTCATCTATAGATAAAGTTACAACATCCTCTTTTACAAAACATGGTATCCCAATACCATTACATTCTTTCACACTTTCATAACAAGGCTTTGTATCACGTAAGCTTAGATATTCTTTTAAATTTTCTAAAGAGTCTAGTATATTTACATATTCAAATTCAACTCCTTTAGATTTTAAAGTTTCAAGTGCGTTTACTGTATCCTCACATAAATTTGATCCTATTACTTTTAACATACCCTTTTCTCCAATCATGCTATTTCAAAATTATAAAATATTAATATCTTTAACTAGTTTATTAGATTTTTCTAGTTCATCTTTTTAGTCAGCCATTCTTTTCCTTCAACTAAACGAGTAACCATCATACTTGCAATTGTATCTCCACTTGAGTTTAAACAAGTTGCCATTGGGTCAAATAAGAATCCAAGTGTAGCAATAAGTGGGAATGCTTCTGGCGGAAAACCAAACATTGATACTATTAACATTTCTCCAACAAGTCCACCACCTGGTGCTCCAGATAAAACAAATGCTGAACAAATTGCAACTACAATTGCCATTGCATAAGTTCCTATACCTGTGAATGGCATATTAAATGTTGCGAATAAGAAAGCTATCTTAGTAATTGAACTCAATACTGATCCATCCATATGCATTGTACATCCCATTGGTAAAACTATATCACTAACATCACTAGGCACTCCTATTTTTTCACAAGCTTCTTTATTTACTGGAAGTGTAGCTGCAGAACTTTGAGTTGCAAAAGCTGTAATTGCTGGAGTAAGTATATTCTGGAACATTTTTTTAACTGCAGGTACTCCTCCTGAGAAATATGCGTATATTGGGAAGAAAATTACTGCGTAAAGTATACATAATGGATAGTAAACTAACATACTTCTTCCATAATCTCCTAATAACTGTGGACCATACTCTGCTACTAAGTTTGCAAAGTAAGCACCTAGTCCTATTGGCGCAATCATCATAATAATTCCGACAAATTTCATAATTATATCATTTAAGTTTTTAAGTAATTTACCCATTGGACTTTCATCTGCTCCACACATTGATACACAAAATCCAAATATTATCGCGAATATAATTAATGGAAGCATATGAGATTTATCAAGAAGCTGATAAAAGTCAGTAACAGTTAACGTAGAAACTATCAACTCAGAAATTGATTTAACTTCCTCAACTTCACCTGCTCCTAGTTGAATTGCTGTTCCACTTGATGGACTAAATATATTTACCCATATTAGAACACATACTGCTGCGAAAAATCCTGTTACTAAAAAAGTTCCTATTGTACTTCCAAGTATTTTTCCTAGACGTTTCATATTTGTCATACTACCAACCGCAGTTGTAATTGAAACAAATACTAACGGTACTACAATTGTAAATAATAGATTCAAAAAGATTTCACCTAAAGGTTTCAACATCTTACCAACTTCTGGTGCAAACATACCGATTAATGATCCTACAATAATTCCACCTAATAGTAAAATAATTGAACCATACTGTTTCCAAAAGTTTTTATTTTTCATAATTATCCTCCACCGCTTCTTTTAATTGATTCATAGCTTTTTCTAATACTGATTTTGGACATGCCACATTTAATCTCATATATCCTTCAAGTTCTCTAGCAAAATCAGAACCATCATTTAATCCTAGATGTGCTTTATTAATCATAAATTCTTTTAACTCTTTCTGAGATAATCCTAATTCTCTACAATCTAACCAAATTAAATATGTAGCATCTGGATAACTTGGTTTAATCATAGGAATATTTTCTTTACAATAATTGTGAATATAGTCAATATTCTGACTTAAATAATCAAGTAACTGCTCTAGCCATTCTTCACCTTCATTTAATGCAGTTTCCATTGCAATTAAACTAAATGCATTATTTCTATGAATATCCATATTCATCCAATATTTATCAAATAGTTCTTTATGTTTTTTATCCTGGAAAATAACTGTACATGCCTGTAATCCTGCAAGATTAAATGTTTTTGTTACAGAAACACAAGTAATTACATTTGAATCTATTAGAGCTGTTGGTATATGTTTTTTATTATGGAAAACTAAGTCTGCATGAATTTCATCAGAAACAACTAGTACATTATTTTCTCTACAAATTTTAAGCATTTTTTCAAGTTCTTCTTTAGTCCATACAATTCCTAATGGATTGTGAGGACTGCAAAGTATAAATAGCGATGCTTCTTTAACCTTTTCTTCAAAGTCATCCCAATCAACTTCCCATTTACCATCTTTTTCTATCATTCTATTTTCTATAACTTGTCTATGCCAAGCTTCTGTTACATCATAAAATTCTGGATATACTGGAGTTTGAATTAATACTTTACTATCCTCTGGAGTAAATGATTTAACTATTGCACTTAATGCAGGAACAACACCTAAACAAAAGCTCATTAAACTTGTATCTGGTGTCCAATTATGTCTACGTGTTTGCCAATTTGCATAAGCTTCAAAATAAGAATCACCTCTTGAAGTATATCCCCATATTCCTTCCTGTGCTCTACTTGTCAATGCATCTATAATCGGTTGAGCTGTTTTAAAATCCATATCTGCAATCCATAGCGGGATTACATTATCTGTTCCAAATTTTTTTATTCTCTCATCGTATTTTGCAGCGTGAGTGTTTGAACGATCAACAACTGCATCAAAATTGTACTTCATAATTATTTCCTCCTTAGTTGTTTAGGTCCTATACTATTTGACTATATGATAGCGCTTCCACAGATGAATGTCAACACTTTTTTGTTTAGGTCCTATACTATTCAAAAAATATTTATTTTATGCTAATATATATACAGTCAATAGGAGGATGTATAATGGAACAGAATATAAATAAACTCTACAAAGAATTAAATAAGAAACACGATTTAGTCTATCAGTTCACAATTCTTTACTATAACTATATTTTAGATAAACACGATTATGGTACAGGAGAGGAGATTTCCATGATGGAAGCTCATACGACAACTTTCATTGAGGAAAATCCAGGTACAACAGTTAGTGAAGTTGCAAATTATTGGAATAAGACAAAAGGAGCCGTGTCACAGACAGTTAAAAGTTTGATTGGAAAAGGATATATAAAAAAAGAACAATCTGAAAAAGATCGTAAAGTCTATAATCTATATGTTACTGAAAAGGGAAATTATTTATCTCAAGCCCACAAACTATATGATACAAAAGATATAACAAAAACTTATAATCAACTTTTAGAAACTTGCTCAAAAGAAGATATCGACAGTTTCTACAAAGTTTTAGAACGGTATATTGGATGTATAAAAAATAATTTTGAATAAAAATATATCTGTAGACTATAACGTTAAAATAATATATCTTTAAGTAAAATTTTGTTGGTTTATATTAATTGAAAAAGCTATCGTAAATTTCTACGATAGCTTTTTTATTATCTATTTTCCTAAAAATCCTCCATCAACAGGAATTATCGCCCCACTTACATAATCAGATGCACTACTTGCTAGGAAAATCGCCACTCCCTGTAAATCCTCAGGTTTACCCCAACGATGCATAGGAATTCTGCTAGTTACCTCTTCATATTGTTTTGGGTTGTAGCTTTTCATATTTGCCGTTAAATCTGTTTCCATATACCCTGGAGCTATTGCATTTACCTGTACTCCACGAGATGACCATTCATTTGATAGAGCCTTTGTAAGCTGCATAACAGCACCTTTTGTTGCAGTGTATGCAGGTATAGATTCGCTTCCGATAAATGATGTCAATGAAGCTATATTTATTATCTTTCCACTTCCCTGTTCTAGCATCACTCTTCCTGCAAGCTGAGAAATTTTGAATAAAGAGCTTAGATTTACATTTATAATTTTGTCCCACATTTCAACTGGAAACTCCTCAGCCTTGCAACGATGCTGCATTCCTGCACAGTTTACAAGTACGTCTAGTCTATTATCTAAAAGTTCCATGACTTCATCAAAAACAGGTGCTATGTTTGCTGCATTATCTAGGTTAAGTACAACACCATGAACTACTCCACCAGTATCATTTTTAAGCTTTTCAACAGATTCGAATACTTTTTCTGATGTTCCAGTTATCACTACCTCTGCTCCAGCTTTTAGAAATCCTTCTGCCATACCATATCCAAGACCTCTACTTCCACCAGTGACAAGTATTTTTTTGCCAGTTATATCAAAAATATTAAAATTATTCATATCTATTCCCCCTATTTTTTTAAATATTTTTTAAGAACCTATTTAATTGTACACCTAATTGAGTGGGATTATCTATATTAATTGATTTTTTCATCCAATTATCTAAGAAAGAAATTTGCTCTTCTGTATGGAACCAATGCTCTCCATTTTCCATTATTGTCAGATTTGCATTATGATTTTTAACAAATTTATTTACTGTTTCTAAAGATGTTAAATTATCATTTTCTGCATACAATATCTCTGTTGGAACTTCCCAATTTATTTTATTTTTTCTAGCAAAACATAAATATTCCCAAGATAATACTTCGCCAAAATCAGTACTTATTTCCCCTTTTTCTAGTAGCTCTTGTTCAGATACATTTGCCCACATCATCATATCTAAGATTAATCTTTCCATATCAAGAATAGGGGATATAAATAGAGCTTTTTCTATTTTATAATCTTGCAATGATAACATTGTAAAATATGCTCCTATACTATTAGCAATAATATATATTTTTTCATACTCTTTCTTTACATCTTCGTATATATTTTTTATTTTATCAATTACAATCCAGGGAAAATCTACTTCATAGTCTAAACCTATAATATCAAATCCTGGACAATTTTTCTTATAGCTTTCGGCTTCAAGATGATTTCCTCCTTTTCCATGTATGTATATAATTGCTTTTTTCAAAATAACACCCCCTGTAGTATTTTAATTATCTTAAAATTTATATTTTTATTATTTAATAGAACAGGAAATTTTTATCAAATCAAAAACATAAACACAACTATTGGAGAAATTATATTTACAGCTGCGTGAATCATCCAGCCATAGATTATACTTCCATCTGCTTTATTTCTAGAAAGCCATCCAAGTGCGTACCCAATTCCACCTGTAAGAAGAAAAATTATCACCATTGGCAAAATTCCCTTTCCTACAACAGAAACTATATGTATACCACCAAAAATTATCGCTTGAATAACATTTCCACCATTTCCTAGTTTTTCAAATAACCTGTTACCTAAAAATCCTCTAAAAAATATTTCCTCAGATAGTGATGTTTGTACAACTGCCCAAATTAATATAACTAATATTGTCTGCATACTCCAACCATATTGTTTGTATGCATCAACTGTAAATCCTGTATATGTCAAGCTATTTGTGTTGTAAAGATACAGATATGGCAATATTATTATAACTAAAAAATAGATAAATATTATCGTCATATATTTAAACACATTGTTTTCAGTAGTCTTAAATCCAATCCAATTAAAAAATCCCTTTACTCTCTTTTCTTTAACAAGATAAAATATAAATGGAATAGCTGTCAATATAACAACTTAAAGGATTGCACTTATCAACTGGTTTATCAAAATCATACATATCACCACCTATTTAGAATAATTTAAACTTAGAACCAATTTATATTTTCATTTCTAAACTTAGGCTCATCGCTATTTTGATATGGATTGTAATTATTAATATTACAACCAAATTCTTTTAACGATTTAATTTTATTATCTCTTGTCCATTCTATTAATGAAATACCATCAAATTCTTCAATTACTCCATTGTTCATCTCATTTTTAAAATACCATTCTACAATAGTTTGATTTTCTTTATGGAAAAATTGGTTGATTTTCCAAACAATAACCTTTCCCCTAGTATTCCATTCATCAAACCAGTGTTTTACTGTTTCAATATTTTCATATTTAGGCCCCCAGCTTTCAGTATAAATAACATCTTCAGCAAAAATTCTATTAATTCCATAATCTTTCTGCTTAATCCACATATCAAACCACAAGCTAATTAATTTTTCTCTTTCATGCATAAATTAAGCATCTCCTTTATCTTTCAATTGCCATCTTCGCTAATCTAGCATCTCCCCAAGGAGTCTTTATCATAGCATCTCCGTCAATAATTCCTGCTCTAACAATTGTAACCACCTCATCAGAATTAGATAGCTTAACTCCATTGATTTCAACATTTTTTGCAAACTCATCATAAGTATCATATCTAGCATTATTAAAGACAAAATATATATTTTCTTGTCTTTCCTCGCTATTCGGAGTTAATACAGATCCCATAGTGTACATATCGTCATCTAACATAAATTCTATCAAGCAAAATGCAATTCCATCGTCATAATCTGATTTTATAATCGAAAATATGTCCTTTAACTTTATATCAAGTGTTTTCTTCTCTTTTTTCTTAGACCAAAACATACATATTCCTCCATAAATTTATATTTATTTTTTGTTCTTAAAAATACAAATTCCCTTATATACAATAAAAGGAATTGAACAAACTGCACCAATTAAACCATAAATAGGAAATGCAATAACTCCTATTAATACTTTTGGTTCTTTAGATGTCAGCCATTTAGATGATAAGTGACTATACAAAATTATCCCAGTTGGTATTCCTGAGAATAACAATCCAAAGGAAATAATACTTCTTATAAATCCTATTGGCTCTGGAATAGACATCCCTTTACTATTTAAAAGTGCAATGTACTCAAGATTGCTAAGTTGTTTTATTTGTTCCGCTGCTACAAAATATCCCATCACACATCCAATGACTAAAAATATAATAATAATTGATATCTGTTTACGTTCTTTCTTCATAATTTGATTTTCTCTTTCTAATTTAGATTTTTTTTATTTATCTATACTAAAATTTATTTTTTCTTCTTTTTCTTTGGAGCTGGCAATTCATCATACATTACATTTAATAATTTTTATTACTTATTGTTCACTTGTAACATCTTCAACTATTGTTTCAATAGCTTTTTTAGCGAAATTCACCTTTCTTTCGCTAACCACCTCTGCTCCATCTTTTATAATAATATCAGCAACACAGAGCTGATTTTCTTTACTTGGCTTGTCACTTCCCATAAGAGTAAACCATTTTACTTCCACATCTTTTTCATCTATCTCTTTATAGTATTCCACCGAATAACTCATCTTTTCAAAAAATGCTGAATTTGAACTAGCTTCTACAAAAATCTCTCCTTCTTCATTTTGAGTTATCTTTATTGTTTGATTTACTATTTCATCTTTAGATGAGACATACTCCTCATTTGGAGAAATTGTAGATTTAAATATAACTTTTTCGCCTATATTTTCTTCTGTTTGAAAATTATTAGAAGAACAGCCTACTAAAGAAAAACAAATAACAAAAAATATCAGAAGTAATTTTATTTTTTTCATATAATTATCTCCTTATTAAAATTATCGCTCTGTTAACTTATTTAGTATTGAATCTCGACCCCGGTAGGGTTTACAATGA